>Ga0182024_10010014_pt1 | contig 19436 bp, 24 predicted proteins | sample P32metaG_FD_120480 | JGI IMG/M metagenome (GOLD analysis project Ga0182024, IMG submission 120480) | Permafrost microbial communities from Stordalen Mire, Sweden - P3-2 metaG (Illumina Assembly) | ecosystem: Environmental > Terrestrial > Soil > Wetlands > Permafrost | place: Sweden: Stordalen... | reverse complement strand
TACCCACAGCAAAAGCAGAAGCAGCAGGAAGCGGCTTAATCTTTTTTTGAAGGACAAGAGCAGGCGCGATTACACCTTAAGTCCAAGCCCCCGTGGTCCCGCGAATGGGGTCCACTTCAGTCCGAATTGCCAGGCGCTGCCAACGCTCACCAGCACGACCGGATACCTCGCATGCTTATCAGCGCCCAACATACTCTCGCTCACGCTCTTGAAATACTCGTAGCCGGGCACCCTCGAAAGAATGGCCGCCTCCAAACCTTTGATGAACATTTGGGCGAGCGTTGTCCGCGCAAAGAGCCCCGCGACAACACAGAACAACACCATCAGACAGATGGCCACCAATATCCTCGCTTCCAATCCGAACAGCGGGTGGGTAGGCGTAAGCTCCGCCAAAGGGCCTGCGAATCTGTGCGCAATTTCAAATGCCTTGCCGAGAATGATAGCCAAAGCGACAAAAGGAATCAGAAACAAAAGGCCACCCAACAGAGTGGTCCACAAAAACTGGAGAACGTGTTTCATCGCGCGTCGCTCCCTAATTGCATTGGCCAATTTGTCGATTCGGATCGTTGTGGGAAGGCCAAACGGTCGATGCTCCGACCGCATGAGCGATCGCTGCGCTCACCGAGTAGCCCCGTGATGCCGAGGATATTATCAGTGAATCAGGATTGACACTCATTGCCTGCGGAACATGTGGGCGCTCGGTTGCCGATTGGGCGGCGGCGGGTCTGCGGAGTCCGCTGAGCGGTATAGTGCAACAAACTTGCAACTAACTCGGCGCCGGGAGGGTGCGATGCTGCCTAAGGGAATGTCTTGGCCAAACCGTAACGCGCTGATTCATTGGACAGCTGCGCTGGCGCTGATCATGACGGCAATCTGCGCCTCGGCGCCGGCGGCGCGCGCTGCCGAGGATGACGCGCTCAAGATACTGAAGGGAATGTCCGACTATCTGGCGAGCCAGAAGACGATTTCATTGTCGTTCGACTCGGACATTGAAGTGATCACGTCTGATATCCAGAAGATTCAATTCGCGAGTTCCGGCAACGTGCTGCTCAGCCGTCCGGACAAGCTGCGCGCCACCCGAACGGGCGGCTATGCCGACGTCGAGTTCGTCTTCGACGGAAAAACGGCCTCTGTTCTGGGCAAGAACATCAACGCTTTCACTCAGGTGGATGCGCCAGGGTCGGTGGACCAACTCGTCGACAAGTTGAGAAACGACTATTCCGTCGCCCTACCAGGCGCCGACCTTCTCGTGTCGAACGCATTTGACGTTATGAGCGCGGATGTCGTGCACGGAGCCCATATCGGCCAGGGCGTGGTCGACGGTTTTGAATGCGAGCACCTCGCCTTCCGCAACGACGACACCGACTGGCAAATCTGGATCCAGGTCGGCGACGCGCCTATCCCGCGCAAATATGTGATCACCAGCAAGACTCAGGAAGGCGCGCCTCAGTACACATTGGTCATAAGGGATTGGAAAACAGACGCGCAGCCTGGCGCGGACGCGTTCGCCTTCAAGGCGCCGGACGGCGCGAAGAAGCTCGATGCGGGAGTGCTTTCGGCGCTCGATGAAGTCCCACCCGGTCTGCCAAAGGGAGAAAAGAAATGAGCCTCGCGACAAGAAGGTGTTTGCAGATCGGCCTGGCTGCGATGGTAGGAGTTGGAGCTCTCTTTGCAAACGAGAAGCTCACGCAAATCCGGACGGGCTTCCTCGTCTCGGAAGCCGAGGCAATCATCGGACGCCCTCTGACGCCGATGAGTTACGCCGGCGTCGCGCGGCGCACCACTCGCCGCGCCTATGCGGTTGGCGCGGCCGGCGTCTACGGCGCGCCCGTCTATGGGGCGCCTGTGGTCTATGGGGCGCCCGTCTATGCGCCAGCTTGCTTCCAGGCGGTCAACGCTTACGGCCAACTCTACACTCGCTGCCCATGATTTGGTTCGACCTGAATCCAGTTAAGTCCAAACGGGGAAGATGAAAAATGCGGACGCTCATGATCCGACAGCGTCCATCGCAGCTTGCCTTGTTTCGGGCGCGAACGCCCAAGAGGCACTTCATCAACCTGGCGCGCTCCCGGGAAGCTGAGCATGAGACGATCGTCTATTGCAAGGCGCATCCCGATAAGACGGTGATCCAAGCAATCGGAGTTGTCATCGAAGAAAGGAAGGCCAAGCACCTCGAAATGACGAAGGGGCGTGTAACTGCGGCCGGTCCGATCGAACGGTTCGCGGCAATTCTCTCTCAAGCCGTAGGTCCCGACACGCCAAACGAGGGCGGCTCAGTCGGTTCAGGATGGGAGTGTTCCGATGCTTGAAGATACAATCCTTGAAGACATAACCGACGGCACGGCGCGGGTTGCCGGCGGCTCCTTCCGCATAGGGTCGGACGCGAATTATCCGGAGGAGCGGCCGGCGCACAGCGTTACGGTCGATGGCTTCTGGATTGATAGGTACGCCGTCACCAATGCCGACTTCGCCGCATTCATCGCCGCCTCTGGTTATGTGACATTCGCTGAGCGGCCGCTTGACGCATCCTTGTATCCCGGGGCACGGCCGGAGCTGTTGGTCCCCGGTAGCGCTGTCTTTCGCATGCCAAGCCGACCGTTGAGGCCACGCGATGTGCGCGACTGGTGGGAATATGTCCCCGGCGCCAACTGGCGGCGCCCGGAAGGTCCCGGCAGCTCGATCGTCGGGCGCGAGAGTGAACCAGTCGTGCACGTATCGTTCGAGGACGCTGCCGCTTACGCAGTCTGGGCCGGCAAGAATCTCCCGTCAGAGGCCGAATGGGAGTTCGCCGCACGCGGCGGGCTGGAGGGCGCGGAATATTGCTGGGGCGACGAATTCACGCCAGACGGGCGGTGGATGGCCAATACTTGGCAAGGCGAGTTCCCCTGGCAGAATCAGGCGTTGGATGGTTTTCCAGGGCGTGCGCCGGTCGGCTCTTTTCCCGCCGATGGCTATGGTCTGTTCGATATGGTCGGCAACGTCTGGCAGTGGACGAAGGACTGGTATGCCGCCGGCCACGCGCAGGCTCCCAACAATCCGTGCTGCGCCCCGCTCAACCCCCGCGGCGTCGCCGAGACGCAGAGCTACGATCCGGCCCAGCCTGGGCCGCGCGTCGCGCGCAAGGTGATCAAGGGCGGCTCCTATCTTTGCGCGCCTAACTATTGCCAACGCTACCGGCCGGCGGCGCGTTATCCGCAGGCGGTCGACACGACCACCAGTCACATCGGGTTCCGGTGTGTGCTGCGCTCGACGTAAAGGCACCGAACGGCGGAGACTAAAATGAACCGACGACAATTATTTTTCTCGACGGCAAAGTCGGCGCTTTTCGCGGCGTTCGGCGGATCGTGGCTGTCGGGCAAGGCACAGGCGCAGACGACTGCGTCCGCCCCAGCCGCCGCCTCCGAAGGCGCAATCCAGGGCGTGGCGGGAAGCCCCAGCGCCACCGTCTCCATTGACGGCCGCGTTCTGCCGCCGGCCCCGCCCGCATTCGGCGGCGTGATCAAGGAAACCGCCAAGGATTCGACGCCCTGGTGGGCGCCGCGCGTCGTCCCGCCCCAAGGCGCGCCAAATGTGCTGCTCATTATGACCGACGACCAGGGCTATGGCGTAAGTAGCACGTTCGGAGGCGTCATACCGACGCCGGCAATGGACCGGGTCGCCAAAGCGGGGCTGCGTTACACTCAATTCCACTCCACCGCGCTCTGTTCGCCCACGCGTGGCGCGCTGATCACCGGCCGCAATCATCACGCGGTCGGCTTCGGCGTGATCTCAGAACTGTCGACGGGTTTTCCGGGATGTGACTGCTATCTCGGCCCAGAGAACGTCACGGTTGGACGCGTCCTGCGCGAGCATGGCTATTCCACATCGTGGTTCGGTAAGAATCACAACACGCCCGGCACGGAGCTCGGTGTGTCGGGTCCCTTCGATCGATGGCCGTCGGGGATGGGCTTCGATTACTTCTACGGCTTCATGGGCGGCGAGACCGATCAGTGGAAGCCTTGGCTATTCCGTGATCACGCCCAAATCTATCCGTGGATTGGCAAGCCTGACTACAACCTCACCACGGACATGGCGGACGAAGCGATCAATTACATCGGCAGGATCAGGGCCGAGTCGCCCGACCAGCCGTTCTTTCTCTATTACGCGCCTGGTGGAAGCCACGCGCCGCACCAACCAACGCCGGAGTGGATCGAGAAATTCAAGGGCAAGTTCGACATAGGATGGAACTCCCTGCGGGACGTGATCTTCGCCAACCAGAAACGGTTAGGGGTTATTCCCGAGAATACGATCCTCACCGAGTGGCCCGATAGCCTGGCGAAGTGGGAGACGTTGTCCGCCGACGAGAAAAAGCTCTTTGCTCGGCAGGCGGAGGTGTACGCAGCTTTCACGGCCTATACCGACCATGAGATCGGTCGCGTCATCCAGGCGATCGAGGATATCGGAGAGCTCGACAACACGCTGATCATCTACATCTGCGGCGACAACGGCACCAGTCCCGAAGGCACGCTGCTCGGCGCGCCAAACGCGTTTACAGCGTATAACGGCATTCTGGACGTCCCGGTCGCCGAGCAACTAAAGTTCTACGACGTCTGGGGATCGGAGGCGACATCCCCGCACATGGCCGTCGCGTGGTCGTGGGCGTTCGACACGCCGTTCAAGTGGACCAAGCAGATCGCCTCGCATTTCGGCGGGACGCGCCAGGGCTTGGCGATCTCCTGGCCTGCCCGCATCAAGGATGCCGGCGGCATTCGCACTCAATTCCACCACATCATCGATATCGTACCCACGATCCTCGAAGCCGCGGGTATCAAGGCGCCGGAAGCGGTCGACGGAATCACGCAAAAGCCGATCGAAGGCGTGAGCATGACCTACACTTTCGCCAAGGCGAACGCCAACGCTGCCTCGACTCGCACGACCCAGTATTTTGAGTTGGCCGGCAACCGCGGCGTCTTTCACAATGGCTGGTATGCGAACACGACGCCGCCGGTTGCGCCGTGGGTGCTGAACGCGCCCTATCCCGACGTCAAAGATTACAAGTGGGAACTCTACAACGTAACTGAGGATTACTCGCAGGCCAACGATCTCGCGGCGCAAACGCCTGACAAGCTCAAGGAAATGCAGGCCGTATTCGCGCAAGAGGCGGAGAAGTACAACGTGTATCCGCTGGACAACTCACAGTTCCAACGCGCGATCACGCCGCGACCGAGCGCAACCGCGGGACAGACTGTCTTCACTTACTCCGGTGAGCAGGCCGGCATTCCGCTGACTGTGGCCCCGAGCATCCTGAACAGGTCGTACACGATTACCGCCGAGGTCGAAGTGCCGCAGGGCGGCGGTGCCGGAATGATCTTCACCGCGGGTGGGTTCAACGGCGGGTATGGGCTGTATCTCCTCGACGGCAAACCCGTGTTCAACTACAACATGCTTATGCTCGCTCAGTTCCGCTGCGAAGGCCAGCAGCCGCTCGCGCCAGGCAAGCACACCATCGTGTTCGACTTCAAGTATGACGGCCCCGGCGTCGCAAAAGGCGGGACCGGCACACTCAAGGTGGACGGCGCGGACGTCGCCACACTGAAGATGCCGCAAACCATCCCGTTCTTGCTTCCGGTTGGCGAAACCTTCGACGTCGGAGTCGATACCCGCACCTCGGTGAACGAGCACGACTACCAAGTGCCGTTCCGCTTCAATGGCAAGCTTGACAAGCTGACCTTCAAGCTCGGGCCGACGAAACTGTCTGAATTTGAGCAGAAGACGATTCGAGAAAGGTTCGCCATGGCGAACGATTAAGGCATTGTTCGGGAAATCTCCGCAATCTTGGATCTCGTCGCGCAGTAATCGCCACGTTTTTGAAAGGCGCCTATTACTATGTCGTGCGGCCGCAGAACAGCGGCGCCTGGCAGCAACGCACGAGGATAGCTGTGGTTTTCTGAAATCGACGACGGCGATCGGTATGAATTCGACAACTGCTTTACCAGAATTCGTGTTGTAAATTGGAGTGTCAAACGTGAATCTCAAACGTCAATGTCTGTCCGCTGCCTTGGTAGCTATCTCGACCACAGTTGCCTTCGCCGCCGACCTGCCTATGATTCGCCACCGCCGCCAATGTTGTCGCCTGTGCCGGTTTACAATTGGACTGGGTTTTATGTAGGCGTTAATGCGGGCTATGGCTGGGGCAGCCAAAATCCTCTGGGGCTGATTGCCCCGCAGTTTAGCCAAGCCAACAGCTACAATGTCAACGGCGGAATCTTCGGTGGAACCATTGGCGGGCAAGTTCAAGTGGGCCATGTCGTTTTGGGCGCCGAAGCTGACGCAGATTGGGCAGGAATTAGCGGCTCCTCGACTACCACGATTACGAGCCTTCCGATCACCCTGCGGCTCTCCTCTCAAACGACAGGATTCATGACCGCAAGATCTCGGATCGGCTACGCGGCGGACAATTGGCTGTTCTATGGCACCGGAGGCGCCGCGCTGCTCAACGCCAGCGCCAAAGGCGCCAGCATAGCCGGCGTCCCCTGCGGAAGCCTCGGCATCGCGCCCAATTGCCAGAACTCTCAATTGCGTCCTGGAGTCGCGCTGGGTCTCGGCTTCGAATACGGATTTACTCCTAATTTGAGCGCTAAGCTGGAATACATTTGGGCAGGCGCGATATCCGGAGCGAGCACGCAGTCCGTCAACACAATTCGTGTTGGCGTGAACTACCGGTTTGGTGGCTAGCACTACCGCAAACATTTTCGGTCGTGACTCAACCGAGGGTGAGCGACGTTAGACGCGGGTCGCTTCCGGGTTGGCGCGGACTCATCCATAAAACTCTAGATCGCTCAGGGAAATTCTCACTTCGCGCCAGAGATAGATAAGCGACACCGAAAAGAAACCCAACGCGAGCACGAACAGGGCGGCGGCGCCGTACGCGTGACTAAAGCCCAGAAAGGCGCTCGCAAAGGCGACGACCACCAGGCAAGTCGTGAAGACTCCGCTGACGACGGCAAACTCTATGGCCTTATTGATCAGCCTTGCTCTACGCTTGAGGCGCGGGATATCGGTCTTCATACGCGCTCGCACCGGATCGTCGTCTTCAATAGCGGTCAGGATATTGCTCCGGTCGACAATGCGATTCGATCGGCCGATCAAGACCGAAAGGAACCCTGCGACCGCTCCCAGAAGGAAGGCCGGAGCCGTCGCCTGAGAAATAATTTGGGAAAGCTGCTCAACGAGGATTCCACTGGTTGCCATAGCAAGCCGTCTCCGTCCGACGACAGATTACTTCGCGCCGGCGCCGTCTCGAGATGCGAAGCGATACAATAGCAAGAAAAGATCCAGCCTTGGCTAAAACTACAAGCGCGCGGAGTCAACGACACGCGTCGCGATTGACGTTCGAAGAACCAAGCGAGCAGGCTCCCGGCACCCAGGAGGAGATAATATTGCGGCGTGTTGGAACAATTATCTTGGCGTTGATACTCGCTGCGTTCATCGCGGCGGTGACGACCTGGACATCTCTTGCCTTATGGTATCGCCTCCCGACAACCGAATTAATAAGAGGCTTCGCGGGAGGTCTCTTCGTCCTAATTGGTCTCGTCACGATCATCGCGCTCTTCGGTCGCTTGCGCCTTCCGGTGCTTGTCAGCTTCGTTGCAGCGTTTGGCGCGGTTTTGATCTGGTGGAGCACAATTGAACCAGCGAAAAAGGCCGATTGGGCTTCAGATGTCGCCCGGCAAGCGACCGGAAGGCTCGAGGGCGATATGTTGACGCTGACCAATGTTCGCGACTTCGATTGGCGCAGCGAGGACGATTTCACTGAACGATGGACCACGAGAACATACGATCTCTCCAAACTCCGAACGGTTGATTTGTTCATGTCCTATTGGGCCGGCCCTAAAATGGCGCATACGATCATTAGCTTCGGCTTTGAAGGCGGTGACTATCTCGCTTGGTCGATTGAGGTGCGGCGTCTCAAAGGCGGTGAATATTCGCCCATCGCAGATCTGTTCAAGAACAACCCACTCATAATTATAGCAGCCGACGAGCGCGATGTTGTTCGCCTTCGAACCAACATCCGTCACGAAGACGTTCAGCTCTACCGGCTCAGGGCGCCGCCTCAAAAGGCTCGTCCGCTCCTTCTGGAATATGTGGCCGATGCGAACGGTGTCGCAGACGAGCCAAGATTCTACAATTCGATTACAACGAACTGCACAACGACTATCGTGAAAATGATGAGGGTCGTCGGAGATACCATGCCTTTCGACTGGCGCTTCATTGTCAATGGTTATCTGCCGGACTATGCGTACGAACGAGGCGCGCTTGACACAAGGACGCCTCTGCTAGAGCTGAAAGCGCTCGCTCACATTGACAAACGTGCTGGCGAGGCGGACAACTCGCAAGATTTCTCGCGGCTTATCCGGGTTGACGCGCCGTCCCCGCAGACGCCATAAACAGACGCCATAAACAGACGCTATGTTGCGATCCGTTCGGGTGGCCGTGAGCGAAGTTGTTGGCGGGCAACCGGCACATCCCGGGCGAATGAGAGGCTGATTTGAACCTTGCTTCAACGCGCTTCACGTTTTTCGCCTCAATGGTCGCCATTATTGTGAGGCAGCCAACTTCAATACTCGCAGCGCTGGTAGTTGCCGTGCCTTTGGCAGCGTGTGCTTCCAGACCCGAGAGTGGCTTCCTAATCCCGGTCGCCGAGAGCGCGACCAGCGCCGGCGATCACACTTTACTCGTCGCGACGACGCGCGTGCGAGACGCGCGACCCGGCACGCTTTTCAATGGCGAGAGAGCAAGTTCTCTGGACTACGCCACGATAACGGTCTCGATCCCACTGAAACATGTCCCGGGCAAAATCGAATGGGCGACAACGCCGCCGGGCGATCCGACCGCCGATTTCGTTGTGCGCGATGAAGCGTATCTCGATGGCGATAAAGAGTTCGTTCGGGCGCTGAACGCTCAACTGGCGATGCGGCCGCGCGGAAATCGCAAGGTGCTGGTGTTCATTCACGGGTACAACACGCTCTTCGCCGAGGGGCTCTATCGCTTTGCTCAGGTCGTTCACGATTCAAAGGCGAGCGGCGTTCCAGTGCTATTTACGTGGGCGTCGCGCGGAAAGCTCAGGGACTACGTTTACGACACCAATAGCGCGACAGCGGCGCGCGACGATCTTGAGCACACGCTTCGTCTTGTCCTGGCGAGCGACGCGGACCAAGTCAACATTCTCGCGCACTCGATGGGCAATTGGGTTACGGTAGAGGCTCTGCGGCAGATCAAGATATCCGGCGACCTCAAACACGCGAACAAAGTTGGATCCGTCTTCCTTGCCGCGCCGGACATCGATCTGGATGTATTCAAATCGCAGATGCGCCGCTTTGGAAAGCCCCGAAAGCCATTCTATATCGTCCTCTCGCAGGACGATAAGGCATTGTGGTTGTCAAAATTCATTGCCGGCGGAGAGAGCAGAGTTGGCGCCGACAGTGACATAGCGGAACTGCAAGCGCTGGGCGCCACAGTGATCGACTTGACGGACCTTAAGGCTACAGATTCCTCTAACCATGACAAGTTTGCTCAACTTGCTGAAGTTGCGCCGGAGTTGGCCGCCGTGCTTGGGAAGGGAATTGGCGAGAATGCCGGCGCCGCTACTGCGGGCGAATCGACTGCCGCGAGTCCCCTCGGCGAAGCTTCGGCGTTACAAGTCAACATACTAGCTGCACCAATCAAGATTTTTGCCGGTCAATAGCTTCCTCAGTGCGGGGCTTGAGGAAGCCGCGGCAACATACCGTTAGAGCCGCGGTTCAGATCGAACGGAGATTTCCCAATGATACGCTTTTCAAAATTGGCGCTGGCCGCGACTGTTCTAGCTTTCCTGTCGCCGGCGCTGGCCGCTGAACCGTTCGGCAAATGGGTGCGGCCATCGACCGGCACGCAGGTGACTTTCTACGATTGCGGCGGCAAGCTCTGCGGCAAGATCGCCGGCGTCAAGGACGCGAGCAGGGCCAAGGAAATCGGCACTGTCATTTTGAGCGGCGCCGTGAAATCCGGCGACAACGAGTGGAAGGGCAACCTGCTCGACACCGACAGCGGGAAGACCTACGCGGGCGTCGTGACGCTGGAAGGCGCCGATGGGCTCAATCTAAAAGGCTGCGCGCTTGGATTCATCTGTCAGGGCGAGACTTGGCGCAAAGTGAAGTGATGCGGTGGTTGACATGCAATACTCGCGAGCGTGAGAACGCCCGTGGGAGAAGCGTGTCATGACCGTGGCAAGGACAGCGTTCCTCTGCGCGCCGATGATTGTCTGGACGCCGGGATATCGGTCAATATCAGATGGCGATGACTTTGGTTTGTCGAGTATGGCCGATTGTGAGCCAGGTTGCCGGATGCTGGCTTGCAGGAGTCGTGGCGTCGCAGCCAACGACCGCCGCTGCGCAAGGCGTGATTGCAGCGCCGCAGGCGATCCCCACCGCGCAGCAAATAAGCTCCCCGGATCAATCCGAAAATACTGGCGATGACTTCGACCTTCCTCTGAATCTTTTCCAGCTAATGTATGCATACAAGACCGCCCCGGGGGCTGGAGCCGTGCGGGGAACAATCCGTGAAGTCACGACTGACACAATCAATCTGCGAGTGGATCACCCAATTGATCTTGACTCTCAATGGACGTTGGGGCTGCGCTCCGATCTACCGCTGCTAGCCAAGAATCCCCTCAGTTCCGAGAATCCCACCGGAGATTATCGGTATGGCGCGGGTGACGCGGATTTTCAGGCAGCGCTCATCCACGATTTTGATGCGCGCTGGACTGCCGGTTTTGGCGCCCGACTGATCGCCCCCACGGGCGACGACATCCTCGGCAGCGGCAAGTGGCAGATTATGCCCGGATTTGCCGTGCGCTACGCCTTGTCGGAAGTCAGCTCAAACAGCTATCTTGAGCCGCTGGTGCGGTATGACTTCGGTTTCGCGGGCCCGTCCACGAAGAATATCAGCAATCTGCAATTTGCGCCGACTTTCAATGTCAGCCTGCCGGACCGCTGGTTCGTGACGTTCTATCCGAGCGCGGACATCCGGGTGAACTACGGCGACCCGGTTGCCGGCCAGACCGGGCGGCTGTTTCTTCCGTTCGATGCTAGGATCGGGCGCAAGCTTACCGACGACCTAGCTCTGTCGCTTGAGGTGAGCGTGCCGATCATCAAAGACTATCCCGTCTATGACTTCAAGACCGAAGTCAGACTCAACCTAAAGTTCTGAAGATATCGTCGCAATGGACATTGTCAGGTCGATGAAATTTGGGCATATGTCGGCAAGAAGCAGCGCGAAGTCACTAGGGATGATGAAAATAGCCGTGTTGGCGAGCAATGGACTTTTGTGGCGATCGACGCCGAGACGAAGCTCGTTCCGTGCTTCCGCGTTGGCAAGCGCACGAAGCTCAACGCAATCGCGTTCATGGGCGATCTTTCGGAACGGCTGGCCAATCGCGTCCAGTTTTCGTCCGATGCCCTCAATTCGTATGTCGACGCTGTTGAACAGGCTTCGGCGCGGACGTGGACTATGGACAGGCAGTTAAATTTTACGAAGCTGAGACCCGACTCGAAATTCAGGTGGCGCCGAGACCTTCCGTCGCGAGCCTGCGCACCCCTTGACCTGCGTGTCGGTGCGTTTGACGACCGTGACGGATATTCGGCTTGCCTCATAGGCGGCCCGCTGCGCCTCATCGCCCTGATAACCGCTATCGATGAAGGGCATGGTCACCCACGGGCTTTTGCGATGAACCGCGCCGAGCAGCGGTGCGAGATATTTGCGGGCGCGAGAGGGGTTGTTTGGGATGACCGCTACTGCGCCTTTGTCGGCGATCGCTTTGCGCAGGCGGTCGCTGTCATAAGCGGCATCGGCCATAACGACTTGTGCCGGCGGGGCCTCGATCAGGGCGTCGGGCCTGCGGGGCGTCGCCTTTCTGCCTGGCCGTGAGAACAAAGCGCACCGGGCAGCCAAGCCTCCCACGGCCACGTGGAATCCCAAGAGTCGACAGGACCTAGCGTTCTTCGTGATTGTTGACATCTCTCATGACTTTTTCGATCGGCGCCGAAGACGCCTGAAAGAGGCCACTGTAGGGATCGCTCAAGTCGACGATAAGGTACACCGCCGACGAGACTGCGACTGAGCCTACAGCCAACGCTGCAAACGCCATCGGGTTGCTACGGGACATCAGGCCGAATCCGCAGAAGAGAAAGACCGCCCACGCGGTTACGATTGTCAGGAGCGGATAGGATATGGGGTCAGAAAGTGCGAGCGCCATCTGCAAGCGTATTTGGCCGACGGATGCGTGGGCTTGATTGGCGACCGCAAGCGCCTGCCTTTGCGACTCAGTCGACGGATGAAGCGAGTCCAGGTAGGCCTGCCCGGTTCGCAAATTATCGATTGCTGCGTGGTAATTGCGAGTGACGAAGTCGCTGTCGCTGTGGCGTCCCCAGATCTGATCGATGGTCCGCGCCAGTCCCTCGCGCAATCTCGTGCGTCCGGGCGCCGCGTCAGCCCCATAATCGGCCAAAGCCAAATCTTCTTGGAGCACCCGCGCCGCGAAGTTTTGAACCGCCAAATTCTGACTGGAATAGACACCATAGGCGGTCCAGATGAGCAGCCCAGTCACTAGCGCCGAGAGCAAGGTTAAGAGGCCGACGACCGCGCCTATCATGTCACGGGGTCCGCCAGTCGTGAATTTCTCCGGCAAAGTTCGCTGCAAGATTAGGCCGACGGCGCCGCCTGCGAAGGTGAGCGTCGCGACGCCGAGCGCTATAACTGACGAATTCATCCTACTCTCCTTCGGGCGGCCTCTAAGATAATGGTTTTGGCAAAACGATGCTGCTTACGGTTTGCGGCTAGACCCAATAAGCTATGAGCCAATTAATTCATTGACGCTATCGTCTCGGGTATCTGCCGCTCATGTTCCATTGCATCGCGCGCGGCGTCATTCTGAATGGACAACTACCGCGATGCGAAGTCTTGGTCGACGGCTTTCGCCGACGCCTGGTCCACATACGCCTTCTGCGAATCGGCTTTGATTGCCCCTGCCAGGCTGTAGAGGTCGCTCGCGACTCACAAAGTTCGCACTAGCTTACGGCGCGCGGCCGGAGGTACTTGGGACGGAACTTCCATGTCGGCTCAATCGCAAAGGTCGGCCGACGATTGCGGCGGAACTTCAACCGAAAGATGCTACGCTGCGGCGGATGCGCATTCTTCACCGCCGGGAACTATAACAACAGAAGGAACGTTCCTGCGAGAGAGCTGAGATTGATGCCAGCCACCATCACCCGGCGCATCAAGCGTCCCATATGCTCGCGCGTGTAATAAACGTTCCGAGCGAACCATGAATAGGCGACAATCGCGGTAAAAAGCGATAACGCGCCCGTGGTCGCTAGTCGGCAATGAACGCTCTCCCGTTTCCGAGACAGTGGCGCCATTGACGCCACTTAATCGCCGCGCTACCCATTAAAAGTGAAGTCGATATCCGGCGACTGGATGAAATGAACGTCGGGCCGTAAATTCAGATTTCCAGAGCGCTTTTTTCCTTGCAAATGGTGTCGCGTTGACGAGAGGTATCGGCGGCCATGCGAACCTTCGCTATTGCGTTTCTTGTCGTGGCAGCGCTTTGCGGAGGCGCACAGGCCCAGGGATACTCCACTCCTGCGGAACAGCGCTACAGCCCGTACAGTGGCAGCCTACCGGTTTGCGATGATCCCGGAGTGCTTTCGACGATTACAAGTCGGTTTGCGCAAAAGGAGACTGAATATTGGCATTCCGGACTGCAAATGGGCGGATGTGAACGCATCCGCGAAATCGGGCTTCGCGCGAACGGGGCTGGATATATTCCGCGTCGATATTGCGTCGCGCGAGCGCAATTGAGCGACCTCAAGCCACGCGCCGTCATCTATGCAATCCGGGAAGGCCTCGGCATCATCGGGTGGGGCTACGGGGTCGAGTGGTGCGTCGTTGGCCGCGACGAGAACCTTGCTTACGCTCCGGGATGCCAAGCGGTGCGCCCGATCATGGATACCGATATCCTTGGCGAGAAGGGCTTGCAGGCAATAATTAGTGATTTGTTGAAATCCAGCCCTTACCACGTTGATGGCCAATAGCTGACAGCAGCAGCGAGGCGTGAGAAGGCAAGGAAGTTGCCTTTTCAAAGATAAATGAGCGCGCGCGCTGCTTTATTACCGCACAGGTATCGGAGGTATCGCGCCGGCCAGGAATCGGAGATTCTCGAAGGGATCGGCTACGAGAGCGCGGTCCCTAAATTATTGATTTTCCTCCATGTAGTCATCGAGCGCGCCTTGCGATTGACAGGCAAAGATCGTGAACGTGATGATGCCATTTTGGCAGAGGCGAGGTGGTCGAGGTTGCTTGAAATTGCGCCCGGCACAGGCTCTGCACATTTTTTTAATTCGACAACGTGACAGCGCCTGCCAGACACCTGCGTTTGGACGAAAAGCCGCGGTCATCAAAAACGCCTCAAACCATATTTCACTGACCAATGATACCGGGGAATAGTGTGAACCTGGGAGCGTTTTTTTTTGCTCTGACAAGAGCACAACTTTGTTGAGGCGTTGGGTAGCTGGAACAGTAGTCGAGAAGGCGGGGATCGATACGCGATGAAACACATTCTCCAGTTTTTGTGGACCACGCTCTGGCCGGCCTCTTGTTTCTGATTCCATTCGTTGCTCTAGGCATCGTTCTCGGCAAGGCGTATGAAATTGCGCACAAGGTCGCCGGCCCGCTAGCGGAGCTTACGCCCACCCATCCCCTGTTTGGATTGGAAGCGAGGATACTGGTTGCCCTCAGCCCGATGGTGTCGTTCTTTGTCGTCGCGGGGCTGTTTGCGCAGACAATCCTCGCCCAAATGCTCATCAAAGGCATTGAGGCCGCCGTTCTTTCGAAAGTGCCCAGCTACGAGTATTTCAAGAGCGCGAGCGAGAGCATGTTGGGCGCCGAAAAGCACGCGAAGTATCCAGTCGTGCTGGTGAGCGTTGGCAGCGCCTGGCAAATCGGACTTCATATCGAAAAGATCGAGAATGGCCTCGTTGTGGTGTATTTATCCCCGGGGCGCCCAATCCAAAGTCTGGCGCGGTCAATTTCATCACCTCCGATCGGGTTAAGGCTTCTGGCTCGGTCGCAAACGTGACAACGCCCGCGAATGGGCCCATGTCGGTCAATCCTAATAGCCTCGTCGTTCGCCGCGCTGAACTTCTCGGCCATCCGCGGAGAGATTGGCGTCTCGACGATCCTTGGCAGTGACGATGGGTCGTCAAATCAAAGGGGCGTCATGCGCTATTTCTCATCCCATATCCGTCGCCGTCGGATCTACATTTGTATGCGTGGATCGGGTTCGGGTTGTTCGGGTATGCCTCCGTGTGAGAACCAAGCTTGCACCGGGAAATGGCGACTGAGCCGGACGCGGTTTGCACCGGGGCACACCCCACTAGCGCCGTGGAGAAAACGATAATGAAGGTGCCGGATTTCGCGATTTTGTGAGGCATTATGGGCTCCGACGTGATTCCGAACCCGGAAGCGATGGCGCGCGGTGACTGCGGCCCCTATAAATTCACGAGCCGCAGCCTTATCGCGTTCGTTGTTCGGGAACGTGACAACGCTGTCTCGGCCGCCGTGGACTTCGCTTAGTCTAGATATTCCTTTCAACGCATGCTGCCGTCAATAACACCTTCAACGTCCAACGCCACCTCACGTCAGCCCGAACGCACCGAAGCTTCCGCGCTGCTGCGATAGAGCGCGTGGCGCGCCGCTGTTGCTGCCGCCTGAAAACTCTCAAGCCGCGACCCCTATCGCGTTCCTCGGTCGCAAACGTGACAACAACGCCCTACGGCGGGCAAGGCCAACAGTCCGACGACGGTCACTAAAATGGTGACACCAAGTGATTTCATGGCTGGCTCCATTAATCTTTGCGATCGCGATGCGAGTGCGGAAACCCAACTCATTCAGAATCCTGGACGCAGCGTCAACTCCGCAACACCCGCCGCAAGGGCCACGCCAGTCTGCGCTTCGAGCGACAAGGGTTGAAACGTGATCGAACGGCCGAAGCCGCCGATTAGCACGCTTGCGCTGGAGAAAGCCGTGCCCGTTGGCTAATTGCTCAATTTGAAGCGCCTAACAAGGCGGCGGCCCCAATTGCGAAGTCAGGAAAGAGCGGGCCGCCGAGGTCGCATATACCCTCGGCGACCCTAACCGCGACGTGAGAAAGGGCTCCGTCGCGGCTGACCACTGATACCAGAAAGGTCCGTCATCCGTCATTCGCGGCGCTACGCCTTTTTTCGCGTCACGAAAATCGGCTCCCAAGAGCCATTCCTGCCATCCTTCATAGCGGCGAGGCACTGCAACTTGCGCTCTTTTCGTCGAGTCGGCTGATGCGAATTCTCGACCCGATTATTCCTCCTTCGACCACGCTCATGACGGTTCCCGATCCCGAGATCGCGAGCGGCGGCGCCATAGGACCGCATGTCGTCGGTGATCAACCGATTGGGAACGAAGCCATATCGCTTCTCCATCTGATGATGCGTCGATTGTCGAGACAGGTTCACGTGCTGAAATGCCGATCGAATGTGTTTTCTGCTTGGCGGCCCTGGCGGCCCTGAGAACTTCATTGTAGGCTACTGCAGGGGCGTGCATATGGCGGCAGTCTGGATTCCTATTTTCATTGCAGTCCTAGTATTTGCGTGCGGTCTTGGCGGGCTTTATCTGCAAGGACTTCTCCCTGAACCGCAGTCAGAACGTTCGCGCGACATGATCAGCGCCGTACTCGGCCTGATAACGCTATTGTTGGCGTTGGTGCTCGGCACAATCGTCGGCTCGGCTTACGGACGCTTTACGACGCAAAATGCCGAAATGGAGAATCTTTCGACGCGGGCGCTTCAACTGGATCTTGCGTTGGCAGAATACGGACCTGAAACGGAGCCTTTCCGCGCGAAGATCAAGGAGGAAATGTCTCGCGCCTATCGGCTATTCTGGCGTTCCGGAAACGACGCTGATTCGGACCCTGCGGCTCTCAAGGTGAGCGCTGCGCTGCCGAAATTGCGTGAGGCCGACGAATTCCTCGCAAGTCTCAATCCCCAGACTCCGGGGCAGCGGCAAGCAGCCGCCTCGGCCGCCACAGACGCCGGTTGGATCCAAAACATCCGGATCGGGATGTCGCTCCAATTGGCGAGTTCCGTGCCGTGGCCGCTGCTCGTCGTCGTTGTCGCATGGTCGTTACTGCTTTTTTTCGGCTTTGGCTTGCGGTCGCGGTTTAGCGCCACGACCGTTACGGCATTGGGGTTCGGGGCGTTTGCCATCGCAAGCGCGATTTTTCTGATCCTCGACCTCAGCGAGCCTTATACGGGGCTGTTTCGCGTTCCGCCCGCGGCTCTTTTGCAGACCATCGAAGCTTTGAACCGTTAGCGACCTTTGAAGTGTGACTCTGAGCTCACTCGCAACGGATTTGCTCAGGACGCCGTCCGCGCATCGGAGGATGATCCGGCAGCGCTCTGAAAAAGACCGCGCCGCGCGGTGGCGGCGAACCTGTCGTTCGAGATACGCCCGTTCATCTGAACTCAGGATAAAGGACGCAATCGCGGCGCCCTGGCGAGTTGGCCATAACCTCGCTCCCAACTCCCAGTGAAAGCGCGATTCTGCAATGAGCTGAACTTCAGTTCCAGATGACTAGAAGGCAATTCAATATCTGCGATAAGGATGATATCCGTAGCGCCTGGCATACGGATGGACCCCATATGCTCTCGCATACGGGTGATATCCGGGCCGGGCCACGCATCCCGCTCGATAGGGTTCAGCAGCGCAATATACAACGGCGTTTGCGCTACTCGCGATCAAAGACATCACTGCGGCAACAAATAGAACTTTCTTCATTTCAGCGTCCCTTGATATTTATGTGCCGATATTGGCTTCGTCCAAATTCGACTAGTTTTTCGCTCGGCCACCTTCGACCGACAAGTTGTCTTTGGTGAGGCGGAGCTTACTTTGCCGGTGACCCGGGGCAGCCCCAGTGCGGAACCGAGGCCTCCCGAGACCGTAACCAACCCATGATCCGAAGCTAAGGGGTTCGCCCATGCACGAGTTCATCGCTCTCATATTTAAGGACCCGACCGGTTCCTACCTCGCCGCCCCACACGACGGACTCGACAGATTCGCCTCCGCCCACAGCGGCCATTCCTGCGCACCCGCACGGAGCGTCCAAGAAGGTGAAACCGGCCGCTCGAATTCGCGATGTTGATCCCCTGAGGGGAGGCGATGCATCTGAGATCGACTGGACTTCGGGCCGAACGAGAGCAATGTCATGCGTAATGGAGCGCCCAGATTCACCGCTGCGAATGCCTCATATCCCCACCGTCCGCTAGGCCGGAGGGGGGTCGTGGAGAACCACTCTCGGTGGATACTGTTGAAAAACCCGATAATGAGCGTCGATGGGAATGTCGATTTTGCGGGTGAAGACTGGTTTGCGTTGATTGTCGCCACCGCCAATCCCTTGCGGCCGCATGCTCTGCGGAACCCGTAGCGCTATTCTATCGCGGTGACCATTTCCATTCATGGCCATTCACGATCACGGTGATGTCCCTGATGTCGCAGACGGATGGGTGGGTATAAAAGCGCAAATATTGACCAAACGCAGCCAGCACTGGTTGATCAAAAGGCGATCGCGGTAGAGAGATTCTTCTCAAAGCGGCCTGCAAGGATTTATTGTTTTTATCCAAATTGGCGTAATCTTCCGTCGTTCGATCCGCCCGATCAGGTGCGCGTCCCGAAGAGAAGGTAGTGGGGTCTTGAATATAGACGTGGCATTCGCCTTTGTTCACAGAAAAGCCGCTCATCGAAAAGGTGCTTGAGAGCGGCGATACTTCGATAGCTGTCGTCGGAACGCCGCTCGAATTACGACGGTCCAGCCGCTTCACAACGATGTTGAGGGGAGCGTTATCTTCGCCATCAAAGGGCAGGATTCCGAGAGAAGCCTGCATCGAGGCATCCGGGGCGGGGAGTGGCGCGGTCAGATCATGCGCGTCCGAACCAGCGCCAACTATTGTCGACGGAACGGATGGCGGAGTCGCAGCTTGTGAAGCGTTGGCGCTATGGTCACCCGCGTCTGAAGGCCCTGCCTGCACTGCCGCGGCGGGTCCACTTGGGCCCAGGTCGTCTGAGTTCGAATGAGCAGACTCATCGTTCTGACCGGCGGATGGGCTCTCTTCCTCGCCGTAATTCCATTCTACGTGTGGGCCGTTTTCGTGCGCCCAAGGAAAATTCACTTGGGCGGGAGCGTATCCCTGGTTTGCTGATTGTCCATAGAGTCTAAGAGTCTGTCCGCGAACATCATGTTTGAATGCATAGCTTTCGCAGCATGAGCCGGATTGAGGCGAGGCGTAGGAACGCGAGGGCCTTTCGACCGAGACACTCCCAGTCCTTCGCCAATC
>Ga0182024_10010013_pt1 | contig 19436 bp, 20 predicted proteins | sample P32metaG_FD_120480 | JGI IMG/M metagenome (GOLD analysis project Ga0182024, IMG submission 120480) | Permafrost microbial communities from Stordalen Mire, Sweden - P3-2 metaG (Illumina Assembly) | ecosystem: Environmental > Terrestrial > Soil > Wetlands > Permafrost | place: Sweden: Stordalen... | reverse complement strand
GGCGCTCTTCGTCCCCACCGCGACAATGAAGTCGAATGAGCAGGGGGTCTCGATGCAGGAGGCACACAAAATCTCAGTGTTTGCAAGACCGGGTCGCATCACACCGAACACTACGATCCAGCCAGTCTGCGTGTTTGGCCTCATTGCGCCATCCGGACAGTTGATTGAAGCCCACTCGCTACAACCGCTCGATCCGAACAGTGAAGCGGCGGTCGAAGCCGCAAAACGGCTCACGTTCCCCAGTCCCACGCCTCCAGGCGGACGGCCGGAGCAACGTTTCGCCTTTATCATCGAGAAGTTTGTTACTTCGCAATAGCGAGCCAGTCGAACGTTGGCTCAAGAGACATTTTGTTTATGGCGAACGTCACCGTTCGGAGGACGTTGTGTGGTGATAACGGAAGCTGTCTCCTCAACCGCGCCGAAGTAAACACGGGCCGACGAACGGCATCGAGGCGTGATGTTGCGGTAGGCTATTACGAGTGGTAAGGAGGTCCGATGCGGCGGAGGGATCTTCTAGCTGCAGCAGCGGGCGTCGCGACGCTGGCTGAATCGCAGTCGATATCGACCGTCCCGCGTCAGGGACGCATCAAACAGGCGGCATTCGTTCAGAACTTCGGTTCAGAAATGCCCTTCGAAGAAATGTGTTCTCACGCGGCGCGACTGGGCATGAAGGGCTTCGACGCAGCTCAGACGGAGAATTGGCCCACATTGCGTAAACATGGCCTGATCCCGACGCTGGCCTATCCGCACGTGACGATTCCGCCGTTCGTGGATGGAATCGCGCGGAGCGAGCACCGCGACGAAATGGAGCGTCTGGCGCACGCCGAAATTGATCTTTGCGCCGCGCGAGGATGCCCCACGATCCCATTCGCCAGCGGCCAGCGGCGCGGCATGAGCTATGAGCAGGGCGCCGACAATTGTGTCGCGTTTTTTAATCGCGTCAAGGCCCATGCCGAGGATAAGGGCGTCAATCTCTGTCCCGAAAACATGAACAAGTACGACCGACCGGACCAGTTCTGCGATCACCTGGCGTGGGGCTTCGACGTATGCAAGCGGGTGAACTCGCCGCGCGTCAGGCTGCTGCTTGACATCTACCACGCGCAGATCATGGATGGGGATATCTGCCGCCATATTCGCGAAAACATTCAATGGATCGGTCACTTCCATGTGGCAGGTGTGCCAGGCCGCCACGAACCCGACGACAGCCAGGAGCTGAACTACCGGTTCATTGCAACGACCATTGCCGAGCTAGGATTTTCCGGTTACGTCGCGCACGAATGGTCACCCTCACCTGGTCGCGATCCCATTGAGAGCCTGACGCGCGTTATTGAGATTCTGGACGCCTAGTCGCCTGACAACAAGGATTGAACAAAGCCTACGGCAGGTAAAGGCGCGAGTGGTGGCTCTCGCAGCCGATCGCCGGAGCCTCGCCGATCCGGACAGCGGCAGTGTTAGCGTCTGGGGTCGCCTGCATGCGGGCGTCGACGCGTCGCAACTGCGCGAACCTCTCCACGCCACAATGACGAACTTCCTGCGCGATCGCGTCCTCATCAACCCGCCAACCATGCTGCACGGCGCCGACCAACTTCGACAGTACACTGACGCTCCGCTGCTTGTCCGCGACGCATCCACCGGCCGCAGTTCGCTGTTCAGGTATCAGTTCCGTCGGCCTCTCTGGATCCTGGCGCTCATCTGCGGGCTGCTGCTCCTGATCGCATGTTCCAACGTCGCCAATCTCATGATCGCCCGCGCGTCGGCGCGCACCGCGGAAATGGCGCTTCGCGTATCGCTGGGCGCCGGCCGTGCTCGCCTGATTCAGCAGATGCTGATCGAGAGCGGACAACTCGCTGCATCTGCTGGCCTGCTGGGCGTCCTGTTCGCGGCCATCATCGCACCTGCAATCGTCGCCCACCTTGGCACCGCAGAGTTTCCGGCTTGGCTCGAGGTCGCACCTGACTCCAGAACTCTCGCCTTCGCCTTGTCCCTGACCATGCTCACGGCGCTTCTATTCGGCGTCGTCCCTGCGCTTCGCGCGTCTTCCGTTGCGCCGGATGCGGCTCTTAGAGGAGGCGGAATGCAGCATTCCGGGCGCCTCGGATCGTTGCGATGGATTCTGGCTGCTCAGGTGGGCTTTAGCGTAGCGGTACTGTTCCTCTCCGGACTCCTGTTACTCTCATTCCGCAAGTTGATCGCCGTGGATCTTGGTTTTTCCCCGGACAATGTCGTCCTGTTCGACATCGCATCTCGCGATCCCTACGTCCGTAAGCGGGACTCAGGAGCTGGCGTGCTCGATCATATCCGTGAACTCCCGGCTGTCCGAGCCGCGAGTATTTCGAAAGGGAGGCCCATGGCCGGCGATATGGCATGGATCATGACACCCATCATTCGCCTGCCCGGCCGCGCGAACGAAGCCGTCCGGCCGGTGGAGGTTGTGGTTTCCACGGGATTCTTCAACGCCATGCGAATCCGCTGGATCGCCGGCCGCGACTTTTTGCCGGAAGAAATCGCGGCGTGGAGTTCCCCCTCCGTCATCGTGAACCAGGCCTTCGTCGACAAGTACTTTCCCGAGCAAAACCCCATCGGTCAACGCTTCGACAAAATAAATGACGATCCCAATCCTTCCCCACAGCAGATCATCGGAGTGGTTGCCAATGCCCGCTACAACAACCTTCGGGAACCTGAGCGGCCGACGATCTACTCCCCGCTTCCCGAGATCGCGAACGCGACGCTCAATGTCAGCACGGCCTCGAAGGCTGTGTCGCTGATCCCGTGGCTTCGCAAAGAAATCGAAACTGCCGACCCGACGATGATGGTTCGGGGCAGCATTCTGCTGGAATCCCAAATCGATAGCACGCTCAACAGCGAACGCCTGCTCGCGGTCTTGGCTGGATTTTTCTCGGTAGTCGCCTTGCTGCTGGCGGGCGTCGGACTCTACGGCGTCATCAACTACGCCGCGGTCCGCCGAACCCGCGAAATCGGCATCCGCATCGCCCTCGGGGCACGCCAATCGTCGGTGGTGCGTCTGATCGTCGCCGACACTTCGATCCCGGTAATCGTCGGGATCGCCTTCGGGATTGTTGGTGGCATCAGCCTCGCTCGCTACGTGGCATCTCAGCTCTTCGATGTGAAGCCGACCGATTTCTGGAGCCTTGCCGCCCCTCTCGGGTGCATACTGACGGCCGCCGTCGCCGCAGCCCTCCCGCCAGCCCTTCGCGCCGCCGGCGCTGACCCTCTGATCGCCCTAAGGCACGAATGATGCCCCTTCGGCCTTGCCCTGTCACGGTTACTGCGCGCCGGACGCGAAACGTGGATCGCGTGGGGAAACTCGGGCCCGGCCAAGATTCAAACAGCCCGGTTGCTCGAATGACTCTCCGAGGGGTCGGTCTGTGCTGCCTTTGTCTGGTTGTCTATTTCCTTGCGCATATCGGTAAACTCCTTGATGTCGAGCAACTCGCGAAGCTGCCATGCCGGAACCACTCCAGCCATGAGCGTATTATTTCGTATGCCCCAGTCATCATATTTTTCCTTTGGATTCGTCCTGCGGACTACTGGTTGCCACTGCGGGATATGACCCCAGTCTACGCCTAGCAGCCACAGACCAGCTCCGTACCTTTGTGAGATCTTTCGGAACGGGCGGTCTGCGGGGGGAATGAAAACGACGACGGGCGACCCGCTATATCCACCAGAAGAATGCGTTTCGATCAGGAAACTTAGTTGTAGGTGCCCGTTCTCTTGGCGGATTGGCTCGTCCGGCGACATGGCAATGTTCCCGAACCTAAGAGCAGGTGTATTCTTTTGCTTGCCTTCATGATTAATGAAACGACCCATCACGAACACATTATCGCCCGGTCCGATATTCCATTCCGCGACGCTCTGCTCAGTTATAAAGTACTCATCCGGTACCCCTCCGAGTTTGTGGTGGGGGTACACCGGGATCGGACAAACAGCTACATCGTGGCCATCTGGATGCATACGCCAGTCCGCGAGGGAGTAATTGATTACATCCGACTTCCCATCAACCGTGTTGATGCGAATCGTTCTAGACATGCCTTCCTCGACGACATGCCTGCATGTCACGACATAAAGGAAACGTTGATCTGGATCGGCGCCCGACCGAACCCCAACGATGAATCCACTTCCACCAACGCGTTTGCCTTCGTTGGCATCCAGAACGGATGGATAGAGGTAGACTACGCTTTCAAGAAATTCATCCGGTATTCGAGGCAAGGCTTTCCCCAGTGCGGGCTGCCGCTATCTTCTTCGCACCAAGGATAAATTCTGCGTGTACCTACTGTCAAGGATTATTACCAGCTCATCACCATGCTGAGAATCTTTCCTACGCAGGGCAGCGTCTTCAGCACATCCGCTTCCGCGCTCACCTTCATAATGGCCTCCAGCCGCTGCTCCGCCGATTCGATCTGCGTTTCCAGGAAATCGAGCGTTGCCAATTCCTGCTCGACTGCTTCGCGGCTATGCGTCGGCAACTCCGGCAGCCGCGTGCCGAGCTCCAAACGAGCTCCGACTCCGAACAGATCGGCTCCCGGTACCTGTACGTTATGACGAGCCATAATGCTGCAGCACCTCCTTAGTGCTTGGGGTTTCGCTCGCAGTCTATGCGAAACCCCGCTGCAGCGCTTTCATAGCATCATTATCGGCCAACGCCTTCGAACGCTGTTCACGAACGTCAATCAGCTGTGCTGACCTTACCCGCGAGAGGTGTGCCGACTCCGCCTGGTTCACGTTGCCGCGTGGCATACCAGGAGTCCAGGTATGGATTCCCCGCAGCCTCGTGCCCGGCTTCGGCGCGTTGGGTGGCTCCGATGTGAAATGCGATCAAACTACGGACATCCTCATTGTCAAAGTAGCTGGTGTGCACTAGTTCCTTTCCCGTGAAGACCTCTCCTCCAGCTTTGCTGAGTATCCCGAATCCTGAACTCGCAAATTGCGCCAGAAGCGACCGCAGCTTCGGTGCTTGAGCTTGAGTCGCCGAGTCGGCCATCTTCCGCAAGGCATCACTGGTCATCAGAGGCAAGGGCTGAGCCGTTTCCAACTCCGCCGTCGGTGCATGACTTACATCACTCACAAACCAGCCGACTCGGTCTGCGCCCTGAAGCGATTGACGAATCGAATTCCAGACCAGCGCGTCCAGTGCAGGCGCAATCAATCGGTTGTAAGCCCAGGTAAATGGAGTAACTACTAACCCAGTGACGGCGCCGGAGGCCAGCTCTTCGGACGCGGCCAAGATGAAAATGCGAGGCGTTTTGGGGCGCTGGAGATGCATACTCGCGCGAAGACTAGCGATCGCTTCATCGTCAGTGCTCCATATGCACAGCCATCGGTCACGCAGGATTTCAGAAACTCTCCTTTGTCTCGCGCACGCGCCCTTGAACGCGAACCAACCTGTTAAGGCGACGAAGACGGTCGTCACGAGACGCGCATTGAATAGAGCACCACAACCAACCCAGATCCCCATCGCAACAATAAACGCCAGCACGCCCAGGGGCCACAGCGAGTGAGGTATCATCGGCATGATTTTCCATACCAGCCAAACTAAGAAAACCGTTATAGCTCCCATAACTACGATCCAGAGACCCAGAGAAATCAAACCCAAGGTCCATTCCTCTGCTCGATGGAAGATCCGATCTCGCACGAGCCTAGGACTCGCCGAAGCCTTACTCGTTTGACCCGGCCACCGCGGACCCCTGTTGCAAGCCTTGGCGAAGAGCGTTAGTTTTCAGTCGGCGTCGGCTCGATGTGATCGATCACCAGCACCGGCCGTGGCTCCTTGTGCGCTTCAAGCTTTAATCCGAGCTGCTTTTCGAGCGCGTCGAACAACGTCAAGCCACCGATGGGATCGGATGCATTCAGGCTGCCCGGTGCGCCCCCGCCTGGCGCTGGACCGGCACCCTTCCGGTCCCCTTCTCGACCGCCTCCGCCCATCTGATTGATCATTGCCGGCGGCGCGAACGTGTACGTGAACGTAAAATCGAATGCTCCTTCGATCCCCGTCGCGTTCGTCACCCCGTAGGTCAGATATAGCGGAGCCAGGTTCTGAAGCTGCTCCGCGAAAAGCGCCATAGTCATGTTCTGGCAGGTGGCTTGAAACATCGGAATGCCGGAAGTGCCGGGTCCGCCGGGCATGAATCCGTTGCCGCGATCGTTCGAACCAGGCGCGCTCGGCCGGATGTCGGCGACTTCGAATTCTGCGGGCGCAGCCGGTGGCAGCGCCGTCGTCACGCCAGGCGGATTCGGCGTCGGCTTTTCAGTCGCGCTGTCGACGACAATCACCGGCGTCGGCGTCTTTTGCAATTCCAGCTTCAGTCCAAGCTCACGATCCACGGCGTCGAAAATGCTGATGCCGTCGGCTCCGGCTGCGGCTAGCATGCCACGCCCTGTCCACTTGAGATCGAAATCCCATGCGCCGTTGAGGCCGGTCGTATTGACCACCGGACTGGTGAGATACCTCATCTGACCAACGATCAATCCAGCGCTGCCAGTATTCCAGCCACTTCTCGGAATGCGGAACGAGTCCACTCGGATCAGTCAGGAGCGATTCGAGCTTCTTGAGTCGGCGCTGGAGGTTCGTCACGGGCGACCCGCACCACCATAACCAAATAGCGCAGCCGGCATCTGGTCCAACCGCCGAGCCAACACACTTCCCAATCGCCGAAGCAGGAACCGATCGTAACCGGTGTCCGAAGGCGAAGGAACTTGGTTTCGAGCTGCATCGTGCTGGCCCTTGGTTGGGTCAGCACATTCATTGATCAGGCGAGACGAAACGTCAAGTCGACGCGTAGTACCCAGCCCTGGAGTGATCATCTTTCGGGTCCGTCGTTCCGGTACGGCGGCCATGGTCCTCGCCGGCCGATCGGCTTCAGCCCGCGCAGCTCAATAATCTTGTCTGGCTCGCCTATGCGCGTGACGACAATCGTCAACACTCCCTCGTTGTCGCTGGTCGGTGCGAGCCAGGCTTCGAGCTTCTTGAGCCGACGTTGCAGATTCGTCACCGGTGTTCCTCAGCCCGATTGCTCCATAGAAGGTCGCCGGAGCTCGAACCGGCGCCGCATCCCTTCGGCAAGTGTCCAAGGCCGATCGCCAGCTTCAGTGAAGTGTTCCTGCGGCAGGTCCTTTTCGGGCTCTCGCCCCTCTGCGGCCAGGCGAAGACGCCGTCGCTCGCGCATGCGCTGGAGCACGTCAGCCAGGGTGCGGCCCCGCTCATCTCGCCTCGCGGCAAATCGATCCTCCAGCTTAGAAATCCGCCTTGCAACGGTCCTCATCGTTTCTGATTCCCTGGCGGCACTGCACGCTCCAGCTCAGACACACGCGCGTCGATGTCCTCAATTTCGATCGCTTTGGCCGTATGGCCCAAAATGCTGTCCGCCGCCCGTACCTTCGTGGATGCGGGCGTACCCGGGTCCACCATCACTTTCATCAGCGTGGTAACAGCGGCACTCGACGCTTGATGCAAACGAGCGATCGATTGCTTATACGCGGTGCGCTTCGCCGCGCGGTAGGCGGCATCGAACTCTGGCTCTTTTAGCCAGCGGTAGAGCGTCCTGGCTGGGGTATTCGATGCCCGCGCTGCTTCCTCGATACTTCGATTCGTGAGTAGGGCAATGATAGCCTCCTCCTGTTTGCGCCCGAGTTTGCCCTCAAAGTCTGCCATTGACTGCCAAAACTTGCCATTTCTGATTCAACAGACCGCTCCGCGACCGGCGCGGAGTTCATCGCCATCCCATCGCCTCTTGCGATTCGCAATTGCCTTGCTTTCCGTACCCACCTGAGTGATCGATGTCGTGACGCGGTAATCACCGCCCAAAAAGGAGAAAGTATGACATCGATTACAGAACAAACCGAAACGGCGCAGCCGGTAGCCAACGCCGCGGCGAAGCCCACGAAAAAGGCCCGTGTTGCGCCACGTCGCGCGAACGTCGCGCCGAAGAAGCCCAAGTCGGGCAAGAAGGCCAGCCCGGCCAAGAAAGCGCCCAAGGGCGCGAAAAAAGCCAAAGGCGCCCGCGACGGCAGCAAAGCCGCCAAGATCCTCGACCTGCTGAAGCGGCCGGGCGGCGCCACCAGCAAGGAATTGCAAAAAGCCAGCGGCTGGCAGCCGCATTCCGTACGTGGGTTCCTGTCGGGCACAGTCGGCAAGAAGATGGGCCTGACCGTCGTATCCACCAAGGGCGAAGACGGAGAACGCAGCTACTCCATCAAAGCCTGAAGCGCTTGTAGTTCCGTTCCATCGCGTCGCTGGGCTTCTGCTCGGCGGCGTTTTTCGTTTGTGCGTCCTCATTCGACTTCCTTTGAATACCCCTCCGATGGGTCACGGTGCGGAACAAGTTGCTTAGGGCCGTGCGAGAACACCATGGTGCCTGTTATTTTTCCATCCGAATCAATGAAGTTGATGTGGTGCACGATTGTCGGAGTGCGATGAGACAGGCCGAACTTGCTTTCCAATTTCTCGGTTCTCCGGTGAACCCTCAGCATCTGCAGTCCCTGCTTCTCGGCTTTCCAGGATGCGCAACTCCGCCGACCAATCCGACAGCGCCAGGCACAATCCCGCCACGTCGGGATGTCCGCCGATGATTAGCACTTCGATCTCCGCAATCTCCTGGCGGCAACGCTCTATTCATGCGGCCTCCTTCAGACGCTCGGCTTTGATCTGCTCAAAGGTCCGCCCGTCGCCGTCGAGGATGGCCAGTTTGCCCGTGTACTCCTGATACCGCTGGACAATACAATCCGCGTACTTCGGGTCGATCTCCATCAGCCTCGCCTTCCGACCACGCCGCTCACAGGCGATCAAGGTTGTGCCGGAGCCGCCGAACAAGTCCACTACGATGTCCCCGCTCTTACTGCTGTTGAGCAACGCACGCTCGATCAACTCGACAGGTTTCGCGGTTGGATGAATTCGGTTCGCCGCGGGCTTCTTCTCTTCCCAAAGAGTCGATTGCGATTTGTCGCCATACCAGGGATCCTTTTGACCTGCGACATGGGTGTAGAAAATGGGCTCGTGTTGGAATTTGTACCGCCCGAATCCCCACGCGAATGCGTTTTTTGCCCAGATGATCTGGCAGCGGACGTCAAAGCCGGCGGACTCCAGTGCATTCTGGAACTCCCGCTGCCAGGACGATGAATGGCAGACGTACATAGAAGCGCCAGGCTTGACGACTGCCCGGCACGAGCCGAACGCGGCGGCTAGAAACTGTTTGAATTCGGCATCGGACATTCGGTCGCCTTTGATCGTCAGCTTCTCTTCGGTGTACCCCTCGTAATCCACGTTATAGGGTGGGTCGATGCAGACCAGGTCCGCCGCTTCGCCGGCCATCAATCTGGTAACGTCGTTCTGATCAGTCGCGTCACCGACAAGGAGTCTGTGGTCCCCGAGGAGCCATAGGTCGCCGGTCATTGAAACGGGCGTTTGTGGCAGCTCGGGAACGGAGTCTTCATCCGTCAGCCCCGCCACCGCGTCTTGTGCAGCGAGGAGCCGTGCGAGTTCCTCATCCTCAAAACCAATCAAGCTGACATCGAAGCTCTCTTTTTGCAGCGCAGCGAGTTCGGTGCGCAACAGATCTTCGTCCCACCCGGCGTTCAAAGCGAGTTGATTGTCGGCGATGATGTAAGCCCGCTTCTGTGCTTCGGTCAAATGATCGAGGACGATGACGGGCACTTCCTTCAGTCCCAATTTCTTTGCGGCCAAGAGACGGCCGTGGCCCGCGATGATACCGGCCTTCGTATCGACAAGGATCGGATTGTTGAAGCCGAACTCCTCGATGCTGGCGGCGATCTGAGCCACCTGAGCGTCCGAGTGGGTCCTCGGATTCCGTGCCCAAGGGATCAGCTTGTCGATCAGCCACATCTGGATGTCCTTTGCCATCCGGTGGAGATTCGCGATCGGTTCCGTTGCCATTTCCCGCCTCACCTCACCTTCCGTCGAGCGATCCAACTTGGACAAATCTGAAGCCACTGATAAACAAAGACTTCCTATCGTGACCGAATCAAACACGCGCTCCCGGATCAAAGTCCATCAACACCTTGCGCTTCGCGGCATCGCGCGCGGCGAGGTCCGAGCCGAACATGACCCGCTCAACCTCAGCGCGCAGCAAATCGAGTTCGCTGTCACTGAGATCCCTGAGTAAAGTCGCGATCGCGGCTTCGAAGCCCGCTCCCGTGCGCTGGATCTGCTGGCGTACACGCGCAACGAATCGTTCGCGGGTGATCGGGAGCGGGATCGCCAACTCGATGCGGTCAAGCCTACGGCTGACGTTGCGGAGCATCATGAGCGGCCCCCCTTCCTTGAGCGCTGCAAGCTCGATTATAGGAGGGGGCTGACTGTCTGTAAAGCATTGCAATAACAGATGGTTATCTATTGCTAAGGATTGATCAGGAGCGCTAGTTCAGCGGTAAATCTCACAGGACCGGTGATGGCGCCTGGTCCCCGGTTGGACGGGGTTTGTCACTTTTGTCATCGATATTGCTGAAGTCCACTTAACCAGCATCGCTCTCCATTCCGCTATTTACTATAAGGATATTGAGGGAGCATCCCCGCAAACTCCCCCACAGTGGTAAAACAACATCAAGGGCGCTTCATGTTTCGACCCAGCCGGAGGCCGGGGCAACGGGCTTTTGTGGACCTCACAGATCAGCAGAAGGACCTACTTCGCTTGGTGGTGTTGAAGCACCAATCCAATGGCGGGACCCCTTTTATCTTCGCCAACTCGGCGCTTGCCTATCCCGGAGATTCCATTTCTATTTCGAACGATGAGCTCGACTTTCGCCAGCTTCGGGCGAACGGCCTCATTACGATGATTCCTCTCGCTCGAAATCAATTGCGCGGCAAGCCGACCGATCGTGGAATCGCAATGGTGAGTCGCGGTTTCACGGCGCGGCGAGTAATGCGGGAGTACGAAAATCGTTGCTCTTTGCTCACGCCCAGGGCGCTAGAGCAATTGAATGAGCGAGGTGAGCAGCACGAAATTCAACTTAACTGCCAAATCGAGGTGGCTGGTGCACATCTCCGTGCACGACGCGCAGCGATTAGGCAGATCAAGTCCGACACGGCGAAGGTAGTTGCCGAAGCTGAGCTCCTTACCGAGAGCGCAGAGCGTCGGCAGAAAATCATGGCGGCTGCTGAGCTTGTCGTCACCGAGGGTGTGCGCGAATTTGCCGGCGCCTTGTTCGCGTCGCAGAACAAACTGGTCGTTCATGCCGTTCTGCTGCGTGACTACACGGCTCGTTTGGTGACCGAGATTCGCGGGCGGCTTAGTCAGTCTGAACTTTTTCGAGTGGAACCTCTATTGCCCTGGTCACGAGACCCTCTGGTCCCCAGAGCTTCGGGCACCTGCGAAGAGATTATTGATGAGTACAAGAAGGCTGAGGCTGGACCTTCCGATGATCAGCCTGAAGGCAATCAGGAAGTACCGAAGCCCTGGTCCCCGATCGTCCTGGAGTGGGAGGAATTAAAATCGATCGCGAAACACGAGCCAACGAGACAAGAGCGCATTCCGGAATCTGATCTCCGTCGAATCTTGGCTGACCAGTGTAACGGCAAGCTCGACGATGTGACCGACGCGCAGATCGAACTCGCCGCGGTGGACTTGTGCGCTCATTATGGTCCGGTCCTGATAGTTCCCCAGACCTTGGCCGAGCTCCCGCCGGCACGAGTCGAAACGTGGTGCGGAACTCCGATCCACAACCCTATCTTTTGGAAGGAGCGCGAGGACGAGTTTCGCAAATATGCTACGCAAGAGAACTCCAATCTGTTTGCAAGGTGGAATTCGGGCGTTGACAAGTGGTTCTTCTGCACCCACATCAACCGCGATTCGACTGAGTCGCAGCAGGTCTTCAGAGCCTTGGCTAGAGAAGCAGCAAAAGGGGTTGACAGCACGCGCGGTGCCGAGGCGTGGATCGACTGGCTTGATCTACTTCGTCTCGCAAGAGATGGGGAATCGGGGAAGCTTCTCTATGCAAAGGTCTCTCCGGGAGATGCGGTCGTTGGAGAAATAGAGTATGACCGCATGGTTCAATCCGGAAGCCACCCAGACAGTGCGCTTATCGAATTTCTTCTGACCCGCGATGGTGGCATCGAGAAACGACGGCGCTGGGATACCAATAGCGCGGCGGTCGATGAACTATTTCGAAGTTCGGCGAATATGTGTTTGGAATTCCGGTCCTTGGCCCCGCGCTTCGGGCTGGGTGCCGCAGAAAGACCCATGTCGCCCGCAGCTTCATGGAATGAGCTTCAATCCGAGTTTCAGAATTCCGCACAAGAGCACGGTGGCCTATACGCGGAATTGGACGACAACTACCATGATGGGCGATGGGCTCTTCGCGGTGGATCGCCGCGGACCGATCGCCTGTTCCGCGGAATTGCTGCAAGGGCGGCGACCAAACTGGGGTTGTCGTCCGCCGCGGGCGACAAGGAGCCGTGGCAGTTGTGGGTTGAGTTCATGCTAGAGGAGGGCTGGCGCCATCCCGACAAAGGCAAATGGAGCCCGGATGCAAACCAGTCAGCAGGAGGTTGGGAAAGGCAACGGAGAAGGGCCGAGGAGGGGGCGAGAAAGTTCTTCCACGTCTTCCAGGTCTCAGCCGATTGTTGTCAGGATCTAGCGGAACGCGAGGAATCTGGCGTGACACCGACTGCGCCGGGCGAAAAGTCGAACGCCACGAAAGAGGAGGCCTCTGCGCCTGAAGAACAGATCAGGGCGACGGCCCCTAAGAAACGCGGGCCAAAACGTGACTATGAGACGGCGTTGCAGGTAGCTAAGGTGATTGGCGAAGCGGCGGACGACGGGAATTGGCGGGCACGATTGGACGAGATCTGCGACGCACTGGATGAGGCTGAAGTCCGCCGTCCGAAGCCATGGAAGGACAAGGACTATCTGACATGGTCCGACTGTTGCGTTGGTGAGCGCGCTCTAGTCATCAAGGCAATTGAGCATCATATGGAACTGGCACAGGAGCACAAGAAAACTTTCTCCTAACTTTCGCAACTTTCTCCACGGCTGCTTTGCTCACAGAATGCCGGTTTTTACAGGCACTCTACGGAGAAAGTTTTCAAAACAATTTTCGGCTGCCATGATTTCAGCATGGCAACTCTCCCAACGCTCGAAACGCTCTTGAATGAGCACGATGTCGCACGTGTCACTGGCCTGTCGGTTGCGTCTGTACGCCGATGGCGCCTGCTCCGGCAGGGTCCGAAGTATCTGAAAATTGGTTCAGCCGTTCGCTACCGCCGCGAAGATGTTGTCGCTTGGCTGGAATCACGTCCCACCGGAGGAGAGCAGCGGGGGCAGCGTTAGTGGCCTTCGCCTTCTCGCCCTCCGAGGTGAAAGCGTACTACGCGGTCCGGGTTCCCGCCCTCACGTCTGTCGGCTCGGAGCTGCGCGGTCCCTGCCCGGTTCACAAAGGGAAGCGACCGTCGTTCGCCGTGAATCCGGTCAGCGGGGACGCGTATTGTCATTCCCAGTGTGGGCGAGGTTGGGACATAATCGCGCTCGAACAGGAGCTGACTGGCAAGCAGTTCCCAGAAGCGCGGGACGCTGTATTTGCAATCGTAGGCCGTGCGCCAGCTGCCGCGCCGCGCCGTGAAGTGGTCGCATACGACTACCAGGACGAGCTCGGTCACGTGCTGTTTCAAACTGTCCGATTCGACCCGAAGGATTTTCGGCAACGCCGGCCGAGCGGAACTGGCGGATGGATTTGGAATCTCAGCGGCGTGCGGCTGGTGCTCTACCGGTTCCCGGAGTTGCTCAAACGCGCAACCGACACCGTATTCATCTGCGAAGGCGAGAAGGACGTTCAAGCGCTCGAAGCTCTCGGCTCGCTCGCAACTTGCAATCCCATGGGTGCCGGAAAGTGGCGCAATCAATACGGCGAAACGCTCAGGGGGCGCAGCGTCGTGATCATTCCAGACGCCGATCCCGCGACAGACGAGAACGGGAAACCGCATTACAAGGGTCAAAAACATGCCGCAGCGGTTGCGGCAAGTCTTCTCCAGCATGGCTGCGAAGTCCGGATCGTCGAACTCCCCCGCGGCAAGGATGCGACAGACTGGCTGGCCCTGAACGGTACCGTCGACGAGCTTCGAGAACTCGTCAACAAGCAGCCGGTACTCACCACGGCCACGCTCGACGCCTGGCGGGCAAAGTGGGGGTCCCGATCAGGTCCCGCAGCAGCCGAGTGGCCGGACCCGGCACCGATGCAGGGTGAGTTGCCGCCGGTCCAGCGGTTTGACGAGGGTCTCATCCCTGTTTCTTTCCGTCCTTTCGTTCGCGATGTCGCCGACAGGATGCAGGTCCCTATCGACTACCCGGGAGTTGTTGCGGTGCTTGCTCTCGCCGGTGCGGTAAATCGGCGCGCGGTAATCCAGCCCAAGGAAAACGATACAGGGTGGGTTGTCGTTCCGAACCTGTGGGGAGGGATCGTCGCCCCGCCGGGATTCATGAAGTCGCCCGTCATCCAGGCCGTTGTCCGTCCTCTGATCGAGATTCAACAGAATTGGCGAATCCAATACGAGTTGGAAGTTGGACAGCACGAGCGCGAAAAAGAAGAATCGAAATTGAAGCATTCCGTATGGCGTGACCAGTTCAAGAGCAATACGAAGCAGGGCAAAGCCGGTCCTGAACGGCCGGACGCGCCAGTGGTTGCGCCGCTCCTGCGGCGGCTCATCGTAAACGACGCCACATTCGAAGCTATGCATCAGACGATGAGCGAGAATCCCGCCGGCATTCTCGTTATTCGAGATGAACTCACCGGCTGGTGGAGCACACTGGATCGTGCCGGCCGCGAAGGCGAGCGGGCCTTCTGCCTATCAGCTTGGAACGGAGATACCGGACACACGATTGATCGAATCATCCGCGGCACGATTCACGTCGAAGCGTGCTGCATGTCAATGCTCGGTGGCATTCAGCCTGGCCGGCTTCGGTCCTATTTGGTGGACGCACTGCAGGATGGCCCAGGCAACGACGGTCTCATCCAGCGGTTTCAGGTTTTAGTTTGGCCGGATACGGATCCGGCATGGAGCTACATCGATCGTCCCCCAGACCGGGTAGCGGAAGAACAGGTCGTACACATCTTTCGCAAGCTGGTCGCGTTGGGAGGCGGGAATCCATTGCATTTCCGTTTCGCGCCGGACGCTCAGCTTCTGTTCATCGAATGGTTGGCCGAACTGGAAAGCAAGGTTCGCGGAAATGATCTGCATCCCGCACTGATTTCGCACCTGAGCAAGTACCGCAGTCTAATGCCCTCGCTCGCACTCCTGTTCGAACTGGCGGATCGGGCTGCGAGCGGCGCCTTGAGTTCGGAAACAACCGATTTGTTCGTCTCTCTCGAACACGCCAGCCAGGCAGCCGCCTTTTGCGCCTATTTGGAATCCCACGCTCAAAGGATCTATTTCTGCCTCACGACGCCGCAGATGCGGGCCTCGCAGGAACTCGCCGACAAGATTAAGAGCGGAAAGGTCGGAGCGAACGGGTTTTTCACGCTGCGCGATGTGTATCTGAAGGGTTGGAGCGGCCTCGATACGCCGGACCTCGCGCGAGTCGCCGCGCAGGTGCTGGGTGACGCCGCTTGGATTCGTGAGATTTCGGGTGAATCTTCTCCTTTAGGCGGCCGCCCGTCGGCTCGCTACCAGGTGAATCCGAAGGTGCGCGGATGAAAACGGAACCGGGGACGCCCCTTCGCCAATGGCTGGATTGGCGACCGAAGGAAGCAGTGACGGCAGATTTCCCTCAGAGCGAGCCCACAAAACCATCAAAACCTGGTTTTGTAGGTTTTGAAGGCTCGCCCCCGGGCGATCCACGAAAGATTGGCGTTGCGGACGAATTGCCCGAGACTGACACTCAGCCCAAGAATCGCATCCAAACCGCGGTTGACTCTGCTGCTCCCGAGGAGCGAGTAATGTCGTGGTCCGAATGGAAAGCCGCCGTCCTTAACCGGCTCTTCTTGGAACAAGGCACCGCCGGGCAAGCGGGCCGGATTACGGCGGAGACGATTCGACATGGCCGGGGACCTGGAAGGATGAACGCGTAGGATGGCGGTTTACAAACGCCGACAAGTCTGGTGGTACCGGTTCACGTGGAGAGGTGAAGCGATTCGGGAGAGTACCAAGCAGACGAACAAGCGAGTCGCCGAACAAATCGAAGCCGCGCACAAGACGTCGCTCGCGAAGGGCGAAGTCGGCATCCGCGACCGCACGCCCGCACCAACGATTCGACAGTTCGCAAAACGCGACTTCCTTCCATTCTGCCGCGCGACGTTTGCAGCGAAGCTCAAGACGCTTGGCTACTACGAAAACGGCACCGCGCGACTCCTGGAGTACGCCGCTGTTGCGGACGAATCACTCGATACCATCACCAACGAGAAGATTGCGGGCTACGCACGACGCCGGCAGGACATGGGCATGAAGGTGTCCACCGTGAACCGCGAACTTCAGGTCTTGCGGAGAATGTTCTCGCTCGCGGTGGAATGGGGGAAGGTGGAGCGGGTTCTGCCTCGTGTACGGATGATTCCCGGCGAAGCGCACCGCGATCGCATTGTCAGCGTGAACGAGGAGAAGGCGTACATGGCTGGAGCCCGGGCGATCGGCACCGCAGCATTGGAAGCGTATCAACAGGCGTTGGTCGGAATTCGAGCATCTGAGCGCGGCGAAATGCCGATCAAGCCGCTCGACCCCTTCCTCCTCCACGACGCAGCCACGCTATTGGTGGACTGCGGTATCCGGCCTGACGAGTGCTTTCGTCTCCGCTGGGAGAATCATCAGGGCGACGTCATCGAAATCACGCACGGCAAGACCGAGAATGCCCGGCGCCGCATCCCGCTGTCCCAACGGGTGCAATCAGTTCTCGAAATGCGGCGAGGAGCCGTTGAAGGACCGTGGATCTTCCCAGCGCCCACAAAGAGCGGCCACATTGAACCATCGAGCTTGCAGGGCCAGCACGCCAGAGCGTGTAAGCTCGCGAAGGTCGAGCACTTCCCGCTCTACACCTTCCGCCACACGTGCCTCACACGCTGGGCGCCGTTCATGGACCCGTGGACGCTCGCTTACTTAGCTGGCCACCGCGACATGTCGATCACGAAAAGGTACGTGCATCCGCAGGAATTTAGCACACGGGCCGCGATGGAAAAGGCCCGCGTGGCCCTCGGTGTGGAGTGGAGTGGGCACAATTCTGGGCACACTCCGATTCTGAACACAGAAACGCAAATTCCGAATCTGCTGCTAAGCAGCTAATTTATTTGGAGTTAAGTGGTGCGCCCGGCATGACTCGAACATGCGACCTTCTGGTTCGTAGCCAGACGCTCTATCCAACTGAGCTACGGGCGCGCAATGGGTGACGTCATCAGTTTACTACACGCGCCCCGCTTACCAAAGTCAGGGGGTAGTGCGCTAAATCGCACTACCAGTCAGGGCTTCACTGACACCGTGATCTCCGCCTTGGTCGATAACGCCCCGTCGCTCGCCGTCGCGCGCAGAACGTAGGTGCCCGGCTCGGAAAACTGCGCGCTCGCGACCGCCTGCCCGTTGCTCACCGGCAGCGGACCCGCCGATTCGAACGTCACCTTCGCCGGGCCGCGATATTCCATCCACGTCACGCTCAGTCCGCCTCGCGGACGCGCGCCGGCTCCATTACTTTGCGCGGGCGCGGCCCCAGGCTTCGGCGCACGCGGAGCGCGCGGCTTCGGAAGACCGTCATCCGTCACCTGCGCCGTCAGCGTCACGGCATGCCCCACGCTCGCCGATACCACCGGCGAAATAGTGATTTGCGGAGGCTGATTAGGATCGTCATCGCCGGGAAAAAGGCCGCCGCGAGTCATGATCATCCGCTCGGTAATCTCCTCCACCGGCAGCAGCGACGCGAACGCCTTCTCCGTGCGTCCATGCACCGTGAGCGACCACACCAGCTCCTTCTGTCCCCAATCCGCCGGCACCCGCACGCGAAACACAAACGATTGCCGCCGAGGCAGAAAATACGTCGGCTGACCTCTATCCAGGTGACCCGCATCGCCCGACTCCAGCTTATTGTCGGGACCCGCCGCAATCGCCGGCTCCTCTTTCCAGTTGCGATTGAAGTATCCGAATACGAACGTGAACGACCCGTCGCTGTTTCGCAGCCAGCCTTCGTACACCGGCACCACATCCTGCCCGCTGTTGAATTTGGTCTGGCCGATATAGGTGGGAACCGGCGGCTGGGCGCTTATGAGCGCCGCCGTGAGCAGCGCGAAACACGCGACGATCTTTCTCGAGTGACTCACGCGCCTATTCAGCGGTCCGCTTCGCCCGGCGAGCCTGCACGCGCGCCTGATAATCCGCCTCGTCGATATAGAACAGGCTCACCCACGCGAAGCTCATCTCGTCGATGGTCCGCTGCCCATACCCAACCCAGTTCTTCGGATTCGGATTGTGTTTATTGTTGTCCGTGTTATCGTGCCACGTCGTAATGTGGATCACCGTGCCCGCCGGCAATATCGGCGCGACATCTTCCGCATAGGGATACGTCATGCTCCACCCGAACTGATAATCGCTGACGCAACTCAGCGTTTCCGAGCGAGCCGGTCCCGGCCGCGCCGAATCCGGCCGAACGTCCGGATAAATCGCCTCCATGCATTGCGCTTTGCCGCGCGTATGGAAATGCGGCTGGAATCCCGACAGCACCGCGGGACGCGGCAATCGGAAATAGCCATCGCTGCGCGTGATCGCCCCGGCCGGAAGGTCCAGATCCGTCACATCGCCCATATGCTGCGTGAACGCTACGTACTTCGGGACAACACCTTTCGGAAACAGCTTCAAGCCGAGCGAAACCAACACCGGCGTCTCCTCGCCATTAGGATGCAGGTGCAGATTGAAATGAATCTTCGACCCCGCCCTGATCAGCCGCCCCGAATTCTCCGGAAAAATATCCGCATTTTTTCCTACCGCGTATTCATTCAGAAACAACCCCACCGGATCGTCGTCGGGATCCTCCACCAGGTTCGTATCGGCGTGATGCACCACTTTGAATCCGATATCCGGCTTGGTCTCCAGCGCCTGCACGTACATGTCTTCGGTGAATCCCGGATCGACGTCGATATCGTAATACTCGTCCTGGCCGTTCGCCTTCAGCTTGTACGCCTTCGGCATCGACACAATCAGATCCGGCTTGATGTGCCATTTGTCCAGATCGCCGAACTGCCGCGGCGAAGGCATATCGGCCGCGTTGCCTTCGGGCGATCCGCGATCCACCCAGTTGGTGATGGTCGCAATTTCAGTTTCAGAAAGCGACGGGTCGTCTTTGAACTTGGTGACGCCGACATTGCGGTCGATGTGCCACGGTGGCATCTCGCGCCGCACCACTTTCTCTTTGATCGACCGCGCCCACGGCCGCGCATCCTTATAAGTGAGCAGCGACATCGGCGCAATGGACCCCGCGCGATGGCAATTCTGGCACGCGCGCTGGAAAATCGGC
>Ga0182024_10010012_pt1 | contig 19437 bp, 16 predicted proteins | sample P32metaG_FD_120480 | JGI IMG/M metagenome (GOLD analysis project Ga0182024, IMG submission 120480) | Permafrost microbial communities from Stordalen Mire, Sweden - P3-2 metaG (Illumina Assembly) | ecosystem: Environmental > Terrestrial > Soil > Wetlands > Permafrost | place: Sweden: Stordalen... | reverse complement strand
TCCCCAAGCGCATCATCACCGGCAAAAACGTCGTCGAGAGGATCGAAGTCGATCACCCGATCACCGGTCAGCCGATCGGCAGCATCACGCTCTATCCGACGCCGATCTCGGTTTACCTCACCTTGTTCACATCCATGTTCATGCACGGCGGCTGGGCCCATCTGCTCGGCAACATGCTGTTCCTGTGGATTTTCGGCGACAACGTCGAGGACTACCTGGGACGCGTGCGTTATTTGATCTTCTACCTGTCGTGTGGCATCGTCGCGTCCCTGGCCCATGTCACCGTCACGTATCTGTCGATGCATGACGCGCTCATTCCATCGCTCGGAGCATCAGGGGCGATCTCGGGCGTCCTCGGCGGATATCTCGTGCTTTATCCCACCAATCCGGTGACGGTGATCTTGTTTCGCTTTTTGACGCAGGTGCCGGCCTATGTAGCCATTGGAATCTGGTTCGTGTTCCAGATCATCAACGGGCTCGGCTCGCTAGGAGATGAGACGGGCGGCGGGGTCGCTTACGGGGCCCACGTCGGCGGCTTCTTGATCGGCGTGGCTCAGGTCAAGCTGTTCGCGCTTGGACAGGAATTGCCGGGTTGGCGGGCGCAGCTCGACGATGAGCCGCCGAAACGCATTCGGCGAACGCCATGGTCCCAACCATGATCCATGACCCCGGACGTGTTTAGCCGCGACGCGACGTACTCGGAGCGGAGCGCGGAGGGGGCTCGCGCTCCGCTCCGAGTACGTCGCGTTGCGGCTAAACGATATGCCGAACATGCCCGCACAAAAAAACTGGCCGGGCTCGCCGGAACAAATCCGGAGCCCGGCCAGTGGCGTTTCATGATGGGGCCGAACCCCACGTTGAATCGTTACATATTCGCACGCTTCTCTTCGACCAGCGAACGAATCCGTTCGCCGAGGAGAACGACGTCGAAAGGCTTCTTGAAGCTTTCGTTGAAGCCGTAATTCACCAGGGTCTCCGGAGCGGCCTCATCTTCGCTGGCGAGAGCGATGATCAGGGTCTGCTCGTAGGCGACGTTGCGGCGCAGGTTGCTGGCGATTTGCAGCGCTTCGCTGCGGCCCATGGCGAGATCGATAATGATGGTATCGGGATGAAAACTCTCCGCCTGGATGCCGGCTTCGAAGCCGCTGTTGGCCAGCTCGTACTTGAAATCGTCGTCTTCGGGCAGAAGATCCTTGATGCGATCGATGAAGATCTTCTCCGCACCGATGATCAAGATCTTGTGCAGACCTTCTTCTTCCAGTTCACCCAGCGGCATCCCATGTTCCTTGAGGAATTTGATGAGGTGCTCGCGGGGAATGCGCCGGTCCTGGCTGCCCGGGATGCGGTAGCCTCGCAACCGGCCCGAATCGAACCATTTACTCACCGTGCGCGGCGCGACTTTGCAGATCTTCGCGACCTGTCCGGTGGTAAAGACTTTTTTCATGGCAGGCTCTCCAATAACAAATTGTTTCTGAATCCTTCCCCGTTCAGCGCACCAAAGTGAACTGACGGGAGCCAATGCCCGCCCTGCTAGGCCCCTGGCTGGCCGTGCGGACATGGGTCTGGTCCGTACGGAGTCGGGGGGCCATGGGGCCTCATGCAGGACCGGGGCGGACTTCACCAGTCGGTAGGTCTCAGGCGTCCGTCACGCATCACCCTGCCTTCTTCCGCAATGAAGCTGGGTGAGGCGGGCCGGTTCGCCCGTGGTCTATGCCTCGGTTACATGTCTAATCGGCAGGAGTTGTCCCCAAGATGAGAAAAAGCCCACAACCTGGGGAAATTCTGCGGATCTCCTTCCCTGCGCCTTTCCGCGCTCCTGCCTGGGTTAAGGCAAATCGTGACAATCCGCGCGATCAAACCAACGACGCCCCTTGCGGAGTCTGCGGCCTTTGGCTGATTGCAGCAGTGGAGGGAAGCTGGCAAAGGAAGTGAGAGCGTGTGGAAATGCAGTTCTGCCGCCCCTCTGTTCCGCCAGCATTATAGGGGCGACATGCGGGGCAAATCAAGGAGGAAAGTGCGACACCGCGGCAGATGCCTGTTCGCAAGCACGACAAAACGCCTGTTCTCGGTGTTAGCGGCGTGATATGATCTAGCTTGTGAATTGGTTGTGCGGAGAATACGCCCGTGGCCAGGATTGTCCGTCCAATGAAAAAGGCTAACGATGGACTGCCATTGCTTGGCACCAAGGCGAACTGTCTGGGCGTCAGGCCGCTTTCCGATGTTGATTTGAAGCCGCCCGGTGATGTGCTCGGCGACGTTGTTTCAAACCACAAGGGCCTGTCGGTGAGTGCCGATTGGAGGACGTTGCTACCCCACCTAATTCCTGAGCATCTTGAAGATGATTCAAACGGAGCTTGCGGAAAGAACATGGCGGTTTACGTCCACGGTAACAATACCGGCCCCTTTGCGGAAGGAGAAGTTGGGCCTGGCCTTGAACTGGTTTTCAAAGCGGGAAAAATAGACGTGGGCGTGATTCGGCCCATGGCGACCGTAGCGCTGACCAAATACCAGGACGATCTAAAGGCAACTCGCCTTAACTGGAAAATCGACGAAAGCTAGACCATGTCGGAAATCGATCCAACCATTGATGAGACGTTCCGTGAGTACACGGACTTGCAGCTTCGTCGCCATTACCTCATCTTGGAGGGAAAGGATGACTCGCCAGAAACTGCCACGGCAGAACATCGAATGGAGAATCTTTGGGCAGACTTGGATGACATGCAACGTCAAAGCCTAAGAGGTATGGCGTCTGACTTGAATTGGATTCGCCGCGAGGGCAAGCCGCCGCCGAAGGGGCGCCAGACGCCTGACGACGTATCCGCGAGAGAAATGCAAGATTTGGCCGCGGCAAAGAAGTCAAAAGATTGGCATCGAATCTTGCATTATTTGCGACTTTGCGCGCTTTGCTTTCATGCGGCTTCTCTGGCAAGCGAACGTCGAACCGCGTATGACGCGATTGGCCTACCGAAATACGCAAGGGTCTTTGCGCAAGCAATCGATTACGGCCCAACAAATCTAACTGCCAAAGTCCGCCATGATATTGGCGGCATTTCGAGTGTAATAATAGAAGCTCACGAGGTATCCAGGCAGCAACCGAAGGCATCATCCGGAGCAATTCATTGGAGCGGTCATGAACGCCGTGCTGTGGCGAAGTCCCAGCTGTCGCTCGGGAAATTGGTAGCGGTTTAGTTTGCCATCCGAAGTTCGATTGCCGTGGAGAATCAAGATGCCGCTGGAATTTCGACTCACGGTACCGATCGGCGGTATTGCGTTGCACGCCGCTTCTCCTGGGGAACCGGTTGACGTTCTAACAGAAGAACTCCTTGGCCCGGCGCAGCCGCAGCTGCTTTCGCGTCTTGAGGAACTCCAGTCGGTCGTGTTCAGCAGAATAGCGGGCCTTCCCCCACCGTCGATGATCGACCATCTGCTCTTGTTGATCCGTCCGGACTTAAGCGGAATAGCTTACGTGAACGAGTTGCGGATCCAAGCGATGGTGCGTGTAAACCGAGCCGTGCAAGCTGGAACTCCCGTATTTCAGCAAGATATTACCGAAGTATCCAGCGTCGATCTGGGCGTAGAGGTTCCGGCGGATAACGCTGTTGTAGTGGTTCGTTCGGCTGGATGGAGGCGCTCATTGTATTGGAATTTTGGCCCTCTCAATCCTGAGCATCTGCCACGGACTGTTCCAATTGAAAAGGTACTCGCGCAACAAGAATTGCTCCTGCTTGGACTGGACCAGCCAGCTTCCACATCCGTAGCGAATGATTCATGATCGTACTCTGACCACCGCAAGCAGCTCGAAGTTACGCGAACGCCTTGCGAAAGACGACCATGCTGTCGCCCGCCGCGTAGAAGTCCTTGAGCAGCGCGTGTTCTTCGTAATTGTGCTTGCGATAGAATCGCCGGGTCGGTTCGTAATGCGGCAGCGAACCGGTTTCGATGAACAGCACCCGGCCCTGGTTCGCCCGGATGTCGTTCTCGGTAAATTGCAGAAGGGTCGTGCCGATGCCGCCGGCTTGAATATCCTTGCGCACCACGATCCACCACAGATGCCAGGTGCCCACCGTCATGGCGGCCGGCGCGTAATAGGCGAAGCCGAGCACCTGGCCATCGCGTTCGCAGGTAACGGAGCGGTGGCCCAGCTCCCGATTCTCCGCGTGGTAGTCGTCCAGCACCTCGCCCAGGGCCTGGATTTCGAGCGGCTTGAATACGCCGGTTTCCTGGGCGATCTTCACGAGCACGGGGGTATCGCTCGGCAGAGTGGGACGAATCTTCATGAATGAGCCCTGGCTACTTCCTCGATCAGACACCTGGGAACGCCTATATCGACCACGTGCACCTTGCCCAGCCACTCGGAAGCGCCAGGATTCGCGAAGCCCGTTTTCTCGGTCACGAACGTCGCGGTGTGATTGGCCCGGATCGCCACGCCCCATGCTTGCCCGCGATCGGCATCCAGGCCCGACGGAATGTCCACTGCCAGCACGCGCGCCTTGCTGCCGTTGATCAGAGCCACCACGCGGTCGAATGGCGGCCTTAGGGGTCCGGTCAAACCGGTGCCGAACAGGGCATCGACGATCCAGTCCGCCCCGCTTACGACGGCCGGTAAACGCTCGTCGATCTGCCGCGAGTCCGGCAGAACCAGCGCGGGAATTCGCATGCGCTGCACGATCTTCCAGTTAACGGCCGACTCGGGCGACAGGGAATCCGGCTGGGCGAACAATAACACGTTGGCAGCATGACCATGGTTGGCCAGGTGCCGGGCGAGGACGAGGCCGTCGCCGCCGTTGTTGCCCTTGCCGCAGCAGATCACGACCGGACCCGTGATGCCCAGCGAGATGAGCACGTCGGCGACGCCTCGGCCCGCGTTTTCCATCAGGACGAGGGCGGGAATGCCGTATTCCTCGATGGCTCGGCGATCGAGCGTACGCACCTGTTCGCGCGATAGCAGCATGACGATATTGTCCGACGCTGCCCGGGAAAAACAAGTCTGGGTGGCCCAGTTCAGGTCCCCCACGCCGCGCGGGTGAGGTACTCCGAACCCCGCGGGTCATTGTTCAGGATCAAGACTCTGCACGGATTACCCGCGGGGTTCGGAGTACCTCACCCCGCGGCGTGGAGCGGAGCATAGGCGCGCACGATCGCCGCCGCCGTGCGCAGTCCATCGACGGCAGCGCTAACGATGCCGCCCGCAAAACCCGCTCCTTCTCCCACCGGATACAGCCCGGTCAATCCCGGCGACTGCCGCGTTTCGTCATCGCGCACCATGCGCACCGGTGAACTGCCGCGCGCTTCCGGACCGACGAGCGTCGCCTGGCTGAGAAATCGGCCTTGCCAGCGGCGATTGAGGGCCGGCAATCCGTGACGCAACGCTTCTATGATGAGCGGCGGGACCACTTCTTCCATCCGGGCCAGCACTAAACCGCGTGGATAGCTGCTCGCCGGCAATCGCTGCGTGGCCCGACGAGCCAGGAAATCGCGAGCGTTCTGGATCGGGCACAGATACTCGCCCCGGCCCAGCGCGAAAGCCTTGCCTTCGTACTCTTGCTGCAAACGCACCCCCGCGAGCAAATCCTGCCCCAGAAAAGCGCTGACGGGAACCGTGACGACCAGGCCGCTATTGGCGAACGGCGAATCCCGTCCCGACAGGCTCATGCCGTTGGTGCAGAAAAAGCCCGGCTCCGAAACGCTGGGAATAACGTGCCCGCCCGCACACATGCAGAAGGTAAACAGATCGTTGGGCCCACGCGCCACCAGGCCATAGTCCGCCGCTCCGAGCTTTTCTTCGAGCTTTGCCTGGCCATACTTGACGCGGTTGACGATCTCCTGCGGATGCTCGATGCGCACGCCCATCTGAAACGGCTTGGGCTCCATCGGCATGCCGCGCCGCACCAGCATGTTCAGAGTATCACGAGCGCTATGGCCGATGGCGACAAGCACCACCTCGGCCGGGATAAAACCGCTCGACGTGGCCAGGCCGCGAACGCGTCCCTCGTCGAGATCGAGATCCTCGGCCCGGCAGCCGAAGCGAATTTCGCCGCCCATCGCCTGGATGGCCCGGCGCAGCGCCTTGACCATGGCCGGCAAGCGGTTGCTGCCCAGGTGTGGCCGATAATCGTAAAGGATACTCGGTTTGCCCTTGCACTCGGCGAACAACTCCAGCACCCGGCGAACCTCGGGCCCGGAGCCGCGGCAGGTAAGCTTGCCGTCGCTGAAGGTGCCGGCGCCGCCTTCGCCGAAGAGATAATTGCTCTCCGGATTGAACGGCCCGCCCGCGTCGAAGGCCTGCACGTCACGCACCCGCTGATGCACCGGGGGGCCTCGCTCGAGGATCAGCGGCAGGTAACCTTGCTTCGCCAGGAAGTACCCGGCCACGAGCCCCGCGGGCCCCGAGCCGATGATGACCGGGCGATGCTCCAGCGGCCGGTCGCCGGCCGGCGGCAATGCGTAGGGTTGCTCGCGATAACTGTCGATGTGGATGTCGCGGGACGATTTCTTGCGTGCCAGGGCGATGAGCCGATCTTCATCGGCGGGCACGGATACTTCCGCGGAATAGACGAAGTGCAGATCGGCCTTGACGCGCGCATCGAGACTCTTGCGCAGGATGCGCCAGGACGTGAGTTCGTCCACGCGCACACCCAGCGCCCTGGCGAGATGAGCCGCCAACGTCGCTTCCGGCTCATCGACGCCCATGCGCAGATTGGCGATGCGAATGGCCATGGGCCGACAATGTTCCAAACCCGTTTAGCCGCTCGCCTCCGGCGAGCGCGGCTCGTCGTCGGGCCCTGACGAACCGCGCTCGCCAGAGGCGAGCGGCTAAACGAAGAATTGCGCTAATCCTTGAGCAGCAGGTCGCTGATTTTGACCTTGCCCATGACCTTGCGGACCTGGTCGGCGGCCTGGCTGCAAACGGTGTCGAGCTTCTTGTTGATGGTATTGTTGTTTTCGCGCCGGCCCATCGGCGTATGGCCACGAATGGGGCCGTCCACCGCTTCGATCACCTCGAGAACGCTGACGTCGCTGGCGGACTTGGCCAGCCGATAGCCGCCGCGCGGGCCCTTGACCGATTGCAGCACCTGAGCCGAGACGAGCGGCTTCAGCACCTTGAGCAGAAAGCGTTCGGGAATGCCCTTCTTCTCCGCGATCAGATGCGACGCGGTGATGTCGTCCTTCTTCTGCACGGCCATGTACGCCACGGCCTGCAACGCATAACTCGACGCACGTGAGAGCTTCATGTTCCCTCTCTTCCCCGTCAGACTCGCTGACGATGACTGTTCCCTAGGAAGTTGTTAGTAATTCCCAAGATTGTCTGCTTCCAGACAATTCTTATCTATCCTCTTTAATATAGACATTTCGCCAACTGGCAACGATTAATTCGCCGTAATTAAGATGGGAGTTGTCTGCGCAATTGGATCACTGCTTCTTGTGGATTCGATAGCTGTCCCATTGCTCGGGCGGGCCGGGGAATGTGAACCAGGGTGGCTGGAGCTTGTGGTCGCGGGCCAGTTCCTGAATGGTGCGCGGGAATTCCGGCCATTTGCCGACCGCCTTGTTCAGCGTGCGCACCTCGTCGTCGCTCAGCGCCGGCCGGAGTTTCTTGTTCAGAAAGTCCTGCATGGGCGGCAACAGACAGCGTTCGTGGGTGGGCCAGAGTTCGTACGGGAAGACGATGGCTTTCTTGCTGGTGCTCTTGCTGTAGGCCAGGGCGGACACGGCCATGGCGAAGCCGGGCCATTGCTTTTCATGGACCTCAATCGCCTTGAGATTCTGCTTGCCGATTTTTTTCAGCGCGTCGCGCACCGCCGACGGCAGCTGATTCATGCTGCGGCAACCCTCCTGGCCGGGCAGGGCGGGCGGATGAATGTCAGCCAGTTCGACCAGCGTCTGCGGAAAGAGCGGCCAATTGCCCTCGGCCTTGTCCAGTCGTTCACGCTCCTCCTTCGTGAGCATGAAACGCAGGTATTCCTCATAATAACGGAGAATTTCGGACGGCAGATCGCTGTAGTGCGAGGGGAGATTGCGCTGGGCGTCCTGCCATTCCTTGTCGCGCCGCTGTTCTTCCTGGTGGAGACGCTTGATGAAGTCGTCGCGGTCCTTGCCCTGGAGCGCCGCCGCCTGTTCGCGATGGGCTTTGGGCTGGCGCAGCAGCCAATCGTCGGACGGGGGCACATAGACCGGCTCCGGTTCCGCGACTTGCCACAAGAAACGGCCGGCCACAACGCTACCTGCAAGAGCCAACAGTACGACGGCACCCCACGCCAGCAGCAGCGGCATCGGCGAGGGGCCGGGCGGTTTTCGGTCCATGGTCAGAGTGGACTGAGCGCGAGGCACGATCAAGGTGAGCCGTTCCATGGTGCGATTCGTGAAGTTCGGCGACGACTCGGGCCGCGGCAGGAAGTCGAGCATCGACCACGCCTGCCGCAAAGCTTCGACCTCGTCGCGCGCTTGCGGATCGCGATTGAGCTTGGCTTCGAGGGCCTGCGACGTCGTCTCGTCCAGCTCGCCGTCGAGGAAGGCGGCAAGATTGGCCCGGTCTTCTTCGTTCAACGCGGACATGGGTTATCCCTGGGTCGTTTGGCTCCAGTCCTCCTTGTTCGAGTATACCGCTAGTACGCGGGAAATGGGAGCCTGTCTTTTTTTGCATTTTCTTGTAGGACGGGCTTCCTAGCCCGTCCATAGTGAGTCGGCTTTTCGACAGTCGTCGGCTGGACGGCCTAGGAAGGCCTTCCTACGGTGCATTTTGCATTATTCGCTTGCGGCTTTACTTTTTCCCCGCAATAGATATGGAAAGGATGTGCCGCCCGAGGCGAAATGTTCCTCCTCTTTTCGAGGTGACGATGCGTTCCATGATGATCCAGGCAATCCTTTGCGGTATCTTCCTGAGTGCCGGCGTGGCCGATGGCGTGGCCCAGGACACGGGCCCGCTGCTGCAGCGCATCAAGTCGGTCGGCAAGGAAGGGGCCGGCAACATCGAGGCGGCCAAGGCGTGGAAAGACCTCGTCGCCCAGGGCCCAACGGTCCTGCCCGATGTGCTCGGGGCCATGGACGACGCCAGCCCGACCGCGATCAACTGGCTGCGGGCCGCCGTCGAGGCGATCCAGGACAAGGCGTCGGCACAGGGCCAAAAGGTCTCCGCCGACAAGCTCGAATCGTTTATCAAGGAAACTCGCCACGCCGGCAAATCGCGCCGGCTGGCTTATGAATGCCTGGTGCGGCTCGACCCAAGTACCCCCGAACGACTGCTGCCCAAACTGCTCGATGATCCCAGCTCCGAACTGCGCCGCGATGCCGTGGCCGTCAAACTGGAGCGCGGCCTCAAGGGAACATTCGCCACTTCCGCGGCCAGGACCGAGTTTCTCAAGGACTTGCTCCAGCATGCTCGCGATCGCGACCAGGTCAACTCGATTAGCGACGAGCTGAAAAAGCTCGGCGTTGAAATCGACCTGACCGCCCACTATGGCTTCGTCACCCGCTGGCTGCTCGTCGGCCCGTTCGACAACTCCAGGGGCGTCGGGTTCAGCAACGTCTATCCGCCGGAAAAGGGTGTCGATCCGAAAGCGTCCTATGCCGGCAAGGCGGGCGAAACCGTGCGCTGGCGCGACCACACCACCGCCAGGCCGCTCGGCCTCGTGGATCTCAACGAGGTCGTCGGCAAACTTCATGGCACGGTGGTATACGGATACACGGCCGTGACCTCGGAAAGCGAACGGCCCATCGAGCTCCGCGCTGCCAGCAACAACGCGGTGCGCATCTGGCTTAACGGCAAGGAAATCTACTTTCGCGAGGAATATCACCACGGCATGGAGATCGACCAGCACGTCGGCAAGGGCATCCTCAAGGCGGGCCGCAACGAGATTCTCATCAAGGTGTGCCAGAACGAGCAGACCGATAGTTGGGCCCAGCAGTGGTCGTTTCAACTGCGGATTTGCGACGCGCTGGGGGCCGCGGTGCCGGTCGTGAATGTGACGGAGAAGGTGAAATGACTTCCCCGTTTAGCCGCTCGCCTCCGGCGAGCGCGTTTCGGCGCGTGCCCATGCCCAACCTCGCTCGCCAGAGGCGAGCGGCTAAACGATGTTTTTCGCAAGGGAACACGTAATGAATCCATATCGAATCGCGCTTATTCTTCCGTTCCTCGCCATCCCTCTCCACGCCGAGGACGTAACTCAATTTCGCGGCCCCAACGGCCTGGGCATCTCGAAGGAAACCAACCTGCCGCTCACCTGGAGCGCCACCGACAACATTCGCTGGAAGGCGGAGCTACCCGGACGCGGTCTGGCCAATCCCGTCATCGCCGATGGCCGCGTTTATGTCACCGCGACCGGGGCGTATCAGCAGAAGCGACAAATTGTCCTCTGCTTCGACCTGAAGACCGGCCGCAAGCTGTGGGAACGCCAGGTGTGGGCGACGGGCGGAACGCAGTGCCATCCGAAGACGAACATGGCCGCCCCGACGCCGATCACCGATGGCCGGCACGTCTACGCCCTGTTCGCGACCGGCGATCTCGTCTGTTACGACAAGGCCGGCGATCTCGTCTGGTATCGCTCGCTGGTCGGCGATTATCCCACCGTCGGCAACAACGTGGGTATGGCCGCGTCGCCGACACTGCACGAGGATACCTTGCTGATTTCCCTGGAAAACGCGGGCGAATCGTTCCTGGCGGGCATCGACAAGCGCACTGGCGAAAATCGCTGGCGCGTCCAAAGGCCGCGCGATATCAACTGGGTCAGTCCGCTGGTCATTCAGAATCAAGGCAAGGCGGAAGTGGTTGTACAGGGCTCCGACGGCATGACCGCCTACGATCCGGCTAACGGCGAGAAAAAATGGAATGCTCCCAAGCTGCGTTCCGGAACCTACGCATCTCCGACCTACGCGGACGGCGTGGTTTACGCTCCCTCCGATAAGTTCACGGCCCTGCGTCCCAGTGCCGGCGAGCCCGAAGTGCTCTGGCAGCAGATCAAGCTTAGGCCAAATTACTGCTCGCCGATCGTGCACCAGGGGCTTGTCTATATCGTCAACGGCAACGGCATCGTCAACTGCGCCAGCGCCAAGAGCGGCGAGATTCTCTGGACGCATCGTTTGGACGGCCCGTTTGCCGCGTCGCCGTTGCTCGGCGATGGCAAGCTTTACCTGGTCAACGAAAAAGGCGTCGGCACCGTGCTGGCGGCCGGCGATCAGCTCAAGGTGCTCGCGACGAACATGCTCGACGATACCATCCTCGCCACACCGGTCGCCTCGGACGGGGCCATCTTTTTCCGTTCGGACGCGGCGATCTATTGCATTGGGGAGAAGAAGAAGTAGCTGCCACGCCGCGCGGGTGAGGTACTCCGAACCCCGCGGGTAAACGATACAGAATCTAGATCCCGAACCCCCGACCCGCGGGGTTCGGAGTACCTCACCCGCGCGGCGTGGCAACTCTAAAGCGCCGCCCGTCGCCCCGCCTTGCTTGGCTCGATGCACGCCCCCGCCGTGGGAAACATCTTGTGCGGGCTGCACAGGTTGTCCGGGTTGAACACGCTCCTGAGCCGCATCATCATGCCCAGATCTTCAGGCCCAAACAGTTTCGGCATGAAGTCGATCTTCTCGACGCCGATGCCGTGCTCGCCCGTGACGCTGCCGCCCAGGCGCAGGCACTCTTCAAGAATCTCATGGCTCGCGGCCAAAACGCGCTTCACCTGATCCGCATCGCGTTCATCGAAAAGCAGGATCGGATGAATGTTGCCGTCGCCGGCGTGAAAGACGTTGGCGATGCGCAAGTTGTATCTTTGGCCGATCTCGTGAATCGCCTTCAGCACTTGCGGCAAGGCGGTCCGCGGCACGACGCCATCCTGCGTGCAATAGCTCGGCGCCAAGCGGCCCACCGCCCCAAATGCTTGCTTGCGACACTTCCAGAGCAACAACCGTTCGGCATCATCCGCGGCCCGGCGCACGGAGCGAGCCCCATTCTTCAGGGCGATCTCCGTGATGCGGGCCGCTTCCACATCCAAACCAGCGTCCAGGCCGTCCACCTCCATGATGAGCACCGCCCCGGCATCGAGCGGGAAGCCGAAGTGAAACGCCTCCTCGACGGCGCCGATGATGAGCTGATCGAGCATCTCCAGGGCCGCGGGCACGATGCCGGCGCCGATGATGCCGCTGATGGCGTTCGTGGCGTCGTCCACCGTGGCGAAGACGCCCAGCAGCGTGCGACATGACTCCGGATTGCGCGTGATCCGCACCCAGATGCGCGTCACCACGCCAAAAGTCCCCTCCGCCCCGACGATGGCCCCGGTCAAATCGTAACCCGGATTGTCCTCCGCCGGCCCGCCTGTCTGCACCACCTGGCCATCGGGCAGCACCAGCTCCAGGCCGAGGATGTGATTGACCGTGACGCCATACTTGAGCGTGTGCGGACCGCCGGAGTTGGTGGCCACGTTGCCGCCGATGGTACAGGCTCCTTGACTCGACGGATCGGGAGCGAAATGGTAGCTCTTGGGTGCGAGATGCCGCGTCAGCCAAAGGTTGACGACGCCCGGCTCAACAACGGCATAGCGATCGCGCACGTTCACTTCCAGGATTCGCTTCATTCGAGTGAGGGCGATCATGACGCCGCCGCCAACGGGCAAACAGCCGCCAGCCAGACTGGTGCCGGCCCCGCGCGGCAAGAACGGGATGCGCAGCTCATGGCAGATTTTGACGATATCCACAACTTGCTGGGTGCTGGTCGGAAAGACGACGACGTCGGGCCGATTCTTCTCAATGGTGTAGCCGTCGCATTCGTAGACGAGCAGATCGCTGGCCGTCGTCAGGAGACCCTCGGGGCCGACGACGGCTCGCAGACGATCGAACAGGTTGGTGGGGCTTGTGGCGGTCATGGAGGATATTGTAGCCGGCAGGCTCTGGGGAGGCACCGATACTTCCATCTTCGATCTTCTGAGCGAAAGCAGCCCAGGACTTGCGTCCTGGGCTATTGTCTGCCGTCCCTAACGGGATTCAAACGTATTGAAAATGCTCCAGCTACTTCTTTTCCTTGTCCTTCGGCAACGCCGGCGGCAGGTCTTTCATCATCAGTTTTTCGGCACCTGGGATCGCGATGCTGTCACGCGCCACGGGTTCGGGGAAGTCCTTCTCGTCGATGTCGGTCAGCTTTTCCTTGCGCTTGTCTTCTGGCAGCAGCGAGTACTTGCCGGTGTCGAGGTCCATGCGGCCCCAGTAGCGGCGCGTACGCCAGTTGTAGTAGTAGACGTGGCGGCGGCCGCCGTACCAACCCGGATAGTAGGAACTCGGGTAGTAGTAGACTCGGTGGTAGGAGTCCTGGGGCTCGCCATAAGTGTAGTTGCAGTAGTAGTAGTTGTGGTCGGTGTTGTAATACCACTGCGAATAGTGGGGATACGCCCTACGCTGCGCCTGGGCCTGGTCGGCTTGACGGCATGTTGAGCCGAAGCCCCAAACCAGGACACCAAGAACCAGGGTGGCCAAAATGCGCTGCGCGTACATACGAATCTCCTCTTTGACATGGACTGGATCGAACCAAAGTTTCCAACGCACGGAACGGGCCGGTTCAGCAAGATATGGCCTCTTGCATTGTTCAGTCGTATCACGGCTGATTATACTTTGGCCACTCGCTTCGGCAAACGAATTCCGTTTCACAGGGATACAACGGAAGTGGCCGCCGCGAGCGGACAAAGACGCGGGGAAAATAAATTCCGGGTTTCGATGAGCACGGCCGGGGCCGGCACCCCTCTCCCCCGTACTCGGGGGAGAGGGGTCGGGGGTGAGGGGGAAGAATCCGGATCCCTCGGCAAGGTATTGAGTTTTTGCACGGATGCGGACTCTCCCCCTCACCCCCAACCCTTCTCCCCCGAGTACGGGGGAGAGGGGTGCCGGTACGGGCCGAAGTTCCTTGAAATGCGGAAGGTGCTTACGCGCGATTCTTAAACGAGCCCCCAGCGCCGGCGCAAGTACCATTCAATCGCGATGAAACTGACGAACAGCAGCAAGCACGGCAACGCCGCCGAGTCCCACAGGACCGCGAGCTGATCGACGATGGACGGCGACTGGCCCGAAACGGGAGCCGGCGGATTGCGGGTCCAATCGGGCCAGCGTTCGACGCGAGGCCTGCCTTCCTTCAGCGCGGTGAGCTTGGCCAGGAACCTGGCCAGGGGACGTTCATCGGCGGGAAACGATTGGCCGCCGCCGGCGTGGGCCAGCTTCTCCAGAAAGTCATGATTGGCGGCGGGCGCCAGGGTTTCCAGGTCCTCATCGACGACCAGAAAGCGAGCGCTGGCCTCGTCCTTGAGATCTGTGCCGTCCACGTCCGTGCCGTTGGCCTGCACCTGAACGCGGTATTCTCCGGGGGCGGCGGTCTTGAAAAAGTAGCCACGCTGGCCCACATCCTCGAACACGATCGGCACCTCGGTCTTGACCTTGCCGGGGCCGATCACCTGGGCCTTGATCTGGGCCTTCTTGAGATTGAGCCCGCCCTTGCCGCGGAGGCCGACGTCGAAGCCGAGCCGTTGATCGACGCCGGCCGTCAAACGGCGCGTGTCCAGCTTGATCCACGCCGATCCCGCCGCCTTTTCCTGGTGCGCCAACCAGAGCATGGTTTGCTTCCAGAAGCGCTCATAGGCCGGCAGCATCTCGGGCGAGCGGCGCCACGTTTTCCAGGTCGTATCCGCGCCGAAGACCAGCACCCGGCCTTCGCCTTCGCCGTGCTGCGTGCCGACCAGCACCGGTTCGTCCCCGAAACCCGTGGCCAGGACCGTGCTCTTCGCCTTCACCGTGCCCAGGTGCGTCAGACCGTCGAGCGGACCGAGCGTCTTTTCCCAGATCTTCTTGTTCTTGTCGGCATCGTCGGACAGATTGAGCAAGAAATAGCTGTACCCCGCCCGCGTCGGCTTCATGCGGTACTTCTCGGCATCACCGGGATTCGTGGGCCCTTCGACATGCCCCGGCGTGTCCAGTTCGACCGGCAGCAGCGAGGCCAGGTCCTTGGCGAGGAAACCGTTCCAATCCTTGTTGGCGAAGGTGTCATGCCCGGCGAGCATGAGCAGGCCGGTTCCTTCCTTCTCGACGCTGTCACGGATCTTGCGAAAGACCTCGCGATTGCCGTCGCTGAAGCGCTGGGCCGAGATGTCGCCGATGACGATGACGTCGTAGTGCTGCTTGTCGAAGTTGAACCAGTCTTGCTGCTCCGGCGGCAGCGGACCGAGCTTCTCCGCGGGATAAAGGCGAAAGCGCGGGTCGCGCTCCAGGGCGAAACGCAGGACGAAAGCTGACTCGAGCCGTTTGCGGCCCTCGACCCAGAGAATGCTGACGCCTTCCTTGGTGGCCGTGATGTAGGAGCTGATCTGGTTGTTGGTTTCGGTCACCTCGCCCGGCCGTGGATCGACCTTGAGCGTGATCTTGTATTCCCCGGCCTTCTTGGGCACGTCCCGCGTTAGCGACACCTCGTTGTCGTGCGTCTTTCTGAGGGTGTAGGGTTCCTTCCGGCCGGCCTGCTTCATGGTGCCGGTGCTCGGGTCGTCCTCGATCCACAGGCTGACATCCACGGTGGAATTCTCGAACCCGGGAGCGCTGATACGGCCCGTGACGGTGAATTGCGTCTTGATCGGCACCGGCTGCGTCGGCGGCTGAATATCCACCAAAGCGATGTCGCGCAGGTTGAGCGTGGTCTTCTGACTTCCCAGACGAAAGGTATGCACCGGACACACGCCGGCCCACCGAGCCGCCTGCTTGAGGGCGACGTAACGCGTGCCGTTGTCCGCCCCGTCGCTGAAGATCAGCAGTCCACGCAGATTGGTCTCCCGGCCATGCTTTTGCCAGAGATCGTGCAGCCAGCCGCCGACGTCGGTACGCTTGCCGGTCGCCTTGCCCTCCGGTTCGAAGCGGGCGATGCCTTCGGCTCCCTGATAGTAAACGATTTCGATCTTTTCGTTCACGGCCAGGTTGTTCAGGACCTTGACGACCTCATCCGAGGCAAGGATGCGGCGAGCATTGTCCCAGCGCGATGTGTTGTTGAACTCGTCCTTGAGATTCATGCTGTCGGAGGAGTCCACCAGGATGAGCAGCCTGGATGGCAAAATGACATCGTCGTCTTGCCGGGCTAGCGACGGCCTGAGCACCAGCAAGCAGGCCACGATCAGAGCGGCCAGGCGCAGCAGCAGGATGCTGATCATGCGCCGCCAGGTGATTTTTTGCAGCCCGACATAGGTCCAGACCGTGAGCGCAATCAGCAGCAGGGCGACGCCGGCGAGGGCCGGCAAGCCGTACCAGGAGATATTCCACGGCCAGGTGGGATCGACGGTGATGTACACACCTTTATCTTGGAGGTTGTTGGGAAAATTGACAATGCTTTGTCCGCCCGATCACCACACTTCCGTTGAGAAAGGTGTACAGCACAACCCACCCCAATGCGACCGAAAGGTTGCACAACTTTACGAGGAGATTCATCATGAACACGTTTCGAACCACTCTGACGGCGGCGGCAATCCTGATCATCGGCTTCGCTTCGCAGGCCCAGGCCAACGGACGACCCAGCCATGGCGGCTCGCACGGCTCCCACGCGGTGCATGGCGGCGGCCATTCGAATCACAACTATCACGTGAACCACGGCACTCGCTTCTCCCATGGTTACTTCTATAACGGCCGGAATCATTCGCACTGGTCCCAGCAGCGCTTCGATCGCCGCTACGGCTGCACCTGCTACTTCGACTCGGGCTGCAACGCGTGGTACTACTGGTGCCAGCCCGCCGGCTGCTACTACCCCGTCAGCTATTGCCCCTACGGCACTTATTGCTGGAATTAGCGATCATCCACCCTTGTGACCGGCCAACGATCCCCGATTCATCGTTTCGCGTTCGCGGCATCCTGCGAGCGTAAAACGATGGATCGGGGATCTGTCGCTTTCAGGTAGCCGCATTCGCAAGAATGCGGGTGCGGCGAGCAATACCCGCATTCTTGCGAATGCGGCTACGGGAGAATGCTGCGGCACGAGGCATCGTTCGCTCGTTGCGATAGCCCGTTGAATTCCTATATTGACTCAGGCAACCAACGCCGCCGGCTCACCCCGTAAACCTTCGGTGCACCCATGAAACTATGCAAAGTCCAATTGGCGTCCGGCGAAGTCCGCGTCGCGCTGATCGAAGATGGCCATGTGCGTTTCCTGAACCTCACCAAGATTGCCGGCGTGCACAGTCTCAGCGACGTGCTGCACGCCAACGATCCGGCCCAGCTCGTTCACGACCTGGTGGACGACAAGAAGCACCGCTTGCCGCTGGACGAGGTCGATCTGCTGGCCCCGGTCGATCAGCAGGAAGTGTGGGCGGCCGGCGTCACCTATCGCCGCAGCCAGGAAGCGCGCGAACGGGAGTCGGCGGGAGCGGCCCGATTCTACGATCTGGTGTACTCCGCCCCGCGTCCCGAGCTGTTCTTCAAGGCCCCCGCCTATCGCGTGGCCGCGCCCGGCAGCCGTGTACACATTCGCCGCGACAGCAAATGGAATGTGCCGGAGCCCGAGCTGGCCCTGGTCATCTCGCCGCGGCTCAAGCTGGTCGGCTTCACGATCGGCAACGACATGAGTTCCCGCGACATCGAGGGCGAAAACCCGCTCTATCTGCCCCAGGCCAAGATGTACGACAACTCCTGCGCCCTGGGCCCCGTGGTCACCCTGGCCGGCAGTTTGCCGCCGCCGGAGCAGGTGAGCATCCGTTTGCTGATTGAACGTGCCGGCAAGAATGTCTTCGACGGTGCCACCAGCCTGGCAACCATGAAACGCCCGCTGGAGGAACTCATCTCCTGGCTTGGCCGCGAAATGAGCTTTCCGCACGGCGCCATTCTGCTTACCGGCACCGGCGTGGTGCCGCCGGACGATTTCACATTGGCCGTCGGCGATGTCATTCACATTGACATCGCGGGCATCGGCCGGCTTACCAATCACGTTGAACAGCGCGAATGATTTATCGTTTCGCGCTCGCGCCATGCTGCGAGCGCGAAACGATGAATCCAACAACTACTTCTCCCAAGGAGCACCATGAAAACCGCATCATTGACCTGTCTGGCAAGTCTGATCCTGGCCGCGCTAGCTTTGGCGGGCGAGGGCTTTTACGGCGACATCAGCGACGTGAAATTGCTCAAGCCGGAGGACAAAGTGGATATGCAGAGCGTCCCCGCGCCGAAGGAGGCCGTCGTTCTCTTCGACGGCAAGAGCCTGGAGAACTGGGCCAAGCGCAATGGCAAGGACGCGGCCGCCTGGAAACTGCTTGAGGGCGGCATCATGCAGGTGAACGGCGGCGACATCATCACCAAGCAAAAGTTCGCCGGCAAATTCAAGCTGCACGTTGAATTCCGCGTTCCGTACATGCCCAAGGCGAGCGGCCAGGGCCGCGGCAATAGCGGCGTCTATCTCCAGGGACGTTACGAAGTGCAAGTGCTCGACAGCTATGGGCTCAAGAGCAAGGACAACGATTGCGGCGGCATCTATACCATCGCCGCTCCGCTCGTCAATGCATGCAAGGCGCCGACCGTCTGGCAGACCTACGACATCGAGTTCACGTCGCCCGGCTGCGAGGACGGCAAAAAGAAATCGATGGGCGTGATCACCGTGCATCACAATGGCGTCAAGATCCACGACAACGTCAAGATCACCAAGGACAACACCACGGCCGGGGTGGGCGGCGATCCGTGCACGCCGGGGCCCATTCTCCTGCAGGATCATGGCAATCCGGTGCAGTATCGCAACATTTGGTTGGTGGAAATGAAGGATTGAATAACAAGATTCATCGCCGGGCGGCGAAACGGTTGGCTAAATGCGCGCCTGTTCTTCCAACCGCTCGCCCTCCGGAGAGTAGACCCAACGATCCCAGCCCGGATGGTAATGGTCTCGCCACTGGAACGACAACTCGCCTCCACAGCCCGGATGTGGGAAGGCGGGCACTGACTCTCCCAGACCGATCGGAATGAGGGCGACCTTTGTCGAACCACAGTCCAAGCAACGGCCGGGACTTTGCCGCTCTGCGCGCCAGCTTAGTAAATGGGTGAGTTCCGCCGAAAGCTGGGCCAAATCATCCGGCGTGCAGCCCAACGCCGTGGCCCGCGTTATTTGCCGATTGTATCGCTCCGCCAGTTCCTCGCCGCTAAGAATCTCTTCTGCTTCCGTCATTCGATTGCAGGTGTGGCACCAGGCACGGCTAGCCAAGATTCGAACATGCACGCCGTCGGCTAGACGATATACAAGGCCGCAAATCGGATTTCCCCGCCACGGACAGAAAAATTGGTGGAAGGCACACTTCGAGCAGGCAACTTCAAGCAAGTACGGCATGGTTTGGCCGCCTACAACTGCTATTCCGGGTGGCACGCCCTTTTCTAACCAATGCAATAGCAGAATTAAAGGGATGCCACGCACGTTCTCTACGGACGCTGATCGCAGGTCAGCGACCACCGTAGTCGTTGACCGATTGCGTCCTT
>Ga0182024_10010011_pt1 | contig 19438 bp, 17 predicted proteins | sample P32metaG_FD_120480 | JGI IMG/M metagenome (GOLD analysis project Ga0182024, IMG submission 120480) | Permafrost microbial communities from Stordalen Mire, Sweden - P3-2 metaG (Illumina Assembly) | ecosystem: Environmental > Terrestrial > Soil > Wetlands > Permafrost | place: Sweden: Stordalen... | reverse complement strand
ATGACACGAAGTTTGTCTGGGAGAGATGTCGCCTGGAGCGCTGCACCTATCTCATGCTTCAGCTCCTGCGGGCTTTTCTGCGGATCGAGTCCACAAACAGAAACTCGACCGGAATCGGGAGTGCGCAAACCCTCCAGAATCTCGACGGTAGTCGTTTTGCCTGCACCGTTGGGACCTAACAAACCAAATACTTCGCCTTCCTCGACTGCAAAGCTGACACCGCGTACGGCCTTCACATCGCCGTAATGCTTGACTAGATTCTCAACCTGGAGGATGGAATTATTCATCTGCAAGAGTTATAGCACAGCTACTGAACCAGCACCCTAGGAGGGCCATCCCGGCCGCTGCGCACGTAACAGAGTGATAGGGTAAAAGAGTGAGAAGGCACGTAATGAACGAGGCCGAATGCTTCATGCGCATGATACTGAAGCGCTAAATCGACTCTGTGTGTGAAGCCGTTCCGCGCCTATGTCTTAAATGATCAGTTCAACTTGCGTCTTGCTGGCGCCTCGGTGTTTCTCGATAGACGGTTTTTTTTCTGTTTGGCAGGTTTCCAAAGATGGCGGTCGATTTTAACGCGAGATTCAACGAGTTCCACACCTTCGCTTTCCAGAAGTTTTTTCTGAAGCATCGCGTGCGGCCCGCGGATCAGAATTTTTCCACCCGCACCCACAACTCGATGCCAGGGGATACCTCGGCCCGATGGTGTCGCACCCATGGCGCGTCCGGCCGTGCGCGCGCCTCCGGGCAAACGCAGAGCGGCAGCCAAGGCTCCATAAGTTAGAACCTTGCCGCGAGGTATTCGTTGCACGAACCGAAACACGGGCTCCCAGGACATCTGATGCGCTCCAAAAAACAGCGTTCATCCTATGGCCGCGACATTACGTATAACAAGACTAAAATGCGGGAACCGTGTTTAACAGATTGAAAGGCAAAACGTCCAACAGGCTGATGCGGAAACATGATGAACCAAAGCAAAAAATTCGATGAGCGATTCGAACGATAAGCCCTACCGTATGGTTACCGTTTCGATGCAGCTTGCTCTCGAATACCCATCAATCGATTGACGCTGTAGTGGAAGCCAAATACACTACGCGTAATGCAGTTTGGGTGTGAGGCTAAACATGGCTTTTGTCCGCCGCAAGGGAAATACCTTTTACCTGGTGCACAACGTGCGCCACGGCGGAAAAGTGCAACAATTACACTTGGCGTGTTTGGGAAAACGCGCGCGCATTACCGACCAAATAGTTCGCGAAGTCTCCAAAAAACATCCCTTCATAGAACTCAACTGGCGTTCGCTACGCGAGCAGCTGAACGGCCGGCTGGACCTGGCGGATCCCGATTCTCCGATAGTGCAACAACTTATAGCGAATTTACGCGTCCTAAATATGGACTTGGCGGATGTGTTTCCGCCGGTGTTCCGAATTTCTGAATCGCAAGCGGTGGCACAGGAATTGCTCTTACAGTTGCGACTGCTGCAATCGACGCTAGAGGTCAAGCTGGATCAATTTGACCGCAGCGGCGTGCGATTCGGTGATGTGTCACGGCTAATGCGTGGCGCAAGGAGGCGGTCATGAGTTCGACTATTCTTCCGCTCGACCCCAGCAAGCGAAGCACTGGCACGCTGGAGTTCGAAACGTCGCTGCGCTCGAGAATTGTAGGTCAGGAGGAAGGAGTTCAGGCGCTCGTCGAGTTGTACCAGGTTTTCTGCGCTGGGTTGAACTCGCCCGGCCGTCCGGTTGGCAATCTGCTACTTCTCGGCCCCACGGGCTCGGGAAAAACGCGCATAGTCGAAGCTGCCGCGGAAATTCTGTTCGGGGATGCGCGCGCTATTATCAAGGTGGATTGCGCAGAATTTCAGCATTCTCATGAGATCGCAAAATTGATCGGCTCGCCTCCAGGCTATTTGGGCCACCGCGAGACGCACCCGCTAATCACTCAAGAAGAACTGACAAAGAGCCACACGGATAAATTAAAGCTCTCATTTTTGCTATTCGATGAGATTGAAAAGGCTTCCGATTCGCTCTGGCAGCTATTGTTGGGAATGCTGGACAAAGCGACCTTGACGTTGGGTGACAACCGCAAGGTGGACCTGTCTCAGACTGTAATTTTCCTGACGTCAAATCTCGGCGGCGGCGAAATTACCGAAATGATGAACGGTGGGCTTGGTTTCGTTCAACCCAAAGACAAACCGACTGCTGGCTTGGACAAAAAAATAGAGCGCACCGCTTTGGAAGCGGCCAGACGTAAATTCTCACCGGAGTTCATGAATCGTCTCGACAAGGTCGTGGTGTTCCATCCGTTGCAGCGGGAACAGCTCGAAGAGGTTTTGCAGATCGAGTTGGCCAATGTTCAGAAGCGGGTGCTGGAGACTGCCAAAGGGCAATTCCTATTCCGCGTTACAAATGCCGGTCGCGATTTTCTCTTGCGAGAAGGCACCGACCAGCGCTACGGCGCTCGCCATTTAAAGCGCGCGATTGAGCGGCACGTGGTTTATCCGCTGGCAAACTTGCTGGCCACGGAACAGGTCCAGCTTGGAGACCTGGTGCGCGTAGATTGGGACGGCGAACACAACCTGCTGACTTTTGTTCGTGAAGGTGAAGGCGCGCTCGTCAGTAATACGCCACCATTGGTCGCACGGGCGGCCGCGGCGGACGACGTAAGGGATGGCAAAAGCGTGGATGCTCCCACTGAAGTGATCGCGGAAGCTGCAAGGAAGTCGCGAGCGGCGTTGCCAGCAGCCACGCCCGCAGCTGCCCCACAGGGGCGCAAGAAGCCAGAACGTTGATTCGTAACCAAGCGCCATCACTGGGCGAGATCCCGGCGATGGACTTCTTCTCCAGAGATGTGAAGCAAAGTGCCGATAATGGCCGGTTTTTGTCGTGCGACCCGTGACACAAACTGTTTCATAACTCTCAATTTGGCCTTTGCTGAAACACTGTCTCAGTCGATGAGACGGTTTCCATCACTCCAATATCCGCAACCTGCTTATTTTAATCGGGTTACTCCGTACCGGCCGCGCGCCCGGAATTGGCATTCATCCTGCTGTATCTCACCTCAGACCGCTGTGAGACTTACATCGCCTTCCTCACTCATTGGGCCAGGCGAAGAAGGACTGGGGAAATGAGAGCTGCTGTCCGACACCAACTCGATCCGTCAATTCGCAGCACGGATACACGCGATTTTGAATCCACCTTGCGCTCCAAGATTGTTGGACAGACCGAAGGCGTGCAATCTTTGGTCGACATGTACCAGGTATTTTGCGCAGGGCTGAATTCGCCGGGGCGTCCGGTAGGCAACTTGCTTTTCCTCGGGCCAACCGGATCGGGCAAGACCCGGATCGTCGAAGCGGCGGCGGAAATATTGTTTGGCGACGCGCGCGCCATCATCAAAGTGGACTGCGCGGAATTTCAACATTCACACGAAATCGCGAAGTTGATCGGTTCACCCCCGGGCTATTTGGGACATCGCGAGACGCATCCGCTGATCACTCAGGAAGCGCTGGCGGCTAGCCACACAGACAAGCTGAAACTTTCCTTCCTGCTGTTTGATGAAATCGAGAAGGCGTCCGACGCTCTTTGGCAATTGCTGCTGGGCATTCTGGACAAAGCCACATTGACCCTGGGTGACAACCGCCGCGTAGACCTTTCACAAACTGTAATTTTCTTGACGTCCAATCTGGGCGGAGGGGAAATCACCGAAATGATGAATGGTGGTATGGGATTCGTTCAGCCGACAGACAAGCCGGCGACCGGTCTAAACGAAAAGATTGAGCGGACCGCGGTAGAAGCCGCGCGCCGCAAATTCTCGCCGGAATTCATGAACCGTCTCGACAAAGTGGTGGTGTTCCATCCTCTGAGGAGAAATCAGTTGGAGGAAGTTCTGGAAATCGAACTGGAGCATGTACAGAAGCGCGTGCTGCAAACCGCCAAGGGCCAGTTTCTGTTCCGCGTCACCACCAGCGGTCGCGAATTCCTCCTGCAGGAAGGCACGGACCAGCGTTACGGTGCGCGCCACCTGAAGCGTGCCATTGAACGCCACGTTGTTTATCCTCTGGCTAATTTACTGGCTACCGATCAGGTGCAACTCGGTGATCTGGTATGCATCGACTGGAATCGCGAATTGAACGCCCTGACGTTTGTGCGGGAAGGCGAAAACCTGGCCATGCCCGCGCGCCGACTGGAGCCACCCCCGGTCGTACGTCCGGCATCCGTGCGCAACGGGCGAACCGTGGAAGCGCCTCCAGCAGTTGGGCCTGAACAAATGCCGCGCATGGCTCGCTAAAAAAATCCAAATCTCAGCCCGGGCAGATTTTCTGCCCGGGCTTCATTTTTGAACCGGGACATCAATAGTCTGAATAGATCACAGTAAAGCCGCCGCCACCGAGCAACCAGAATGACTACGGACGCCGGCGCGGCGTATCAAAATAGTCAGCTAATCTGTGGCTTCGGATCGAGCCGACTGTGGCTTCCAACGCAGGATCGGCTTACGTGCAGCTCCGACTTCATCTAGTCGTCCCACGCGTGTGGAATGCGGGGCGGTTTTAACAATTTGTGGATTGGTCGCTGCTTCTTGAGCGATCGCCTTCATCGCGTCGATAAACAGATCGCACTCTTCCTTGGATTCCGATTCCGTGGGCTCAATCATCAACGCGCCAGGCACGATGAGAGGGAAAGCTGTGGTGTAGGGGTGAAAACCGTAGTCGATGAGCCGCTTGGCGATGTCCATCGTGTTGACGCCGTTTCTTTTCTGGATGGCGTCGCTGAAAACAACCTCATGCATGGATGGCAGTGAGTAGGGCAGGTCGAAAACGCCTTCAAGTTTTTTGCGAATGTAGGTAGCGTTTAATACCGCGTCTTCCGTGGCTTGGCGGATGCCAGGACCGTACGCAAGGATATAGGCGAGCGCGCGCACCAGTACACCGAAATTTCCTGCAAAAGCTTTCACTCGGCCGATTGCTTCCGGTCTGACACCTTCCAATGCGAGACGCCCGCCTTCCTTCTCAACTAGCACCGGGACCGGCCGAAACGGTTCGAGGATTTTCTTCATTGCCACCGGACCAGCGCCGGGGCCGCCGCCACCATGCGGAGTAGAAAATGTCTTGTGAAGATTCAGGTGCATCACGTCCACACCCATGTCTCCGGGACGTGTGACACCGGCCAGCGCGTTCATGTTGGCGCCGTCCATGTACAACAGGGCTCCGCGTTTGTGCAGAATGTCGGCAATTTCCGCGATGCGCGGCTCAAAAATGCCCAGCGTCGAAGGATTGGTAATCATCAACGCCGCCACATCTTCAGTCACTAGATCGCGCAGTTTGTCCACATCGATCTGACCGTGGGATTCGGACCGAATATTCTCGACTTGATAGCCCGCAATCACCGCAGTGGCAGGATTCGTCCCGTGGGCCGAATCTGGTATCAAAACTTTCTTGCGCGGATTCCCCTGCTTTTCCAGATAGGCGCGAATCAGCAGCAAGCCTGTGAGTTCACCTTGCGCGCCCGCCGCGGGCTGCAAAGTGATGGCATCCATTCCAGTGATTTCGAGAAGGCAATCTTCAAGCAGTTTTATGATTCTAAGACACCCCTGAGAAAGATCCTGAGGTTGATAGGGGTGTTCAGTGGCAATGCCATCCAAACGTGCAACAAATTCGTTTACCCGTGGATTGTATTTCATGGTGCAAGAACCTAACGGGTACATGCCAAGATCGATTGCGTAATTCCAGGTGGAGAGGCGTGTGAAGTGGCGCAAAACCTCGATCTCGCTTACTTCTGGAAAGCCTGAAACACCGTCTTTACGGTAATCGGAGCCGAGCAAGTCCGCGCTATCGACTGCCGGAACGTCGAGCGGAGGAAGTTCGAACGCTCGTTTGCCCCGAGAGGATTTTTCAAAGATCAGCCCCTCGTTCTGACTAACATTTCGCGACGCTTTCTTAATGTGCTCGCCAAACCGTTCGTTGCGGTCCTCTTTAGCGGTCGGTTCTGTTTTGTAAGAGTCGATCATCGGAATTAAACCGGTTGTTCCAGCACAGCGCGCAATGCGCTCGCGAATTGTTCGATTTCTTTGCGTGTAATTGTTTCGGTGACGCAAACCAACGCGTATTTGCTTAGTTCGGGGTAATCGCGGCCCAGCACGAACGGCCCAATAATTTTGTTGCGCAGCAGTTGGGCATTGACGAGCTTCACAGAACGCGGCAGCTCCACTGTGAATTCGTTGAAAAACGGTGCCTTAAACGCCTGACGTACGCCAGGGATCTTTTCGAGCTCCGTTAGAGCGAACCGTGCCTTAGAGAGGTTCTGATGCGCCATCTCCCGCAATCCCTCTTTGCCCAACAGACACAGGTGCACGGTAGCAGCCAGCGCGCATAACGCCTGATTTGTGCAAATATTCGATGTGGCTTTCTCACGGCGGATATGTTGTTCGCGAGTGGCCAGTGTCAATACGAAACCGCGGCGGCCGTCCACGTCGGTGGTTTGTCCGACTAGGCGGCCGGGCATTTGACGCACATATTTTTCGCGAGAGGCGATCACTCCTACGTAAGGGCCACCGTAACTGGGGGGCAGCCCAAAGCTTTGTCCCTCCATGGCCACGATATCGGCTCCGGAAGGCGGCTTCAAAATGCCTAAAGATACCGCTTCGGTGATCGAGACAACTAGCAGCGCCCCAGATCCACGGACTGCCTTGGCAACTTCTTCGACGGGTTCAATTGCGCCAAAAAAATTGGGCGATTGTAGGAGCGCCGCGGCGACATCATCCTTGAGGCCCGCTTGCAGCGCTCTTGCATCGACGGAGCCATCCGCTTGGAATGGTACTTCCTCAACGCTCAACCCTGAGTTTTTTGCGTAGGTCCTTAGTACCGCGCGATATTCAGGATGCACCGAGCGCGCCACCAGCACACGTCGCCGTCCGGTTAACCGTTCGGCCATCAAGACTGCTTCGGTTGTCGCCGTGGATCCGTCATACATCGACGCATTAGCGACCTCTTGGCCGGTAAGTTGGCACATCAGGGTCTGAAATTCGAAAATCGATTGCAATGTACCTTGCGTGATTTCCGCCTGATACGGTGTATAGGAAGTTAGAAATTCGCCGCGCTGAATGACGGTGTCGGTGATCACCGAACGAAGGTGGTTGTAAACACCCGCGCCAAGGAAACTGGTATAGCCTAAAGAATTTTCGCTAGCGCGCTCTTTGAAATACTTGATAATTTCCGCTTCTGAAAACGGTCCCGGTAAATTCAGCGGTTCTTTCAGGCGGTATTTTTCCGGAACGCTCAGAAACAACTGATCCACGGACTTGGTGCTAACCGCAGCGAGCATTTCCTCGCGTTCAGCGGGGCTTTTCGGAAGATAACGCATCAGGCGGAAGCTTCCTTATTCTTCTCCGCGATGAAAGCTTCGTAAGCTTTGCCATCCATAAGTTTAGAAAGTTCACCTGGATCGTCGATCTTTATGCGTATCAGCCAGGCGGAATTGTGGGGGTCGGAATTTAGCTTTTCTGGCGTCGCTTCCAGATCACCATTCGCCTGCGTTACTTCGCCGGAGATTGGAGCGTAAATCTCACTAACCGCTTTCACAGATTCCACCGTGCCGAAAGATTTGCCCGCTTGAACTTTTGCTCCGGGCTTGGGGAGTTCCACGAAAACAACGTCGCCGAGTTCGTGCTGCGCGTAGTCGGTGATCCCAATCGTGCCGATCCCGTCTTTCACGTCAATCCATTCATGCTGCTTGGTGTATTTGTATCCCGCCGGATATGTCATCAAGTCCTCTCTCGCACCTCAGACCGTGCTAGCAATGTGCTGCGCCGCTGATTTTTTGGCGCGCTTGTAGAATGGCGTTGCGACTACTTGAGCCTTCGCTTTCTGGTTGCGAATTTCCACATAAATGGGTGTTCCGATAGCCGACAGCGCTGGTGGCACATAGGCCAAGGCGATGTTCTTACACAAGGTCGGCGATGGCGAGCCGCTGGTAATTACCCCGATCGGTTCGCCGTGCTCATTCAAGCATCGATATTCGTCGCGTGCAATTCCACGGTCGACCATTTCCAGACCCACGAGGGTTCGTGTGAGCCCCTGCTCTTTCGCGAGCTCTAGTGCGGTGCGCCCAACGAAGTCGCCCTTTTCCATTTTACAGTAACGGTCGAGTCCGGCTTCCCAAACGTTAATCTTCTCGCTGATCTCGTGTTTGTAGAGCGCCATCTTGGCTTCCAATCGTAAAGTGTTGCGGCAGCCCAGACCGCACGGGATGATTCCAAATTCGCGGCCCGCTTCCAAGACTTTATCCCAAACGCGTTCGCTGGTGGCCACGTCCGCCGGCACATAGATCTCAAATCCATCTTCACCGGTGTAGCCGGTGCGGGCAATGAGAGTATTTTTCAGTCCGCAAACGGTTCCGTGAGTAAACCAATAATTCTTTATCGGCCCGAGGGGGACATCCGTAAGTTTTTGCAGCACATCCACTGCGCGTGGGCCCTGGATAGCGAGCTGCGTGTACGCATCGCTCAACTCTTCGACTTTGCAGTCAAAGCCTTTGGTATTTTCGCGCACCCAGTGAATGTCTTTCTCGCGCGTCCCTGCGTTGATCACCAGAAGAAAATCGTCTTCTCCAAGCCTGTGCACGATTACGTCATCGACGAACGTTCCCGTCGGGTACAGCATGGCTGAATAGTGTGCTTGGCCAATGGTCAACCGTGCCGCGTCGTTCATGCTGATGTGCTGCACGGCCGCCAGCGCCCCCCCGTGCGCGCCTCCCGCCGAGATGCGAATGTCTCCCATATGGCTGACATCGAAAACCCCGACGCTAGAGCGCACAGCCTTGTGTTCAGCGACCAATCCTCCTGTCGCAGGATATTCGACAGGCATATCCCAACCACCAAAATTCACCATCTTTGCGCCTAAGCGGCGGTGCACGGCATTCAAAGATGTTTTACGGTGCTCGGAGATGAAAGACGGTTCGACGGGTTTACTCCACGTAAACGGGGTAGAAGGCTGATACTAGCATGCACTTCTTGTCGGGTCAAAAATGCGGTTTTAGGGTGCGCAAATGTCTGCTATTTCTTCGGTACGGAAGCCAGATCGGTTGTCTTGCCGCGACATCCCATGGTCAGGTAGAGTTTCTTCAGAGGCCTTCATGCGCGCACAGGTTGTTTGCATACAATGTGACAAACCAGAAGAGCAATGCACCTGCGAAAAATATTGCACCATTTGCCAAGGTCAAATGGGAGTGCGCCTGTGCATGGACGGGCTCTATTACTGCCCGGATTGCAGGGAAGCATGCGACGTGTCCCTCGCCGATACCCGTGCCCGCTGAAATGCAAAAGATCGCCATGCAGTTCGACCCCGACATACGACTGGCGGCCGCGGCTGGGGGTGTCGCGCGCTATTTGGGGGATGCGGCAGGCTTGGCTGCCAACGTGGTTGCTGGCTGGCAGTCAGCAATCATCACCGTCTGCAATCTGCACCTTTCGCAACTGCGCGAGTCCGGCCAGCGATTGGAAGTAATAGTTACCCGATCCCCTGATCGTATTGAAGTTGCCGTGACCCGTGATGCGGTGGCGCATTCCGGCACAGGTGCAGAACTGCAGCAAAGTCTTGAAGGGGTTGATCAAGTACAGCACGAAAATAAATCGGATAAAGCAGTTACCCGCCTGACAAAGTTCGTGAGTGAATCTGCTTCCGCCAATTAAGGCCTCGCCAATTACATTTTGAACGCGAAAGTATTGTGCCGGATCAACGAAGCTACTTGATCGTTGGTTAGAGTCATGTGCAGGACGACACGGTCTCCTGAGGGACTAACCCGCGCCTGATCGAGAAGATCGGCCAATTCCGGGTTGTCTTTTTGCGCCTGATAGCGTTTATACAAAAATCCAGCGGCCAGCAGCTGCGCCAGAGTATTGGCATCTTCCGTCGAACCGCAAACCGCTTGGAACTTGCCGTCCAACGAACTGCTGGCGTCTACGCTGATAATCATGTTTTGCATGCGGGTTACGAGTTTGGCAGCTTCTGGAAATTGCTCAATTTCTGGCGCCAACTGCTGCATGGCCAGCCGCGTGTATGCGGGATTCAGCACCGCCCAAACCGTGCCGGTCCCATTGGCATCGCTTATAAGTGGGTAAAACTGATCGTTGCGCAGCAAACCTTCTTCAGTGCCGGAGCGCACCTCAATCATTTTTTCAAGTAACCTGCGATGGCCAAAGGCGGCGGTGCTGGAATCAATGAACCAAAAGAACAAATCGTTGGGGCCGGAGCCGCTGCCGAACGCGTACATCGTGTACCCGTGCGCCTTGAAGGTTGGCAACTTTTGCTGCTTGAAATAGGATTCGGTATTTCCCGGATTGAAGTTGCCTAAGGCGACTCCAACGATTTCTTCGCCCGTAGGGACTGCCGAGGAGCCAGCGTTGGCGGTTTTGGCAGTCACACCTTCGGCAACGAGACCCCAGGCCAGTTCTTCGACTTGCGAGTTTGGATCGACCCCTGCAGAGGCCAGGAATCGTTCAAATTGCTTGAAGCGGTCGGGCAATAACTGTTCTTGTAACTGGGGAAACCAAGGAAGGCTACGCGCCTTTTTCAGGTCAGCGTAAGCAAATTCGCCGATCTCCTTGGGGAAGAGGGCGATAGTGTCGGCTGTAAGACGACCCGCTCGCGCGGGTTTCGAGAAAGCAAAACTCATTATCATGACCGCGATGATCGCTAGCACCCGGCCCGATGTTCCTCTGAGCGGATTGTCACCCGCGCGAACTGAATTGATTCGAAAATCCATGTTTGTATCCTTTCGATGACGCAGATATCTCAACGACATCCTACCTAGGCAGGCGAATCTTTTCCCAGGCGTTCGCGCAGCGAGGCAATTCTTGTTCGTGCCTCTGCTACGTAGGCCGCGTCGCGCAGGCTGGTCAGATTGATCTCCACGTTGGCGAGCGAACCTTGCGCACCGGCAGCAGCCATAAACCGTGCCACCTGCAAGTCTGAACGCATGGATGCCGCTGCGATAGCTTCCAGTTGTCCCAGTTGTTCGAAAAGCGCAACTGTCACACCGGCCACCTGTAGGGGAGCTTCGGCGGCGGTACGAGTCGTAGCTTCGATAGCCTTTTCGCGCGCGTTTTTCTGCGACTCGTCATCCTGCGGCAATCGAAATGCCACCATTACGGCATCAAAAGCTTCCGCGTCGCGATCAATTGCCTTTTCGAGATCATTAGTTGTACGCCGCAATCGATCGAGCGCATCAGAAAGGCGCACGACAAATGCGGCTTCCGATTTCTTCTTCCTTGATAGGTCTGCGACCATTTGACCGAGCGCCCCGGCAAGCGCGCCGGCGAAAGCCGAAACGCTGCCGCCTCCGGGGGTTGCTGTGGGCGCAGCCACGGCGTCGAGAAACGGCTTCGCTAATTTACTGAACTTGCCTTCCGCGGTGGGCGAATTGGCCGGCGCGCCGGAGAGAGCAGCTTGCAAACGATTTTCCAGTACTTGTGAAGGCGAGAAATCTTCCAGTTGCAGGAAGAAGTCAGCAGCCATCTCCAGCGCCTTTTTTGGTACCAAGCCAACAATCTCACTGCCAACAGGGGCTGCGCCGTAGCGCTCAGCTTCTCGCTTCACCATCTCATAAACGCGATGCATCGGCGTAGCTTCGAAGTCCGTGAGATTGATCGAAACCTGCGCGAGATTCCGCGCTTTTAGAGCCACGCCCATGGATTTGACGTAACGCAACCCGCCCGAGGAAAAGCGGATGGCCTTGGCTATCTTGTTTGCAATACTGATGTCCGGCGTGTTGAGGTTCACGTTGTAGGCGATCAAAAATTTGCGAGCCCCTACGACTGTGGTGCCAGCCGTGGGATGCAGCTTCGGTTCTCCGACATCGGGTTGTCGATCGTGATTGCGTTTCAGTTCTTCACGTAGTCCTTCGAATTGTCCGCGACGTATATTTTCAAGATTCACACGGTCCGCACGTGTGGCTGCGGCTTCGTAAAAAAACACTGGTATGCGATACCGCTTCCAGATTTCATGGCCAACCCGTCTGGCCAACGCCACGCAATCTTCAAGGCTCACGCCTTCAATGGGGATGAAGGGCACCACGTCCGTTGCGCCCACCCGTGGATGCGCACCTTGATGGATGGTCAAATCGATCGTTTCGGCGGCCTTGCCCACTCCGAGCAACGCCGCTTCAGCCACAGCGTCCGGTTCGCCGGCCAGCGTGATGACGCATCGGTGATGGTCGGCGTCCATCTCGCGATCAAGAACGTATACGCCCGGCACCGTGCTCATGGCGGCCACGATGGCGTCTACTTTCGCGGGGTCGCGTCCTTCTGAAAAATTGGGAACGCATTCAATCAATCGGGTCATGAGGACTTATCCCTGAAGCGACAATGACGATTTCACGTCGTGCCGAACGCCGATTTGGAGTAAATGATTCTTCCACTCTTGATTGTGGTGTGGCAGGTATTCATTCCAAAATAATAGGGAATTTCGCGATAGTCATCCACGTCGAAGATGCCCAGGTCCGCGCATTTGCCAACTTCCAGCGATCCCACCTGTTTGTCTCGCCGCAATGAGTATGCCGCATTGATCGTTGCCGCGCTGATGGCCTCGGCTGGAGTCATGCGCGACTGTGTGCACGCCAGGGAAAGAATCATTGGCATGCTCATCGTCGGACTGGTGCCGGGATTAAAGTCCGTGGCTAGGGCCACAATTGCGCCGGCGTCAATAAGTTTGCGCGCCGGTGCATATTGTTTGAGGCCCAAATGAAAGTCGCATCCTGGAAGCAGAGTCGCAGTAGTACTTGACTTCGCGAGAGCCCTTACGTCCGCGCCATTTACTTTCTCAAGATGGTCGCAACTTGCCGCACCGAGCGATACTCCCAGTTGGGTGCCTCCAGTGTGACTTAGCTGCTCTGCATGCATCCGGGGTTGCATTCCATGACGTTTTCCGCCGTCCAGGATTTGTCTCGATTGTTCGAGATTGAAGGCGCCTCGCTCACAAAAAACGTCACAGAAATCCGCAAGTTTCTGAGCGGCAATTTCTGGAATCAGCTTATCAACTAGAAAAGCGATGTATTGCTTTGTTCCGTTCGAACGTCTGCGGAGTTCTGCGGGAACGACGTGCCCTCCCAGAAACGTAGAGACGATACTCAGCGGTTGCTTAGCAGCTAATTCCTTCTGTAGACGCAAAATCTTCAACTCGCTCGCAAGATCAAGGCCATAACCACTCTTGGCCTCGATTGTGGTGGTGCCATATGCCGCGAACTGTTCAAGCGCCGAAATCGCTCTCAGCTTTAGAGCATCACTCGTCGCTGCACGAAGTTTTGCTACGGAATTTAATATGCCGCCGCCACTTTTGGCTATTTCTTCGTAGCTCGCGCCCTGAATCCTGAGTTCGTAATCCTCTGCGCGGCCTGCCGCATGAATCAAGTGCGTATGCGAATCTACGAATCCCGGCAACACCACGCGGCCGCCCACATCCAACTGCTGTGCCACGCGGGAGAACGGATGCGTTTCAACTTGTCGCCGTGGACCTACAGCGACAATGAAGCCGTCTCGTACTAACAGCGCCCCATTTTTTACCAGTCCGATATTTGCTAGCGCTTTTCCGCGTCGGGGTCCGCGGCCACGCAACGTTAAGAGCTGAGATATGCCCGTGATGAGTGTGGTGGTGTGCAAGACCACGTATTATGCCGGACGAGCGCCACTCGCGATAGTAGCCATCCAGCTCTGGCTAATATGAATCAAAACCGCGAATTTACGCAGAAGCGGCCCTGCCGCGAACCGCCGGAACAAAACTTCCTGTACAAAAGTTTCAAAAGAAGTCGGCGTGGTATTGGACGCTGAGCGCGGCTCTTCATTGATCACGATTCCGTCGTTGATGCCGCGATACATTTCGACAAAACTTGCAGCCGTTTTCGACGGTATTCCCATGCCGGCTAATCCTTGTTCAACCTGCTCATAGGAAAATTGCGCGTACCGAAGATCGGGGTTGTTGATCGCGTACGTCGCGAACTTTTTCGCCTTTGGCAAGCAGATGTCCTGCGATTACCGAGCCGATATGTCCGGTAGCCCCGAGAATGACATACATGGATAAGCCTCCTGGTCGTTGGTGCTGCTATGGATGCGTACGACCACCGGACGGGTAGACGGATTTAGCTCAATTATTTACAGCATCGGAATTTTGAGGTCGGTCGTTTTTGCGAACGCCATGGCTTCTGGATATCCCGCATCAACGTGGCGAGCCACGCCGATGCCAGGATCATTGGTAAGCACGCGTTCTATCCGCTGGGCCATTTCCTTGGTACCGTCCGCGACGGTCACCTGGCCTGAATGTTGCGAATAGCCGATGCCAACACCCCCGCCGTTATGAATCGACACCCACGATGCCCCACTCGCAGTATTCAGCAAGGCGTTCAGCAGCGGCCAATCGGCTATCGCATCGGAACCATCGAGCATGGACTCTGTTTCGCGGTAAGGCGACGCGACGGAACCGCAATCCAGATGATCTCGGCCAATGACAATTGGCGCTTTAAGTTCGCCTTTTGACACCAAATCGTTCAGCGCCAGCCCGAATTTGTCGCGCTCTCCGTAACCGAGCCAGCAGATGCGCGACGGCAGCCCCTGAAAACGCACGCGTTTTTGCGCCAGCTTGATCCATCGGCTTAAATGTTCGTCCCCTGGAAACATCTCCAGCACTAACTGATCGGTTCGCGCAATATCGGATGCTTCACCTGAGAGTGCCGCCCAGCGGAACGGGCCCTTGCCTTCACAAAACAATGGCCGGATGTACGCAGGTACAAAGCCCGGAAAGTCGTAAGCGTTTTTTAGTCCCTGTTCAAAGGCAAACGTTCGAATGTTATTTCCGTAATCAAAGGTGATCGCACCCAGGGTTTGCAAATCGAGCATGCCCTGGACATGGTCGGCCATGGCGGCCATTGATCGCTTCTTGTAGTCGGCGGGATTTTCTCGCCGAAGCTGGAAGGCCGCCTCCAGACTCATACCGTTTGGCACATAGCCGTTCAGGGGATCATGTGCGCTGGTTTGATCCGTCAACACGTCGGGAACTACCCCGCGGCGGGCCAATTCCGGAATTACATCCGCGCAGTTACCGACTAGGCCGACCGAAGTCGCCTCACGCTTGCGCACGGCATTCTTCAGAATACGCAACGCTTCTTCTAGATTGGTCACCATGACGTCGCAATAGCCAGTCTTCACGCGTCGCTTTATACGCTCGGGGTCGACGTCGATACCCAGGAAAGCCGCGCCGTTCATAGTCGCGGCTAAAGGCTGGGCGCCACCCATCCCGCCCATACCGCCAGTTACCACCAGCTTGCCGGCCAGATCCCCACTAAAGTGTTTTGCGGCGACCGCCGCAAACGTTTCATATGTTCCCTGCAAAATTCCCTGCGTGCCGATGTAAATCCAGCTGCCGGCCGTCATCTGGCCGTACATCATCAGTCCAGCACGGTCCAACTCGTTGAAGCGCTCCCAATTATTCCAGTGGCCGACCAGATTGGAGTTGCATAGCAATACGCGAGGTGCGTATTCATGGGTCCGAAATACGGCCACGGGTTTCCCAGACTGCACCAACAATGTTTCGTCAGCGGCGAGTTCTTTGAGCGAACGCACGATGGCATGAAAACATTCCCAGTTGCGTGCCGCTTTTCCGGTCCCACCGTAAACGACAAGGTCGTCCGGTTTCTCTGCCACCTCTGGATCGAGATTATTCATGAGCATGCGCATCGCGGCTTCCTGCTGCCAACCCTTGCAGGAAATCTGTCTGCCACGCGGCGATTTAAACGGCCCCGTGCTGAACTTGGGCTTCGCGGAAGTAACGACGGGTGTTTCTGATGAGCGTGGGGTCATAAGTGGCTCTGCGGCCAATACTATCGCAGGGGGCGTACCTTTGCACGGCATCTGCGCATGGTCTACAGTGTCGAATTGTCAATAAAGAATGACCCGGGCACGGCACAATTGCGCTCTATAAATGCCTGGAGTACAGTCAAAATCGCGATGAATTACGGCACGCTTCCCTCTAGATTTCTAAGTGCTATCGATAGATTGCCAAATCCTCGAGCACAGATGTATCGCCTCGGGAATCGCTGGGAAGCTATTTCTTCGGAGGAATTTCTTCGCCGCGTTGCGGGCCTATCCACTGCATTGTTCGAATTGGGAGTAAAGACCGGTGATCGTGTAGGGATTTTTTCCGCCAATCGGCCAGAATGGCATACCGCCGATTTTGCCATCACCGGTGCAGGCGGCGTCAGCGTTCCCATTTATTTTAACGAGTCACCGCAACGGATGGTGTACATACTCAACCATTCGCAGGCTAAAATTGTTTTTGTGTCAGGCGTCAATCAACTGGAACGCCTACTCGCCAGTCGCTCGGACCTTCTTACTGTGGAACATATCGTGGCCGCTGATGCCGGCCCCGATCTGCCGCCCGAATGCCTCCGCTACGAGACCCTGATCGCCGGAGCCGGCGGCCCGGACATTTCCTCTTACCGGATGCGGACGTCTCATGTCTTGCCTGAACAACTTGCGTCACTGATTTACACCTCGGGCACAACCGGCGAGCCCAAAGGCGTCATGCTGACGCACACTAACTTCTGTTCGAATGTCACCGACACGCACAAAGAAATTCGATTTGATCAAACCAATGACCTCGCCTTGTCTTTTTTGCCCCTTGCCCATGTTTACGGGCGCATGATCGATTACTCGTATATTTTTCATGGCATAACGGTCGCTTATGTAGAAGCCGTCGAACAAGTCGCTCAAGCAATGGTGGAGCTTCATCCGACAATTCTCGCGGCGGTGCCACGTGTATTCGAGAAGATGTACGCGCGCATCGTTGAGCAGGGAAGTAAGAACGAGGGAATTAAACGCAAATTGTTTGATTGGGCCCTAAGAGTTGCGGCGCGCTCGGCGAAATGGCGTTGCGGCGAGGGAGAAGCGCCTCTGCTGGTCAAAGTGCAGTGGGCTTTGGCAAACCGCCTGGTCTACACGAAAATTAGACAAGGCACCGGCGGACACCTTTCTAAAGTTTTCTCCGGCGGCGCCCCGCTCTCAAAAGATTTGACCGAATTCTTTTGGGCCATCGGCATTCCGATCTACCAGGGCTACGGTCTGACAGAAACCTCGCCAGTACTAACTTCCAATTATCCTCGAAACCGCGCGGGCAGCTCCGGCAATCCGATACCGAACGTAGAGATCAAGATCGCTGCTGACGGAGAGATCCTCGCCCGCGGGCCCTGTGTGATGCAAGGCTACTTCAAGAATCCTGGAGCGACGCGCGAGGTGTTAACCTCCGACGGTTGGTTCAGCACTGGGGACATCGGATACCTCGACAAAGACAACTATCTGTTTATTACCGACCGCAAGAAAGATTTGATCAAAACGACGGCGGGAAAATTTGTAGCTCCGCAGCCAATTGAAAATGCGCTTAAAACGAGTCCGTATTTGCTGAATGCCATGGTTGTTGGAGACGAACGCAAATATGTGGTCGCGTTATTGGTGCCAAACGTCCTAACCATCGAGGCCAACGCCGCGAAGCACGGACTGAAGTTTAGCTCAAAAGTGGAAATGTCATCGCACCCCTGGGTGATTTCCCTGATCGATTCGGAAGTACGAAGGCTGACGTCTCACCTGGCCCAATATGAGTCCATCAAGCGCTTTGCGCTGCTACCCGAAGATTTCACCTTCGACAACGGCAGTCTCACATTTACCCTCAAGCTCAAGCGGCGAATCGTAGAACAGCAATATCGCAAGGTCATCGATCAACTCTATGGTGATGCCGCCGAACCGCGGCCTATATTGCAGGAATAGATTCGTTTCGTCGCGTCCTTTTCGTCGGCGGTTCGCCGATTTGCTGCCTGTCTTGCACCAGACTAACATTAAGGCCGGGGCTCAAATGTCAGATCAACTGGTTATCGCGGGACGTGCCTTTAAGTCGAGACTCATAGTCGGCACTGGAAAGTACCACAGCTTTCAGGAGATGGCACGCGCGCACGCAGCCTCGGGCGCGGATATGGTCACCGTGGCAGTCCGTCGTGTAAATCTCACAGATAAATCAAAAGAGTCTTTGCTCGATTACATCGATCGCGACAAGATTTTTATTCTGCCCAATACGGCGGCATGTTACTCGGCGGATGAAGCGATTCGTACGGCTCGTTTAGGAAGGGAAGTAGGATTATCGAATTGGGTGAAGCTCGAAGTGATTGGCGATCAGCAGACCCTGTTCCCCGACACCGAGCAATTAATCGAAGCCACACGCGTCTTAGTGCATGAGGGTTTCGTGGTCTTGCCATATACCAATGACGATCTGATCGTGGCGCGCAAGCTTATCGACGCTGGCGCCGCGGCGGTCATGCCGCTGGCTGCTCCGATCGGATCAGGCCTTGGCATCCAGAATCCGGCCAATCTGCGAATTTTGCGCGAGCGCGTCACCGAGGTGCCATTGATTGTCGACGCCGGCGTGGGGACGGCGTCGGACGCGGCTTTGGCGATGGAATTGGGCGCTGACGGTCTGCTTATGAACACCGCGATCGCAGAAGCTCAAGACGCCGTGTTAATGGCGGAAGCTATGCGCGACGCGACCATCGCCGGGCGGAAGGCGTTTCTGGCTGGCCGCATGCCGAAGAGGCTTTACGCCTCGGCTTCGAGCCCTTTGACCGGAGTCGTGAGAGGTTCCTAGGCGCCCCGGTGGCGTTGTCTCTCACCAAAGAAATGCAACCTCGAGCAAACGAAGCGATAGTCGAAACGTGATCAGTCAGTTCAAAATAGTACCTTGAACCGTGTCACGCAATGACCACTCCTCCCGCCACGTTCAAAAGATTGGATTACATCGACTGGATGCGCGGGTTGGCCTGCGTGTTAATGATCCAGGCGCATTGCTACGACTCCTGGCTGACCGCTGATGCGCGAAAGACTCTCCTGTACCGCTGGTCGCAAGAAGCATCCACCTTACCGGCTCCTATCTTTTTGTTTCTCTGCGGAGTTTCCTTCGCTCTGGTTAGCGAACGTCTGCGGCAAAAGAAAACACCAGCAAACCAAATCTTCAAGACAGCCATTTTGCGCGGCGGGGAAATCCTTGGCCTGGGATTTCTCTTACGTGTGCAGGAATTTGTCCTTGGTTACCCCAAATCTCCCTGGACAGACCTGTTCCGTGTCGACGTGCTTAACATCCTCGGAATTTCGATTATCTTGATGGCCTTTTTCTGGAGACTAACCACCACAGACCTTAAAGCCTCCAGATCATTCGAAAACGAAGACGCTTACACTGCCAGGAGCAATGGAAACAGTAAGTGGAGGACACGAGCCATTGTTTATTCGCTTATCATCGCGGCAATCGTAGCGATAGCCACGCCGCCGTTGTGGTCGACCCACCGCTTGCGATTTCTTCCCTGGATGCTGGAGTCTTACATCAACGGAGTGCATATCTACGATTCACCGCAGCCGTGGCTCTTCGCAATTT
>Ga0182024_10010010_pt1 | contig 19440 bp, 19 predicted proteins | sample P32metaG_FD_120480 | JGI IMG/M metagenome (GOLD analysis project Ga0182024, IMG submission 120480) | Permafrost microbial communities from Stordalen Mire, Sweden - P3-2 metaG (Illumina Assembly) | ecosystem: Environmental > Terrestrial > Soil > Wetlands > Permafrost | place: Sweden: Stordalen... | reverse complement strand
CGGGGAAGAGCTCGTTGTAGCGAGCAAGCAGCGCTCTGCTGAACGGATCGTTGACGTCCTCGTAGTAGTCGAGGCAGCTGTACAGGCCCTCGACGTGTTCCGCCGGCACCAGGTTGAGGAAGTTCTCGTCGAAGTACGTGCATACGAGATGTCCGCCCCGGTTCGCGAAGCCGGCATCGTGGAGCTGCTCGAGGAACGGCGTGAGCCCAGGAGGGACGATCGTGTTGAACACGACCTCTGCGCCGCTTGACATGATCCGCTCGACGGTCTCGCGGTAGTCGGTGTGATCGAGGGCGTAGTACTCCTCACCGACGATCTCGCCCCCGCAGCCAGTCACGACCTGACGGACCTTCTCGTTCAGCACGTGCGGCCAGATGTAATCAGCTGACGGGAGGTAGACCGTCTTCGCTCCCGTCTGCTGCATCAGCCACGGGAAGAGCGGCTCGACCTGCTGCGCTGGCACGGGGCCGGTGCAGAAGATCAGCGGGTCGCACTCCTGTCCCTCGTACTGCTCGGGGTAGATGTACAGCGTCCTGCCCTCCACGACGGCGGGGCCCTTGATGACCTGTCTCGTGGAGCTGTAGATGCCGCCGAGGATCACGTCGAGGTGCTCGTCACGGACCAGCCTGGTCGCCGCGGCTTCCGCCGCGCTGTCCGTGGTCTCGCTGTCCTCCAGGTAGAGGTCGACCTGTCGGCCCAAGAGGCCGCCTCGTGCGTTGATGTCGTCGACCACCATTCGGGCCACGTTCGCATTCGCGATGCCCATGAACGAGAGCGGGCCCGTCTGGTCGGTGATGACGCCCACCTTGATGGGGCCGGTGGATGATGTTGATTGCCGCATGGGAATCCTCCGATCTCGCTATCGGCGCTAGGCGTCGTAGCGGCCGCCGAGCTCGGCCACCTGGGGCCTGCCCTTGTGCCCGGCTTCCTGCATGATCGGCGGGACCTCAGGGTCGGTCGCGAAGTGCTGCCAACCCTCGGCGTCCCAGTCGAAGATCACCCAGACGCGGTCGTCCTGATTGGGATCGCGAAAGACGACCGCGCCCTTGGACCCATGCTGGCGTCGCTTCTCGGCGCCCGTCGTCGAGAAGATGTTCGTGAAGCGATCGAAGTCCTCGACCGTCGTGGTTGCCAGGAGCATGGTGCCCCTCCTCTGGAGTGCTCGGCGCCGCTGTTCGACACCGATGATGAGGCGAGTATCTGTCCCGCTTGCCCGGGCGGCATCGGGCGAATGCCCTATGCCGCGTGAACGAGGTCGTGCTCGAAGGCCCAGAGGGTTGCCGCGGCCCGGCTGCGGACGCCGGCCTTCTCGTAGAGGTGCTGGATGTGGTGCCCGACGGTCTTGACCGAGATCCCGAGATCGTCGGCGATCACCTTGTTGGAACCGCCATGCACGAGGACGAGGAGGACTTCGAGCTCGCGCTCGGTGAGGTCGGCAGGCAGCTCGAGAGGCCGCTGCCGCACGCGGTGGTCGGCGGCGGCGAGGACGCGGGCGGACTGATCGAGTGCCGGCCCGCGGATGCAGCGGTGATAACCGGAGCCGTCGAGCCGTTCGTGGTGCGAGCCGGCCAGGAGTCCGATCGAGGCGAGCGCCGGGGACTGGGCGAAGGCGCGCTCGGTGAAGTGCGGGTGCAGCCGCACGCGCTCCCACTCCCCGAACCCGAGGGGCCCCGGTTTCTCCCAGATCGCATTCGACACGCCAACGCGGCCGAGGTCGCTCGCGAGCGCGGCGCGCCGCAGAAGCGTGATGGCGTCGGCCTCGAGGCCCAGCCGCCAGGCAGCCGCTTCGGCGAGCTCGGCGACGCCCGTCGAGTGCTCGCGCAGCCACGGCGACTTGAGTCCGGTGATCGCCGCGACCGCGGCGAATGCGGTGTCGATCCTGTCACCGGCGACCCACTGCAGGAGTCGGCTCGCTATCGATTGCCTGCGCCCACATCTGCGTGTCGTCGAGCTCGGCAAGGAGGTCCTCGAAGTTCTTCGTGGCGAGCTCAGCGAGTCGCGGGTCGTACGCGGCGCCCGTGCGACGCTCGATGACCGCTCGTGCTTCATCTGCACTCGCGGCCGAGAGGAAGAGCGAGACGTCCCTCGCCACGTGCAGGAGCCGCATCGGCAGGGGGATCGCGTCACCCGCGACGTCGGGGACTCCGCGTCCGTCCCAGCGCGCGAACACGTACTCGAGCGCCGCCTGGATGTCCTCGCCGAGGCCGAGCCACCCAGCGAACCGCTGCGCCACCTCGCACATCATCGAGAACGCGTCCCGCGCCCTCGGGCCGGCGTTGGCGATCGCGTCCTCGATCAGCTTGGCCCGCACCTCCGGGCTGCGGCCGGCCCCGACGTGGGCGTTGTAGAACGCCAGGACCTCGTCGCGGTTGGTGGTGTCGATGAGGTAGAAGGCGGCCCTGTGTTCGATATCGTCGCCGTACAGCTGCGTCGCCTCGTGCCCGTTCGACGTGCACCCGGAGGCGTGGAGAAGGGCGACGTAGTAGGTGTCCGCGAGCTCCTTCGCCGACGCCCCGGCGAGTTCGCCGATACGGACCGCGAGCACTGCGGTGCGCAACGCGTGCTCAAGCGGCTGCCCGGTGCCGAGGTCGGTGGCGATCGAGAGAGCGCCGACCACCTCGGCAGTGCGGATCGGCTGCGCCGCCGCTGCGACTGCTCCGAGATCCGTCGACTTCACATCGAAACTCTATCCGCGCTCCGTCCGGCCCGCGGGATTTCGGCTGCAGGGAGCTGCGGAAGCGCCCGCAACTCGGCCACAGCACGGCCGCCCACGACTTCCAAATCCCGTGAGAACTCGGTGAACCTCGGACCGGCCACGCTCGCCGTCCACTCCATTATCACAATATAGGTGATACTGTATGTCGTGATGAGTGATATTCGCCGCATCGGGAGCGCCGTGTTGTTCCCGACCGATCATCCGCTCGATCCGGGCACGATGATCGGGCGTTCCGTGGATGTCGACCGTATCGCGATGGCGCTCGTCGGCGGCGGCAACGTCGTTCTGGCGGGCCCGCGGCGGACCGGTAAGACGACTGTGACAGACGCAGCGCTGGGCGCATGCCAGAGCGACCGTGCCTACGTCGCCAAGGCGGATCTCTTTGAATGTGCCGACGCCGGGGCGCTCGCGCATCTGCTCACGCTCGAGCTGCTCGCCAACCGTCCGCTACTGCGCCGCGCGATCCGCGATGCACTTGACGCGGGAAAGAGTGTTCTGGAGGCGTTGCGGCCAGCGGCAACGATCCGAGCGCGGCAGGATCTCGGCGAGGAGATCGAGTTCACGCTTGATCTTGCTCGAGCTGAGCAGGATCCGGCGAAGGCGCTCGACGCTGCGCTGCGGCTCGCGCAAAGACTCGCGGCGCGAGACGAGCGGCGGGTCGTCGTCTTCCTCGACGAGTTCCAGGACATCAGTGCTGGCCGCTTTGGCGACGCCGACACGATCACGCGGAAGATGAGAGCGGTCTTCCAACGCTCTCCGGATGTGAGCATTCTCTTCGCGGGATCGATCGAGCACCTGATGCGGGACCTGTTCGCTCCGAGCGAACGAGCGCTCAGTCAGTTCGGCTCGTTTCACGAGCTAACGCCGATCACCGCACAGGAGTGGGGCGAGGGCATCCGAGATCGATTGCAGAGGGATCGGACCTCGATCACGGACGACGCCCTATCTCGGCTTGTTGAGCTTGGCGAGGCGCATCCCCGAACGACGATGCTGATAGCTCAGCAGGCGCATGCGCAGGCGATTGAGGAGCTGTCGCACGAGATTGATCACGCAGCAGTGGTGGCGGCGCTTGACCGGGCGATGGCGTCCGAACAACTCCGTCACCAGCAGCAGCTCGAGCGCATCCGAGCTGCGGCACGCTTCGCTGAGCGCCTGGCCATTCGGGTTGCTGCTGACGCCGAGCTGTACCGCAACCTCAAGCCGCAGCAAGCGTCCAGGGCGCTGAACGCCCTCCGCGACATCGGCGTCGTGGAACGAGCCCGGCAGGGTCGCTGGTATGTCATCGACCCGCTGCTGCGGCGCTATCTCGCCGGACGACGGGTGGAACCACTGTCGTTCTTGCGTACGACGTTCGACGTGTCCGAAACCTCGGATGCCGCGAACTTCGGCGCGGGCCCGGTCACCGGCGACGAGTAGCGCAGGCGCGCTGTTTCGGCCACAAGCCGAAGCTCGAACATCGACGCTTCGGCCACAACTCGGCCACACGTCGGGACTGACGTGCCCGCGGATTCTGGAATCTTCGCGCCGATTGTTCCCGCGTCTCCACTGGTTGCAGCGGGTGCGAAGGTCCCTGACCTTCGCCCCGCAGCAGGCGTTTTGCGGTGTGAAAGCTTCGCAGCGTTCGTACGAAGGGATGTCGCGAGTTGCGGAAGGCTGAAGTCGGTTTGGCCGCAAGTCGGCCGCAGATATGGCCACACCCGGCACAGGCGAGCACGTCGGTGAATCGCTTGCCAGCTCTTCGGAGAGCGCTCGCTTGCCGATGAGCAGGGCCACTAGCCCGTTACGCCCTCGAGGTTCGCGTTTGGAGCGATGCGCCACAGTCGGGTTTCGGAGCTATCGACCTCGTCGTCTGAACGCCGCGTCCTCCGCGCCCTCGCCCTCGCCATGACCGCGCTGTCGGCGGACCCGTAGTCCTGCCCTGAGTAATGTGCCCCGATGTAGTTGTGCCTGAGCTGTCGGGCTTCCTTTTGGGCCAGAACGACCACAACGCGGGCATGTTCGGTGAAATGCTCAAACACGCTCACCAGCATCCCACTCCGCATCACCCCGGAGGCAAGCGCCCTCGACCGGTAGCGGACGGTGGGTCGGTGTCGTCTCATCCGCGCCTGAGCGGACCTTGATGTTCACCGCTGATACTCGGCGACCGCACCGGGGTTCGCTCCACGGTCGACTCCCGCCCCCCCACGAGGAAGCCTCCATGAACTGCAGGGCCGTCGCCGCGCTGGCACTCATTGCCGTCACTCTCAGCCTCGCCGCCTGCGGTGGCAGCAGCGCGACGCCGTCGGCGGTGTCCTCACATCCCACAACGCTCTACACCGTGTCGATGACCGGGTCGGCGGAGACGCCGAAAGGCGCACCCCACGGCCGTGGGGTCGCGATCATCGCCTTCCACGGTGCTTCGACGGTTTGCTTCCGGTTCTCTCACCTGCATGGGTTCCTCGACGCCACTGTCGCCCACATCCACTCCGGGACGCCCGCCCACTCGGGGCCGGTGCTCGTGGCCTTGTCGAGTGGACCAAAGCTGCATCACCGCGGCTGCCTCGCGATCAGCTCGAGGGTCAGCCGAGCGATTTGGAAGCAGCCGGGCGCCTACTACGTCAACGTCCATAGCCTGCGGTATCCGGGCGGGGCCGTCCGCGCCCAACTGTAAGTCGCAGGTAGAGCGACCGGGGATGTGGATCGCGCCAGGCGTGGTCTCACTGCTGCCGGAGCGGGGACGCTCTGGGCTGACTCTGACACTGGGCTGAGGTACATGTCGATCGATTCGGGACAGAGACCGCATCGAGGCGGAACGAGCGATGAACCGTTCGCCCGCGGATGGCGGCTCCCGGGACCGCGCGGGACGTCGTTTGGTTGTGCTGGGGTCCGCGACGCCCCTGTCGCGGCCTCAGCTCTCTCCCGCCGCGCCCCAATATCGTTCGGCCTCGGCCTCCATTTTGGCCAGTCGCGTGTAATAGTCGGGAAACTCGTTGAGATGAGCCCGCGCGATCTTGCCGGTAGTGAGCTCATCGTCGTCGCTGACGTTGGTTTCGGCGTCGCGGCGACCGTGCTCGAGCTCGACGCCCAGCCCCATGTGGAACTGATCGACGTCGAAGCGCGAGGCACTCCAGTCGATGCCGATCGCCTCGCCGATCCGGCGCGCTTGCTCACGCGAGAAAGCGGGATCTTGCTCCATCAGCTCATTCTCGCCGATCCGCAACCGCTCGGGGCCGCGTCATGCGGGCCGTCGAGCTCGACATCAATCCGGAGTGGGCTGCGGGCTATCTCTGCGGTCATGGCCGCGGGATGAGCCCGCTTGCGGCCGTGCCGGTGTGCCGGGAGAACCGAGCTGTGAGATAGGTTCCGAGGTGTGTCGGATTGTCCTGAATACGCCTTCTTGCACCAGGGCGGGCGCGCCGAGCATCAGGGCGCAGAACACCTCCACGCCCTGTAGGAGAATGCCGTAGGCCAGGGCGTGGGTGGCGGTTACCCCAAATGGTGTCAGAGCCGCGATGCAGCCGGCTTGGAAGATTCCGACGTTTGACGGCGTGACCGGGAGAATCGCGGTGAGGTTCACGGCGACCAGGACCGTGGCAGCAGCGGCCAGGTTGGCGCGTTCGGTCAGGTGCAAGGCAAGCATGAGGGCGTAGCAGGTGCCGAGCTGGAGGGTCCAGGCGGCGAGCTGAGCAGCGGTGGCATGGGCCGCCGTCGCGGGTGTGCGAAATGCCGCCAGGCCCGAGCGTGCTTGGTCGAGCTGGCGCGACAGCCAATCAACCGGCCGTCGTAGCCGGTGGTGGCGAGTTCCAGAGGCACGCCGGAGCGCGCTCGGCCCGGCGAACAGGACGGTCAGTATCCCGGCCGGGAGCGCAAGCGCTACCGCGAGGCTCGCGAGTCTCGCATGGGTGATCGCGGCATCGCTTAGCGCGATTCCGGCGAGGATGCTGAGGGCGAACAGGTTGATGAGCGTCTGAGCGAGGATGGTTCCAGCGACGGTCGCGAGGACTTGGCGTGGATCGCCGACTCGTCGCCCGATGACCCATGCGCGTGCGGCCTCGCCGGCGCGGGCGGGCGCGACGGTGGATGCGGCCATGCCGATCAGCAGGGCCCTGAGGACGGCAAGGCGCCCCACGGGGGCGTCTGGCAACGCGGCCTGGATGACGGCGAACCACGACTCGCCGCGGGCCAGGAACGCGGTAGCCATCAGGCCTACGCCGAGTACTGCCCAGCCGGCGGCGACCGAGGTCAGCGAGCTCAGGACCGCGGCCGGATCCAGCTTCACGATCGCTAGGACGATCAGCGCGACGACCAGCGCGATGGAAAGCGTGCCGGCGATCCACGACCGGCGGCGGCGACCGCCGCGGCGGCGGGGGGTGCCGTGGTCCGCCCGCCCGGGCGCCGCTGGAGTCGGTGTCACACTGCCCTTTGGCAGTGGTCTTGATGAGGCTGGCCGGTGCCTCGCCACCGGGTCGTGGGTACTGGTCTCCACCACCGTGCCGAGGGGTCCTCAACCACGAGACAGCCGACGCCGTCGGGGCAGATCGGCATCCGGAGGCAGGGCATGTCCCACGACCGTCGCGCCGGCATACTCGAGTGGGCCTCCCGCGGGCGCGACGACCAGAACCTCGTCGGCCGCCGCTCGCAGCTGCTCAGGCGTGTGGCGCAGCCGCGTTACCGCACCGTCCACGGCCGGTAGAAACACCTCGGTGACGAGTGCGATTCGCATCGGACGATCAGGTTCCCTGACCGTCCACCGTACGTTCTGCCCTTCAACCAGAAGTGATGACGGGATGAGGATGCTCTCACGAAAATGTCCTGCCTTGGCGCAGGCGGACAGGGAGGAATTCCCGGTCGCCCGGGATGAGATGGCGCCCAGGGAAGCGGCCGCAGGTTCGCGGGCAGCGGGACCGCTCGTCGCCACGATCGTTGGGGGGCCCGAGTCGCTCACTGCGCTTGCGTTGCCTCGACGCAAGACGGAGCGCGCTGCGATGGTCGTCACGGCTACTAGTCGCGGAGATGATGTCGGGCATCGCGAGCCAGCCTGGCTAGGGGAAGTTGGGTGACGACGAGCGGCGCCGCGCGCCGCAACGCTATGCACATAGAAAGAGTCTTCTCACCGACGAGTTAGCGACCTCTTAGCCCGCGTGCCGATAGTGGTCATGCACCATGGCTAGTCAGGTCCGCACGCGTCCGCCGCGTCCGCCGCGTCAGCCGCCCGGCCGCTCCAGCGACAGCCAGCGCACCCGGCAGGCGCAGGGCGCCCGCCCGCGCGGCCTGCTGGGCGGCGGCACTGAGGGCAACGAGCGGCTGACCGTGCTGACCGGACTGCTACTGATCGTGCTGCTGGCGGCACTCGGCATCACGATAGTTCGCATCGGCCAGTTGCTGTGGCTGCATCTGTTCCTCGGGTTGCTGCTGATCGCGCCGGTAATGCTCAAGCTCGCCAGTACGGGCTACCGGTTCGTGCGTTATTACACCGCCAACCCGCGCTACCGCGCAAAGGGACCGCCGGCGCCGGCGCTGCGGATCATGGCGCCCCTCATCGTCCTGCTGACTGTCACGGTGTTCGCCAGCGGCGTGGTGCTCCTGTTCATCGGACCTGGCTCTAGCGCCCGCTCGACGGTGTTCCTCATCCACAAGGCGAGCTTCATCGCCTGGCTCGTGCTGACGGTGCTCCACGTCGTAGGGCACCTGCCGGAGATCGTCCGGCTCCTACGGGTCTCCGCCGCGTCCCGGCGGGAGCTGATCACAGCTCGCTCGCCAGGTCGGGAGCGACCGACCATTCCTGAGCCTGCGCGCACGGAGCGCCTGCCCGGCCGCAGTGGGCGGTGGCTGTCCGTCAGCGGCGCCGTGGTGATCGGCCTCATCCTGGCGATCGTGCTGATCCCAGATTTCGCCACCTGGACCAGCACGGCCGGGCAGGCCCTATTCCACCATCACCACCACTTGCACTAGCTGCGCCCTGCGACGGCCATCGGGATCCCCCCAGCTTGCCGGTAGCTGCGCATCAGTCACGACGCTGACGCGCGACCTCGACATCCCAAACGGCGGGGACGATCAGGTCGCGCTCTCGACGGCCAGGGCGACATCAAGACCCGAAAAACGGGCCAGTTACCCAAGTTGTTAGGAACGGGGTCTACGCTGGGAGTATGCGAATCGTGCCACTGACCGGTCGGGTCACCAGAGCTGACTTCGCCTACTGCGCTAATCCGACTGCGGCGCTCGTTGGCACGGGCGGTTGCGGGCCGATCGCGCCCATCTGAAAGGACCCTCGCATGCCATTCTTCTTTTTCACGGTCGAACAGCAGGAACGTGCCGTCGTCGAGCGGTTCGGCAAGTTCGTCCGCGTCGCGGGGCCGGGACTGCAACGCAAGAGCCCGTTCGTCGAAAAGGTCGCCGGCCGGATGAGCTTGCAGGTCGAGCAGCTCAACGCCGACATCGAGACCAAGACCAAGGACAACGTCTTCGTCGTGGTGCAGCTCGCGATCCAGTACATGGTCGGCGCCGAGGACGAAAAGGTCAAGGACGCCTATTACAAGCTGGATGACCCGGAGGTGCAGATGAAGTCCTACGCCTTCGACGTGGTCCGCTCTCACATTCCGACGATGGATCTCGACGAGGCCTACGCCGACGCAGACACCATCGCCAAGCACATTCAGGACACCCTGCAGACGCAGATGGCCGACTACGGCTACGCGATCATCAAGGCGCTGATCACGAACATCGAACCCGACCAGCGCGTCAAGGATGCGATGAACAACATCAACGCCGCGCGGCGCAACCAGGAAGCGGCCACGGCCCAGGGGGAGGGCGACAAGACCCTGCGCATCAAGAAGGCAGAGGGGGAGTCGGAGTCGATGAGGCTTCACGGCGAGGGCGTGGCGGCGGAACGCAAGGCGATCGCGCAGGGACTCAAGGACTCGCTGGCGCTGATCGTCGGCGAAAACGGCATCGACGCGAGAGAGGCGATGAGCCTGGTCGCCCTCACCCAGTACATGGACACCCTCCGGTCGGTGGGCGAGCACGGCAACATGACCACGCTTCTGCTCCCGCACTCGCCGGCCGCGGTCGGTTCACTGATGGATCAGGTCCGCGAGGGCATCCTCACCGGAGGCCTGGCCGCGGACTCCGCCAAATCAGGAGGAAACGGCGTCAGCGATCGACGGCCTCCGACGCCGGGGGGGACTCGCACCTAGATCCCGGCGGCGAAGGACCCGACAATGGCTGAAACCGAGACGGACATAGTCGCGTTTCTCGGGGTTGCCGCCGATCGTCGCCTGCTGGACGAGGATCTCGCCAATTTGCCCGAAGTCGAGCAGCGTCACGTGCCGGTGTTGGTGACCCAGAAGCACGACCGGCTCGTCGCGGCTGGTTCGCTGCTCACCGGCACGACCTTGATTGTGGGTGGGGCGATGCTGCTCTACGGCGGTGGGGAGGCCCTCTTCGGCAGCGGCGGCGCGCTCGATGTCGTGCTCGCGGTGATCGGGATTCTGCTCGTCCTCACGCATTGGGGATGGGTGCATGTCGCCGAGTACGCCGGCCTGACGATCGACGAGCGCCAGCGGCGCGATGCCGAGGTTGGAGAGCGAGAGTGGCTGGCGACGATTGCGCCGTATCCGCGCTTCAGCGTTTCCACCACCGTGCGCAGCGACGCCTCGACGCGGGTCCAGCGGTTCCGGCACGAGCCGGTTCTGGTCACGCCCCACACGTTCACGTTCGTTCGCCACTCGGACACTGAGCGGACGTACGACGTCGACACGCCCGCCGAGGTCATCGCCGCCGGTGTCGAAACGATGCGGCGCCAGGCGCGCCTCGAGACAGACCGGCTCCGGGGAAACTGGGAAGCCGCCTCCACCGCCTACGAGGCAGCGCTTCTCAGCGCCCATGACGACCAGCAGCGCCTGGTCGCGCAGCGAGCCGCTGCCACCGCGCTGTCCGAACACATAAACGCGTCGCTGCTCGAACCCCCGCTGGTCGAGTAGCCGATTGGCGCCGCGGTCAGGGGTCGCCGGCCGGGTGACCCGGCGGGGCCGCGGCAGCCGTTCTGCGGCTGGCGAGCCACGGGCCGGTGACGCTTCGCGGATCGGCGGCGACCTCGTCCGGCGTGCCCTGGGCGACGATGTGCCCGCCGGCGGGTCCGCCGCCCGGCCCCATGTCGATGACGTAATCGGCGGCGGCGAGCAGGTCGAGGTCGTGGTCGATGAGCACGATGGTGGCCCCGTCATCGAGCAGGCGGTCGAACACGCCGATCAGGGTGCGGATGTCCAGCGGATGCAGGCCGGTCGACGGTTCGTCGAAGACATAGAGGACGTCGCGCTGGCTGCGGCGCAGCCGGGAGGCGATGCGCAGGCGCTGCGACTCGCCGCCGGATAGGGACGGAGTCGGCTCGCCGAGCCGCAGGTAGCCCAGCCCGACGTCGATGATCGGCTGCAGCGCCCGCTCGATCGGCACGGGCTGCCCGAAGCGGTCCAGGGCCTCCTCGACGGTCAGCCCCAGGACGTCGGCGACCGTCATTTCGCCGACGCGGACGCTCAGGGTCTCGTCGTTGAACCGCGCCCCGTGGCAGGTGGGGCAGATGACGTTGATGTCTGGCAGGTACTGGACGTCGAGGTCGATGTTGCCGAGACCACGGCAGGTCGGGCACTGCCCGGCCTTGGTGTTGAACGAGAAGTGCCCAGGTGTCCACCGCCGGCGACGGGCGGCGGGGGAGTCCGCGAACAGGCGGCGGATGCGATCCCACACGCCGGAGTAAGTGGCGGGCGTCGAGCGGGCGTTCTGGCCGATCGGGGAGGCGTCGATCCCTACGACCTGGCGGATGCCCGATAGCTCCAGCGAGCGGACGTGCTCGGGCAGCGGGAGACCGGCGAGTGCGGCGCGGGCTGCTGGGACGAGGCTGTCGAGCACCAGGGCGGTCTTGCCGGCCCCGGAGGGACCGGCCAGCGCGGCGAGGCCGCCGACGGGGAAGCGAGCGGTGACATCGTGGAGGTTGTAGAGGCGGTCGACGGCGATGACGATCTCGCCGGTTGCGACGGTCCGGCCAGAGCGGTCGCGCTCGACGGTGGCGCGGCCGGAGAGAAACGGCCCCATGATCGAGCGCCGGTCGGCCTCGAGGCTGTCCGCCGGCCCCTCGGAGACGATGGTGCCGCCATGCTCGCCGGCGCCCGGGCCGAGCTCGATGATCCAGTCGGCGCTGCGGATGAGCGCGAGGTCGTGTTCGACGACGACCACCGAGTTGCCGTTGGCGACCAGCGCGGCGATGGTCGTGCGCAGACCCTCGACATTGCTGGGATGCAGGCCGACCGAGGGCTCGTCCAGCACGTAGAGCATGCCGGTGGTGTTGGCGCGGACGGTGGAGGTCAGCTCGATGCGCTGGCGCTCGCCAGTGGAGAGGGTGCCGCCCTCCCGGTCCAGGCTGAGGTAGCCCAGGCCGAGGTCGAGCAGCGGTTGCAGCGAGCCGGTCAGCTCGCCGAGCAGTCCGGTGGTCAGCCGCTCCAGCTCGGCGGGCAGCTTGGACGCCAGCTTCGCGGCGAACGTGCCCACCGCGTCGAGGCTCAGGGCGGCGATGTCGGCGATGGTGCGGCGGTCGAGCCGCGAGGCGAGGGCCTCGGGCCGCAGTCGGGTGCCGTGGCAGACCGAGCAGGTGCGGGTGACGAGGTAGCGGTCGGCCTGCCTGCGGCTCCGCTCGTTCTCGCTGCGGGCGGCCCGCTCGGCGGCGGCGACCGCGTTCTCGTAGTTCACGTTGAGCGACACCGTGCGGCCGTTGCCGTTCTGAAAGGTCACCCGGCGCTGCACCGGCTCGCCGTGCAGGACGATCTCCCGCTCGCGCCTGGTCAGCTCCCGGTAGGGAACGTCCAGCCGGACGCCCAGCTCGCCCGCGGCGTAGGCGAACAGCCGCCGGCTGCCGGCGTTCCACGGCAGCACCGCGCCCTCGGCAATGCTCTTGCCCGGGTCGAGGACCAGGGTCGAGATGTCGATCTCAAACCGCCTGCCGATGCCCTCGCAGGCCGGACAGGCGCCGAACGAGTTGAACGAGAACGACTCGGCGCTGGGATGCTCGAACCGGACGCCGCACACCGGGCAGACGATCTCGAGGCCCTGGGTGGCGATCGACGGGGGCACCTCGTGTCCGTTGGGGCAGCGGTGGGTCCCGAGCCGGGACATGATGAGCCGCAGGATGTTGAGGACCTCGCTCATCGTCCCCACGGTGCTCCGGGGCCCCGGGATGGGCGGGCGCTGGCGCAGCGCCAGCGCGGGCGGGAGGTAGTCGATGTGGTCGGCGTCGGGACGGGCGGTCTGGGTCAGCCGGCGGCGGCTGTAGGTGCTCAGCCCCTCCAGGAACCGATGCATGCCCTCGGCGTACAGCGTGCCGATGGCCAGCGACGTCTTGCCGGATCCCGACACGCCGACGACGGCGACTGTCCGCCACAGCGGCACGTCGACGTCCAGGTTGCGCAGCGTGTTGTGGCGTAGGCCGCGGACCTGGATTACCTGCGGCAGGCCGTCGACCGGCTCGGGACGCGGTCGCCGCGCGTGTGCCACCGCGGGTTCAAACTCCGCGGTGGCGGAGGGCCTGTGCGCGTCATCGGTGGGCACGTGGTCGATGCCGAAGTTCATAGCATCCCGGCAGAGGCCGGCGAGCGTCAGCGTTCCCGCCCCGGGGCGTGGATTCCCACATTGCCGCCGTCAGCGATGCGTCATGATCAGTGCCGGGGGTTCGAGGCGCCGGTCAACCTCGTTTAGTCGGGGCGCTCGCGCGAGCCGTGACTCGCTCGAGGACGACCATTCCTTCCTGCTCGAGGGCGACGTGTTCACGTCTGATCTGATCGGGTCCTACATTCGCCACAAACGCGAGGCCGAGGTCGACGCGATTCGGCTGCGGGCGCATCCGTGGGAGTTCGCGCTGTACCACGACGCATAGGCTTGACTCCTCGCCCGTTGCAGAACCACCGTCGGCGGGTCCTGGGCTTGACAGCGGGCTTAGGGTGGCGGTTGCAAGCTCGGTGAAGCCCCGCCGACAGGGCGAGGCGGGAGGTGGGAGAGGTGAGAAGGCGCGCGCTGACACTCGCGGCCGCCACGTGCGTGCTCGCAATGACGTTCCTGATGGCGTCGCTCGGTACGAGCGCCGCAGCGAGCGCGGCGGTTGCCCCTGGCGCACCCGGGTCAGAGAGCTATTTCGACCTGGCTCGCAAGGATTGTGTCGGCACCGCTCGTGACACCACCTCCAAGGTGTGGTTCACGGTCGCCGACGGGGTTCTCTCGGATACCTACTGGCCGACGGTCGACGCCACCAACGTCAAGACCCTGCAGTACCTGGTCACCGACGGACACAGCTTCACCGATCTGCAGACGCGCGACATGACCTACCGCGTGATCGACGATCCGACGGGGATGGCATGCACGGTGGTGAGCAGCGACGCCGCCCACCACTACCGGATCATCACCACCTACCTGGCGGATCCTTCCCAGGATGCCGTCGTTATGCGCACCCGCTTCGAGGGTCCTCGGGGCGATCAGCTCTACGCGCGTCTGGATCCCCTGGCCGGCGGCACCGGGGGCGGCGGCTCTGAGAACGCGGGCGCCAACACCGCCACCCTGGTCAGTGTCGACGGTCGCCCGGTTCCGGTGGCGTCGAACCCCAACACCTCGACCGATGCGGTCAACCGCAACTACGCGGTGCCGACCTATGAGGCGCTGGAGACCTCCCGCGGCTTCTCGAGCGCGAGCGTCGGCTACGCCGGTGGCCCCAGCGACGGTCTGACCATGCTGGACGGCGCCCACGCCCTGACCACCTACACCTCGGCTCCCGATGGACACGTGGCCCTGACCGCCGGCGTGCGCCTGGGCCGTGACCGGACCGCGGATCTCGTCCTCGGCTTCGGAACCACGCAGGCTCGGGCCCTGGCGGTGGCCGGGGCCTCGGTGGACCAGTCCTTCGGCGCGATGCGGCGCAGCTACGAGCGGCAGTGGCAACGCTACGACGCCGGGCTGCGCCGACCCATCGGGCTCGCCGCCTCGTCCCTGCGTGAGTACTACGAGTCGGTGAACGTGGTCAAGGCCAGCGAGGACAAGACGTTCCCGGGGGCGATAGCCGCGGGTCTGGCCTCGCCCTGGGGTCAGTCGGTGCCGCCCGGCGAGATGACCGGCGGGAAGCCGAACTACTTCGGCTCCTACCGCGAGGTGTTCGCCCGCGACCTCTACGAGGCGTTCACGGGCCTGCTGGTCGCCGGTGACCGGCGCACCGCCCAGGCGGCCACCTACTTCCTGTTCGATCGCCAGCAGCAGCCGGACGGCTCCATGCCCCGCAACTCGCTGCTCAACGGCAAACCCGCTCCGGATACCGGGGGGCTGCAGCTGGACGAGACCTCCTACCCAATCCTGATGGACTGGCAGGCGGGCCTGGCCGCGGACTCCGAGCTCTACCACCAGCATGTCGTCCCGGCCGCCGACTTCCTGATCGCCCACGGCCCCTCCGACGGAGTGGAGCGCTGGGAGGAGCAGACCGGCTACTCGCCCTCGACGATCGCTGCCGAGATCGCCGGCCTGACCGCGGCCGCTCACATCGCCACACTCAACGGCGATCCGGCCCGGGCCGACGTCTACCAGGCGACCGCCGATGACTTCGCGCGCCAGATCAAGAGCTGGACGGTGACCACGACCGGCCCCTACGCGCCCAGTTACTTCATCCGCGTCTCCAAGACCGGCGATCCCAACGCGGCCATCTCCTATTCCCTCGGGAACGGGAGCATCACCGCCGACCAGCGACAGGTCGTCGACGCCGGCTTCCTGGAGCTGGTTCGCCTGGGCGTCCTGCCCCCCGGGGACCCGACCATCCAGTCCTCGCTGACAGTGGTCGACGACACGATCGAGCGCCAGACGCCGAGCGGTCCCGGCTTCTACCGGTACGGGACCAGCGGGCCCGGCTCCGAGGACGGATACGGCGACTGCTACGAGCCCGACCCCACCAGCTGCTCCCCGACCGGGGCGCCCTGGGCGCCCACCGACACGGGATCGGGTCACCTGTGGCCGGTCCTGGACGGTGAGCGCGGCGAATACGAGGTCGCCGACGGACAGCCCGCTCAGGCGCGGATCCTGCTGAGCGCGATGGCCGCGATGACCTCCGGACAGGGACTGGAGCCCGAGCAGGCCTGGGAGGACCCACCGGTGGCCGCCTCGCCGTTCGCCACCGATCCCCTGACCGCCTCGATCGGATTTCAGACCGGCAAGCCGGCGGGGTCGGCGAGCCCGCTGACCTGGGCCCAGGCCCAGTACGCACGGCTGGCGCTTGACCTGAGCGCCGGTCGCGACCTCGAGACCCCGTCGATCGTGTCCGACCGCTACGTTCGCCACGGGATGCCCGGCGCCCTGCCGCTGACCGTGACCTCGCCGGCAAATGGAGCCAGCGTGGATGCGGACAGCGTCACCGTGACCGGGACCACGACCCCGGGCGCACGGGTTGTGGCGCAGGCCGCCGTGATGGCCGGGGGCACTGCCGCGACGGCGTCCGCCACGGCCGGCTCGGCCGGCAACTGGTCGCTTTCGCTGCCGGTGAGCTTCGGGACGACGACGATCACGGTGACCGCCACCTCGGGCGAGCGCACCGCCTACCAGCAGCTCTCGGTCACGGACGTCGCTCTACCGGGCGCCTCGGTGCTCACGGTCAGCGATCCAAGCAACGACGACAACGGGCCGGGCACCTACGCCTACCCGACGGCCCCCGACTTCCAGGCCGGAGCCTTCGACCTGACGGGCATGCGGGTGAGCCAAACCGCCGCCGACGTCTACGTTCAGGTCTCGATCAGGAACCTGGCGCCCACCTTCTCCGCGCCCTTCGGAGCCCAGCTGCTCGACCTGTACGTGCGCGATCCCGCGGCGACGACCAGCTCGACGGCCGCCGCCTACCCCTCGCGCGACTACACGATCGCCTCTCAGGACGCCTGGAGCGAGCGGATCGAGGCCCAGTCTCCGAACTACGGCCCGGTCGTCTGGGTGAGTCCCACCGGTGCCCCGGTGGGCACGGCCCAGTTCGTCGTGGATCAGGCGAGCGGCACGGCGACGCTCGTGCTGCCGCGGACCAGTTTTGGCACGGTGGCCCCGGGGTGGGTGTTCACGGTGGCGCTGACCGGACAGGACGGCTACAACGCGGACCAGGCGCGGAGCTTCACCGCCCAACCCGGCGCCTACACGTTCGGGGTGTGCGCGGCCGGGAACCCGAATCCGATCTGCGCGGTGGATCCCAGCAAGGTGCCCGAGGTGATGGACACGATCCCGCCCGCCACCGTTTCCCAGGATGACGAGCTCGATCCGCTGGCCGGCCCGGTCGTCCTACAGGGGGTCGCAGTTCCCTGACCGAGCTTGGCGAGAGCGGCGGTCTGCGATCGCCGCTCTCGCCGTGGCTCTCAGAGCCTGCGCCCGGCCAGCCGGCGGGGCGCGACGCCCCGCTCCAGCCAGGCGTTGACCGCGACCAGCGAGAGCTCGGCGGCCAGGTTTAGCCCGCCCAGCGCGTTGACCGTGTGCTTGAGATTGGCCGCTCGGGATGGCGTCTCGGGCGCGGGCTCAGAGCCCGAGTCCATCGGCACCGCCCCGTCGGGCGCCTGCTGGGCAAAGCCGACGCCGCTGACCGCGGAAGCCAGACCGGTGACCACCACGGAGCCGACCACCATGTCCTTGATCGTGACCACGCGCTGGCGGTTCGGGCTGGTCCACAGGGGGCTGGTCTCGTCCTTGCGGGTGATCAGCCAGCCGCCGACCAGACCGAGCAACGCCGTCGAGTTCACGGTTCCGTAGCGCCGCCAAGCCTGGTTGAGGACCTTGCCACGCTCGCTCTTGTCGCTGATGTCGGTCAACGCCGGGTGCATGGCCACCCTCCCGAACAGGTTGCCGCCCAGGAGAGCCGCCAGCGCCGTGTCCTGAGCGAGTTGACCGGCGAGCGGGATGAGTCGGCGTTGGGGCGGAGCCAGGGCCGCCGCCTTGGCCCGGGGGCCGCGTGAGGGAAGCAGGGACATGGGCGCTGCTTTACCCGCTCCTCGCCCGGGGCCAAACCAAAGCCGCGCCGGTGGTGTTCGGGCGGTTTGCGGCGCGGATCAGTCGGTGGGCTTGAGCGGCACCGCCGCCTCGGGGGTGGCGACGTGGAAGCTGAAGCTCTGCTCCAGATACAGCCGCACCACCTCGAGGTCGTGGTCCAGGTAACCGATCGACAGGTCCTGGCCGGATTCGAACAGGAAGTCGTCGCCACGGAGGCTCAGCACGATCGCTCCCTGGACTCCGGGCGCCCAGACGATCGGGCCCCCCTCGAGGATCTTGCGGAGATGCTCGAGCAGGGGATAGCCGCCGTGCTCGGCCGTCTCGGCCACACGCTTGTACTCGTTGCCGCCCAGGGCCAGCGCGTAGGGGCCGACGATGCCGCTCTGCAACAACTGCTGGACGGCGCTGGCCACCGGCCGGGGAAAGCGGTCGGCGACATCGCCCAGGGTCAGGCCCTGGTGCGGGGAGGCCTCGGCGATGCCCGTGATCGAACCCTCCTCCCAGCCGTGGAAGACGGCGATGTTCTCGGCCACGGCAATCTGGTGGGCCGCCAGATCCAGCGGCTCCAGGTCGGCATCGGCGGCGCCGCGGTCGTCGTCGCGCAGCTCGGCACGCGAGATCGAGAACTCGGCTCGAACCTCGACCAGCGGGAGCACCCGCCGCTCTACGGCGCTGACGCCCTCACACGGGGCCTTGGCGACCGGCGTGACCCGCCCGAGATTGGTGGCCGAGTAGTCCCAGCCGTGGGGGCCGGAGAAGTCGACGAGCTTGCGCGCCCCCAGCGCGGGGGCCAGGCGCTCGCGCGCCTCGTCGTCGAGCAGCTTCCAGTTGGAGTCGCTGATCGGGGCGTGTGAGCGAAGCAGGTGGTTGCTCATCAGGCCGCTCCTCGCAGGCTGCCGATGCCCAGTGAGCTGGTGCCGTCGTCGCCACCCCCGGCGCCATCGTCTCCGTTGGCCTCGGCCTCTGCCTCCTCGCCGTGCTCGACGATGTCTCCGGGCTGGAAGAGGATGCCCTGGGCGATCTCGCGCCAGATGGGCGTGCGCCGCAGCAGGAACTCGAGATCCATGCTGAAGTGCTTGTACTCCTCGCCCACGGCATCGCGCATCACGGCCACGGCCTCAGGGTCCTTCTCGATTGCGATCCGCTGCTCGTACCAGCCGATGGCCTCGGCCTCTTCGGTCAGGGACGCGCACAGTCGGGCGAATGTCCGAGTGGCGGCCGGCAGCTCGTCCGGCGGCTCGTGGTACTGATCAAACCCCATCTCGTCTCCTGGTCGCGGTGGCTCTGCCCGTAACGCTACTCGGCCGAGGACGTAGGGCAAGATTTCGATTCTCAGACAGTGTGAGATCATCGCTGGATGGCCGTGTACGAGGTCAGCCGGCTCCGGCTCGCGGAGCGGATCGCCACCGCCCCGATCGCCGCCACCGGACTGGTGGCGGGCTTCGGGGTGGCGGTGGCCACTGGGTCGCGGCCGCTCGGCGGGATCGTCCTGGCCGGCTGCGGGCTGACCTGCATCGCCGTCTGGCTAAGGCGCGACGGCCGCCGGACCGCGGTGCTGCTGACCATCGCCGGCTTGCTCGCGTTCGCCGTCTCCCACCTGCTGGGGCTGGTGATCGGCGCCTGGCCCTCGGTGCTGGTGGTGGCGATCGCCACGGCCGCGCTGTGCTGGCGGCTGTCCGATTCGCGGCATCCGGTGGCGGGCCGCCGGCGCTAGCTGCTAGCGCCTG
>Ga0182024_10010009_pt1 | contig 19441 bp, 15 predicted proteins | sample P32metaG_FD_120480 | JGI IMG/M metagenome (GOLD analysis project Ga0182024, IMG submission 120480) | Permafrost microbial communities from Stordalen Mire, Sweden - P3-2 metaG (Illumina Assembly) | ecosystem: Environmental > Terrestrial > Soil > Wetlands > Permafrost | place: Sweden: Stordalen... | reverse complement strand
CGTTCGCCGGCGGCTTCCTGCTGGCGGCAATACCGTTGCTGATCGCGACATTCATGCCGGACCTGAGCGCGCTCGGGCTTGCGGTTTTGGCAACGCTAGCCTTCGGAGCGATGGGCATGATCCCCGGCGCGCTCGGCATGTACACGGCCGAGAACTATCCCAATCATCTGCGCGCCATCGGCAACGGCGCAACCAGCATCTCGCAGCGCTTCTCGTCCGTGGTCGGCCCCTACCTTGTCGGCATGATCCTGCCGGTTTACGGCGTCAACGGCGTCTACGCGATGTTCGCCTGCTTTGCCGTGATCGGCGGCGTCACCTGCGCCTTGTTCTCGATGGAGACCGCGGGCAAGACGCTCGAAGAGCTTTCGCCGGCTCCCGATCCCCTCGCCACGACGTGACGCAATCCCTCCGCCCGGAAGGCCCCGCATGATCATCGATTTCCACACCCACGTGCAGACGCCCGAACAGCAGGCCGCTCCGTTCTGGCAGGGCCGCTGTCCGATGACGATCGAGAACGTGCTGGAGGCGCAGCAGGAAGCCGGCGTCGACGCCACGGTGGTCAGCCAGCCGATCCACGAATTGCGCGACATGGACCGCGACCAGCAGCTCGACACCGTCAAGAAGGTGAACCGCTACATCGCCTCGCTGCAGGACAAGCATCGCACGATCTACGGCATGGCCTCGGCGGTGCCGAGCGGCGACGAAGCGTTCCTGCGCGAATGGGAGCGCGCGGTGCGGCAGGACGGCCTCAAGGGCGCCTGGATCCTGTCGAGCCTGCCCGGCCACTATCCCGACGACGACGATTGCCTGCCGTTCTTCCAGCTCGCGACCGAGCTCGACGTGCCGGTCGTGATCCATCCGCCCTCGATCGGCTTCGGCGAGGAGCGCATGAAGGACTATCGCCTCGCCTCCAGCGTCGGCCGGCCGATGGACAATGCGCTCGCCATCGCGCGGCTCATCGTGCGCGGCATTTTCGAGAAATTCCCGACGCTCAAGCTCGTCGGCACGCACCTCGGCGGCGGCATCTGCGAGATGATCGGGCGCATGGACTACGCCTACAATCTCCAGGACGAAGCCTATTTCCTCGGCCCCTACACGCCGATGCTGATCAAGCATCCGCCGAGCCATTACCTCAAGATGATGTATCTGGAATCGACCTGCTATCATCCGCCGGCGGCGCGCTGCGCCTTTGAGACGGTCGGCGCCGATCACTTTATCTTCGGCACCGACGCCCCGCCGCTCAAGGTGCTGAAAAAGCAAGGCGTCGAGGTCATCAAAAAGATCGGGCTGGCGCCGGGCGACGAGAGCAAGGTCTACGCGCAAAACGCGAAGCGCCTGCTGAAGATTTAGTCCGGCTGTGGTCCGCACGGCCGAAATCCTCAGCGGAAGGGCGAGCGGCCGCCGTTAACTATTTGGGAATACTAATTCGCCAATAAAATTGAATGTTGTCGCATTTCTGCCCCGCCACGGCCTTGTGCGGGTGAGACCATGCCTGCGTAGCGTAACATTGGGGATGAGTGTGGGATGAGTACGTTACAACGCTCGGGGACCAATCGTCTTGTGATATTATTCTGCTTCGGCGTCCTGACCGTCCTGATATCGTTTTGCGCCGGTGTCCTCACCGCAACGATGACGAGGGCTCCGGGCGCGATCGATCATCAGGTGCGCCGCGTCGTCAGCGCACGACAGGCGACGGCGGTCTCCGACATCTGGCACCAGCACTGGTTGTCGTTTGATCCCGGACATGCGGGCAGCTTCGGCGTCATGCAGCCGACCGCAATGGCGACGCAGGCGCCGCTCGGCGGCACTTTGACCTACCAGCGTTCCGGCAACGCGGATGTCACAGGCTCCGTTGCGGCGAGCGCGGCCGGCGATGCCGCAGCCGCGAGGCCCGCGCGAACGGCTGCAGCGGACGCAGAGCCGAAAACCGATCGCTTGGCCGGCGGCGCGGTCGCGCCAGCCGAACCCAAGGAGGTCGCGCGAATCCTCAACGCCGGCGATGCCGCCTCTCCGCGAGGTGCGAACGAGACCGTCGCGATCAAGCAACGTCCCGTCGCACCGCCCGCCAGGGAGGATGCGCATCGGGTCGTGACCAACACCCAGGTCGCCCTCGCCGCCGCTCCGCCGCAAGATTCAAATCGCAGCGCGGTCAGGCCGCAGCCCGACGCCGAGACTGCCCCGCAGGCGGAAGATGCACGCCGGGCCGCGGCCAAGCCGCAAATCGCCCTCGCGGTCGCTCCGCCGGTTGTGGATTCAAATCCGAACGCGCTCAAGCGGCAGGCCGAAGCCGACGCCGGGCCGCCGATCATGATCGGTCATTCCGCCGACGACCGCGATGGCGGCGACATCGAGATTTTTGCCGCCAAGTACGAGAAGATCAAAAAGTCCGGCCGCAAGGTCATGATCGACGGGCTTTGCTTCTCGGCCTGCACCATCGTCGCCTCGTTGCCCAAGGATCAGGTCTGCGTTACGCCGCGGGCCTCGCTCGGGGTTCATCTGGTCACCAGCGAAGAAGGCGTCGAGACCGAATACACCATGCGGGCGGTCAAGAAGTACTATCCGCTGGCGCTGCAGGACTGGATCAAGAAGCACGGCGGGCTCACCGAAGAGCCGAAATACGTCAAGGGCAACGATCTGCTGACGATCTTCGATGCGTGCAAGACCGGCGATCAGCGCACAGCAGCCGCGCCGGCAGCCGACGCCGATGCGCATCGCGCTCCGGTCAGGACCCAGGTCGCGCTTGCCGTCGCGCCGCCGGCGGACGATTCAGATCGCAGCGTGGCCAGGCGGGAGTCCGACGCCGGCCCGCCGGTCATGATCGGTCATTCCTCCGACGACCATGATGGCGGCGACATCGAGATTTTTGCCGCGAAGTACGACAAGATCAAAAAGTCCGGCCGCAAGGTCGTGATCGACGGGCTTTGCTTCTCGGCCTGCACCATCGTCGCCTCGCTGCCCAAGGATCAGGTCTGCGTCACGCCGAATGCATCGCTCGGCGTTCATCTTGCCGAAAGCGACGACGGTGTCGATACCGAGTACACCGATTGGGCGGTCAAGAAGTACTATCCGCTGGCGCTGCAGGACTGGATCAAGAAGCACGGTGGACTGTCGGAAGAGCCGAAATACGTCAAGGGCAACGATCTGCTGACGATCTTCGATGCCTGCAAGCGCGGCGCCTGACCGTCGTCCCGCCGTTCGTTCAGAAATGAAAAAGGGGAGCGACGAGGTCGCTCCCCTTTCCGTTAACGCCGATGGCCGCCTGCGGTGTTGCCTTCCCGGACAGCCGGCCGGAAGCGCGTTACGTCGGAATTTTCGCGGTCACCGATCCCACGGACGATGGTTCCGGTAGTACGGCCAGGGCCACCCCCAGCAGGCGTAGCGGTCGTACCAGGACTGCTTGTAGCGGTCGTCGATGGTGATCACGCCCTTCCAGTATGTCGTGACGCAAGGGCCGTACTTGGGCGCCGCTTGCGCTTGACCCACGAACACCGGAGCGGTCGTGGCCACGAGCGCCAGCCCGGCTGTGGCTAACAACAGCTTCTTCATCGCTCATCTCTCCTTGATTTTGTTCCGCGTCAGCCGCCTGCCCGGTTGGGATGAGAGCGGACGCGTCTTAACATCGGCGCCGGCGTCGGGGGGACGGGCATCGACGGCGATTCATGGTCGCAGCGTCATGGTAGCCGATTTGCCGCCAACTGGATAGAAAAGCCGGGGGTTTTCGCACAGCTAGGTTAAGCCCGGACTACCCCGCCGCAGGCGGGCTTTTCCGACCGGCGCCCGATCGGTCGGCGCCCCAATCGGTCGGCGCCCCCCTGCGTCGCCTGTGCGGTCAAACTCCGGTACAGTCCAGGCCGGATCGACGCGGCGGCGGTTCCGCCGTTCGTGTGGCCCTGGAGAATGAGAATCGACATGGAGGATGCCGTCTTCGGACGCAGCGCGGCGGTCGCCGGCGCGCAGAAAATCGAACCGGTCGCATGGCGCGATTTGCGCGGCTGGCTGAAGCTCGTGGAGGCGGCCGGCGAACTCAAGCGCATCGATGCGCCTGTCGACCCTGACGAGGAGCTTGCCGCCATCACCTTCATGGCGGCACGCACGCCCTCGACGCCGGCGCTCCTTTTCAACAAGCTCGTCGGCCATGGCGGCGACGCGCGCGTCCTCGCCAACATTCTCGGCGCCAGCAAGGCGCGTTACGCCATCGCGGTCGGGCTCGATCCGAAGCTCAGCACCTCCGACATGATCTTCGCCACGCGCGAGCTGATGAAGCGGCGGTTGGCGCCCATCCACATCGCCAAGGGCGACGCACCGGTCAACGAGATCGTGCGTCAGGGCGAGGACATCGATCTCACCGCCTTTCCCAGCCCGAAATTCTGGCCGGGCGACGGCGGGCGCTACATCGGCACCGGCAATGTCACGTTCACCCGCGACCCGGGCTCCGGCCGCATCAATGTCGGCGTCTATCGCCAGATGCTGCATGGCCCGGCCCGCGTCGGACTGTATTGCTCGCCCGGCAAGCACGGACGGCTCGACCGCGACGCGTGGTGGGCGTCAGGCAAGCCGTGCGAAGTCGTCGCCGCCTACGGCATCGACCCGGTGCTGTTCATGGTCGGCGCGCAGGTCTTCAGCGCCGAGGAGTCGGAATTCGATGTTGCCGGCGGCCTGATGGGCCGGCCGGTCGAGCTGACGGCGGCCGAGCACGTCAGCCTGCCGATCCCGGCGCATGCCGAACTGGTGGTCGAAGGCCTGCTGCATGCCGGCGACACCGAGATGGAAGGACCGCTCGGCGAATTCACCGGCTATTACGGCAATGTCCGCGGGCCGCAGCCGGTCATCGAGGTGAAGGCGGTCCACAGCCGCAAATCGCCGATCCTCACCGCGGCCCTGATGGCGACCTATCCGTCGTGCGAGATCGGCGCCTATTACGCCATCATGCGCTCGGCACGCATCCTCGACGACCTGCAGCGCATCGGCGTGCCCGGCGTTGTCTCGGCCTATTCGCATCCGGCCGCGGCGTCGGGATGGGGCATGGTCATCGTCTCGCTGAAGCAGCGATACGCCGGCCACGCCGCGCAGGTGCTGGCCCTGACGGCGCAATGCCCGGCGGCAGCCTACTATACCAAGTGGATCATCGCCGTGGACGAGGATGTCGATCCGACCGACTTCGACCAGGTAATGTGGGCGCTGAGCACGCGCTGCAACCCGAGCGACGATCTCGACATCCTGCGCAACACCTGGTCGACCGGCCTCGATCCCAGCCAGCATCCGCCCGAAGCCCGGCCGTACGGCTCGAAGGTGCTGATCAACGCCTGCAAGCAGCACCGTCACATCAAGGAGTTTCCGGCCTCGACGCGGTTGCGCCGCGCGACCTACCAGCGCGTGTGCGAGCGCTGGGCGGAATTGGGCTTCGGCGATGCCCCGCCGGGGCTCAACGTCTTCCACGAGGAGTGAGAGGCACGCGCGGGCCAAAGCGCGCGGCAAGCGGCATACCTGTCGCATGGCACCGCGCGGCGATTTCTGCGATGATTTCGGCAACGTCCGGCCGCAGACCGGACAGCCGCGGGAGGAAGCGATGAGGCGATTGTTGCGTGCGTGCCTGATAGGCGGCGCCATCCTCCTGCTCGCGGCATCGGTCGCGGCCGCGCCCGCCAGCGCCGCGGAAAAGCTTCGCGTCGCCAAGGTGGTGCCGTTCGCCTGGACCTTCACGCCGCTCGACGTCGGCATGCAGGAGGGTATTTTCTCCAAGCACGGCCTCGACATCGAGGCGTCGGCCTCGGCCGGCGACGCCAAGCTGCAGCAGCTGCTCACCGCCGGCAGCGTCGATATCGGCATCGGCAGCGGCCCCGGCATGGCGTTTACCGTCAAGGGCGTGCCGGCGCGCGCGGTCGCCGCCATGTACGGCCTGCCGCGCAACATGGCGGTGATGGTCGGCTACGACTCGCCGATCAGGACGGTGGACGATCTCAAGGGTAAGAAACTCGGCTGCACCACGGTCGGCTCGCTGACCGACTGGATCGGCACGCGCATCAACCAGAAGGAGGGCTGGGGCGGCAACGGCATCACCATGGTGCCGATCGGCGGCATGCCGCCGGCGCGCGCCGCCATCAAGACCCACCAGATCGACGGCTATATCGGCGCGCTCGAAAGCGGCTACATGCTCGAGGAAGCCAAGGAATGGCGCGTCGTCACCACGGCGACGCCGTTCGTCGATCATTTCATCACCCACGTCATCTTCGCGCGCGACGAATTGATCGAGAAGCATCCGGAGACGGTGCGCGCCTTCCTCGAAGGCTGGTTCGAAACCATCGCCCTCATGAAGGCCGACAAGGCCAAGGCCGTGGCGATTTCGGCCAAGGTCATCGACGTGAGCGCCGCGGTCGCGGTGCGCGCCTATGACGAGCAGATCGGCTATTTCAGCACCGACGGCACATTCGACCCGCAAGCCGTCGCGGTGCTCAAGCAGTCCTACATCGAGACCGGGCTATTGAAGGAAATTCCCGACGACAAGGCTTTGTTCACGACGCAGTTCGTGCCGGTGAAGCTCGGCAAGTAGCGGGGCAGCGCCCGCCGTCGCCCGCCGTCAATGCTTGCCGGGAAAGCCGCCCAGGCCGTTGAACGTCATGTAGAGCGAATAGGCGCTCACCGCGACGGCGATCGCCATTTCCAGCATCAGGAAGGCGACGCCGTATTTGTACCACGGCTCGTGGGCAACGCGGGTCTCGGCCGGTTTCATTTTGAACTCCTGATTTCGCCTCGTACTTGCGCTTAGCGTGTCACGCCTGCTGGCCGACGAGGCCGCGATCGAACAAGCCGTGCTCCTCGGGATGCCGCTCGTGGCGCGCCGCCCAGAAGTAGAACAGGACGATCGGCACGAACATGTAGAGCGCGACGTAGAGATAGCCCATGTGGATGTTGGCGCTGCCGGCGAAGATCAGCGGATAGACGATGCCGCCGGCGGTCGAAATGCCGCCGATGAATCCGGCAGCGATCCCCGGGCGGTCCGGGAACAGCAGCGGCACGAGCGCGAAGGTGCCGCCGGTTCCGAACGACAGGAAGATGCCGAAGACGACCAGTACCGCGATCGACCACGGCAGCGAGCCGGACAGCCCCGCGACCGTCAAGCCGATCATCGACAGCGTGATCAGGATGAGTGCGATGCCGAGCCAATGCAGGCGCGGCGCATAGGGCAACTCCTTGGCGATGAACGGCAGCGGCGTCCAGCCCTTGTGCTGGAACAGGTCGGACATGAAGCCGGCGAACGGCCGGAACAGCGACGCATTGAACGATTCCACCGCCGCGAAGGTGCCGGCCGCGATCTGCAGGCCGGCGACGCTGCTGAAGCCGAGCGCCAGCAGGTCGTCGTGGAAGCCGCGGGTGAAATAGCCCGGCAGCCAGGCGTTCATGGCGATTTCCAAACCGAACGACATCGCGTAGGCGAGCATCAGTGCGATCGCGATGTAACGGGTCCAGACAAACACCGCGCCGCGCATGTCGCTGCCGCGGCGCGCGGCGATGCGCCGCTCGTTGGTCTTGGCCGCTCTGCCGCGGATCAGATACCAGGCCGCGATGACGAGCGCGATCACGCCCAGCCACAGAAAGGCGTCATGGTAGTTGGTGCCGAACATGCGCGGCAGCAGCAGAGCGCCGACGCCGGCGCCGACATTGCCGGTGCCGGCGTAAAGCCCCTCGGCGGTGCCGATCTCGTGCGAATCGAACCATTGCGCGACGTGCTGGATGCCGACCACGAATGACACGCCGGCGATAGCCACTATGACGCGCTCGGCGAACAGCAGTTCGTAGCTCGTGGTGTAGGCCGAAGCGATCGAAACCAGCCCGCAGCCGGCGAGGATCGCCGCGAAGGTTCGTGGCGCGCCGAAGCGATCGGACGCCCAGCCGGCAACGATGCGTCCAACCGGCGCCATCCAGATCGCGGAACTAGCCAGCAGGCCGAGATCCTTGATGCCGAGGTGGTAGTCCGCCGCGATGCTCGGGCTGAACGCGGCCGTCGAAAACCACATCAGGAAGCACCAGAAAAAGCCGACCGTCGCTATCACAAGCTGTTCCACCTTATGGCTGCGCATGGCTGCCCACTCCTTCTGGAATCGGCTGCCGAATGAGCAAAGCGTGTGCCAATGCGGTTGTTTGGCCGCAGAGATTGTTCCTTTGCAGTCTTTTTCAGCTTCCTGCGCATGTGTTGGGCGCGACGCTTGCGCAACATGCCCAAGGCTTGCGCATTTCAATCGCGGTCTTGCCGGGATCGCGGCTGTGCATAAAAATCGAGCCGCGCCGCGCGATCAAAAAATCTCGCCGTCGAGAAAAGATTCCGGCAAGGCTGGAGCGCGCCGCGTCGAGCGTGCCGCAATGCCCAGAATTTCCGCAACCTGCGGCTGCGATGAGCAAACAGAGAATCCCGCGCGCGCTGAGCGGCCGCGTAAGCCGTTGCCGCCTTGTCATTTCCGGCGCCGCAGCGCGCTGGCATGAAGCTTGAATTGAAGCGCAGGACGGCGACACCGTACCAGGAGAGCACCGATGACGCCGGAACAGGTGACGGCGATCCAGGAGAGCTTCAAGAAGGTCTCGCCCATCTCCAAGGAAGCCGCCGCCCTGTTCTACGGCCGGCTGTTCGAGATCGCACCCGCGGTCAAGCCGCTGTTTCGCGGCGACATGGAAGAGCAGGGCCGCAAGCTGATGGCGACGCTTGCGGTCGTCGTCAACGGGCTCGACAATCTCGGCACCGTGCTGCCCGCGGCGAGCGCGCTGGCCAAGCGCCACGTCGCGTACGGCGTCGAGCCCGCCCACTATGAGCCCGTCGGCGACGCGCTCATTTGGACGCTGCAACGCGGGTTGGGCGCACATTGGACGCCGGAAACTCGCGGCAGCCTGGGGCGCGGCCTACACGCTCCTGTCCGAATTCATGATCGGCGAGGCCTATGGGCGCAGCGCCGCGGCCGAGTGAGAGCGCACGATGAGCGAGCCGCTCATTATCATCGGCAACGGCATGGCGGCGGCGCGGTTGTGCGAGGATCTCGCCGAACATGCGCTTGGCCGCTACGCCATCGCGGTGATCGGCGAAGAGCCGCAGCTTGCCTATAATCGCATCCTGCTCTCCTCGGTGCTGGCCGGCGACGTGTCGGCCAGCGACATTTCGCTCAAGCCGGCGGTGTGGTGGCGCGATCGCGGCGTCACCTTGCGCTACGGCGCGGCGGCGACCGCGGTCGATATCGCGGCGCGTACCGTGACGCTGGCCGACGGCAAGATGCTGGCCTTCGCCAAGCTGGTGTTCGCTACCGGCTCGCGGGCGATCCGCTTGCCGGTCACGGGCAGCGAGCTGCGCGGCGTCCGCACCTTCCGCGACATGGCCGACGTCGCCTCGATCGCGCGCGCGGCTGGTGGCGGCACGCGCGCGGTCGTGATCGGCGGCGGGCTGTTGTGCATCGAGGCCGCCTGCGGCCTCGCCAAGGCCGGCGCCAAGGTCACGCTGGGGCATCTCATGGACCGCCTGATGGAACGCCAGCTCGACGCCCGCGCCGCCGCGATGCTCAAGCGCGCCGTCGAGCGCAAGGGCATCGAGGTGCTGCTCGAAGCCGCGACGACGAAGTTCCTCGGCGACGACCGGGTCGAAGCGGTGGAATTCAAGGACGGCCGCACCGTCGCCGCCGATATGGTGGTGGTTGCGGTCGGCATCAGGCCGAATGCGGAAATCGCGGCCGCGGCCGGCCTTGCGGTGAACCGCGGCATCATCGTCGACGATCGGCTCTCGACCAATACGGCTGACGTGTTCGCGATCGGCGAATGCGCCGAGCATCGCGGCGTCTGCTACGGGCTGGTCGAGCCCGCCAACGAGCAGGCCCACGTCCTCTCCGAGCGGCTATCGGGCCGCAACGTCCAGTACGGCGGCAGCGTCAACGCCACCAATCTCAAGGTCTCCGGAGTCCACGTGTTCTCGGCCGGCGATTTCCTCGGCGCGGCCGGCACCGAGCCGATCGTCCTGGCCGATCCGGGCCTCGGCACCTACCGCAAGCTGGTGATCGCCGACGGCTGCCTGGTCGGCGCCGTGCTCTATGGCGATACGACGGATGCGCTCTGGTATCTCGAGCTTATTCGCTCGCGCGCGGCGATCGAGTCGTTCCGCCAAGATCTCATCTTCGGTCGCGCCCTGGTCGACCGGCAAGCGGCCTGATGAACGCTCTGCCTCCGCATCCGCCGGCGGTGCGCACCACGTGTCCGTATTGCGGAGTGGGCTGCGGAGTGCTGGCGGCGCCGGACGGTCAGGGCGGCGCGACGATTTCGGGCGATCCGGCGCATCCGGCGAACGCCGGACTGCTTTGCTCGAAGGGCTTTGCGCTCGGCGAGACGCTGGCGCAGGAGCGGCGCCTGCTGCATCCGATGCTGAGGCGGGCCGACGGTTCGCTCGTTCGCGTCGATTGGGGCACGGCGCTCGATACCGTCGCGGGCGGATTGCGCGCCATCGTCGAGCGCGACGGGCCCGGCGCGGTCGCGTTCTATCTGTCCGGGCAATTGCTGACCGAAGACTATTACGTCGCCAACAAGCTGATGAAAGGCTTTCTGGGGTCGTCGAACGTCGACACCAATTCGCGCCTGTGCATGGCGTCGGCCGTGGCCGGCCACCGCCGCGCCTTCGGGGCCGATATCGTGCCCGGCATCTATCGCGACATCGACGAAGCCGATCTGATCGTGCTGGTCGGCTCGAACGCGGCGTGGTGCCATCCGGTCCTCTATCGGCGGATGATCGCCGCCAAGCGCGAGCGCGGCGCCAAGCTGATCGTCATCGATCCGCGGCGCACCGCGACCGCCGAGGACGCCGACCTGTTCCTGCCGATCGCGCCCGGCATGGATACGGCGCTGTTCTGCGGCCTGCTCGCGCATCTCGCCGACACGCTGGCGCTCGATCCCGGCTACATCGATCGGCACACCACCGGCTTTGTCGAGGCGCTGGCGCGGGCCCGCGAGATTGCCGTGGACACCGCGGCGGCCGCCCGCGCCAGCGGCCTGGCGCGGACCGACGTCGCGCGTTTTTTCGAGCTTTTCCGCAGCACCGATCGGGTCGTCACCTGCTTCTCGCAGGGCGTCAATCAATCCGCGCAAGGCACCGACAAGGTCAACGCCATCATCAACGTTCACCTCGCCACCGGCCGCATCGGCCGCCCCGGCATGGGGCCGTTCTCGCTCACCGGCCAGCCCAACGCCATGGGCGGCCGCGAAGTCGGCGGGCTCGCTAACCAGCTTGCCGCCCATATGGGTTTTTCGGCCGCCGAGACGGATCGCGTCCGTCGCTTCTGGCGGGCGCCGCGGCTGGCGACGCAGGAGGGGCTCAAGGCCGTCGATCTGTTCGAGGCGATCGAGCGCGGCACCATCAAGGCGCTGTGGGTCATGGCGACCAATCCGGCGGTCTCGCTGCCGCGCGCCGGCGCGATGCGCGCCGCGCTCAAAAAGCTCGAACTGTTCGTCGTGTCCGAGAACGTGCTCGGCAATGACACGACCGAGGCCGGCGCGCAGGTGCTGCTGCCGGCCGCGGCCTGGGGCGAGAAGGACGGCACCGTCACCAATTCGGAGCGGCGCATCTCGCGGCAGCGCACGTTCCTGCCGTTGCCGGGCGAGGCGCGGCCGGACTGGTGGATCGTCAGCGAGGTGGCGCGCCGACTCGGTTTCGGCGCGAGCTTCAATTATCGGGGGCCGGCCGATATTTTTCGCGAGCACGCGGCGCTCTCCGCCTTCGAGAACGACGGTCAGCGCGACTTCGACATCGGCGCGCTGGCGAGCCTCTCGGACGCGTCCTATGACGGCCTCGATCCGGTGATGTGGCCGGTGCGCGCCGGCGAGCCGCGCGGCGAGCGGCGCTTCTTCAGCGCCGGCGGCTTTTTCACGCCCGACGGCCGCGCCTACTTCGTCGCGCCGGATGCGCCGCAGCTGAGCGGCTCGACCACCAAGCCGTTCCCCTTGCGCCTCAACACCGGCCGCTTGCGCGACCAATGGCACACCATGACACGGACCGGAACGTCACCGCGTCTGTGCCGCCACGCGCCCGAGCCGTGCATCGAGATCAACCCGGCCGATGCCAAGGCGGCAAAGCTCACCGACGGCGGCGCGGCCAAGGTCACGACCCGATACGGCAGCGCGATCCTCAAGGTTTGCATCAGCGCCGGCCAGCGGCGGGGCTCGATCTTCGCGCCGATTCATTGGAGCGACGCCACGGCGGCCTATGCGCGCGTCGGCGACATGGCGACGGCGGCAAACGATCCCTTTTCCGGCCAGCCCGAGCTCAAGGCCACGCCCGCGCATGTCGAGCCGGTCGCGTTTGCCTATCGCGGCTTTGCCCTGACGCGGCAGCCCATCGCGCCGCCGGCCGGGACCTGGTATGCGCGGCTCGCCGTCGCGAATGGCGACGGACTTCTGTTTGCGACCAACGAGCCGCCCGATCTCTGGCGTGATCTCGCCTGCGGGCTCATGCCCGAGGGTGCCGAGCTTGCCGAATACCTCGATCGACCGCGCGGGCTTGTGCGCATCGCCGCTTTCCGCGATGGCCGCTTCGAGGGCTGTATTTTCGTCGGCCCGGCGCACGCGCCGCCGCAGTGGGACGTCGTGCGTTCTCTGTTCGAGTCGGAAGTTCTCGCGGAGCGCGACCGGCGCATCCTGCTGTCGGGACGCGGCAGCGACGGCATGGTCGAGACCGGGCCGATGATCTGCGCCTGCTTTGGGGTCGGACTTGCGGCGATCCGGGAGGCCGTCGCTGCGGGAACTGCGGTGAGCGTCGCCGATATCGGCCGCACGCTGCGCGCCGGCACCAATTGCGGCTCCTGCCTGCCGGAGCTGCGGGGCATTATCGAGCGGGCGGTCTGAAGCTAGCGGCGGGGATTGCGCGTGGCGCGGCGGACGATTGTGCTCGGCGCTACGTTCGCGGCTACGCGGCGGCGCGCTTCTTGACGACCTGACGCTTGATTTCGAGCACGCGCGGCGACAGTTCGGCGTCCTTGGCGGCGAGCAGGAATGCATCGAACCCGCCGCGATGATCGACGGTCTTGAGCGCGTTCGCCGAAATGCGCAGCCTGATCGAGCGGCCGAGCGCGTCCGACATCAGCGTGACGTTGAGCAGATTGGGCAGGAACCGCCGCTTGGTCTTGCGGTTCGAGTGGCTTACCCGGTTCCCGATCTGGCGGGTCTTCCCGGTCAATTCGCATCGCCATGACATGGTACGGAATCCGGCTGAAGGTCCTTGAGAAATCCCGCGCCTCGCGCGCCGACCGACGGACGATGTGGGGGAGATTTGCGAGGGACCTATAGTCAGCGCACGAAAGAGCGTCAAGCTGATGTTCCCGACCGCCGCCGCGAGCGCGCGGCCGGCCGCAACGCAGCTGGAACCACACAAACGACGCATTCTCCCACAAGACATGCCACGGTTCTGCGCTAGGTCTCGTTTTGCGACCGGCAAGGCACCTCGTCAGTGTGTCAGTGTCTGGTTGCTGCGCGTACCGCGATCCGGCGGCACTTTGAGGGAGAATGGCCCCCCGTGTTCGGGCTGCCGAAACGACTTGTCGGCACTGCAAGCTGCGCCGCGGTTGCCGTGGCGCTTGGCGCCACCGCGGTTGACGCCGGCCGTGTGGCCACGGCGCAGGGTCGGCTCGAAGCCAAATACGTCGTCACCGTCTCCGGGTTTCCGATCGGCCACGGCGATTGGGTGGTCGACATTTCCGACGATGCGTTCACTGCTGCGGCGAACGGCACGACCACCGGGCTGCTGCGGTTCCTCACCGGCGCGCACGGGACCGGCGCCTCGCGCGGCACCGTCAGCGGCGGCCAGCCGGTGCCGACAAGCTATGCGTCGACCATCACCTACGACAAGAAGGCCGATGACGTGCGCATCGTGCTCGCGGGCGGCAGCGTGAAGGACTACTCGGTCGACCCGCCGGTGCCGCCGCTTCCGGAGCGCGTCCCGGTGACCGATGCGGATCGCCGCGGCGTGGTCGATCCGATGACGTCGGTGCTCGCACGCGTCGGCGGCAGTGGCGATCCGGTATCGCCCGAGGCCTGCAACCGCAAGGTTGCGGTGTTCGACGGCCGCGTGCGCTACGACCTGCACAGCGAATACAAACGCATGGAAACCGTCCAGGCGGAAAAAGGCTACGAGGGCCCGGTCGTCGTCTGTGCGCTCTATTTCATCCCGGTCGCCGGTTACGTCCCGGACCGGCCCGCGATCAAGTATCTGGTGCAGTTGCGCGACGCCGAGGTCTGGCTGGCGCCGATCGCCGGCACGCGCGTGCTAGTGCCGTTCCGTTTCGCCATGCCGACGCCGCTCGGCGAAGGGGTGCTGCTGGCGACCGAGTTCGTCTCGGTGGCGCGTCCGCCGCGCGCGGCCGCGAAGACGCAGTGATCCGGACCGCAGCGGTCAAGACGACGCACGGGCACGCGCGTGCCTGGCGCCGCCGTCCTCGTTATCCACAGGGGGGATGCCCTTGACTCGCCGCAGATTCCTGTTTGCCGAACGCGTTAATCTTTCTCTCGAGGAAAAGGCCTGCAAAAGCGACCGACTCCACCCGATCTGGTATTGGGCGCTTGTGGCGATGCCATATGTCGCGTGAACGAAATCGCACAACGGCCGAGTCGCCGATTCGGCCGCGATTCGTTCCAGACTCGTTCCACACCTTAAGCACAGGCCTTTCCAGCGTTACGTTGTGATACAGAAGCAGTCCTCCACGGTCCGTCCACCCTCGCGGGAACGGCCGGCGGGGGCGCCATGCCGGGCTCTTGATGCCGATTTCGTTCTCACCGCCTGCCGACCGTGACCAGCGCGCCCGTGGCGCCGGCGTCACTGCCGTTTTGGGACCGACCAATACCGGCAAGACCCATCTCGCTATCGAGCGCATGCTGGCGCATTCCTCGGGCCTGATCGGCCTGCCGCTGCGCCTGCTGGCGCGCGAGGTCTACAACCGCGCGGTGGAGCGCGTCGGCGTCGACGAGGTGGCGCTCATCACCGGCGAGGAGAAGATCAAGCCGCCCAACCCGCGCTTCTGGGTCGCCACCGTCGAGGCGATGCCGCGCGATCTCGACGTCGCCTTCCTCGCCGTCGACGAGGTCCAGCTTGCCGCCGATTTCGAGCGCGGCCACGTCTTCACCGACCGCATGCTGCACCGGCGCGGCCGCGAGGAGACGCTGATGCTCGGCGCCGCCACCATGCGGCCGATCGTCGAACGGCTGCTCCCGGGCGCCAGCATCGTAAGCCGGCCGCGGCTGTCGCAATTGACCTTCGCCGGCGACAAGAAGCTTACCCGGCTGCCGCGCCGCAGCGCCGTCGTCGCGTTCTCGGCCGAAGAAGTCTACGCCATCGCCGAGCTGATCCGCCGCCAGCGCGGCGGCACCGCCGTGGTGCTGGGCGCGCTGGCGCCGCGCACGCGCAACGCGCAGGTCGAGCTCTATCAGGCGGGCGAGGTCGATTACTTGGTGGCGACCGACGCCATCGGCATGGGCCTCAATCTCGACGTCGATCACATCGCCTTCGCCTCGGACCGCAAGTTCGACGGTTACCAGTTCCGCAAGCTCAACCCCTCGGAGCTCGCGCAGATCGCCGGCCGCGCCGGGCGCGCCACCCGCGACGGCACCTTCGGCACCACCGGCCGCTGCCCGCCGTTCGAGCCCGAGCTCGTGCAGGCGCTCGAATCCCATTCGTTCGAGCCGGTCAAGATGGTGCAGTGGCGCAACACCGATCTCGACTTCTCCTCGATCGGCGCCCTGCAGGCGACGCTCGCCACGGCGCCGACCGAGAGCGCGCTCGCCCGCGCGCCGGTCGCCGAGGATATCCTCGTGCTCGAACATGCTGCGCGCGATGACAACGTGCGCGGCATGACGCGCTCGCGCGCCGATGTCGAGCGGCTGTGGGACGTTTGCCAGGTTCCCGACTACCGCAAGATCGCGCCCGCCAACCATGCGGAGCTCGTGGTCACGCTCTACGGCCACCTCCAGCTCGAGGGCAAAATCCCGATCGACTGGTTCGCCCGCCAGGTGGCGCTTGCCGACCGCACCGACGGCGACATCGATACGCTGTCGACGCGCATCGCCCATATCAGGACCTGGACCTATGCGGCCAACCGTCCGGACTGGCTCGCCGACCCCGAACACTGGCAGGGCGTCACCCGCGGCGTCGAGGACAAGCTGTCCGACGCGCTGCACGAGCGGCTCACCGAGCGCTTCGTCGATCGGCGCACCAGCGTGCTGATGCGGCGGCTGCGCGAGAACGCGTCGCTCGAGCCGCAGATCAACAAGACCGGCGAGGTCGTGGTCGAAGGCCACGCCATCGGCCGGCTCGACGGCTTCGTTTTCGTGGCGGACGCATCCTCGGGCGGCTCTGACGCCAAGGCCCTGCAGAACGCCGCGCAAAAGGCGCTCGCCGGCGAGATCGGCGGGCGCGCCGGGCGGCTTGGCGAAGCGCCCGACCAGCAATTCGTGCTCGCCGCCGACGGCACCATCCGCTGGACCGGCGCCCCGGTCGGCAAGCTCGTCGCCGGCGAGGACGTGTTGCGTCCGCGCGTGCGCGTGATCGCCGACGAGCACCTCAGCGGCGCGCCGCGCGATGCCGTGGAAGCCCGGCTCGATCAATGGGTCAAATCCCATCTCGAAAAGCTGCTCGGCCCGTTGTTCGTGCTGGCGGCGGCGGAGGACGTGACCGGCATCGCGCGCGGCGTCGCCTTCCAGCTGGTCGAGGCGCTCGGCGTGCTCGAACGGCAGCGAGTGGCCGATGATGTGAAGGGCCTGGAACAGCCGGCGCGCGCCACGCTGCGCAAATACGGCGTGCGCTTCGGCGCCTACAACATCTACATCCCGGCCCTGCTCAAGCCGGCACCGCGCGCGCTGGCCGCGCAGCTCTACGCGCTCGCGCATGACGGGCCGCAGACCAAAGGTCTCGACGACCTGCTGGCGCTCGCCGGCAGCGGCCGTACCTCTATACCGGCCAATCGCGAGATCGACGCGCTGCTCTACCGCACGGCGGGCTATCGGGTTTGCGGCGAGCGCGCCGTGCGCGTCGACATTCTGGAGCGATTGGCGGATCTGATCCGTCCCGCGCTCGCCTGGCGCGAGACGGCGGGCACGCCAAAACCCGCAGCCGCCGCGGTCGGCGGCGGCTTCATCGTCGTCAATCCAATGACCTCGCTGATCGGCGCCTCGGGCGAGGATTTTGCGTCGATCCTGCGCTCGCTCGGCTATCGCATGGAGCGGCGGCCGAAGCCGTCCGAGCCGACGCCCGCGTCGCCGCTGCCGGAGACCGCCGTGGTGGAAGCCGCCGCGGCCGCAAATGATGCGGTGCCCGAAACCGAAGCGGCCGCGGCCGATGCGGCGCCGGCAGACCAGGCATCCGACGCCACGGCCACCGCGGCGAGTATGTTGCCTGAGGTCGATTTTCACGACGAGGATGCCGCGAACGATAACGCGAGCGCTGCGGTGCGCATTGAGCCGGCCGCGGAGCCGGAGCCGATACCGGAAAGCGCTGCGGCCGACGCTGCATCCCCGCCCGACGCCGAAGCCTCTGCCGCGTCGCCGCCCGACGCCGAGGTCCAAGCTGCCGACCAAGCGCCGCTGGATCGCCCCGCCGAGGAGCCGGTCTTCATCGAGGTGTGGCGGCCGGGCCGGGTCGAGGGTCGCCGGCGCCCGCGCTTGCGGCGTCGCGAGGGCCGGGACCCGGCACCCGCGCCGCAGGCGGCGGATGAGGCCGGGGCCCCCGCCGGCGCGGCAGCGGACGCCGCCAGCCCGCCGCCGGCCGAGCAGGCCGCGGCCGCCGCGAAGCCGGAACGGCATTCCCGCCAGCGCCGCCGGCGTGGCGGCGAGCAACGGTTCGACCGGCCGCCGCGCGAGCGCGAGCGGACGCCGGCGCGGCCGGCGCGCTACGAGCGGCGCGAACGGGAGAAGGCGCCCGATCCGAATTCGCCGTTCGCCAAGCTGGCGGCGCTCAAGGCGCAGCTCGAAGCCGACGCCAAGGAGCGCCACTGAGTGCCGGCTGCGCTCGACCGCCAGCGCATCGATCGCTGGCTGTGGCACGCTCGGCTGGTGCGCACGCGCGATGCGGCGGCAGCACTTGCCGGTTCGGGCTACGTACGGGTGAACGGCGCGCGCATTGCCGCGCCGGGCCGCATGGTGCGCACCGGCGACGTCATCACGGTCGCGCTGGATCGCAGCGTGCGGGTGCTCAAGGTCACGGGCTTTGTCGAACGCCGGGGTCCCGCCGGCGGCACCGGGTCGCTATATGAGGACTTGGCATGAAGGCGGCCCGGGCACGAGCCAGCCTTGCGTGGTTATGACCCTTGCGATAGGAGCAGTGCTCGCAAAAAGCGCGTTCAGAGTGTGCAGATGACCTACATCGTCAACGACAATTGCATCAAATGCAAATACATGGACTGCGTGGAAGTCTGCCCCGTGGATTGCTTCTACGAGGGCGAGAACATGCTGGTCATCCATCCCGATGAATGCATCGACTGCGGCGTCTGCGAGCCGGAATGCCCGGTCGAGGCGATCAAGCCGGACACCGAGCCGAGTCTCGAGAAGTGGCTGAGCCTCAACGCCGAATACGCCAAGCTATGGCCCAACATCACGGCCAAGAAAGAGCCGCCGGCCGACGCCAAGAAGTGGGAGGGCGTCGCCAATAAATTTGAAGAGCATTTTTCAGCCAATCCGGGCGCGGGCGATTGAAAACAACCCCCGATCGCCATAGTTAACCATCGTTAACGGAATTGGGCGTGCGACGCTTTCGCATCGCCATAAGGCTTTGATTCTAGCCGAAAATGTGATACAAGGGTGCTTCATAATGAAGAACACCCCCGATAGGTCGCTCCCCATGTCCGGGAGCTTATTTTTTCGGGGCGTTTTCGAGGAACCGTCAGAAGAGGCGTGAGACCCACGCGAGAGCAGTGGCAGAGAAAACTCGTCGTCGTTCGAAGAAAAGCGCGTCCGGCGTGAGCCGGAAGGCAAAATCCTCCTCCCGCGCGAGCCGGAGGCCATCACAGTCCACGCGTGGCCCGACCCGCAGGGCGGTCAGCGTGGCGAAACCTGCGCCGCGGCGAAAGCCGGAGGCGGAAGGAGCAACTTTGGGAATGAATGCGAAGAAGACGACGCAACGGCAAGGCTTCAAGACCAACGAGTTCATCGTGTACCCGGCCCACGGCGTGGGCCAGATCCTCGCGATCGAGGAGCAGGAAGTCGCCGGCGCGCGGCTCGAACTGTTCGTCATCACCTTCGTCAAGGACAAGATGACGCTCCGGGTGCCGACCTCGAAGGTTGCGTCCGTCGGCATGCGCAAGCTGGCCGAGACCACGATGGTCAGGCGGGCGCTCGAAACGCTCAAGGGCCGCGCCCGCGTCAAGCGCACCATGTGGTCGCGCCGCGCCCAGGAATACGAGGCCAAGATCAATTCCGGCGACATCGTCGCCATCGCCGAGGTGGTGCGCGATCT
>Ga0182024_10010008_pt1 | contig 19441 bp, 10 predicted proteins | sample P32metaG_FD_120480 | JGI IMG/M metagenome (GOLD analysis project Ga0182024, IMG submission 120480) | Permafrost microbial communities from Stordalen Mire, Sweden - P3-2 metaG (Illumina Assembly) | ecosystem: Environmental > Terrestrial > Soil > Wetlands > Permafrost | place: Sweden: Stordalen... | reverse complement strand
TTCCGGATTGGAAATTTCAGCCGAGCGATTTCGTTGCGTCATTCGGACTCCATGCTGCGCTCGTAGTCGGAGAGCGGTTACGGGTTGCGCCGGACAATATCGCGACGCTGATTGACGCGTTGGAAAAATTTAAGGTACGCATGTCGAAAGATGGAGAGTTTGTTGAGGAAGGATCGGGCAGAAATTCCTTAAAAAGCCCGGCCCTGTGCTTAGCGGAGTTGAGTACGGCGATCGCAGACCGATTTCCTGACGAACCGTTGAGCGGCGGAGAAATCGTGAGTTCGGGTACGCTTACGGCGGGGCATCCGCTGGAAGTAAATAATCTATGGAAGGCTGAATTGGAAGGTTTGGCTCTGCCTCCACTTATGCTGCGCCTCGAGTGATCCGCGCTTCGTCGCTTTAATTGTTATGTCTTGACGTTCCTGTGCGCGGCGCATCAAAAACAAGTCACTCCGCTTACGAACATTTACTTTACATTACCGATCTTTACCGTGTTCGACGCGAAATGATGTTCCCATGATTGGAGTACCGGTGGCGTAGCCCGCGATCTGGACCGATTCGGGCGGGTGAAGCAACGGGACCGAGCGCCAAGGCAACAAATCTAAGCGGTATTGTGGGCAATGAATATAATGATTTGACCGGAGGCTGAACACCCGGCTTTTGCACTGAGCCGTTTGCGATGATTTGAGGGTTTATCGAATTCAGCAAACGTATTCGCAGCGCATTTAGAGAGAATGATGCAAGAAAATTCGGATGGCTACTAAACCGCCTGATTCACCAGCTGATCCACAATATCGAGATCCCCGGTTCCAGGATCCGCAGCATCACGATCCGCAGCACGAACTGCCGCCCGCCACGGCGGACACGCGACACCAGTTACCTCCTGCGAGTGACGGTGCTGAAAGCCGTGGTGCCAAGGGCAGACGGCTCTTGGTGTGGGGATTGTTGCTGCTGGCTTTTGCGGTTATTTTCTGGCTTGTGTTGCGTCACCATGAGACTCAACAGGCAGCGCCCGCTTCCCGGCGTGGCGCTGGCGGACCGGTAACAGCAACGGTCGCAACGGCTCAAAAGGGAAATATCGGGGTGTATCTGGATGCGATTGGCACCGTGACGCCGACTTACACCGCATCGATTACGAGCCAAGTCACGGGACTGGTAACCCAGGTTCACTATAAAGAAGGGCAACCGGTTAAGAAGGGACAGCCGCTAATCGAAATTAATCCTGCTCCCTACGAGGCGCAACTCATGCAGGCGGAGGGCACGCTGCAGCGCGACATCAATGTCTTAGGCCAAGCCACGATGGACGCGCAGCGGTACCGCGAGGCTTGGGCAAAGAATGCTATTCCGAAACAGACGCTCGACGATCAGGAAAAAATCGTACTGCAGGACCAAGGCACAGTAAAGAATGATGAAGGCACGGTGCAGTACGACAAAGTCCAGGTGGGGTTTTGCCATATCGTGTCGCCTATCAACGGACGCGTAGGGCTGCGACTGGTGGATCCGGGAAACGTAGTTCAGGCTAATGGGAGCACGGTGCTCGCTGTTGTCACTCAGGAGCAGCCCATTACCGTCATCTTCACGATCGCGGAAGACAGCCTGGGTGAAGTACAGAAACAGCTGCGACAAAAGACTCAGCTGGGGGTCGACGCCTTTGACCGCACGCATCAGACAAGAATCGCCACGGGTAAATTGCTGACGGTAGACAACCAGATCGATACCACAACCGGCACGGTCAAACTGCGAGCGGTGTTTGACAATAAAGATGGAGCGTTGTTCCCGAATCAATTCGTGAACGCGCGTCTACTGGTTAAGATGCTCGCAGGAGTCACGCTAATTCCGAACTCTGCCATTCAACACAATGGGCAGACTGCGTTTGTTTACCTCATACAGGATGGAACGGCGCAGATCCGCAATATTAAGACGGGCGTTACTGACGCGGGGCAAACTGCTGTCGAGGGAATCAATCCCGGAGACGTGGTTGCCAACAGCAGCTTTGAGAAGCTGCAAAACGGTTCCAAGGTCACAGCTGCAAAACAGCAGCCCCTGGGGCAGGGTGGCGGCACAGCGCAGAGTGGAGGTCCTACTCCTTGAGCCCGTCGCGACCATTCATTATGCGGCCGGTCGCGACCTCACTCCTGATGGCCGCGATCATGCTCGTCGGGATCGTGGCTTATACGCAGCTACCGGTCTCCGCGCTGCCCGAGGTCGATTACCCAACAATTCAAGTGGTCACATTCTATCCGGGCGCCAGTCCGACCGTGATGGCGACCACAGTGACTGCACCCCTGGAGCGGCAGTTCGGGCAGTTGCAGGGTCTGAGCCAGATGACCTCCACAAGTTCCGGAGGAACGTCCGTCATTGTTCTGCAGTTTAGTTTGACCCTCAATATTGATGTTGCCGAAGAAGAAGTGCAGTCGGCGATCAATGCTTCGCAGAGTTATTTGCCCTCCAATCTGCCGTCGCCTCCGGTTTACAGCAAGACGAATCCTGCAGATGCGCCGGTGCTCACGCTGGCTATCACTTCTAATGATGTGCCCTTGTCGCAGGTTGAAGATCTCGTAGACACGCGGCTCGCTCCGAAGCTCTCGCAGTTGAATGGAGTTGGGTTGGTGAGCATCAGCGGCGGACAGAAGCCAGCCGTGCGTATCCGTGCGAATCCAGTGGCGCTGTCGTCCTACGGCATCAACATGGAAGACCTGCGCACGGCGCTCACGCAAGCCAGCGTCAATGCAGCGAAAGGCAATTTTGACGGGCCGCGGCAGGACTACCAAATCGATTCGAACGATCAGCTGGTAAGCAGCGCCGACTATCGCGGCGTCGTGGTGGCTTATCGGAACAGCGCGCCGGTGATGCTCACGGACGTCGCCGAAGTTGTTGATGACGTCGAGAATGAAAAGCAAGCGGCGTGGATGAACCAAACGCCGGCCGTCATTTTGAATGTGCAGCGCCAGCCGGGCGCCAACACGATCAGCGTAGTGAAGAGCATAAAAGCGCTTTTGCCGCAGTTGGAGCAGAATCTTCCGGCCTCAATTCAGGTGACAACTCTCACCGATTTGACTACGGCGATCCAATCGTCCGTAGATGACGTCGAGTTCGAACTGATGCTCACCATCGGGCTGGTTGTGCTGGTAATTTTTATTTTTCTGCGCAGCCTTTACGCCACCATTATTCCCAGCGTGGCAGTGCCGCTGTCACTCGTCGGAACTTTTGGGGCGATGTACGCGCTTGGCTATAGCCTGGATAACCTGTCGCTGATGGCGTTGACCATCTCCACCGGCTTCGTCGTGGATGACGCCATCGTGATGATCGAGAATATTTCTCGATATATAGAAGAGGGTGAAAAGCCAATGGAGGCGGCGCTCAAGGGCGCGGAACAAATTGGCTTCACGATTGTGTCCTTGACCGTGTCGCTGATTGCGGTTCTCATCCCGCTGCTCTTCATGGGCGATGTAGTGGGACGCCTCTTCCGCGAGTTCGCCGTTACGCTGGCAGTCACCATTGTGATCTCGGCGGTGGTGTCGCTGACCCTGACGCCGATGATGGCGGCGCGCATTTTGCGGCATCAGCCCAAGGAGCAACAAGGACGTTTTTACCGCGCCTCGGAGCGTGTTTTCGAACGCATGATCGCGTTCTACGGTCGCACTCTGAAGTTCGTTCTGGAATATCAAACCATCACTCTACTGGTGGCTCTGGGCACGCTGGTGCTCACTATTTTTCTTTACATCGTCATTCCCAAGGGATTTTTTCCCGTGCAGGATACGGGCGTAATTCAGGGGATCACGCAGGCTCCGGAGACGATTTCGTTTGAGGCAATGTCGCAGAAACAGCAGGAGGTCGCGAAGATTATTCTGGCCGACCCCGCCGTGCAGAGTCTTTCTTCGTTTATCGGGGCTGACGGCACGAACACTACACTTAACAGCGGACGAATGTCGATCAACCTGAAGCCGCTCGCCGATCGCCATCATCTTGCTGCGTCAGATGTGATTCGCCGGCTGCAATCGAATTTGCAAAATGTGCAGGGCATGATGCTCTACATGCAACCGGTGCAAAACATTACTGTGGATGACCGCGTGAGCCGCACCCAGTATCAGTTCACGCTGGAGGATCCCGATCAAAACGAGCTCAACGACTGGACCAATCGCTTCGTCGCGAAATTGAAATCGTTGCCGCAACTCGAGGACGTCGCCACTGATCAGCAAACGGGAGGGCTCGCGGTTTCACTGGTGATTGATCGCGCCACTGCATCCCGGCTCGGCATCGCGCCTTCCACCATCGACAACACGCTGTATGACGCTTTTGGGCAGCGCCAAATCAACACGATGTATACGCAGCTGAATCAGTATCACGTGATTCTTGAGGCGCAGCCACAATTTCAGCACGATCCGAATACGCTCGATCATTTATATATTGGCGCGAATGCATCGTCTGGAACATCCGGGCCCGGCGCGTCATCTTCTTTTTCTTCCTCGGGATCTTCGTCCGCGGGGTCGAATGCCACCACGACCTCGGTGCTTTACACGCCGTCATCCGGGGTATTCACAACTCCTACGACCGCGCTTACGCCTAGTAGCACGACTGGAACAGGAGCGAGTTCTTCGAACACTGCCAAGAGTTCAGCGATGAGTAACGCTGTGCCGCTCAGCGCGTTTACCCACTTCGAACGCACATCGGAGGCTCTCTCCATCAATCACCAAGGGCAGTTCCCTGCGGTGACTGTCTCATTCAACCTAGCGCCGAATGCAGCGTTGGGCAGCGCGATAACCGAGATCACGAAGGTTCAGAAAGACCTCCACATGCCCGCGAGTTTGCAGGCTGATTTTCAAGGCACTGCGGCCTCATTCAGAAATTCGCTATCAAATGAAGCGTTGCTGATTCTTGCTGCCCTCGTAACTGTGTACATCGTGTTGGGCGTACTCTATGAAAGTTTCATTCATCCCGTCACCATTCTTTCGACTCTTCCATCCGCGGGTGTGGGCGCACTTCTGGCGCTGATGCTGTTTGGCCAGGACCTAAGCGTGGTCGCGATTATTGGCATCATTTTGCTGATTGGAATCGTGAAGAAGAACGGAATTATGATGGTCGATTTTGCCCTCGAGGCGGAACGCGAGCATGGCAAAAACGCGACCGACGCGATTTACGAAGCAAGCCTTCTTCGTTTCCGTCCAATCATGATGACGACGATGGCAGCTTTGCTTGGCGGCCTGCCGCTAGCGCTCGGCAGGGGCATCGGCTCAGAAATTCGACGCCCTCTGGGAATTGCGATGGTGGGCGGATTGCTCCTAAGCCAAGCCCTGACGCTTTACACCACACCGGTGATTTACATTTTCTTCGATAGCCTGGGGCAAAGATTTTTCCACTCCCACTCCCGCTCGCGCGCTGATAAACACACCGACGACGGATCAGTCGGTGGCCCGGCGCAACCTCCGGAGCCGGCATGAACCCGTCTGGCCTCTTCATTCGGCGGCCGGTGGCGACGACCTTGTTGACGATCGCGATCGCCATTGCCGGGGCGATAGCGTTTACGGTGTTGCCGGTCTCTCCTCTTCCCCAAGTTGATTTCCCGACCATCTCAGTGGGCGCGTCGCTGCCAGGAGCAAGCGCTCAGATCATGGCATCGTCCGTGGCCACGCCACTGGAACGGCAGTTTGGCCACATCGCCGGTGTTTCCGAGATGACTTCCGCGAGTTCCCTTGGGACGACTTCCATCACCATTCAGTTTGACCTGAGCCGAAATATTGACGGGGCGGCACGCGATGTGGAGGCCGCGATCAGCGCGGCGCGCACCTACTTGCCCGCTAATCTTCCCGGCAATCCTACGTATCGCAAAGTCAATCCTTCAGACGCTCCGATCATGATCATTGGTTTGACTTCCAACAAGTTTGATCGTGGCAAGTTATATGACGTGGCTTCGAGCGTCATGTCGCAGAAGCTTTCGCAGATTCAGGGCGTAGGGCAGGTTTCCGTCGGCGGCAGTTCCCTGCCCTCGGTGCGGGTTGATGTCAATCCGACGCAGTTGAATAATTATGGTCTAACGCTAGCGAACGTTCGATCGGTGCTAAGCACTCAGAACGCCGACATAGCGAAGGGACAAATCATCGATGGCCAGGTCTCGGCGGACATTATTGCCAACGATCAAATCTCAGCCGCCGAGGATTACAAGCCCATTGTGATTGGCTATCACAACGGAGCGGCTGTACACCTTTCCGATGTGGCCAACGTCTTTGATTCGGTGCAAAATATCCGCTCCGGCGGATTTTTGAACGGCGTCCCGGCGGTCATGATGATCATGTTCCGGCAGCCGGGCGCGAACATTATCCAGACGGTGGAAAATATTCGCGCCGAATTGCCTTCGCTCAAGGCTTCGATTCCTCAGGGCATCGACACCACAATCGTTCTCGATCGAACCACCACGATTCGCGCTTCTGTCAGCGATGTGGAACGCACGTTGATGATTTCGGTCGGGCTCGTCATTCTGGTAGTTTTCGTCTTTTTGCGTAACGGCCGCGCTACGTTGATTCCAAGCGTTGCAGTTCCTGTCTCATTAATCGGAACTTTTGCGGTGATGTATTTATGCGGTTACAGCCTCGACAATCTGTCGCTGATGGCGCTCACAATTTCGACGGGGTTCGTGGTGGACGATGCCATCGTGGTGATGGAGAACATCTCCCGGCATCTCGAAGAGGGAATGAAACCTGTGGCGGCGGCGCTAAAGGGAGCGCAAGAAATTGGATTTACTGTATTTTCCATCAGCGTTTCGCTGATTGCCGTGTTCATTCCGATTCTGCTGATGGGCGGAATTGTAGGACGTTTATTTCGCGAGTTCGCGGTAACGCTTTCGACCGCCATTCTTGTGTCCATGGTGATCTCGTTAACCACCACTCCGATGATGTGCGCGTACCTGTTGAAGGAGGAAAAAGATCAGAAACACGGCAGGCTGTATCAGTGGAGCGAGAAATTCTTCGCATGGATGCTGTCAACCTATCGAACCAGCCTGATCTGGGTACTACAAAATTGGGTCTTGATGCTGGTTGTGCTGCTGGTGACGATGGCTCTGAACGTTGTTCTAATCATGAAAATCCCCAAGGGCTTTTTCCCGCAGCAGGATACCGGAGCGATTGTGGGCGGACTGCAGGGTCCTCAGGATGCCTCGTTTCCTCTGATGGACGATTCGATTAAACAGATCGTCGGAGTAATCAAGAGCGATCCTGCGGTAGCCAACGTAATCGCCTTCACCGGAGGCGGCGGCGCCTCTAATTCGGGATTCATCTACACGGCACTCAAGCCACTCAATGAGCGAAAAATTGGGGCGGCGGACATCATCAACCGGCTTCGTCCGAAGATGAACCGTTTGCCGGTGGCGTCAGCGTTCTTGCAGGCGGCGCAGGATTTGCGCATCGGCGGCAGAGGCAGCAATGCGCTCTATCAGTACACCATCCAGTGTGACAATGTGGAAGATTTATCGCATTGGGGCCCGATTCTATTGGCCGAGATGAAGAAATTGCCGGGCCTGCAGGATGTTAATTCTGACCAGCAGAATGGCGGGTTGTCCGAGGTTGTAACCTTTGACCGCGCCAGCGCCGCGCGGCTCGGCCAGACCGCGTCGACGCTCGATTCATCGTTGTACAACGCCTTCGGACAATCCGAAGTCTCAATTATTTACACGCAACTGAATCAGTATTACGTCGTGCTCGAAGTTGCTCCGGAATATTGGCAGAGTCCGGAGGGATTGAAATATATTTATCTGCGAAGCGGCAACACTGGCAGCGGGGCAATTGGCAACGTGCCGCTCAGTTCGATTGCAAGTTATCAATCGAGCACAACGCCGCTGGCGGTAAACCACACCAGTTTGTTCCCATCGGTGACCGTGTCGTTCAATCTGGCGAACGGTGTTTCGTTGAGCGATGCCACGCAACGCATTGCCCAGATGCAGCAGAGGCTCGGAACGCCCTCAACGATTCGCGGGTTTTTTGCCGGAACGCTACTGGCTTACCAGCAGTCACTGGACAGTGAAAAGGCCCTGATAGCGATCGCGCTGCTATCGGTCTACATCGTCCTGGGCATTCTCTACGAGAGCCTGGTGCATCCGCTGACCATCATCTCAACGATTCCTTCCGCCAGTGTGGGAGCGATGCTTGCTCTGATGCTTTTCAATATCGACTTAAACGTAATCTCCATCATCGGAATTATTTTGTTGATCGGTATCGTAAAGAAAAACGCCATCATGATGATTGACTTCGCCTTGGTCGCCGAACGGGAACAAGGGAAAAATACATCTGATGCAATCTTTGAAGCTTGTTTGTTGCGGTTCCGGCCAATCCTGATGACAACGATGGCAGCTCTATTCGGCGCGCTGCCGCTGGCATTTGGGACCGGCACCGGTTCCGAATTGCGACGACCCCTGGGCATCACGATTGTCGGTGGTTTGATTGTGAGCCAGATGCTGACGCTTTATACCACTCCAGTGGTTTACGTATTTCTCGATCGTGTGCGGCTGCGGCTTCAGGGTAAACGGTACGAGCCGCTTTCTGTTCCTATTGCGGAGACTAGTTAAGACCACAGTCGTCGGCGAAGTTAGAAGAGGTTGTGATGAAGAATAGCTCCTTAATCTTAAACAGGGTTATCGGCAGTCGCAAAATCGCGGGATGCTCGTTTGCAGCAGTTGCGGCGCTGTTTCTGTTACTGCTGCCGGGCTGTACCGTTGGGCCGAAGTATCATCCCCCAGTTACGCAGGCGCCAACCGTGTACAAAGAATCTCCAACCCAGTTCAAAGAAGGCGGAAACTGGACAGTAGCTCAGCCCGCCGATGCAAAGCTTCGCGGCAAGTGGTGGGAGATTTTCAACGAGCCTGAACTCAACGCTCTCGAAGAACAACTGAATATCAATAACCAGAACATCAAACAATTCTTTGAGAATTTCATGGCGGCGCGCGCCGTGGTGCGCGAAGCCCGCGCGCAATATTTCCCTACCCTCACGACCGTACCGGCGGCGACCCGCTCGCGATCGTCAGCGAATCTCGGAGCAGCCACTACTAGCACTGGTACAGGCACGGGAACGACGATTACCAACTCAGGCCGGACAAACTCCAATTTCTCGCTGCCGCTCGAGGCCTCATGGGAGCCGGATCTCTGGGGCAAGATCCGCAACACGGTACATCAAGCGCAGTACGCGGCGGAAGTCAGCGCGGCTGACCTCGAGAACGAACGGCTGACGGAGCAGGCAAGCCTGGCGCAATATTATTTTGAAATTCGCGGGCAGGACATGCTGCAACAGATTTTCAACGAGACGATTGTGGCGGACAAGAAACAGTTGGAACTCACGCAGTCCCTTTATCAGCTCGGTATCGACTCTCAATTATCGGTAGTGGAAGCGCAAACAACGTTGGCCGGAGTGGAGGCAGGGGCGACCAACGTCGCAATCGCTCGGGCACAGTATGAACATGCTATCGCTATGCTGGTAGGCAACGTCGCCTCCAATTTTTCGATTCCTGTGAAGCCAATGACGACGGCTCCTCCACCGATTCCGATTGGGCTGCCCTCGGAATTGCTGGAGCGTCGTCCGGACGTTGCCGCCGCTGAACGCGCTATGGCTGAAGCCAACGCGGCGATCGGCATCGCGTATGCGGCTTATTTTCCGAATCTCACACTGAGCGCGCAAGGCGGATTTCAGAGTTCGTCAATCAGCGACTGGTTGGCATGGCCGAGCCGATTCTGGTCTGTGGGCGCGTCGCTATCTGAACCGCTCTTCGATGCAGGCCTGCGGCGCGCTACCGTCCAGCAATATATTGCTACGTACAACGCCGACCTTGCCGCATATAGGCAAACTGTGCTCAATGCATTTCAGCAAGTGGAGGACGGGCTGGCCGAAGTTCGCATCCTGTCGCAACAGATTGAGCAGGAACAAGAGGCGGTAAAGTTCGCGCAAAGTTATCTGCAGATTGAAGAGACGCGCTACCAGATGGGTATTGACCCGTACCTAAATGTAATTCTGGCGCAGACAACTTTGCTCCAGAACTTGCAGACCCTGAATACGGTGCAAGTTCAGGAGATGACATCGGCGGTAGCGCTAGTGGAAGCCCTGGGTGGCGGATGGGATCGGTCGCAGTTACCCAACCCTGGGCAAGTAACGCAGAAACCAAGTCAGGCAGATACGACGATCCAGCAATAAGAGAAGGGCAACGCGCGCGCTGCCCTTCTCTTTGCTGATTTCTTGTGGACAAGAGCTGCCGAGCGAACTTGGTCGCCTAGGCTGGACGGGCGAGGTCGCCCGTCCCCACACGATCATTGGCTCACAACTGCGAATTGATCCTTTTTTCTTCTAGCGCGCTGATTTGAAGATTGCGAAGACGGCGCCTTGTGGGTCGGCGATAACCGAAAAGCGCCCGACGCCTTCCATTGTCATGGGAGCGAGATGGAGTTTCGCTCCTATCTCTTTTGCTTTATTCGCGGATGCATCCACATCATCGACTTGAAAATACGCCAGCCAGTGGGCCGGAGTTCCGGGCTGGCGATGAGCGACGGGAGGAATACCCCCGATGTGTTGCTCGCCATTTTTTATATGGAGATAGCCGGAAGGATCTTGGGGAGCGGCGAAGGCCTGCCATCCGAAAAGGCCAGAGTAGAACTCGGCCGCGCGCTTTGGATCGGGCGTGCTTAGATCGGCCCAGCAGAGCGTCCCGTTTACTTGCGAGACTCCTATGCCGGCATTCTTGTTTGCCTGCCACACACAGAAGATGGCGCCGGTGGGATCCTGGATGATGGCCATGCGGCCGGCGTCCATAACATCAAAGGCTGCTGTAAGAGCTTTGCCGCCCAGTTGCTTCGCCTTGGTTACTGTATCGTCGGCATTCTTTACCGCGATGTAAATCATCCAGTACGGGGGCATGCCTTGCGAACGCTCTTCGGGACGGAGAGTGCATCCGGCGGCGGCTTCGCGGTCTTGGAGTTTGAATTCAGTGTAAAAATCGTTCGGACCCATCGGGTTGTCGTGAGCTGCCCATCCAAAGAGAGAGGCGTAGAAACTTTTCGCGGCGTTCTGGTCGGTCGTGTGGAGTTCGATCCAGCAGAAGTTTCCGGCAGGGTGCTTGTCGATGTTTGTCATAGCGGAAGGAGTTTACACCAAATAGGGATGATCGGTTATCTGAGGACGAGTGCTTTGCGCCAGGCGCTTGGTTACGTGGCGACCAAGACCTTTACCACAGAGGGCACGGGGCACAGGGGAACACAAAAAAACCTCACGGGGTAAGCGCCATGCGCATGATTGCGATTCGAGTTTTGTGATGACGCACGCTCGCGGACAGGAGTGTCCGCGCCACACGGTCAGAGGTTTTTTCGCGACCAGTCTTCGATTCTGGCCAGGGCTTTGTTGAGATTTTCAAGTGAGTTGGCCACGCTGAATCTTAGATAACCTTCTCCGTAGGCTCCGAAGGCGGTGCCGGATAGGCAGGCTACTCCGGCTTGTTCCAACAGCGCGTCAGCCAATTTTTTGGAGGCCCAGCCGGTTTTCGTGATGTTGGGGAATGCATAAAAAGCGCCTTTGGGTACGCGGCAGGAGAAGCCTTTAATTTTGTTAAGGCCTGCTACGAAGACATCGCGACGGCGTTTGAATTCGGCGCTCATTTTGTCGACCGAAGATTGATCGCCGCGGAGCGCTTCGATCCCGGCCATCTGCGTAAAGCTAGCGGTGCACGACGTTGCGTTGGTTACGAGGCGCGTAATTTGCGCGGCGAGATCGGGACGCATTACGCCGTAACCCATGCGCCACCCGGTCATGGCGTAGGTTTTGGAGAAGCCGTCGAGGAGGATGGTGCGCTCTTTAAAGCCGGGGACGCTCATGATGGAGAAGTGGTCGCCGTCATAGATCAGGCGGCTATAAATTTCGTCGGAGAGAATAAGGATGTTGCGATCGCCAATTGCCTCGGCAATTTCCAGAATGTCTTTCTTGGTCAGGACCCCGCCGGTCGGATTGTGCGGCGAGTTCAGGATGATTAGCTTGGTGCGGTCGGTAATCAGCGAGGCCAATTCTTTGGTATCTACCGAGAAATCGCGATCTTCGCGCAAGGGGATTGGAATCGCTTTGCCGAGCGAATAGTCGATCATCGACTCGTAAATCGGAAAACCAGGATTCGGGTAGATAACTTCATCTCCCTCATCAATTAGCGCCATCATAGTAAAGAAAATAATAGGCTTGCCGCCGGGCACGACGACCACCTCGTCGCTCGATACTGGGACATTGCGGGTGCGGCTTACGTAGTCGGCGATGGTCTGGCGCAGGTCGGGAAGCCCGGCGGCTGGGCCGTAGTGAGTCCAGCCTTTTTGCAGGGCGTTGACGCCGGCCTCGATTACGTTTGTGGGCGTATCGAAATCGGGCTCGCCTATCTCAAGGTGGATGATTTCTTTGCCTTGTTTCTCGAGGGCTCGGGCCCGGTTCAGGACTTCGAACGCGGTTTCGGTGCCTAGGCGCGACATCCGGCTGGATAGGCGCAATTCATATTGGGTCATAGTTGGCATAGCGGTAGATAAATTATATCGCTTTGGATGCTTTGTTTGAAACATCGGCAAAGGGCTTTACCACTAAGGACACTAGGGTTCACGACGGAAATCGGTTTGCTGTTACTTGTAGGTGGCATAGGGCACAGCGGGAAACTCTGATTCTTAGCTCCGCAATCTAACCTCTCACCTCTGCAATTACTCTGAGATGGTGCTTTCTTCGCTTTGAGCACGGAGCACGCGATCTACGGAGTACGGGGCGCGCTGCGTGGGTTCGTGAAAGTGACGTACTTGCATTTCACCCAGAAGGCCTACGGCTAGCATGTTCAGCCCGGCCAGCAGCAGCACGGCGGAGAACATCATCAAGGGGCCGTGCTGGTACATGACATCGGCCTGGTGAAGGAGTTTTTCAAAAATTAGCCACAGCGAGATACCACAGCCTGCCATGATGCTAAACATTCCTACAGTGCCGAAGAAGTGCAGAGGACGCGAGAGATATTTGAGCAGGAAGCGAATGGTGATCAGGTCGAAGAATACGCGGAAGGTGCGCGAGATTCCGTAATGCGATGCGCCGCGTTCGCGGTTGATATTCTTGATGGGAACTTCGATGATCGATGCGCCATACCACGACGCCAGCGCGGGTATGAAGCGGTGGAGTTCACCGTAAAGCGGGACTTGGCCGAGGATTTCGCGGCGATAGGCTTTGAAGGTCGTGCCGAAATCATGAATCTCAACTCCGCTCAATTTGGCCATCAGCCAGTTGGCGCAGCGCGAGGGAAAGCGGCGAAGCCAGAAATTGTCGACGCGGGTCTTGCGCCAGCCACTGACTATGTCGTAGCCTTCCGCAATTTTTTCGAGGAATAGAGGGATGTCGCTGGGGTCGTGCTGCAAATCGCCATCCATGGCGATGATATATTCGCCGCGGGCGTGATCGAATCCGGCAGCGAGGCCGGCCGTTTGTCCGAAGTTGCGGCGCAGTTTTACGACGGTGACACGGCTGTCGACGGCTGCGATTTCGCGCAGCAAACCGAACGTGCCGTCGATTGAACCATCATCGACCAGTACCATCTCGAAGGTCTCGCCGCTCGCCTCCATCACAGACTTGAGCCGGGCGTACAGGTCGGTGACGTTCTCCTGCTCGTTGTGCAGGGGCACTACAATTGAATACTTGAGCACAGTGATTTAATTATACGGCAGCGCGGGGCGGTTTCGAAGTGACTTATGTGGGACTCGATTTTGGCGGGTTTCCGCGTTGCCACAGCCGCTAAGGCCGCAAGTTAAGTGCTACCTGTTCGGCGCGGCTGAAGCGCGCCCCTTCAAAGCGAAAGCGAGGCAAAAGCAAAAGCCAAACTTCTGCCTCGCCGAAATTAGACAGTCCGTTCTCCCATGAGAATGCGGAGTAAGAGCAGCCAGCGACGGACATTTGTGGTCATGAGGAAGCTTTCTTTAACGTGCTCTCGACCGTTGCGGCCTAATTGCGCGGCGAACTCGGGATGCGTGAGCAAATAGCGGATTTGATAGGCGCAGCCTTCCACGGAATGGACCAGCGCGCCGGTCAACTTATGAATGACCTGGTTCGGAATGCCGCCTACAGCGCCGGCTATGGTCGGCTTCCCTTTCCAAAGCGCTTCGGTCACGGTCAGGCCAAAACCTTCCTTGATCGACTTCTGGATGACGATGGTGGACGCCCGCTGCAGCGCATTGATTTGAAGGGCGCACCATGGCGGCAAGTCGAGAATGATTACATCAGGATCGTTGCCTACGACCTCTTTGACCTCCTTTAACACGAGCGCGCCTTCGGGATCATCGCTGGCTCCGCCGCCGGCCAGGACGAGTTGGCAGTCGACATATTTCCGCGCCAGCTTGTAGGCCTGCACGACGCCAACCGGATCTTTCAAGCGATCGAAACGGGACACCTGAGTGATGATGGGACGCGAGCGGTCGATGCCGAATTCATCGCAGATCTGCTGCACGTAACTATCGTCGAGTTCTTTGTTCTTCTCTGACAGAGGATCGATGCAGGGATAAAACAAGTATTGCGGGATGGGCAATTGCCGGGCGAATGATTGCGATGAAAAAATCGCGGCATCGAATTGATCGATGAAGGGACGCAGGAAGCCCCAGACTTGAGGATTCGGATTCGACAAATCGATGTGGCAGCGCCATACCCAGCGTCCAGGAGAATCTTTCTTGGAACGAATTAGTCCTGCGGGCTGCGGATCGTGAATAACGACTACATCTTCTTGGAACTGCATGCGCTGCCGATTCTGTTCATTGTAGGCGAGGAAGATTTCCTGGGCCGCGCGATTGAGCTGGTACTCGGTACCGTGCAGCGCGTTGTGGAAAGCCTTCGTCACTTCGAAGAAATCGTTGCCCCCGGTGATCACATCCCAGTGCGTGGTCACTTCCAGTTCGGCGAGCATGGGAACGAGACGATTCAGCATCTCGGCCACGCCACCACCAACGGCCGTGGAGTTGACCATCTTCAGCATCTTTCCTTTGAGCGGGCGTGCTAGAAAACGCAGCTCGTTGATTTCGGCATCACCCACGATGGGACGGTAATCATCGAAATGAGGCGCGGGCACGGGTTCGGGAGGCGTCTCCCAGGTTCGCGGAGCCTTGCGGCGCTCGGGATAAGCGGTCGCTGGTTGGCTGGCCTGCGACGGCTGTTTGGTTTCTGTTTCTGACGCAAGGGTGGAGATTGATTGCTGACTGGCAGCGTTTTGCGATTTCACGAGTTTTATTCCTTCTCTATTCGCTTCGTGTGTATCAGCTTGGTCTACGGTCATCTATGAATTCGGTCCTGTTCGATTGTTTATGTTCGATTGCTCATTCGATTGTTTAAGAGACAGCCTGCGGATTACGTCAGCGATCGTTCTACGACGCGAATAATTTGGCGACGCACGTCTTCGAGGGTCGCAGTGTAGATATCTATCCGGTTGAGCGCCCGGGCAGTGTCGGTAAGTCCGACGTCTTCATGCAGCCACTGCGAAAAATCGTTGGACATGAGCTTGATGCGCAGACGCGCCTCGATGAAATGATGGTGGATGGAGTGGACGCTAGCTTCTCGCAGGCCTTTTACAAACTCCTGCATGCTGGCTGCAACCGTATCGGTGGGCAGCACGACGATGTCGGCAGCGCAGAAATAGAAAGTCTCTTCGGCAATCTTGCTGGCATCGGCATGATGGCGTTTGAGATGGCTTGCGACTATTTCGATAAAGCGTTCGCGCAGATCGCTGAGAGACGTGAACTCGCGCACGTCCACGCTGGCAAGCTGTTCGGCCAGGCCGGGCTGATTACAGGCGGCCAAAGCCCAGTGCGCGAAGTCGTTGGAAAATCCCTCACGAATGAAGTGGTGCTCCTGCAGGGTGCGGAAGGTGTGCTGAAAGATGGAGTCCTCGGGGCAAGCACGCAAACAATCCAGCAACTCGGCAAACGTATTCGCCTTGAACGTGGTAATGCGCAGGAGGTGGGCCGAGGTATTGAAATAAAAGGCTTTGACTGCTTGATGCCGAGGCGCGGTCTGGGTTCCGGTTGTGCTCTCAGTTGTAGTTGTAGTTGTCGTTGTCATCTTTTATCTATTCCCTATCGTTATCTATCCCTATCTAACGCCCTTATCCATTGTGTGCACTGTCTTGGCGGAATTTCGTCGTGACGCGCTGTGTTCGACACAAGTTTTCAGCCACAGACCAAGAAAATCGAGTAGCTCGTCGGGAGGTTTCAGCCAGAATCGAGCTGCCGTCTCCCGCCAAGTTGGGCGTACCAGCACGCTAATGCCGCGACCCTCCATGGCGAGGAAAGCTGCTTCGTCGGTAGTATCGTCGCCGAGGTAAGCCACCGGGACGGCGGGACTGATTTCACTCAAGAAGGTGCGAACGGCTTCGCCTTTGTCGGCTTCAGAGGCGCGAACCTCGACTCCTCCATCAAATTCGAGCAGGTCGAGGCCGCTTTGTTCGGCAATGGGTCCCCAGCCAAGCATGACGCGGGCGCGCAGATCTTTAGCGTCTTTTTCACTCATTCCGCGCCAGTGGACTGCGATGCTGCCGGCCTTGAATTCTGCGCTATGCCGAAGTTGCTGGTGGCCGAGCCAGCGATCCGCATCCGATAAAGCATCGAGCGTTCGGTCATCGAGGCTTGGCATTTCCATGCTGCCGTCAGTTTTCATGCGTTGCAATCCGTGGATTCCCCAAACCTCGGGCCTCGGGTGAATATTTAAAAAGGGGAGAACATCGGAGGCATCGCGTCCGGACATGACTACGACCCTGGTGCGGCAGTCTCGTACGATTTCCTGCAGGACGAGCGCTACGCCGGGATAAGGGAAAGCCTGATCGCGCTGCGTGCGAAAGGGAGCGAGGGTTCCATCGTAATCGAGCAGAAGTACAGCCTCAGTTGAGGCGGCGACAGTTTGTAGAAATGGACTAAGTTCAGCTTGAACTTCTGGCCTCAACTCGGGGGATCCTTTCTGTCATTGACGGGCGTCTCAAGCGGCGTCCGAAAATTTGTTTCTCAAGCAGCGGACACACTGGCACGAAATCTTTCCTGGCGGTCTTCGGGCTCATCCAAACGTATGTCGCAAAGTTCAGTTATGAGATCGCCGGCCCAGCGATAGATGTTATGGTCTTTGATGTTCTGACGCATGCGATGGACTCGTAACTGTTTTTCTTCTGGGTCCATTTCGAGAGCGGCGCGGATAGCGTCGGCAGTCTGATCGATGTCATAAGGGTTTACTAGCAGAGCATCGCGCAATTCGCGGGCGGCGCCAGTAAACTGACTCAGGATCAGCACACCTCGTTCATCCTTCCTCGCGGCGAGAAATTCCTTGGCTACGAGATTCATGCCGTCGTGCAGCGATGTGACCAGGCAAAGATCGGCGGCGCGATAGTAGGGTTCGATCTCTTTGTGGCTGTGCTGCCGCTTGAGAAAGACGATGGGCTTCCAATTTCCGTTCTGGAAGCGCCAGTTGATGCGCTCTGTCTCTGCCTCAACTTCGGCGAGCAAGTCGTGGTAGCGCTTAATGTGAGTACGGCTCGGCGCTCCAATCTGAATGAACGTGAACTTCCCCTGATAGCTGGGATATTTCTCGAGGAAGCGCTCGATAGCGAGGAAGCGTTCAAGAATTCCTTTTGTGTAGTCGACGCGATCGACGCCGATGCCCATATAGGTGGCTTCCACCCCCAGGCTCCGCAGGAGAGACGAACGTTTCTGGTAGCTGAAGCTGTCACTAATTGTGAGGGTCTTGCTTGTTCCATCTTTCGAATTCGCTTCCGAACTCTCTTCGACGTCGTCTCCCGTGAGGGCGACGCTGATGGGAAATGGACGAACCAAAGTGCGGTGTTCCTGCCGCAGCACGGAGAAATGCTCCCAATCGACTCGCGATTCCAGAACACGATCCACCGTCTGCAAAAAGTTATTGCAGTGCGATTGAATATGAAATCCGATCAGGTCAGCGCCGAGCAGACCATCGACCAACTGACGCTGCCACGGGCAAATCCCGAAAGCTTCTGGATTCGGCCATGGGATATGCCAGAAAATCGCAATGCGGGCGTCAGGACGCTTTTCTTTTATCAGGCGTGGCAATAAAGCGAAGTGGTAATCCTGAACTAAAACCACAGGCTTTTCTACGCCCGCAATTTCTTCGAGAACAGCTTCGGTAAACTTGCGATTCACATCCTGATACGCCTGCCAGTCATCGGCGCGGAAGAGAGGCCGCGTGTGCGCGATGTGGCAAAGAGGCCAGAGGCCTTCATTTGCAAACCCGTAGTAGTACCCTTCTTCTTCCTCTTTCGTGAGCCACACGCGGCGCAAGGTATAGCGCGGATCTTCGGGTGGGACGCGAATGCTGTCATGCGCGTCGACGACCTCGGCATCGGCGCTGCCGCTTCCGTGGGCGATCCAGGTTCCGTCGCAGGCATCAAGAACGGGTTCCAGAGCGGTAACCAGACCGCTCGGCGGAACGACCACTTCAATCTCCTTACCGTTGCGCTGGTGCATGTAGGGCTCGCGATTCGAGACGACGAAGAGATGGCGATCGTTGAGACGCGTGCGGAGCTGCACCGCGAGCCGATCCGCCGTCCACATGGATTGCGCTGTGTCCCGCAGGCGAGCTTCATTCTCAGCCGCATTGCGCGCATGAGTGAGGCTTTCGGCCATGGTGGCCACTTCGCGCGCCAGCGGGCGGAAGACATCGAGGTCCGGCGGTTCCTGCCGGAAAGATATCTTGCCGGTTCGCAGTGCGCGCATCCAAAGCGCGGCGCGGGCGATGGGTCCCGTAATGCTCCAGCGAACGATGAGCAGCGTAATGAAAACGATGAGGAAGACTTGGGCAAGCACCCGGAAAAACGTTTGTCGCCAGACCAGCAGGCTCTGGGCGCGGATATAACTCACGTCGTGGACGATGGCTAGGCCGCCGACCACCTCATCCTGACGGCGAACGGGAACGGCTAAAATGTGGATCGGTATATCTCCCAGCCGGTCGTAGGAACTTTCCTCGCGATCTTCATTCACAGCCTTCGAGACCGCGGGAGGACTTACAGTTAGCGTTTTAGCAAGGGATGGACTTATGGCTACCAGACTGCCCTGCCGGTTATAGACAGCGACGCCCAGCAGGTTCTCCCGATTCCCAAAGCGCATCAGGACTTTCTGCAGGTCCTTTGTGGAACCGTTATTCCAGGCTCGCTCAACGTTGCCGACAAGGCTTTCCCCTAGCATTTCGGCGCTTCCCTCAAGGTCGCTGCGCAGGGAGCGCTTCTTAGCTAGTACTTCATAGTAAGAAAACCCGGACGAAACTACAGTGATGCCCAGAATTAGAGAAACAATCAGTCGAATGCTCAACAATCGCATGCATCGCCCTTCTACCGCCGGAAGTTTGACGCTTTCGCGCTCTGACAGGTTGTTCGCTAAGTTCAAACGACTGTAGGAAATACCGTCGTCGTCATCCCAGTTTGTTCGCCCTGCCA
>Ga0182024_10010007_pt1 | contig 19448 bp, 9 predicted proteins | sample P32metaG_FD_120480 | JGI IMG/M metagenome (GOLD analysis project Ga0182024, IMG submission 120480) | Permafrost microbial communities from Stordalen Mire, Sweden - P3-2 metaG (Illumina Assembly) | ecosystem: Environmental > Terrestrial > Soil > Wetlands > Permafrost | place: Sweden: Stordalen... | reverse complement strand
CCTCGACGATCATCGGAGCTCGCACCATGAAGCAGCTTGACTCGAACCTTGCTGCTTTGGACCTGCCTCTCTCGGCAGACCACATAGAGCGCCTCGACAAGTTGTCCGAATCCAAGCTCAACTCTCCTGCTCAGGTTATGAAGATTGCTCCCCACTTCTCGAATGCGGGGGCAACGGTGAACGGGATCGAGTCAACGCTCTTGCCACAAGCTCCAAAGGACCTTGATGACCATTATTAGTTTTCGGTTAATTGACGGCGCGTTTAGATGACTCGTCGGGCCAGTTCGTCGTCTTTGTGATCATCATGTTAATTGACATGGTCAGTCAAAGGTCGGCGGGTCCCGATGTAGCAGTAGCCAAGAGCTGAAATGAGTTCACATACACCAGAGCCGAGCGAGGAAACACGTTGGGAGAGCGTACACAAGTGCTCTCAGTGTGGCTATGAGCATAATTTGGCGAAATTAGATCTCCGTGAGACCACCACTGGAATAGCGACATGTCCCAGATGTAAGCGGTCAGGTCAGATTGACCTCCAGATCGTCCCAAGGCAGCGCCTCGATGAGTAGCAGGGACATCTGTCATTACTCGTGAAAGTCTCACGCTGAAAGGGCGAGGGAGGATGCGCTGCCTTATTCATGCTGGCCAACTGCTTCATGAAGGCCCGTACCAGTTCGCTGGTTACTTTGGATCCATTGTCACCAAAGGGGGCGACGTAGGTCTTGAGGCGAGGCGCGTCGTTCGCGAGAGGCCGGACTGCCACGACCTCGGCAACAATTCCGCATTGATTCTGAGATCATGCAGGTGCAACGTCCAGCAAATCAAATCGGGCGCGAGAAGTACGAGTTGCTTGACGGCTCAAATCAGCCGCTTTGCGAAGCTACTGACTCCAGCTTTCGTTCGGCTCCCGCCAAATCGTCATGTGATTGACGACCTTCTGGCCCTCCCGCTCCATCCATTGTTCCGTGGCCCACGCGGCAGGGATCGCGATCGCCAGCAGGAGTATTGAGCAGAGGATGGTTATTGCAATATCCTTCGCCGTCGTCGGAGGCGCATGGACGTGGGCTCCGCAACAAGGACATGCATCGTTTGCGACCCGGCCTTCAGTCTTCGGTGAATTCATCCAACTCTTCCAGATCGACAAGACTCGGGCCTTGATCCTCTTCATCCTGATCATCTTCGTCGTCCTCCTCATCTTCATCGGGATCGCTCCCCACTGCGTTTGCTGCGGCAAAGGCTGCTCTCTCTCGCTTGTCACGACGAACGTCCAACAGTTGTTCTCCGATGGTGTGCTTTGGTGAGAAGCAATATTGGAGATAAGCCTCGAAGAGCGCCTGATTGCGAATCCCGCGTCTCAAAAGATCCTGTTGATGTTCCTTGTATAGCTTCGTCAGCGCCTCCGGCGTGATGATGTAGAAATGCCGCTTCCCTCGGCAACCGACCGTCGCCTCGAGCCACCCTTGTTCTATCCAGTGGACAATCTCGCTCTTGCGAACGCGAAGAACGGTAGCCAGGCTCTCTACGGAGAAGAGATCGCACCGAATGTCTCGCAGGCTCAAGTGGTTCCTCCGCAGCATGTTGCGAATCGCCTTGGGGGTTCGGTTGAGTTTCTTTGCGACCTGTTCCACGGTTCCCTTGACCAATTCCTCACGAACGAGATCGAACTCTGGATCGGTCCATCGTCGATACTCCGGCTTGTTTTTGATGCCGTACTGAATGACGAATCGCCAACAGGTCTCTTTCGGACGCCCTGTGTGCCGTTGAATGCGAATGACGAGTTGCTCAAGCTTATTGCCGGAAAGGACCTTTGCCTCAGCAGCCATCTCTTTGGCCTTTGTGCTCCAGTCGCGAAAACTTTCGGCGGAATTGGGAAGGGTCGCCATAGGGGTCTACATCGCTGAAACCACCAGCAACAAGGCGGTCGGGAATTGCCGAGAGTTGAAGATTCCCGCTATGGTTGCGGAATTGGAAGGGGCATGGCGTATGAAGGCGCGGCGTTCTGACATGACGTTTCTCCTGAGAGTGCCGGCCAAGAGGCCGAACGTGTATGCTGCTACCGAACGCCCTGATCGAACATCTTGGAGAGGCTGATTCTGTGGCAGGCAGACCTTATCGCACTCTATTCAACTACGATTCGTCATCCGCGCGGCGAAGTCCAATACAGAATTGACGGTCTGTTATAGCGAAAAGGAATAACAGCTTTTCCCGAACACATCCTTGGTCCCCAGGCCAATTAACTGCGTCTAAACACATGGCATCCTCCGATGGGATGGCCTTTGTCTCTGGGCAAACCACAGTTTTGATCCGTTGTTGGCAATGTATCGCGCAAGACTTTGTCGAGACTTCCCAGGTGGTTTCACATAGTCATTAGCCCTGACAAAGCAGCCAGTTTCTTCCCATCCCACAAACCGTCGAGCAGCAATGGGAGCTGGGTATATGGCACGCAACGAAACGAAGTATATGGAATCGGTCATTGCGCTATCGGAAGAACTGAACTTCACTCTGGCGGCGCAAAAAGTGCACGTCAGCCAACCGGTGATCTCGCGGAATATCGCAGAGCTCGAAGCGAGGCTGGGCGGAAGGCTCTTCGACCGCGATCGAAAAAAAGTACAACTGAATAAAGCCGGCCGCGCCTATGTCGAACAGGCCCGCATCGCGCTTCTTTATGGTGACCGAGCGTTCAAGGCGGCCCGCGCCGCGATGCAGGATGCGGACCTCGTCCTTCATGTTGGCAGGTCGCCCTATGCCGATCCCTTTCTGTCCTCCACGTTGTTTTCCGTTCAACAGGCAAGATTCCCTCGCATGAGAATCGAATTGTCCAGCCAATACTCGTTCGATTTGGCCCATGAGATTCTCGCCGGGGGGCTGGATCTTGGAATCGCGACGGAACCTCCTGAGTCTCCGTTGCTCACAACGGCCAGGATCGCAGAGGCACCCTTCTATATCGCGATGTCAGAAGAAGATGTGCTGGCGCGACACGCCTCTGTCACCCTCGAGCAGTTGGCAGATCGGTGCTGGATTCTGTTCGAACGGCGGTTACATCCAACGCTCTACGATAACGTGATGACAACGGCTGAAGCCAAAGGCGTCGCACCCCAGAGGATTCAACACGTCACGGCACCAGAAGAGGCGTTCCCCGCTGTGGCTGAAGGAAGCTGGATTGCCTTCGTCGTGAAGGCGGGTGCGCTTCGCATTGCGCGTGATGGTGTGACCGTCCGCCCACTTGTGGAAGACTCGCTTTCATTGAAGACCTATCTGATCTCACGATCAGACAATCAATCGAAGGCTGTGAGCGCGCTGGTGAGGTCTTTTATGCGTCAACTCGAGAGCACGCAGGTTGGCAGACAAAGACCGGTCGCTGTCCCAGCCTGAGATATCTCTCAGCGACTCGACCCAAGAGGCGCCACGTATCAGCCAAGAGTCAGCCGTTCCACGGTTCTGCGATGAGCAGCATCACCGCTCTCTTTGTTCCCAAAGGTTGAAGCGAGGACGTCCGGCCGAGAGGCCGGCTCCTTTTGTTGAATCGAATGCCACGGACAGTTTCGGCAGTCGCAATCGGAATCACAATTCCCGCGGCGTCGTTGCCAAGCGACGCCAACCCTTGGCCGCTTTACGTGTCAGGTTTCCAGACGCAGGGGTGAAGAGGCGAATTCTTACATATCCCAACTGTTGGAAACTTCAAGCGAAAGTTGCTTTCCGGCGCGGCTGACCACAAGTTTCAACTTTCGCAATGGCAAACCTCAGGCGGCCTGGTTTAGTGTTATCGAACTTGGCACCCCAACAATTACAATCAGCTCCGCAGCTTGTCCTTACGATGCCGCGTGAGCGTGCGAAGAGCTCTGTAATTTCGCGCGAAGGCAGTGCTGGCTTAATCCATTTATTTTCAGTAACCTTGGTCCTCCGGGAGTGAATAGAGCCATATGGATGTATTCGATTTAGACGGCGCTCTCGTAAACGACTACGAGCGCTTTGCGCGATCTTTCACCCAGATCCGCGCCCAGGACATCCGGACCCAAGTGGACGCGCTTTACGCGAGTGGTCGTTTCTGGCCGGAACCGCTCATCAGCATCAATCCGCATTATGAACGAGAAGCGAGTGTGCAGCACCTTGTAACTGAAGGTACCCTGCATCCTGAGACAGCACGCGTTTTCCGGATAGATGGTCAGCCAATCACTCTGTTTCGACATCAGGCACAATCCGTCGCCAAAGCGGCAGCAGGCCAAAGTTTCGTCGTCACCACCGGCACTGGCTCCGGGAAATCGCTTTGTTTCTTTATTCCAATCATTGACTCCGCCATCCGAGCACGGGCCGCGGGAGAGCCGCCGAGAACAAGAGCGATTGTTATTTATCCAATGAATGCACTGGCGAACAGCCAGCTAAAGGAGCTTGAAAAGTTCGTCGAGCAATCGGGGTTGTCCGATAATTTGCGTCCAACGTTCGCCAGGTACACCGGCCAAGAGAACGACGATGAGCGCGAATTGATTCGAAAGTCAAAACCTGACATCTTGCTGACTAACTTCATGATGCTTGAGCTGCTGATGACGCGGCAGAGTGAACGAGATCGCGCGGTAATTTCTAATGCTGACGGATTAGACTTCCTTGTTCTGGATGAACTCCACACATATCGGGGTCGACAAGGCGCGGACGTTGCAATGCTTGTGCGGCGGGTACGTGATCGGCTCTGCCGGCTTAAGCCGCCGATCTGCATCGGAACATCTGCCACCATGGCGAGCGAAGGAGAAGAGGTAGCCCGCGCTACAGCGGTAGCTAGGGTGGCATCGCGACTCTTCGGCACATCCGTTTCACCAGACGCAGTCATCGACGAGAGCCTCGAGCGCGCTACAGATTCTGGCCTTACGGCAGGATCGGCAGCTACCCTCGGGGACGCGGTGGACGCCGATCTTCCTGCATTCTTTGATGATCAAACTTTGCGGACCCATCCGCTTGCGATTTGGATCGAACTTGAGATCGGCCTCAAGGATGGCCAACGTCTCACTCGCCGGGTGCCAATTACGATCGCGGAAGCAGCAAGAAGGCTTGCTGAGAAAACCGGAAGAGAGGTCGAGCGCTGCCGTCAACAACTTCAATCGATGTTGACTCTGATGAGCATGCCCGCGAAGGAGCGTGGCGGCTCAGGAGATCGTGCCTTTTTAGCTTTCAAACTTCACCGATTCATTTCCGGGGCTGGCCATGTCTATGCCACTTTGAAGGGTGCGGGACAACGACGCATTACGCTCGAAGGTCAACGTTTCGATCCAGACGAACCCCATGCGCGGCTCTATCCTACCTTTTTCTGTCGCGGGTGTGGTCAAGAACATCATCCCGTTCTTCTCGTTGACGATGAGGGTGTACGTCGCGCACTTCCCAGATCCATTGACGAGACGCCGCTCGACGATCCTGACTCGGAGGAAGAAGCGGGATACTTAATGCCCGAGCCGGAGAGCGACTCGGAATACACCTTCACTAGCGCGCCAGATGACTATCCCGAAGAGTGGACCGAGCCCGGCCCCGGCGACACACGCCGCCTTCGCACAGACAAGCGCAAAGTCGCCCCAGTTCGAGTAACTGTAGATGTGTCTGGAGCTATCAATAAATCTGGGAGGACTGCATGGTTTCTCCCCGGCAAGTTCCGCTTCTGCCCAGCTTGTAAAGACCAACCGCCCGGGCAAGCTCGTGAAATCAACAAGCTCGCTGGTCTGTCGGCGGAAGGACGAAGTTCCGCTACTACGCTCTTGGTCTCGAGTGCGCTGCGTTGGATGAATTCTCAAGGCGATCGCGTCCAATTCGATAAGCGAAAGCTGCTCGGCTTCACAGACAACAGGCAGGACGCTGCATTGCAGGCTGGGCATTTCAACGACTTTTTATTCGTTTCATTGTTTCGCGCCGCCACACTGGCTGCAGTCCAAGCTTCTGGACCGGACGGGTTGGGTGATGAGGAGTTCGGTCGACGACTGCAAATAGCGCTCGGGTTTACAGCAGCAAACCAGAAGCGGCGTAAAGAGTGGTTGGCCAGGCCCGAGGTTTTGGGCGTTGGACTGCTTGACGCGGAACGCACGCTCGCGCGAGTACTGGCTCACCGTGTTTGGGCAGATCAACGGCGAGGCTGGCGATTCACCAACCCAAGCCTTGAAGAGCTCGGCCTAGTTTGCACCCGGTACGTCGCCTTGGACGAACTTGCTTCCGATGAGGAGGCCTTTGTCGATGCTCCGATAGAGCTTCGTCGCATTTCGTCGGAGAAGCGCCAAGAAGCTTTGGGCATCGTACTCGATACCCTACGGCGCGGCTTAGCAGTCACAGCAGACGCCCTCGATCCGACTATGATCGACATCATTGGGACGGCTGCACGCCAGACGCTACGTGATCCCTGGTCCGTTGCACAGCAGGAAACTCCTCGAGTTGCTGCCGCGTTGATAGTTGATGCACCTAGTAGAGACGAAACGACCTTGCGCGGGGAGCCTCTGATTGTGCGGGGCGGGCCCCGCAGCAGGCTTGCAAAACAATTAAATCGTAGTGAAATTTGGGGTCAGCGGCTCTCCAGCGCGACCTACGTGCAGGTACTCCAGGCACTCCTTACTATCGCAGAGAAGTATCAGTTAGTCCGATCCGTTCCTACCAGCTTCGATGTAGATGGTTGGCGACTCGCCGCAAATGCTGTACGCCTTGTGCGCGGCGCAGGCCGTACGGATGGTCGCGCTGCCAACCCTTACTTTGTGAGCCTGTATGAGACTCTCGCGAGTGCGCTTGCGCAGGGGGGCGACGGGCTGTTTGGACTCGAGGGCCGCGAGCACACTGCTCAGGTCGAACAGGAGCGGCGCGAATGGCGCGAATGGCGCTTCCGCTGGGGAGAAGATGATCGAGAGAAGCTTGCGGTGAACCGGGATCGACTGCGAGATGAAGGAGAACCCAACGTATTTCTCCCTGCCCTGTTTTGCTCGCCAACCATGGAACTAGGCGTGGATATCTCCGCGCTAAATGCGGTTTATTTGCGAAATGTACCGCCGACGCCGGCCAACTATGCCCAACGCTCCGGGCGGGCTGGACGGTCAGGACAAGCTGCCTTGGTCGTTACCTATTGTGCAGCGCAAAGTCCCCACGATCAGCATTTCTTCTCTAAACCGGAAGAGATGGTAAGCGGTGTCGTAAGGCCTCCAGCACTCGAACTTGCAAACCGCGATCTTGTCGAGGCCCACTTACACGCCGTCTGGCTTGCGGAATCTGAACAGAATCTTCGTGACGATATCCCCCATGTGCTCGATCTCGGAAATAGGAATCAGCCCATCCAAAATGATATTGCTGTCTCCTTCTCACGCCCCGGACTGACGGATCGTGCCGCCATAAGCATGCGTCGCATTCTCGACAGTATCAGTCCAGAATTGAACGACTCAACCGCCTCCTGGGCAGCTGATCGGGACGGGTTCGTCCAGCTGACAGCCCAGAACGCATATGATCGCTTTTCGGCTGCCTTTGATCGTTGGCGGCAGCTCTATCAAAGCGCTCATGCGCAGCTGTCCGAGGCCAACCGAAAGTCGGAGATGCATGGCCTCAGCGCCAAAGAACGCAAGGACGCGAAGATCGCGCAGGCCCAAGCAAATGAGCAACTAGCATTACTTGAGAAAGGGCGCGCTAGCGGAGGATCCGACTTTTACACGTATCGGTATTTGGCTACAGAGGGCTTCTTGCCCGGATACAACTTTCCGCGCCTACCAATTTATGCTTATGTTCCCGCCGTCGGCGCTGGTGGCCCAAAAGCCGCCTACTTGCAACGCGCAAGGTTCCTGGCAATCGCCGAATTTGGTCCAGGGAGCCTTATCTATCATGAAGGACGCGGATTCCGCGTGCACAAGGCAAAGTTGTCACCAGAGCTGCGAGCAGTGGACGGTGGACGTTTAGCTACAAAGACGCTCTATGTGTGCGATCAGTGCGGGGCAGCCCATGAAGATGAGCCTGAACGTTGCCATGCTTGCGACGCTGGGATGGGCAGCGTTGATCCAATCAGGAACATCCTCAGGATAGACAACGTTGAAACTCAACCCGCAGAGCGCATTACGGCGAATGATGAAGATCGCCAACGCCAAGGCTTTGATATTCAGACCGTATTTGCTTGGCCGCAGCGTGATGGCAGCCTAGACTTTTCATCTGCAGTCGCGTCGGACGAAAATGGTCCGATCCTCCGTATCGACTACGCGTCCGGCGCTACCATCAGCCGTGTAAACAAAGGGCTTCGGCGGCGTAGAGAGAAAAGTATCTTAGGCTTCGGCATTGATGTGGCTACCGGCCGCTGGACGGGCGGACCAGCCGAAGGTGAAGAAGAACAAACTCCCGAAGGTGTCACCACACAGCGAGTGGTCCCGATAGTAGAAGACAACAAGAACGCCGCCCTCCTTAGATTCGCTGAAGCGCATCTTTCCGAGACGACGATGGCTACCTTACAGCACGCCTTCACGCGTGGGCTGGAGCTAGTCTTCCAACTCGAGGAAGGGGAGACCCTGACGGAACCCACCCCGTCGCGTGAAAACCGCAAGGCGATTTTAGCGTTTGAAGCGACAGAGGGTGGGGCGGGCGTTCTTAGCCGCTTACTCAGTGAACCGAAGAGACTCGCGGAGGTCGCCAGAGCCACCCTTGATCTGATGCACTACCAGAACATCGATGCTGCGATTTCTGTTGGAGATCCTGACAGATTGACGGATGCTCTGGAGGCAGAGTGTGTCAAAGGATGTTATCGATGCCTTCTGTCTTACTACAACCAACCGGACCATGAACTGATAGATCGAACGGATGCTGACGTTCGACGCATCTTACTTCGCCTTGCGCGCGGGGACGTTTCTTCAGTGAATCAACCTTCAGTGGCACGACAAAGCGAATGGCCCAAGGCATTCGCTGCCTGGCGCTTACCAACGCCCGACTCCTCCCCCCTAACAGTCGGAGAAATGACCGTTCCCTTTGCTTGGCGTGCGCACCTAACTGCCGCAACCATCGAACCTCTCGCAAGTGAGATAATCGCCGCTGTTGAAGCATTGGGCTTCTCGCTGGTGCGTTTACCCGAGAAACCGGATTTCGCGCCACCCTCCGATCTTGTTGCCTTATTGGGAGTAGAAGGATGACCGAGTCTTTCGCTCCTGGCGATCTGGTCTTTGCTCGTGGACGCGAATGGGTCGCCTTGCCGTCTCCCGACAACGCTTGGCTCTGTCTGCGGCCCCTTTCGGGCGGAGAGGCAGACATTCAGGTCTTATGTCCGGCACTCGAGCGAGAACCAGTGCGTCCCGCTCAGTTCAGTCTTCCGGATTCTCAAGAGTTGGCAACACAAGACGCAGCCCGGCTGCTCTCGGAAGCGCTTCGCCTTTCTCTTCGACGAGGTGCCGGCCCCTTTCGTTCCGCGGCTCGTCTCGCCTTTGAACCCCGCGCTTATCAGCTGGTACCGCTTCTGATGGCGCTGCGACTACCAACTGTGCGACTCATGATCGCTGATGACGTCGGCATCGGTAAGACAATCGAAGCCGGACTGATCCTGCGCGAACTCGTTGATCGAGGCGAGATTGATCGGTTTTCCGTTCTGTGTCCACCTCACTTGGTGGAGCAATGGACAAGCGAACTGCGTTCCAAGTTCGATCTGGACGCTGTGGCGATCACCGCTGGCTCGGCAACTCGCCTTGAACGCGACCTCCCAGCATCCCAGACCTTGTTCGACACCCACCCATTCACGGTTGTCAGCCTCGACTACATTAAAGCGGACAAGCGCCGAGACAGCTTCGCTCGTGCTTGCCCAAGTCTTGTGGTTGTCGACGAAGCTCACGCTTGCATAGGCACCCACCAAGGACGTCAGCAGAGGTTTGAGCTCCTTCGGCGTTTGGCTGCGGACGCTGAACGCCACATGATCCTGTTGACTGCCACTCCGCATAGCGGCGACGAGGCCGCGTTTGATCGACTTCTTGGGTTGCTCGATCCAAGCTTCATGCTTGGTGCTTTGGACGATGAAGCGTCCCGGATTCGACTTGCGCGTCACCTGGTCCAGCGGCAGCGCATTGACATCACTGGCCGAGATTGGGGAGAAGATCGCGTATTCGCCCGGCACGAAACAGCAGAGCGTCCTTATGACCTCAGTGCTGAACATCGTGCATTCCATGAGGCCGTGCTTGACTATTGCTTAGAAGTTGTCACAGGGGCGGGACCCGACCAACAACGTCGCCGCTTAGCCTTTTGGGGTACTCTCGCACTCATGCGCTGCGTCGGTTCTTCGCCCGCCGCGGCCGCCAGCGCCCTGCGTAACCGCCTCGCTGCCGATGCAGATCGCTTAGAAGAACAAATATTCGACGACGAGGCGGATGCAGTCGATGTCGAACCTGCATCAGGCCTCGAAGTCTCGGGACCACTTGGGGTTCTGGTTGCCCAAGCCGAGCGCCTCGCTAAAGTCCAAGACCCCAAGCTCGGCGCCGTTATCAAATTATTAGAACCGCTGGTCGCAAAGGGTGCGAATCCAGTGGTTTTCTGTCGTTTCATAGCGACAGCCGATCATGTTGCCGCTGGCCTTCGTAAGGCATTTCCCAAACTTTGCATCGATGCAGTCACCGGAGCCCTCACGCCGGAGGAGCGTCGTGCCCGAGTCGATGATATGGCGGCAGCCGAGCAGCGCTTGCTCGTTGCGACTGATTGCTTATCTGAAGGAATCAACCTTCAATCTTTGTTCGATACGGTGATCCACTACGATCTCTCGTGGAATCCAACCCGGCACCAGCAGCGCGAGGGTCGCGTGGATCGCTTTGGCCAGCCCGCTCCGGTAGTGAGGTCAGTGTTGCTTTACTCGCCAGACAGTGCGATCGATGGTGCTGTACTGGACGTCATTCTGCGCAAAGCCGAAGCCATTCGAAAAGCGACTGGCGTGACTGTCCCGCTTCCCGATGAACGCGGTGCCATCACTGGTGCGTTGATGAATGCTGTCCTTCTGCGTAAAGGACGCTCGCAACAGCTAAACCTTGACTTGGGACTTTTCGAAGCTGCAGCTTCGATGGAAACCCGCTGGCGTGATGCCGAGGAGGGCGAACGTCGATCGCGGGCAAGGTTTGCTCAGAACGCCATCAAGCCTGAGGAAGTCATCCCTGAGTGGAGACGCTGGAGAGAACTCCTGGGTGATTCCGGAGACGTGCGACGGTTTGTTGAACGTGCAATGAGTCGCTTCGACGCCCCTTTGGAGTCCACCCTGGGAACTCCCTTGAGAGCCCATCTTGCGGCCCTTCCAAGCGCTGTTCGGGAGAGGCTTGCCGCTCGCGGACTTGAGGGCTCGATTCAGTTGGTGTTTGAGGAACCCGCGCCTGCAAACACCGAGGTTGTCGTTCGCAGCCACCCTTTGCCAGGTACCCTAGCGGAAGCGCTGCTTGAGAGTGCGCTAAATCCTGGGTCGAACCTCCTTGCGCCGGTGGGACGTACCGGTGCGTGGATGACTTCATCGGTTTCGACCATCACCACTATCGCGCTGCTTCGTCTGCGCTTCAAGCTAACGATTCGGGGTCGGCGCGAGCGCTTGCTTCTTGTTGAAGAGGCGGGGGCGATTGCGTTTGAAGGAGGATCTGAGATGCCTTCGACCGTGGGTGAATCGGCACGACGGCTCCTCGAACTAGAAGCTAGCGGAAACCTCGCCGGCGTTGCGCGTGACCGATTGATCGCTCAGGCCAGGCAACGCGTCGAGGTCTTGCTCAACGGCTCGATCGCCGCATACGCGCACGAACGATCCTCGACCCTCGGCGAAGATCACGCCCGCGTGCGGGCCTCTGGAGTAAATGTTCCCCGTGTGACCATCGAGCCCGTTTTGCCCGCGGACGTCGTCGGTCTTTTCGTTTTGATTCCTGGAGGCGTTTGAGAATGGCGCGTATCCGTAAGTCCGTATCCGCGCTCTTCGACGCAATTACGCTTGAGGGCGGCCTTATTTCCCCCGCAATGCTTACGCGGATCGCCGCCCGAAATGCCGACGGTCAGTCTGAAGCTGACTATGGGGTGCCAAAGGGCCTAACCCTGCGCGACGAAATCGCCCGTTACTTTCGTATTGGCCAAGCTCAATTCAAGGAACTTTTCGCCAGCCCGACGCCTTCGAGAAACGCGACCATCGGATTTGTCGACTCTCTACTTCGGGATGTGTTCGGATTCTCTGACGTACGGCATGTCGGAACACGGAATTTAGACGAACACGATTTCGTTGTGACGCTCGAGGGGCACGGCGGACGTGTTCCTATCGTTGTCGTACCGCCATCGGATGATCTGGATCGCGCCAGCGTCCATCTTCCATCGGAAGGCCGACGCAGGTCCGCCGCCTCTTCTGTACAAGACTGGCTCAATGCAAATCCCGATGCACTTTGGGGCTTCTGTTGTAACGGAGAACGCATTCGCCTGGTACGGGACAACGCCAGTCTCACTCGGCCAGCCTATGTTGAGGCTAACCTCCGTCAGCTCTTCGAGGGCGAGGACTTTGCCGACTTTGCTGCACTTTGGCTCTTGATCCACACCACGCGCTTTGGGGTACAAGGATCGATAGTTTCGGATTGCGCCCTGGAACACTGGCATGATGCGGGCGGCAAAGAGGGCCTAGTAGCGCGAGATCGCCTGCGAGACGGTGTAGAGGCTGCGCTCCTCGCGCTTGGCAATGGTTTTCTTTCCCACCCAGGTAATGGTGCCCTGCGCGACCATCTAGCTAAGGGTGAATTGCCGCTTCCTGAGTTCTTCGGCCAGCTCCTTCGTCTCGTGTATCGGCTCATATTTCTGTTGGCTGCGGAAGACCGAGGATTGCTTCATCCTCCTGAGATCTCGATTGCTGTACGTAAGCTCTACGCCGATGGCTATTCTCTAGGAAACCTACGCGACCGGGCCGTGCGCCGGGTGGCTTGGGATCGGCATCATGACCGCTGGGAAGGGTTGTTGATTACGTTCATGGCTCTCGCGAATGGCGAACCGCGTCTCGGTTTACCGGCGCTGGGCGGCCTATTCGCTCCAGATGTGATATCCCATTTGGAGCCGCTTCGTCTCTCCAACCGAGCGTTGATGGAGGCAATCTATCGACTCGCTTGGCTCAAGGACGATTCAATCCTCACTCCTGTCAATTGGCGGGACATGGAGACCGAAGAACTCGGCTCTGTTTACGAAAGCCTCCTAGAACTGACTCCTCGCCTTCTCGACCATGGGCGGGGCTTTGCGTTTGCTGAAGGAGCGGAGACCAAAGGTAATGAACGCAAGACCTCTGGCAGCTATTACACGCCCGATAGCTTGGTTCAGACTCTGCTCGATAGCGCACTCGATCCTGTACTCAACCGAATAGAAGCCGAAGCAAACGATCCAGCCGAAGCGTTGCTCGGAGTAACGATCATTGATCCTGCCTGCGGATCTGGACATTTCTTGCTGGCAGCCGCCCGCCGCATCGCAACTCGGGTGGCCAGGGCTAGAACGGGCGGCGTAGCTGCGGCCAGCGACTACCGTCATGCTCTGCGTGATGTGCTCCGGTCCTGCATTCATGGTGTGGACCGCAACTCAATGGCGGTGGAGCTAACCAAAGTTGCTTTGTGGGTCGAGACGGTAGAGCCTGGAAAGCCACTGGGCTTTCTCGATGCGAACATACGCTGCGGTGACTCTCTGCTTGGGGTTTTCGACCTCGAAGTGTTGCGCAAAGGCATCCCCGATGCGGCATATAAGCCGCTATCTGGTGATGACAAAGTAACGGCGCGTGACTTTTCCAAGCGGAACAAGGCGGAGCGCGAGGGACAAGGTGCACTTAGACTGCTGGGCGGTAGGGGGCAGCTTCCATCAGCTCCGCCACTCGCGGGCGCGGCGCGAAGTTTGCGTGCCTTGCCCGAGGACGATTCCGCGCAGATTGAACGCAAGCGGAAGATATTTGCTGAGTCTCAGGTGGACCCTGATCGCTGGAAGTGGCAGGTGGCAGCAGATAGTTATGTGGCTGCATTTCTCATATCAAAGACAACAGACAGCTCACCTACTGACAAGGCCGCGAAAATACCCACGACCGAAGACGTATGGCATGTACTTCAGGGGGGACAACTCTACGGTCCCCTCTTCGGTAGGGTAGAGGCCATGGCCATGGAGTCCCGTGTCTTTCATTGGCCATTGGAGTTTGCAGATGTGATGGGAGCAGGTGGCTTTGATGTTGTCCTCGGTAACCCTCCTTGGGATCGCATAAAGCTGCAAGAACAGGAGTTCTTTGCCGCCCGAGATCCAGAGATTGCACAAGCTCCCAACGCTGCTGCACGAGGACGCATGATCGCGCGACTCAAGGCTGCAGAAAGCGGCACCCGCGATCGGGCACTCTACGAAGAATTCGAAACTGCCAAGCGCGTCACCGAAGCCTCATCGATATTTGCCCGTGAGGAAGGACGTTTCCCGTTGACGGGATGTGGTGACGTGAATACCTACGCACTGTTCGCCGAGTTGTTCGCGAGCCTAGCGAGTCTGCGAGGACGTGCTGGGATCATTGTGCCGACGGGAATTGCGACGGATGCCACTACCGCGCCGTTCTTCAATGCAATGATGTCAGAGCGACGCCTATTCAGCCTGCATGATTTTCAAACCGGACTTGGCTTCTTTGATCGGATCGGTCACGCACGTTTCAAGTTTTGTCTATTGACGATTGGGCGTCCAGGAACTGGCCCAGCCGCCGTCGAGTTTAGCTTCTTCTCCAGAACAATCTCAGAGTTCGCAGATCGTCGCAGACACTTTACGCTGTCCCCAGGCGAGATTTCGCGGATCAATCCAAACACTGAGACCGCGCCAATTTTCCGTTCCCAAGCAGACGCCGATCTGACAGCGAGGATCTATGCTCGCGTGCCTGTCTTGCTTGACGAGTCAAAAGGGGTTGCTGGCAATCCATGGGGCGCATCATTTCTGCGAATGTTCGACATGTCCACCGACAGTAGCATATTCGCCACGGCAAAGCAGTTGCGAGACAACGGCTTCGCGCAGGAAGGAAGCGACTGGGTCGCACGAGACTTGAATGGCGATTCAACATCGGAATCGGTGCGACAGGTGCCTCTATATGAAGCAAAGATGATCCATCAATTCGATCATCGCTGGGCCACGTATGTGGGGATTGAAACTCGGGATCTAAACCAGGACGAGACGGCCAACTCAAACTTCGAACCGACGCCGCGCTATTGGGTTCCTAAGCAAGAAGTGGCAAATCGGCTCTCAGCCAAAGGCTGGACGCGTGGTTGGCTGATGGGATGGCGGGACATCTGTCGCTCTTCCGACGAACGAACGCTGATATCTGGAATCATTCCAGCGGTTGGCTGTGGCGATAAGTTTCTGCTGCTTTTCGTTGACTCGACGCCGAGATTGGCAGCGGCACTGTATGGCTCGCTGAACTCGCTAGCATGTGACTACATCACGCGACAAAAACTTGGTGGCACTTCACTGAAATATTTCACGTTCAAGCAGCTAGCAGTTTTGCCACCTACCGCCTATTCCGATTCAGACCTTGCCTTCATCATTCCTCGCGTATTGGAGTTGACCTACACTAGCAATTCCATGGCCCAGTTCGCGCTCGACCTCGGTTACAGCGGTCCACCCTTTACTTGGAATGACGATAGCCGTGCGAAACTGCGCGCTGAGCTCGACGCATGGTATGCGAGCGCGTATGGGCTTACGCGGGACGAGTTGCGCTATATTCTGGATCCTGCCGATGTAAATGGAGAGATTTTTCCATCCGAAACCTTTCGAGGGCTCAAGCACAATGAGATGAAGCGCTTTGGCGAGTACCGAACCGGCCGCCTCGTGCTCGAGGCCTGGGATCGCATCGGTCGCGGAGAGAGTCTTGACCAGTCGCCAGCAACCAATCAGCCGGCGGTCGCTCTTCACCACGCACTAGCTGCTGATCCGTCGACGTTGCCAGACGGTGAGTGGACCATGCCAAACGACAGCGTCTTCTCGGTCCAAGCGCAACTCGCTGCCATTCTGAAGGCATTGCCTGGGCCAACACCGCCGGAAAAAGTTCGGCTTGCGGCTCTCTATGCGCTCCAACCTCGCTATCTGACACCGCGCCTTTCTGGCACTCAGCGATCGACGTGGCGTCGCCTCGTGGGAGCCGCAGCCGAGATTGCATCTGGAACGAATACAGTCGCTTTTATTCCGACAATGAATGCAAATTGGCGCGATGCCTACACGCAGCTTCGCGGTATGCACGCTTTAGTTGAAGATAGCAACACACAGACATGGGCTCCCGGTACTTCTGTGAATGAGTATGAAACGAGGGGATGGCCAGATGGGCGCGCAGCATTTGTACTGCAAGCAGTGGAGGCGATGGGTATCGACATCGATCAAGCCATCTCCGCGCTTCCGGTTGCTGCCCAGGCTTGGGTGATGGCATATGCCGCATGATCTCTTTTCTCGACCTGCATTTTCGCTGACGCCTGAATCTGGGCGCACCGGGCCGAAGCTGTGGGTTCGCCGCCTTGTGATCTGGCGTGAGCCGAACAACATCATTCGCGATGTTGCCCTCAAGCCGGGACTCAACATTATTTGGTCGCCAGACTCTGAATCCACAAATGCACCTATCGGACATGGCAGTGGCAAGACATCCTTTTGCAGGCTGCTGCGTTTCTGCCTTGGGGAAGACAGCTTCGCGCCGGATGAGTTGCGGCACCGCATCGGCGAGATGTTTCCAAAAGGTTATGTCGGTGCCGAGATCATCCTCAATGGCGAGGTTTGGGTGGTTTTGCGTGGGCTTGGTGAACGTCGACGTGACACGGTGATTGAGGGCGGATCCCTCGACACGGTCTTCCAAACGAACCTTGCGCCAACGGGAATTGAACCACTTCGTCAAACCCTTACTAAGGCAGTCATCGGCGACGCAGTCAAGACAATGCCACACGACATTGGAGAGCAAGGAGCATGGAAGGCCCTTCTTGCCTGGGTCACGCGTGATCAGGAATGCCGATTCAGTCATCCCCTAAGCTGGCGGGATCCGAATAGCGATTCTCTCTCTCCCGTGCGTCACCTTTCGACTACTGACAGGCTCTTCATCGTTCGTGCACTTATCGGAGCGCTTACGGCTAACGAAATCGATACGCAGCAGAATGAGGAGATTGAGAGAAATAGTCTCTCAGCGCAACGTACCCATTTATCTCGTCTCAAATGGCAGATCGAAAGAGTGCGGAAATCTCTTGTGGAGTCCCTTGGGGAAACCGCCGGGTTAGAGCCAGGCGTACCTATGGAAACTCTGGCATTCAAGGATGCCGCATCCCAACGGCTACAGGAAGCATTGAAAATGCCTGTTGACTATGCTTCAACAGATTTGACCCGTGTGCGGTTAGACCGAGACGCTGCGAGAGACACACTTCAAGAACTCGAAAGAGAACTAAGAGAAGTCACCTCAGCAATTGAAGAAAAGAGAAACGTCATATCGATGATTCGTGGTGAACTGCCTGAAGCCTATGCTCAGACTGCTTCGGAGAACAATCCAGTCTGTCCGATTTGCAAGGTTCGCATAGACAAAGTCCTCGCGGAGGGCTGCGGAATCTCAAGAGAAACATGCGATCTACATGCCTTACAAGTTGAAATCGCACGCAAAGAAGAGGCAATCGAGAAAACCACGCGTCACCTGCAATTCTTGCGCGATAGAGAGCCTGCTCTTCGCAACGAGATAGCCGCGGCGCAACAGGAATACAGTGCACGAGAGAAAGCTCGCGCTGCTTTGGAGCAAGCAGCCGATGGCCGATCCAAGTCGGTGCGAGCCGCACAGCGCGTTGCTGACGAGGCTGACCGCTATGAATCACTACTCGCGGAACGAGACTCTGCCGATGTTATGGACGGGACCATTGAGCGACGATTGGAAGCAACACGGGACAGTCTCAGCGCCTACCGCGAGGCTGCCTCGGCCTCGATCCACCGCCTATCAGGATGGTTCGACACAATTCTTGGAGCACTTGTCCCTGGCGAAGTTTTGGGAGAGGCTAAGCTTGACGGGAATGGGCTCTCGTTTAGAGTTCAGATGGGCGGTGATCGCTCTACTTCTGCAATTGATTCTTTGAAGGTGGTTGCTTTCGACTTGGCTTGCCTTGTGATGTCCATTGAAGGAAATACCTACCTTCCTTGCTTTCTTGTCCATGACAGCCCGCGAGAAGCGGATCTGAGCCGCTCAATTTACGAACGTCTCTTTGAATTCGCGGCAAGACTGCAAGACCACGGAAAGGCGCCTCTGTTTCAATACATCCTCACTACGACAACTGCGCCCCCCGACGCATTTCAAAGTGCGCCGTGGGTTCGCTTGAAGATCAGAGGAGCACCTGCATCTGAACGGTTGCTCCAGACCGACTTATGAGACTCATCATTATTGGCCGAAGGTGAGAACCTAATTGAAAGAAAACACTGGCTCAACAATCGAAATTGAATATCCGCCTGGATTCGTCGTGCGAACTGAAGTGCAGAAAGCAGCCTTTGACAATGGCTTTCGCTTGGATCGCGGCATCCACAGGGGGTGGATGCGCTATGGCTCGACTACTGCTCAAGGGGATATTTGGCTCGCTGGAGCATCGCCGGCAGGACCTTGGCTGCTGTCCTTGGAGCAAAATGTTGTCATCGCGGAAATTGGACTGGCTTCCACCGCTGGTGGCCTCACAGGACCCGGCGCTGCAACCTTTATTTTCGAAGGACTCCACGACCTCTACTCTACGTTGGATCACGTCTATCGACTTGCAGTCAGTTTGCCCGACGCCCCGCTGCAGCGATTCAATGCAGAAACCCTATACTTGCCGCGCACAACTGAGGCTGAGCGCTTGGTTGTGGAACGCGTCGGTCAGACACTTTTTCGCGAGGCGTTACTTAAATACTGGAATGATCGCTGCCCATTGACCGGGGTCACCGACGTCCAACTATTGCGGGCGTCGCACATAGTGCCCTGGGCGGAATGTGAAACAGATGCCTTGCGCCTCGACGTTCACAATGGATTGTTGCTCTCGGCTCTTTGGGATGCTGCGTTTGACTCGGGTCTTGTGAGCTTCGCTGACGACGGCACGGTTTTAGCTTCGTCCAGATTGGGTTCATCGGCATTCAAAGCGCTTGGAATTCATTCCATTCAACCACTGACGGGCCTAACTGACTTCCACTTGGCAAATCTAGCGAGACATCGAATTAAATTTGGCTACTAAGCGACCAAATAGCAGCGCAAGTTATGAGATCTGGGCTCGCCGCTCGGATGCGCGAATCCACTCGTGGAATCCCGCAAATTACCGCGGAAATCAGGTGCTTCGGCCTCGGCTTTGTCGTTTCAAGATAGTCTCGAGCGTTGGCGGTAGACCGTTTCCGAGGTTTAGCGCGGGATCGCCGGCGTAGAGTAGTCCCGCAGAATACAGGGCTCCCCGCCTTGATCGTGGATGTACTTCGCCTCAATCGAGACGTTGGCCTTTAGACATGCAGAAAAAGTTGTGCCATCGGTGAATTCGATATGCACCTCTGGGCCGTATGTGCCATCT
>Ga0182024_10010006_pt1 | contig 19448 bp, 8 predicted proteins | sample P32metaG_FD_120480 | JGI IMG/M metagenome (GOLD analysis project Ga0182024, IMG submission 120480) | Permafrost microbial communities from Stordalen Mire, Sweden - P3-2 metaG (Illumina Assembly) | ecosystem: Environmental > Terrestrial > Soil > Wetlands > Permafrost | place: Sweden: Stordalen... | reverse complement strand
GAGAATGGCGTCTCAGCCATTCAACTGGTCGGGTGGAATCGCGGCGGCCAGGACGGCGGCGATCCGTCGCTCGACACGGACCCTGCTTTGGGTACACGGCAGGAACTGTACCGCGCGATCGCGAAAATTCAGGCCAGCGGCGTCAGGATGATTCTATTCGGCAAACCCATCTTTGCCGATATGTCCACGGAAGATTACAAGAAGGAACTGTACAAGTACGAAGCTGTCGACATGTGGGGCAATAAATACGAGTCGAACGGTTATAGCTACACCACTCCAACGCAACTCGCGGGGATCAACAACCGCCGCCGCGCGATCATGGACGTCTGCAGCCAGGCGTATCGCGACATCGCCACCCGGGAGTTCGAAAAGATCCTCGCACTCGGCGCGGCCGGCTGGCTGTTTGACGAAGTCATGCAGCACAACGGCGTGCTTTACAATTTCAGCTCCGGCCATGGCTACCCTCCGCCCGGCTATCTCTTCAGCGGCGACATCCCTTTGGTCAGGCAGTTTCGCGCCGCGGCAGACAAGGTGAACCCGGAATTCCTTTTCTCCGGCGAAGGCCCGGGCGATTGGCTCATGCCGTACTATACGCTCGGATATTACCGCATTGGTCCCGACACACGTCACGCGCTGCGCTATATCGACCCGCAAGCTCCGCTCATGGCCGCCGTCAGAGGCTTCGACGCGCGCGATGAAATCAATCTCATCCTCGCGTACCGCTACATCATCAGTTACGAGCCTTTTAACTTCAAGGGCCATGTCACGGATTTTCCTCTTACGCTGGCGTACGGAAAACGGGTGGATGCACTGCGGCGGAGGTATCGGGAATATCTTTGGGAAGCAGATTTTCGCGATACACTCGGAGCCACCGTGACAGCGGACGGAAACCATCGCCACACGGTCTTTGTGTCAAAAGGCGGAAAACGCGCGGTTGTAGTCGTGAATCTCGAACAGAGCAAGGCAATCTCGGCGAAGGTTGCTTTGCCGAATGCGGACCGTCTGGCGATCGTCACTCCGGAAAGTCCGGATATGGAGCCGGTTGCAGGTCCGTTGAGCATTCCCGCCCGGTCTGCGGCGGTGATTCTGGAGCGATGACGCGTTGGTAATAGTTCGTTCTTAAAACGTGAAGCGGACCGAAACAACCGCGTGCCGCGCCGGCAGAGCTGCGGAGGTGATCTGGCCGAATGCGGCGTTGGTGTTCGCGCCGCCCGCGGTACAGGCTCCGTTCACCGCGCCGCAATTGATAGACAGTGAAGTACTCGGGTTGTTAGGGTTGAAGTGGTTCAGAGCATTGAACGCCTGAATCCGGAACTCCAGCAACTTGTGCTCGTCCCAGACATGGAACTGCTTGAACAGACTGAAATCCGTATTCTCCACGCCGGGACCATAGGTCACGGTTGGCTGCTCGTTGCCGATCCCGAGTGAGTTGACCGAGGGCAGCGAGAACGCCGAAACGTTGAAGTCGTACCACAGGGGCGAAGCAGCCGTGGGTGTCTGCGATGAATTGAACAGCGGGCCGTTCTGCTGGCAGCGGAACGGTATTCCTCCCGTCGGTGTACCCGTCCAATATCCGATCGGGGCGCTATTGGCGGAGCATCCAATGGACAGCGGCGTGCCGTAGTAAAACGTCAAAATGCCCTCGATGTGCCAGTCGTTCGTCAGCAACTTGGTGAAGTTGTTGTTCCAGTATTTAGTGGCTCCGGGAACGGCGTACCCAAAATTCACGTTCACTGCCTGAGGTCGCGTGCCACTCGCAATGTTCTCGAGCAGTTTGTCCGAGACAAACTGCTGGCGCGCATATGCCAGTGTTTTCGACCAGGTATAGTTGCTGCCGAAATGGAAGTTCCTGCCCACCCGTTTATTGAACTGCGCCTGCAGCGCCTCGTAATTAGATTCTCCGTTCGAACTGTACATCTGGATTCCACCCCACCCGGGATACGGGCTGGTCAGCGCGCGAATCAGGTTGGTCGAATAGAATCCGGCGGTGCCTCCACTGGCGCTGGTAGGATCGAGGAATCTGGCAACCGGTCCCGGAGCCCCGTTGTTGGCCGTCGGAGTCCAGTCGGTCAGAGGGGGAACGGCATTCAGATCGATGAGACCCTGGTTGAACTGGTGATGCCCGACATTCGCCACATAGGCGATATCCATCACAAAGCCCATGTCCAAATCGTGCTGGATACCGAGGCTCCAGTCATAGGTCGAGGGCGCCGGATAGCTCAAAGGGCCACCGACCGTAGTCTGAGGGGTGAAGACCAGGGACGAACTCGACAGATTGGCAATATTCTGTTCAAGCACAATTGGCGCCAGGAAGTGCGGCGGAGTGGAGATCGGCCCTATGCCTACGCCCGAAGCGCCGCTGGTCGCGTCGACGCCAAACGCGCGTCCGTAGAAGATGCCGAAGCCGCCGCGTAGCGCGGTCTTGCCGTTCCCGAACACGTCGTAGGCAAAGCCGATGCGCGGAGCAAGCGCAAGAGGGGGCGTACTGAAGAGAGAATGATTCGCCGACTGCGTCTGAACGATACCCGAAAACGGCGTGCCGCCGAGTCCGGCCGTGCTTCCAGGAGCGAATGTTCCCTGCTGCGCGTACGGATAGGTCGCGCCGGTTTTAGGATTGATCGAGGCCTTGTTCCCCGAAGGGCAGCTGGAGGACGCGGATACCGCTACCGTGCAGGTTGGGAATAAGACCTGACCCTGCGCGGACGCGCTGTAAGTAGAGGCCACGAAAACACCCTGAGTCTGGCCCGGAGCATCGTAAGGAGAGCCCAGCCTCTGAAAGCGCACCCCGGCGTCGAGAGTCAGCCGCCGGTTGACTTTCCAGGTATCCTGCACGAACCACTCCGTTTGCTTGTAGCGCGTGCGGTGGATCGGCTTGAGATTGTCCTGCCCATAGCCATAAGTGTTGCCCGTGAGGGCGTTGGAGAATGGGTCGCCCGTATCCACCGGGTTGCTGAGGTCGGAACCGAAGTAATACGTGCCTGCGGTGTTGTAGACCGAATAATCGCTCACATTGCGGGCTTCGTGCTCGAAATAGAAACCGGTCTTGATGCTGTGGGCACCCTTGATCCACGTAATGTTATCGGTGAAGGTTGCAAGGTTGTCGGTTCCATCGAAAGGCCACCGGCTGTCGAAACCGAACGAGGGCAGGCTGGGAATGCCGGTAGGCGACGATGCGGCGCTAAACCCGGAAGGCAGACCGAAGTTGATATTCGGCAGAAGATTCAGATAGTTGGCCGATGCGGGGAAGACCGTCGGCAGAGTTAAGGTCTGACCGTTCGAAGTCAATGGGAGCAGACTTTTGTCGTACAGAGCGGTGTTGGTGGGCTGATTCTGCTGGTGAGCGCGATTCTGTCCGACTGTCGCCTCATTGATCAGATTGGGCTTGAACGTGTGTATATAGGTCATCGCGAAGCCGACAGACGGAATGAAATAGCTGTGGGGAAACTGTCCCCAGCCGTCGCCCGCGGCTCCCAGAATGGCGCCGTAGCCTGTCTGGGCCTGGTGGTCCTGCAGGCCGCGCCAGAACATCGAATCCTTCGAAGAAATGTTGTAATCCAGTCGGAGGATCTTGTCCAGGCGCGGATCGGTGTTGCTCAGAACGTCCGTGAAGTTGTACTGGCGCGCGCCGGTCGGATCGGTTGTATTGGGCAACGGGAAAAGATTCAGCATGGCGCTGCCGATCGGGCTGATGCGGCTGAGCGGAATGATGTTGCCTGGAAAGCACCCCGCTGCGCCCGCACTGGAGCAGGCTTGTCCGCTGTTGGGATCGCGGACCAGAATTGCGGAGCCGTTGGGGTTTACGCTCTGTGAAAAGTTGCCCTGCCGCTCGAGCGCCGTCGGCATCGTGTATTTATTGAGCACGGTGCTCTGCGCGTTCCAAAGCTGGTCCCAGGAAAAGAAGAAGAAAAGGCGGTTGCGGCTCCGGTTGAAGGGCACTCCCGGCATGATGAGCGGGCCGCCGACGGTGCCGCCGGGGTTCTCGTAACGGTATCGGGGTTTCTGCACATGCAGTTCGTTGTTGAAGAATTCGTTGGCGTTGAACTCTTCGTGCCGGTAGTAATAATAGGCACTGCCGTGGAACTGGGCCGTACCGTTTTTGATCGTGACGTTCAACTGGCCGCCGTTGCGCGCGCCGTATTCGGCCGAGTAATTGCCGGTCAGCAGTTTGACTTCGGCAATGGCGTCGGTGCTGGGCGTCTGGTAGGTGCTGAGACCGGGAGCTCCCGAGTCCTGGGCGGCCATGCCGTCGAATGTGACCAGAACCTGCCCTTGTTGACCGCCGTTGATTACGGCGGAGTTGCCGTTCCATCCGCGCTGGTCGTAGGTTCCCATGTCGATAACGCCGGGCAGGTCCTTGACGAATCCTTCCCAGTTCCGGCCGCGGATGGGCGTCTCCTCGAGCTGCTTCAGGTTGATGTCGGTCGCATGGTCGGAGCTATCCGTCACGATGCGGGCCGCTTTCGCCTGCACTTCGACGGAAGTGGCTATATCGCCGACTTCGAGCCTAATGCTGTGGAGGTCGACTTTTTCCAGCGTTCCTAGCGTAATGGCGTTCTGAATATAGGTTTTGAAGCCGGGATGCGTGACTTTCAGGTCGTAATCGGCCGGGAACAGGTCCGGGAATATGAAGGTTCCGTTTTCCGAGGTATGGAACTCGCGGACCTGTTTGGTGATCTCGTTCGTTAACTGGACAGTTGCGCCGACGACGAGGGCGCCGCCGGAATCGACCACGGTTCCTGTGATGGAGCCGGTCACGCTTTGTGTGTTTGCCATTGGCAACAGTGCCAGCAGCGGGAGCATGAGAACAACCCAGTTCATCCGTCGCGTCTTATTTGTCATTCGGCCTATACACCCACCTAGTGTTCCCTCAACTATCCAGCCCCGAAAGCGGTTTCTCAACGAAAATCGCACACGCTGAGCAATATTGCACAAATCGCAACGCGAGCGAGTGAGTCAGATGCCTCTGACCCTTGCGAACAGGCCCTCCGATAATGCGCGACCCCGGATCCCAAACAGAGTAGAGGTTTCCAGTTGTTGCGATTTGAGCTACCCGGTGATAAAATGTGGTCCGTGAGCAGGCAAGCGGTAACTTCGGATCCAGCCAGCCCGGTACGTCCGAAACCTCGGTATCAACTGGAAACGGTAGCGCGCGCCTGCAGCGTCCTCCGGGTTTTCTCAAACGACGAGGAACTGCTGAGTCTCGCCGACATCATTAGCCGGACGGGGATCGAGAAGACAATCGCATTCCGCATTGTTCGGACGCTGGAGCAACAGTCTTTCCTGCGCAAAGTAAGTGGCCACCGCTACTCGACAAACGTGCAATTACTGGGCTCCAAGCGATACCGAATCGGATATGCCGGACAGACTTGCGATTCACCATTCGCAACAGCCGTGGAAGAGAGCTTACGGCGCGCCGCCGCTCGCAGCCAGATCGACCTGGTCGTTTTCGACAACCACTACAGCGAGAAGATCGCACTTCGCTGCGCCAGACAGTTGATCGCGGAGCGCGTGGATCTCGCCATTGAGTTTCAGACTCACCAGAAGATCAGCCCGCTGATCTCCTCCATGTTCCAGGCGGCCGAGATCCCGATGATTTCCGTAGATATCCCGCATCCGGGCGCTATATTCTACGGTGTCGACAATTACAGCGCGGGGCTGGCGGCCGGCCGGGCGCTGGTTAAGTGGTGCAAGAATCACTGGCAGGGACAAGCTGACGAACTGCTGCTGCTGGAACTCGAAATCGCCGGTTCGCTCCCTTATTTAAGAATGAGCGGAGTCGAAGCAGCGGTGCGCCAGGCTATTCCCGCGATCAAAGCCGTTCGGATGGAGACGCGAGGCGAGTTTGCAAGGGCACTCGTGGGTGTACGCAACAGGCTTCGATCGACGCGAGCCGCTAAGACACTGATTGCCGGCGTGAACGATCCATGCGTTTTTGGCGCTTTGCGGGCGTTTGAAGAATCAGGCCGCCTGGAATCGTGCGCGGCCATGGGGTTGGGCGCGATACCGGAAGCCCGCAGCGAGTTGCGCCGCCCGGGGAGGAGGCTGATTGGATCCGTTGCCTTTTTCCCCGAGCGTTACGGGGGCGATCTGATCCAGCTCGCCATGGACATTCTTCAAAAGCGAAATGTGCCGCCAGCGGTCTTTGCCAAGCATGAACTGCTCACGCGCGAAAATGTCGACAGCTTCTATCCAGGTGACTCCGATTTGAGCGATGCTTATGAGAAAATTCGCTAGGAGAGACAGTTTCGTTGCGATTTAAGAAACTTTCCGCCGGCGATCGTGGGGAGGCCGGGATCGCCTCTCAAACCATGCAGCCCAACCCCGTATGGCTCCTGGCGCGATTCCTGCCCGATCGCGGTAGAATCAGATATTGCGTTTTGCGCAACGGACGACAGCGGGTCAATCTCCACTGGACCCGGCGGGTCCTTTGAGCACATCCTTAAGGAGTGCACCCTGAAAGACGATCCGGGATCGAATCTCTGACCGGAACAGCAATGTGCTTCGCCATGCTGGCCCTGCAGCTTTCCGCCGCGCCTCCGGTGGATTTCGCGCGCGATGTCCGGCCGATTCTGTCTGACCGGTGCTTTTCCTGCCACGGGCCGGATTCGGCCAATCGAATGGCCGGACTGCGGTTCGATATCGAAGATGGGCCGAAGAAGCCGCGGGGCGCGCGTCCTCCCGTCGTGGTGCCGGGAGATGCGGCGGCTAGCGAAATCCTGAAGCGGGTGGCGCCGGCGATTCCGGCGCGTCGGATGCCGCCTCCTTATTCCGGTCGAAAGCCTCTTACCGATAAAGAGGTGGCCACGTTGCGCGCCTGGATTGAGCAGGGCGCGAAGTGGGAGGGGCACTGGAGCTTCCTTCCTCCGGTCCGGTCTGCGGAGCCGCCGGTGCAAAACAAAGCCTGGGTGCGGAATCCGATCGACAGCTTTATTCTCGCGCGCCTCGAAAAAGAGGGGCTGCAGCCTTCGCCGGAGGCGGACCGCGCGCGGCTATTGCGACGGGTCAGTTTCGATTTGACCGGGCTGCCTCCCACGCTCGCCGAACTGGATGCTTTCCTCGCGGATACCTCGCCAGACAGCTACGAGAAGGCGGTAGATCGTCTGCTGGCATCGCCGCGATATGGGGAACGGATGGCGGTCGATTGGCTCGATGCCGCGCGATATGCGGATACGCACGGGTATCAGGTGGACTCCGCCAAAGAAATGTGGCCATGGCGCGACTGGGTGATCAAAGCGTTCAATAGCAACCTGTCTTATGACCGGTTCACAATCGAACAACTGGCCGGTGACCTGCTGCCGAACGCGACGCTCGAGCAGAAGATCGCTACCGGTTTTCAGCGCAATCCTCGAATTAATGCAGAGACCGGAGCTATTGCGGAAGAATTCCAGGCGGAGAACCTGGTGGACCGGGCGAGTACGGTGGGAACCGTGTGGCTGGGGCTGACGGTGGGTTGCGCGCGCTGCCACGATCATAAGTTTGACCCGATTAAGGCACGCGATTTCTACAGTTTGATTGCGTTCTTCAACAACGTGGACGAGGTGGGCAACGGCGGCATTGCCGATGGCCGGGGCAATTTCAGGCCTTACCTCAGGCTGCCGTCGCCGGAATTGGACGCGGTGGTGGCGGAGAAGGACGCGGAGCTCAAGCCGGCGCGGGAGAAGCTGGATGCGCTGGATAAAAAGCTGGCGGCGGGCCAGCCTGAGTGGGAGAAGGCGGCGCTGACGTATCAACCGAAGTGGGAAGTGCTCACGCCCGGAAATCTGAAGGCCGAGAACGGTGTGACCTTGAAAGCGCTTCCCGATGGTTCGGTGCTGGCGGGGGGCGCAACGCCGCCATCAGCCATATTCGAACTCACGGCGGACACGAAAATGAAGAACATTACCGCCTTCCGCCTGGAGTTGATTCCGGATGACAGCCTGCCCGGTGGCGGTTCGGGACGCGGGGCTGGCGGCAAGGGCGTGGTGACTTTGTTTGAGGTGCGCGCGGCCAATAAAAAAGTCGGACTCTCGCGCATTACGGCGGATTTCAAGTCCGAGGAGTCGGAACTGAATCTTGTGTTACGCCCGTCGGACCAGTTGAAGCGGGGCTGGGGCATAAATCCGGAAATGAATAAACGGCATTACGCGGTGATCGAGACGTCGCGGATGTTCAGCCCTTCCGGCACAATGACATTTCGGATCGGCAGCGAGTACGAGGGCGCTCCCTTGGGTCGCTTCCGGATTTCAGCAACGGATTCGGAGTATCCGGAAGTGGTGCCGGCGGAAATGGCGGCGATTCTGCGGACGCCTGTTGCCGAGTGTTCGGAGAAGGACGCGGCGGCGCTGACGAAATACTTTGTGAGTCATCCGGTGGAACGACGGAAGGCAAGTGAGGCCGTGGCCGAGCTCGAAGCGGAGCGGCGAACTGCGGAGAACAAGATTCCGAGCACCATGGTGATGTCGGAGATGGCGACGCAGCGCAACATGTTCATCATGATCCGCGGAGCCTATGACAAGCTTGGGGACAAGGTGACACCCGCGGTGCCGGCGTTCCTACCGCCCATGCCGCCGGATGCGCCGCGGAACAGGCTCGGTCTGGCGCGCTGGCTTGTGGATCCATCGAATCCTCTGACCGCGCGCGTGGCGGTAAATCGGTACTGGCAGATGTATTTCGGGACCGGCTTGGTGAAGACCGCGGAAGACTTCGGAAACCAGGGAGAAGATCCCAGCCATCCGGAACTGCTCGACTGGCTGGCCACGGAATTCGTTCTAACGGGGTGGGATGTAAAGGCGATGCAGCGGCTGATCGTGACGTCCGCCGCGTACCGGCAGTCATCGGTTGCGACGCCGGCGCTGCGGGAACGAGATCCGGAGAACAGGCTGATCGCGCGTGGCCCGCGGGTGCGGCTGGCGGCGGAGATGATTCGGGATCAGGCGCTTGCAGTGTCCGGCCTGCTGAGCGCGAAAATGGGCGGCCCTTCGGTAAAACCTTATCAGCCGGATGGATTGTGGGAGCAGCTTTCGGCGTTCCAGGGGCGGAAGCTGTTCGTTCGCTCAACCGGTGAGGATCTGTGGCGCAGGAGCGTGTATACGTACTGGAAACGTACGGTCCCGCCACCCTCGATGACGATCTTCGATGCGCCTACGCGCGAGTCCTGCGTCGTGCGGCGGCAGATGAGTTCGACACCGCTGCAGGCGCTGGCGCTGCTGAACGACGAGATGTATATCGAGACCGCGCGGAAGTTTGCCGAGCGGATCATGAAGGAAGGCGGCGCATCGCCGGAGCAGCGGCTGGCATGGGCGATGCGCCTCGCGACGTCGCGGCCGGCAAGCGAGCAGGAAGTGAAGATCCTGGAGCAGGGGCTGAACCGGAGGCTGGCTCAGTATCGTGCGGATCGGCCGGCGGCGGAGAAGCTTTTGTCGGCGGGCGAATCGCCGCGGGATAAAGCCATCGATACGGCTGAACTGGCGGCCTACACGACGACGGCCAGCGTAATTCTGAATCTGGACGAGGTGATTACACGCCAATGAATCCATTAAGAGAACATCAACTCACAATGACACGGCGCCAGTTGTTCGGGCGTGCGGCGACGGGTATCGGGTCGGCGGCGCTGGCGTCTCTGCTGGCTCCCAGTGCGCAAGCCGCGAAGGGGCTGCCGGGGTTCCCGAATTTTCCCGCAAAGGCGAAGCGGGTGATTTACCTGCACCAATCGGGCGCGCCCTCTCAGATGGACCTGTTCGACTACAAGCCCGGGCTGACGAAGCGCTACGCCGAAGAGCTGCCGGATTCGATCCGCATGGGGCAGCGGCTCACGGGCATGACTTCGGCCCAAAAGAAGTTTCCCGTGGCTCCGTCTATCTATAAATTTGCACAGCACGGCAAGGCCGGCATCTGGCTGAGCGAACTGCTGCCGTACACGGCGAAGATTGCCGACGAGATCACGGTAGTGAAGAGCACCTTCACCGAGGCGATCAATCACGATCCCGCAATCACGTTCATTCAGACGGGCAGCCAGGTGGCGGGGCGGCCGTGCTTTGGCTCGTGGGTGAGTTATGGGCTGGGTTGCGAGACCGACGATCTGCCTGCCTTCGTGGTGATGATTTCGCGCGGCACGGGGCGCAAGGTGGATCAGCCTTTGTATGACCGGCTGTGGGGCAGCGGCTTTCTTCCAACGGCGTATCAGGGTGTGAAATTCCGGTCGGAAGGCGACCCGGTGCTGTATCTTTCGAATCCTCCGGGCATCGATGCGAACCGTCGCAGAAGCATGCTGGACGATATCCGGCAGATGAACGAGATCAACGAAAAACAGTTTGGGGATCCGGAGATTCAGACGCGTATCCGGCAGTATGAGATGTCGTACCGGATGCAAACTTCGGTGCCGGAGCTGACCGATCTTTCCAAAGAGCCCGCGTCCACGTTCGAGTTGTATGGACCGGACTCGAAGAGGCCCGGCACTTACGCGTCGAACTGCATTCTGGCGCGGCGTCTTGCGGAGCGGGGCGTGCGGTTCATCCAGCTATATCACATGGGCTGGGATCATCATGAGGGAGTTCCGCGCCAGTTGCCGCCGCAGTGCCTGGATACGGATCAGCCTTCGGCTGCGCTGATTCAGGATCTGAAACAGCGCGGAATGCTGGACGACACACTGGTTGTGTGGGGCGGCGAGTTCGGCCGTACCGTATACTGCCAGGGAAATCTGTCGCCCGAGAATTACGGCCGGGACCACCATCCCCGCTGTTTCACCGTTTGGATGGCGGGCGGTGGTATCAAGCCGGGGCTATCCTTCGGCGAGACTGACGACTACAGCTACAACATCACCGAAAACCCCGTGCATGTCCACGATATGAACGCCACGCTGCTACACTGTCTGGGCGTGGACCACACCAAACTAACGTACCGCTACCAGGGGCGCGACTTCCGGCTGACGGATGTCCACGGCACCGTAGTCAAAGAACTGCTCGCGTAATTGAAGGTCATGTGGAGGGTGAGTGCGCTTGTGCGAAAGCATCGCTACGTCAATCAGGTGTGCGGATTGCCCGTAAGGTCAAATTATTTGCTGGACCACCTCAGTAATTCTTCGTCGTGGGCGACCGAATTCGGGCGGATGCCGTGCAGCCAGGGAAGCAAGGGGCGCAACCACAATCCATTTGCGTTTACGACATTCTTCGCCGGAGGAGGCTTCAAAGGCGGCGCCAGTTACGGCGCGAGCGACGAATGGTCGTACTAAGTGGCGGACAAACCTGCATGCTGTTATGATCTGTACGCGACCATGCTGCATCTGCTGGGGATCGATCGCCGCATTACCGACGTGTTCGGTGAAGTGATCCGGGAGATCGTGGCCTGATGCGCAGGCTGCTGTGGCTGGCAGCGCTTCCGCTGCTTCCTCCTTTGTCCGCGCAATTCAGTTTGTATTCGTGCATGACGGTGACGAAGGAGTACGTGGTGGGCGCGAAGTTGCCCCCCAGCGGATTGTTTGTCCAAGACGCGGGTGGCCGCTGGCAGCACGCGGGCTTTAATCACCCGTTCATTTTTTCCCTGGACTACGATACCGCGGATCCGTCCATCCTTTATCTGGCTGCGGGCAACGGCTTGATTCGCTCCTCTGAACACGGCGGGAAATGGAAAATCCTGACCGGCAGCGATGTCACCGAACTGCGCGATGTCTCAGCGGACCGCAACACTCCAGGCACGATTTACTTTGCTCACAGTCATGGAATTCGTGTCAGCCACGATCGGGGCGCGACATGGAAGGAAATTGGTGCAGGGCTGCATCGGACGTTCACTGAAGCTGTTCGAGCCGACCGCCGTCAGGCGGGTGCAGTGGTCGCCGGCGGAGAAGAAGGAATCTTTCGCAGCGAGGATGGCGGCGGGACCTGGCATCTCGCCGGCGCAGCGGGCTTTCAGATTACGCGCATCGAGCAATCTCCCCACGATGGATGTGAGTGGGCTGCGACCACGCAGAGCGGCGGAGTGTTCCTGTCCCACGATTGCGCGAAGACGTTCGAAAGCAGCGGACGGATCGGCGTGGGCGCTACGCTCTACGACGTGTCGTTCGACTCGGGCGACGCGAAACGGATCGCGGTAGCAGGTTGGGGACCAGGTGTCGCGATCTCGGAAGATGGCGGCAGGACCTGGCAATCCCGCAACGCCGGTCTGCCTGTTCCGGAAGTGGTCAGCGTGATTTTCGATCCCAATGTCCGCGGTCGAATCTATGCGAGCGTCCGCGACGATGGGCTGTACGTGTCCAACGATGTGGGCCGAAGCTGGTCCAAGCAGGGACTGGACGGAAGCGTGATCAATCGCATGAAGTTCGTTCCGGATGTTCGCAAATGAAATTCGCCATCCTCCCACTTCTGTTTGCCTGTGTCCCACTGCACGGGCAGCCGTCTTTCGAGCAGCGCAAGCTGGCCATGATCGACGCCTACGCGCATTATCAAGGCAAGGGTGACTATGGTTACGCGGAGATAGCGGCCAAGCTGTGGCGGCATGAGGACGCAGGGTGGTGCTCCAGGAAACTGCAGGAACTCCTGGCCCAGCCTTCGGGCGACATGTTCTGGATGTACCCGGTCACCGCGATCGCCTATCTGGATCAGGGTCAGCTCGAGGAATCGGCGAGGCAGGCTCTGCACCGGGCATGGAGGACGTACATGCCGTATCGGGGCGATACCGAAAATCACTTCCTGCTTTACTACACATGTCTCTATCTGATGTCGCAGATGTGGCCGAATGCCGACTGGTACACGGGCAATTCGTCAGCGCACAATATGGAGGAGGCGCGGCAATGGATTGAATCGTGGGTCCACCTGACCACTACTCGCGGCCAGGGCGAGTACGATTCTCCCCACTACATGGGTGTCTTCCTGCTACCGATGTCCTACCTGGCGGCCTGGGCGAGCGACCCCGCGATGAAGAAGCGTGCGGCGATGATGCTCGACTTGCTGATCGCCGATTATGCTCCGGAGAATCTCGATGGGCTTTATGTAGGCGCGCACGCCAGGGTCTACGAATCGCAACTGGTCGAGCCGTCAAACGGCGTGTCCGCCGATTTCGGATGGTTGTGGTTCGGCCTTGGGCACGCGCAGGCCGTACCCGCGAATTACGCGCTCTATTATTTGCTGGCCAGTGGGTATGAGCCGCCGGAGGTGCTGAAGCAAATCGGCACGGATCGCAGCCAGCCCTACACACACCTCGAACGCAAGCGGACGCGCAACCGCTGGCGCTTCCATGACGATTTGCATGGACCCGTGTATAAAACCACGTATGTCCGCCGCGAATACGCCGTTGGCTCGGACCAGGGTGGAGTTTTGCAGCCGATTCAGCAGCACTCCTGGGATGTGACGTGGTCGGTGCCAGACGCGCGTGGCGTGCAGAATACGTTCTTCACGGTGCATCCCTACTCGTCGACTCAGGAACTGCAAACGTACTTCGTGTTCAACCCCGATGGCGCCACGGAAGGCGTAGTGAAATCGAAGAAGACGTACGATTCGCCCGATAAGCTCCTGGGCGGTTCGCCTTTCGAGAAAATCGTCCAGGACCAGGATACGGTGATCGCGCTTTACAATATTCCTCCGGAGACGCGCTTCCCGCACGTGAACGGATTTTTCTCGAAGGATCTCCGCGAGGTGGTGGAAGACAAGTCGGGATGGATTTTCATGCGCGGCGGCGACTCGACGTATATTGCATGCCGACCGCTCCAACCGTATTCGTGGAAGCCGATAGAGGGCGGCGGCCGAAGGCTTTTTAGTCCCTATTTGAAGAACGGGTTCGTGGTTCAGGTGTCGGGTCGATCCGAGTTTCCCGACCTCGCATCGTTCGGAAAGGCGATCCTTGCATTGCCGCTGGAGTTTCGGCTCGATCCCGTGCCTGCCGTGCGCTTTCCTTCTTTGCGCGGCACGACCATCGAATTCACGTATGGAATGCCTCCCCGATTGAACGGCCACGCGATCGATTACGATCAGTGGCCACTGTTCGGCGGGCCGTTCGTCCAATCGGAGGTGGATTCGCAGCGGTTGATTCTGAAACACGGGTCCTTGCAACGAACCCTCGATTTCAAAAATCTGACCGTCGCCGACACTCGGAATTAAGCTGGTTCCTGGTTAACGTTGCGCCGCGATAACGTAGCTGCACGTCATCCAGAACGGCGCGCGACGGCGTCAACGTTCCACTCTAACGGAACCGGACCCGTGAAATCACGGGGCTGCCCGACGGCGCCAATGAGCAATTTTGACCAGACTCCCTGAGACGCAGCACGTACGCATGATAGTTCTCGTGACAAAATGCTACCGTTGCGGTGCCGATACGCAGCTTTATGAGCCTCGTTGCCTCTCGTTTCTGCTGGCCCGTTGCGCGTCATGACCCGTCATGACCCGTTGCCCGTAAGTCTATGAAAACATGGTAGTGCTAACGGGAATCGAACGGGTTACAGTTCAGTCTGGTTCGGTTCAGTTGGGTCTAAGTCGTACTAAATAGGTTCAGTTCGTCTCGCGAGGACGGTTCCCTGCCCCGGATGGAGTACTGACGTGGTCTCCCGCGGCGGTTTTGCCGCCCCGCAAGAGCCGGGTAAAGGTCGTCCGAAAGAGGACGCTGCAGATGCGAAAATTCGATCGGCAGTTTGGTATCCGCCTGCAGCGGCACGATAGGGACCGGTGCGGCAAACGTTGCGCCCGCCATTGCGACCACGCTGCGCCGGCTCATACTGCGCATTCTTCGCCAGATCGCCAGCAACAAGGTTCCCACACGGCACGAAACCCGCCTTCTGAAGTGTTCTCCGGCTCGCCAGGTTTCCGATGTTGGAACGCGCCGCGGGAACGCTGCCTCCTGCCCGGCAAGCTGTCTTCAACTCCTGAACCAGAACAGGGCCCACCGACCGCCATTTAGCGCTTCAACAAGCGAGGCTTTCAGTGCTAGACTTCTTTAGCTGAAACGCCGGAGATCATATTGAATCTATGGGAAAACGGTATCTGGTACCTTACCATTGGGCTAACCGCCGCCCTGCTCGGTACTCGAAGTGCATGAAAAATCAAGAATTCTTGCCTCTGAGAAAAGGCGCGAGCGCGGCGGCCTCGCACACGTCGTAACACGATGTTACAAGACAAGCAATCGTGCTGTAACGTGCAAAGAACGCGCTCGCCGAGCGGAGTCAAAAACCCATTCCCATCGTCATTCTGATCGCGCTGTTCGTCCATGACTTAGTCTCGCATAATATAGCGGGCAAGCTATGGTAATGGGAGTCCCGCGAAATAGGGCTTCGGAAAATGACGATCTCCCGCTATATTCTCCGAAGCTCAGTAGATAGGCGTGTGGCAGACGCTCCAAGAATGAGTTTGTTATTATTCTAGAGGTGCGTCACAAGACGGTACCTTTAGGCAGTTCGCGGCCTGCTCCGGCGCGAAACGCCGACGTGTCAGCAACCACTCGAAATCGGCGAGAACCCCGGCAAGACTGAGCGAACATAGGACTTCACGGTTGGTCGTACATATGCATACTGTTCTTAATATGCTCGATGTCGTCTGCCAGGATCTTCGCTACGCCTTGCGTGCCCTTCGTAGAAGTCCCGGCTTCGCCGCTGTCGCAATACTCTCTCTCGCCCTCGGCATCGGAGCCAACACAGCGATCTTTAGCCTGATTGACGCTGTGATCCTCAAATCACTGCCGGTGCCTCATCCTGAAGAATTGCTGCAGGTGATGATGGGCAAACAGAGTTACATCGGCTGGAACAATCCTACCTGGGAGCATCTCCGTGATCGTCAGGACGTATTTTCTGGGATCTTCGCCTATGGCCGCTGGGGTTTCGATCTCGCCTCGGGCGGCGAGGCGCATTCGGTGCATGGCGCCTATGTGTCGGGGCAATATTTCGACACGTTGGGGGTACAAGCAGTGCTCGGCCGGACTCTGGCTCCCACGGACGATACGCACGGCTGCGCCGGACGCGCGGTCCTAAGTTATGGCTTCTGGCAAAACGAATATGGCGGCCGCGTTGACGTCGTTGGAAAGACCATTTCTATCGACCGGCATCCGATCGAGATCGTGGGTGTCTCCGAACCCGGATTTAACGGAACAGAGGTCGGCGCTTCGGCCGATGTCATGATTCCGCTTTGTGCGATAACGGCGATCGGGAGCGGCTACCCCGGCATGCTCGATGCTAACTATTATCCAGTCGGGTGGTTGCAAGTCATCGGACGCATGAAGAGAGGCGTTTCGGCAAGCCAGGCGACGGCCCGCTTCACAGCGCTGGCGCCGCAAATTTATAAAGCGACTTTCGACCAGGCGGGGCTGGTAAGAGAAGATGGCCGTCAGACGCGGCCCGAGGACCGGGACGAATACTTGCGCCGAACCCTTGATACGCAGCCCGCCGCTAACGGAATCTCCTATCTCCGGAGAGAATACCGCCAGGCGTTGATCGTCTTGATGACGATTGTGGGCGTGGTGCTACTGATCGCTTGCGCCAACGTAGCGAATCTCCTGCTTGCACGCGGCGCAGCAAGGCAGCGCGAGATCGCGATCCGGATGGCGGTCGGGGGAGGGCGTGGCCGCCTGATTCGCCAGTTACTCACCGAGAGCCTGCTGCTCTCGGGGATCGGCGCGATGCTGGGGATCCTATTCGCCGAGTGGGGCGCACGCCTGCTGGTCCGATTCTTGGACACTCCTCTCGAACTTTCTCTGGACGTCCGGGTGCTCGCGTTCACCGCGAGCGTTGCCGTGCTCACCGGTCTGATGTTCGGCATTGCCCCGGCGTGGCGAGGCACGCAGGTCAATCCCCAATCCGCGATGAAGGCCAACGCCCGCGGTGTCATAGAAGGGCAGAAGCTCGGCCTCGGCAAAGTGCTGGTGATGGCACAGGTGGCTCTGTCGCTGTTACTGGTAGTGGGCGCGGGCTTAATGCTTTCGACATTTTGGAAACTCATTTCGCTCGACGCAGGATTTGACCGCGACCACGTTCTGCTGGTCAGTGTCGATCTGCGCCGAGGAAACTATCCGATGGAGCGCCGGTCCGCCGTGTATCAGGAAATGCTGGACCAGTTGCGTACGATTCCCGGTGTTCATTCGGCCAGCCTCTCCTCGATCACGCCGGTGTGCCATTGCCGTTGGGCGGGTGAAGTTGAGGTAGCGGGCTACACCCCAAAATCGCGTGATGACGCCATCGCCTCCTTCAACAATGTGAGTGACCGGTACTTTGAAACTCTCGGGACCTCAGTCGTCGTCGGACGCGATTTCAACAGCCACGATACGTCTACTTCCCTGAAGGTGGCCATCGTGAGTAAATCTTTTGCCCAAAAATATTTCGGTGCGGCGAATCCACTCGGGCAACATTTTCGCATCCGCGACGGCCGTGGATCGCAATTCGCCTGGAGCATCACGGGCGGGCCCGTCGAGATCGTCGGCGTCGTGAAGGATGCGAAATATGGTTCTCTGCGAGAGGAGCCATCGCCCTTCGTCTTCATCCCGTGGACTCAAGGCGGAGTGCCCGGTCCACTCACTAGCTTTGAACTTCGAGCTACCGGCGGCACTCCAACCGCACTGATCTCCGGAGTCAAACCCGTTATCGCCGGCTTCAACCGTGACGTTTCCGTCGAGTTCAAAACATTATCCGCGAAGGTAGACGATTCGATCGAGCGGGAGAAATTGCTCGCGACGCTCTCGGGATTCTTTGGCGCACTCGCTCTGGTTCTGGCAACCATCGGACTTTACGGCGTGACGTCGTACAACGTGGCGCGGCGACGGAATGAAATCGGGATTCGTATGGCTCTGGGCGCGGAGCAGTCTCGCGTGTTGTGGATGGTGCTCCGCGAAATTGCGATTTTAGTCGGTGTCGGCCTGACGGTCGGCATCGGCGCCGCGCTCGCGACGACGCGGCTCGCAGCAAGCTTCCTCTATGGGCTACAGCCTAACGATCCGTGCACGCTCGGTGTCGCCGCGGCAATTATGACGATGGTATCTGCAACAGCCGGATATTTCCCCGCTCGCAGGGCTTCCCGTCTCGACCCGATGACCGCCCTTCGTGAGGAATAGCAACCATTGGGCCGCCCGTGAATTGCTGCCGATATCGCCACACATGAGGCGAGGACGAATACCGGCAACCGAGCAGAAACACGCGCCATATCCGACAAGCCCTGAAAGTTAATTTGTAAGTACTACCATCCAGTTCGAACTGGTTGCTGCAGACGCGGCGGGATGTCGTACGGGCCGACAGTCTACTGAGCCAACCCGATACTCAATTCCGTGGCGGCCCTCCGCCGTGATATTTGCCAATCGAAGGCGACTCTCGACACGAAGACTGAAGTGAACAGATTGGTGATCAGTCCGATCGCCAGAGTAGCTGCGAATCCTTGAACGGCGGGAGTTCCGAATAGGAACAGGAATGCGCATGAGACCACGGTGGTCACGTGCGTATCTACCAGGGTGGCGAACGCCTTGGAAAATCCGGCAGCGGTCGCCGCCGTGGGCGACTTGCCCGCGCGCAGCTCCTCGCGGATTCGCTCGAAGATTAACACGTTGCTGTCGACCGCCATTCCGATGGTGAGGACAACGCCGGCGATTCCGGGCAGCGTCAGGACCGCTCCGAAACATGTCAGCGTGGCTATCAACAGTACGCCGTTCAAAACCAATGCGAGGGTCGCGTTGGCACCAGCCCAGCGGTAGTAGAGCAGCATTGTCGCAACTACCGATGCAAGCCCGATAGCGCCTGCCTGTAAGCCGTGGCGGATGGAATCGGCGCCCAGGGAAGCTTCCACAATTCTTTCCTGTATCACCTCGATCGGCGCTGGAAGTGCGCCGGAACGCAAGTTCATCGCCAAGTCCTCAGCCTCTTGCAGAGTGTGAGCTCCGCGAATCTGACCAGAGTCGCGGATCACGTCCTCTATCACCGGCACGCTGAGAATCTCCTCGTCGAGGACGATGGCGGAACGCTGGCCGAGGTGCGCGCGTGTGTACTGCTCGAACCGCTTGGCGGCGTCTTGGCTCAGCGTGAAAGTAGTGACCGGCTTCTCCAGGGCGCCCGCCGACACGCGCGCTCCCCGCAGGTCGGTGCCGCGGATGACGGGCTGCCTGTCTAGCAGGTACCACGTGCGCTGGACGCCCACCGCCTGGCGGACGGGGAGCAGTTTCCGGTCGTAGGGCAAGGAGCCTCCATGCCGAGCCATGGCGGCATCAATGCTGGCGTATGGACCTTCCTCCACCGGAAACCATTCGAGGATCGCCCGGCTCTGCAGCAGGTTCTTAATACGTGAGGCATCACTGACGCCGGGAAGCTGCGCTAGCAGTTCGTTCCCACGGTTGCCATATGGCTGAACAGGCGCTTCGGACAGGCCGTAGGCGTTGATGCGGCGCTCAAGGATTTGCCGGGTTTGCTCCACAACTTCACGTCGTTGTGGGGGAGGTACGTCGTCCAACTTTACCCGGACGATGAGGCTAGCGCCGCCCCGCAGATCGAGCCCCAGGTGCACCGGCAAGCGGACGATCGCGAAAGCGCT
>Ga0182024_10010005_pt1 | contig 19449 bp, 19 predicted proteins | sample P32metaG_FD_120480 | JGI IMG/M metagenome (GOLD analysis project Ga0182024, IMG submission 120480) | Permafrost microbial communities from Stordalen Mire, Sweden - P3-2 metaG (Illumina Assembly) | ecosystem: Environmental > Terrestrial > Soil > Wetlands > Permafrost | place: Sweden: Stordalen... | reverse complement strand
TCGTAAGCGGAGGTTTGCGAGCTACTCGACGAGGCGGAAGGTGTAGATTTTGCCCTGCGAGGGCAAGTTGGGCTTCACTTCAGTCGTGGGAGAGAGCAAACCGTATTCGCCGACGCTGAGGTTGGGCAACGTAACCTTGTAGACCCGAGGGGCCAGGGCTTCCAATGTGAACGGCATGGTGTGCTCTACGGCGCCCCAGCCGTGTGCGCGGTCGCTCGGGATGGTGCGAAATTCGCGGCGATCACTTTTATCTGACAAGTGAAGGAGCTGAAAATCGGAGGCGGAACCGCCCCTGGGTGTGAGGATATAAAATGCGATATCGAGGGGGACCATGTTCATCGGGGGCCACCTAGCTATGAGATCGCTATGAGGGCCAGGGACTGTTCCGGTTGCGACGCCTCTGTCGAAACCCAGGGTAGCGACACTCCTGAAGCCTGTGTTGGGCTTCCAGTTCACAGTTTCGGGTTCCATGGGGATCAACTTACCGGCTTGCAGCGCGAAGACGTGCACATTATCATGCGAGGAAGAGGCAGTGGCGGCAATCGCGGCCATGGCAGCGTCCACGCCGATCTCTTTTTTCGATACTTCGATCGAAAGCATGGACTGAATCAGAGATTGGCTGACGCCGGCGTTCTTCAGGGCCACCATGGCAGGGATGGAGAGATCGAAATCGGCATCGTTTGCGCGAATGTATCGGAGGATCGTGGTGTCGTCAAATCCAGCCCTCACCATCTGCAGAACATCCTGATCCGTGAGCGGACCGCTAGACTGCTGGCCTCCCACGGAGAGGGCTGCCGAAAAGGCAACCATGAACGCAATCCCAATACCTAGAAGCTTTCGGCACATGCGGTGTTTCCCCGGGTACGGACCGCCCCCTAATTCCCGTCGCACCCTGCGACCCACTCCCGCGTTAACGTAACACGTTATATACCAGCAGCTTAAAGATGCCCGCGGGAGAATGAGTGGCGGACGAGTTCCCAAATGTGGACGCCCGCTTCCAGTCGATGTGCGGTTTTGTGGACCGAGTCTAGAGCTACAACCCACTGCACCACCGCTCAGCCCCTTCCGTGAGCGCCGCGCTTGGATCACCTTGCCCCAATCGGGACGAAACAGCAAGTCCCTGACGCGGTCCGCGGAACGCCGCGACATCCAAACCGCGCGTGAGACGTTCTCCGGGGAAGAAAAGTCTCCTAATTCCCTTTGTCGGAGGCTTTCGCCGAGCCTAGCTTGCTGGACCATGCGGACCAATCTTTCATGTCCGCATTGAAGATTGGCTGGGCCAGCGAATTTGCAATAACAATGAACGACTTTCCATCCTCGAGGTAGGCAGTTTTTTGCATGGTGCCGCCCGGGCCAAGCAGGAAGAAGTAAACTTCTCTGCCGGGCACTTGGTGCTCGAGGAGGATAGCCGGCTGATTCTTTACTTGAGTGAGGAATAGTGCGCGCCCCACCTTGCGTCCGCCAATCGTGGCGGGGGGAAGAGCGGCAACTTTCGCAGGTGCTCCGCCACAGACCGAAAGCATTGTGCAGACGTCATCGGGGATCGTGGGCGTCTTATAGGTAATCCAGGTCACGTCAGCCTTGTGGTCCAGAACTTGCTGGACAAAATTTCCAGAGGGTTTTGCCTGGCCTGCAAGCTGGATCGAAAAGGCCAGCGTGGAGAGAAAGGGTACGAGGAAGCGAAGGCCTCTTGTTTTTGTCAGACGCATAGCTGGATGTTCCTCCTTAGGGCGGCTTCTTGAACGCGGCTGAATCATCATGTCGTGGGCGCGGCTACGGGCACAAAACCACCGCCCCGCGGTCAGAAATGCGCTGGCTGGTCCACTTGTTAGCAGGATGCTGAAAAAGTCAAAGCCTTGCCTCAGGGATCAAACCCCTGGTAAGCATGCTGGGTTCGCTGCGAAGCGAAAGCTCCGCTCCCTGAAACCAAAAATTCTTTGGCATCCTGCCAGACCGTTACACACAGACAAGCCTACTTCGACATGCGCGCTCAACGATTCATAGATTGCTGGCCGAGGCCATATCATATCCCTTTTTTGCTCTCACGCAACTGTACTTGTTTCAACGAGGAGCGGCGTATCGTGCGTCGAGGGAATGCGTGAGGTATCTTGCAACAGCGGTAACAGAAACACGCAGGCGAGCTCCTCCAAGTTTCTTCCGTTCCAGTTCCGGGCTGAGTGGTGAAGAATGTCACGCGGTACTGTGACCAATAAAAAACCGGCGAGTCTGATTGACCCGCCGGTGTAAAAGGAGCGGAAGCTAACCATTGCCGAGCAACGTCCTACGAGGTTGGCTGCTGCGGCGCTTCCATTTTCTTCTGCTTGATGGCCTTGACCTTGTCGACGAGATCGTCGGCGTTCTTCAGGTCGGCGTCGCGCGCTTCGGGAGTGGTCTCCATATCAGCCTTCTGGCGATAGAGCAGGTTGAGATACGCCATGGCGTCGTCGTAATCGGGCTTGATCTGGATGGCCTTCTGCAGGTCCGTAATGCCCTCATCGACCGTCTGACCATACTTCGAGCCAAATTGCGTCGCCAGCGGGGCAGGCATGGGATCACTGTCCTTGATGGTTTTCTTTGCGGTGCTATTGAACTCCTCCCGCATATCCTTGTTGCCACGATAGGCGAGCGACCAGTCGATAACGCCGACCCAGTAATACGGTTCGGGGTCATCGGGCTTCAGCGCGACGTGCTTCTCGTGATAGGTTTTTGACTCCTGCATCTTGCTCTCGTCAAAAGGAGTGCCGGCCATGTTGTAGAGAATCGAACCGATGCCATCGAGCGCGGAAAGATTGTTGGGGTCTTTATCGAGAATTGCTTTGAATTCAGTAATGGCTTGCTCGCCGTTGCGGACGTTGTCCGCGGAGGGCGCGCCCGGAATATACTGGCTGGCGTAAGCGGTCGCAAGATACAGCTGGGCGTTCGTCAGCGTGGGATCAAGTTCCTTCGCTTGCTTGAAATCTTCGATGGCTACGTCGAACTGCGCACCTTTGTAAGCATTCACACCCTTGTTCAAAAGGTCGCGTGCCTTGAGCTTATCGCAGCCACCGACGGCGACTGAGAGGAGTGCGACGGCCAAAACTGTACCGAACTGAATCTTGCGCTGCATCCTACTCTCCTTGAACAGCGGCTACGCCGGACGCGTGCGAAACATCGCCTAGGTCCGGCGGGACAGTGAGACGGAACTTCCGAGCTACTTCGAACTACTGGCCAGCTTCGATCTTGGCGGTGATGAGACCGACGTGCTCGATGCCTGAGCCGCGCATGATGTCGATCGCCTGAGCGACTTCGCCAAACTCGACGTCGTCAGCGCCCTTGACGAAGGCTACCTTATCGGCGCGCTGCTTGAAGATGTCACTGAGACGAGGACCAAGCTGCTCCCAAGTAGTGTCGTCCTGATTGATCTTCAATTTACCATTCGGTGCCACCTGAACGACGACAGTCTTATTGTCATCCGGCTGCTGTTTTTGATTGGGCGGAGGAGGCTGAGGAACCAGAGCATCGAGTCCCGACGGCGTCTTCGGAGTGATGACCATGAAGATGATGATCAGAACCAAGAGTACGTCGATCAGAGGAACGATATTGGGCTCCGAGACAGGCCCCCCATGTCCACTACCAACTGACATTCCCATGGGAAAACTCCTTTTCTATTGTCCCGGCGGCGGGGGTGGCGCGGGCTTATTGGTTTGAATCTTCTGCGTAAGAAGCCCGAGATTATCCACGCCTGCGGAACGAACTTCGTCGACCGCCTTTACCACGTCTCCGTACTTGGCGCGTGAATCGGAGCGGATGAAGACAGTCTTATCGAGCCGGTCGGAAATGAGGTCTTTTACGTCGTTGGTAATTTCCTCAAGAGCGACCTGGCGATTGCCTAAAAAGGTCTTGCCGTCCCTGGTGATCGCAATGATGACAGCGTCATCCTTGTCCGCAGCCTGCATGTCGCGCGCGTTTTGCGCTTTGGCCATGTCGACCGTGACGCCCTTCTGCAACATGGGCGTAATCACCATGAAAATGATCAGCAAGACCAGCATGATGTCCGCCATCGGAATCACGTTTGGCGAAGCCATCACTGGGGCTGCGTGAACTTTGAGTGCCATGAGTTACTTCTTTCCGCCTCGGCGAGTGATGAAGTAGTTGATCAACTCCATTGAGGAGTTATCCATCTCGACGTCAAAGGCTTCGACACGATTCGTGAAATAGTTGAAAGTCCACACGGCCGGCACGGCGACAAGAAGACCGAGAGCGGTGGTGACGAGAGCTTCAGAAATACCGCCCGCGACCGCCGAAAGACCGGTGACTTTCTGCTGTGAGATACCTTTAAACGCGTTGATGATGCCCATGACGGTGCCGAACAAGCCGACGAAGGGGGCCGTGGAACCGATGGTGGCAAGGCCGGAAAGACCGCGCTTCATCTCGGCGTGGACGATTGCAACCGAACGCTCGAGACCGCGCTTTGCGGCTTCGATCACTTCTTCATCGTTCACCTGAGAGGACGCAGCCTGGAATTCGGAAAGGCCCGTCGCAACAACCTTCGCGATGTGGCTCTTCTTGTTCCGCTCGGCGATGGAGATGGCTTCGTCGAGTTTGTTGTCCTTCAGGGCGCCTGCAACCTGCTGGACGAACACGCGCGACTGCTTGCGGGCCGCGCTGTACATCAATGCACGGTCGATCATGATACCGACCGACCATGCGGACATCACAAACAGAATGAAGACTACTGTCTTGGCGGGAATGCCCATGTTGTGCCACATGGTGACCAAATCCCAGCCGACCTGCTGTTCCTGCAACATCATTAGCGTTGCCAACATAAAGTTGCTCCTCCTCCGTTTCACATCATACGATCACGGCCCTTGGATTTTGCCGGTCGCCTATTCCCTGCCCGTCCAGCCTGCGCTCTACGAGGAGCGCGGACTGTCCCTACGATTACTTACTTAACCAAGAGTAAAGACCACATCAATCGTCGTGTCGACTTCGACCGGATCGCCATTGAGCATGGTCGGCCTATAACGCCATTCCTTCACCGCATCCATCGCTGCCTTCATGAGCAGCGGAGGACCGGAGATGTACTGCAATTCCTGGATCGATCCATCCTTGGAAATAATTGCGTGGAGGACCACCGTCCCGGAAACGTGCGCCGTCTTCGCAATCGGAGGATATATCGGCGTAACTTTATTGACGAGAGATGCGGCTTCCACGTTGCCCCCGACGCGGATGCGCGACGGAGCGGCCTTCGGGGGGGGCGGCGGACCAGATGGGCCGCTGCCGATCAGGCCGCCGAGAACGTTACCTGTGCCGCCCGCGACACCTTCGCCGCTATTGGTGTAGATCACGGGAGCTTCGTCCTTTACGACGGCGATATTCTTCGGGATGACCGTCGGGGCCGTCATCTTCTGAATGTTAATGATCTTCGGGGCCTTGACCGCTTTTACGATTGGCTGTGGCGGAGGAGGCGGAGGAGGCGGAGCCGGGGCGACAAGAAACGTATTCAACATGCCCTTGGGCAACGCTTCGGTATAAATCAACGGTATGAGAATCATCACGCCGAGAATGAGAGTCTGGACAATGGCTGAGATGGTCACCGCCCAAGGCTTGTGAGTCTTCTCCATTTCGCCTGATACTACGAGCTGATCGAACATATCTACCTCCTTGCGGCCGCCGGCACACGCTTTTCGGCTGCGGATCCTGCGCGCGGGCCACTGCTGCTTACCGGATTACTTTTGACAGCGACGGTACCCTGGCCCCAATGCTTATTCCAGAACACGACAATCGGTGCTGCGATGCCAAAACTGGAGTACGTTCCTACCACAACTCCCACCACCATGGCAAAGGAGAAAGCGCGAAGAACCTCTCCGCCCATGATGTAGAGCACTATGACCGTCAAAAATGTGAGGCCGCTGGTGAGGATGGTGCGGGAAAGCGTCTGGTTGATCGATTTGTTGACGATCTCGGTGAATGACTCGCGGCGCATGAGACGGGAATTCTCCCGGACGCGATCGAAGATGACGATAGTGTCGTTCATCGAATATCCAACCAGGGTCAGCAAGGCCGCAATGACGGTCAGCGAAATTTCGTAATGGAAAAGCGAGAAAAAACCGAGGGTGATCAGCACATCATGGAAAACCGCGATCACCGCCGCAGCACCATAAACCCATTCGAAGCGGAAGGCAATATATACCAACATGCCCAGCAAAGCATAGAGGGTCGCGTAGATGGCCTGGCGGCGCAACTGGGCGCCGACCTTAGGGCCGACGATATCGACGTTGCGAATCGTGAAGGTGCTCAGCGACAAACCGCTATTGAGCGAGGCCATGACACCAGGAATGACGCCGTCGACACCGTTCAATTGATTGAAACTGGTGACGATTCCTCCATGCTGCTTGTCACGCGCGTCAACGATCCGCTGCGCGAGTTGGTTGTAGCGGTCGCCGGCGCCCACTCCTAGCGAAAGAGGGTCCTTCTCGGTGAGATACGCCGCGAGGGCCGAGGCTGAGACGGAGTTGAAATCGGGCTTGCCGCTCGTATCTCCGCCGAAAGTCTTGTGGAGCACATCCAAGATCGTCTGCTTCCCCGCGTCGAGAGCCTCATCGCCCGCGCCCTGCTGCTCGAGCCCGATCACAACGTCATTTCTTGACGTGGGGTCGGAGAGATCGCTGATTTGCTGAATGCTACTGTTTGCCAGTCCCGCACTGCCGAGGCCCTGGCGAATCTTTTGAATCGGAGGTGGACCGGCAAACCGGACGTACACGAGCGTGCCGCCGCGGAAGTCGATGCCGTAACGGATTCCCCCGTTTCGTAATACAGAGATCCAGCCAATTGCCAGAAGCCCGAGCGACAGACCGACGAAGTACTTTGTCAGCTTCATCCAATCGACGTTAACGGTGCGAAATAATTCCATGCAGAGTCCTATCCGTATTACTTGGACACCGCGCAGCTCCGTTTTGTGCCCGAAACCGCGAGTATCGCCTAAGGATTTTTTCCCACAACGCTATTCGACCGCTTCGACTTGGTACTAGAACGTCAAATATTGCACTTAAATGCTCAGTGCTGCCTGACGGTCCATGCGCGACAGGTGCCAATCGAAGATTGCGCGCGAGACGTAAATCGACGTGAACACGTTGGCGATCAGACCGATAACCAAAGTGACTGCGAAGCCACGCACAGGACCGGTGCCGAAAAGAAAGAGAAAGATCGCCGAAACGACAGTGGTGACGTGCGTGTCGATGATCGTGAGAAAAGCGCGGCTAAAGCCGAGATCCACCGCCGTGGCGGGCGCCTTTCCGTTGCGCAATTCTTCTCGGATGCGTTCAAATACCAGAACGTTGGAATCCACGCCCATACCGATCGTGAGAATCACGCCGGCGATGCCGGGAAGCGTGAGAACGGCACCGGCGTAGGCCATGAAAGCCACCAGGATGATCAAGTTCAGCGTAAGGGCCACAACCGCATTGACACCACTTTGCCGATAATATATCAAAAGAAAAATCATCACGACGATGATGCTGCCGATTGAGGCGCGGACGCCCTCGCGAATTGAGTCGGCGCCAAGCGATGGGCCGACGGTGCGCTCTTCGAGATACTTGATCGAAGCGGGCAGGGCTCCGGCTTTCAACACCAGAGCCAGATCCTGCGCCGATTGCTGGCTGAAATTTCCTGTAATGACGCCCTGGTCTTCAATCCGGCTGTTGATCACAGGCGCCGTGTAGACCTGGTTGTCGAGAACGATCGCCATCCGATGGCCCACGTTTGCTTCGGTAAATGGTCCGAAGCGCGCGGCAGCGGCGGTCGAAAGCGTAAACTGGACATCATACTGGCCAGGATTATTTGTGCTCGGCTGGGGAACCGCTCCTCGCAAATCCTGCCCGGTAACAATGGGCGCGCGATTCAGGATGTAATAGACCCGCTGGGGAGCTTGCCCGGGGGCGTTGCTTTCCGACTTCCCGGTGACGATTTCGGTGCCCGGCGGTAGAACGCCACCGTGGGCCGCCAGCGCAGCCGCTTGCGACGGATAGGTTTGTTCGTCAGCCAGGAGCTTCAACTGCAACTGGCCGCCCGCCTGAATCACCGATTTTGCCCGCGTGGGATCACCTTCACCCGGGAGCTGAACAAGAATTTCATTATCGCCGCGGCCCGTAAACGCAATCGTCGGTTCGGTAAGGCCGAGCGCGTTGATCCGGCGCGTAATGGTTTCAAGCGCCTGATCCATCGTCTGCGTGCGCAAGTCCTGCACGACCGAGGGTTTCAACGTCAGCAGATAACCATTGTTTTCACCGGCCGCCGGAGAAGCCGTCCAATCCGCGAACTGCTCGTTCAGAAGATCGCGAAAAGTTCCGGAGGTGGCAGGATCGACATTGCGGACGAGGATGTGTGTATCGTCGACCCGACGGATCTCGCCGAAGTTGACATTCTTGTCGTGCAGAACCTTTTTGAGCTGGTCGACTGCTTCATCGCAGCGTTGACCGATCGCTTCATCTACTTGGACTTGCAACACGAGGTTGCTGCCACCCTTGAGATCCAGGCCGAGCTTGATGCGGTCGGTGAGGTTGTCTTTCACCTTACCGAGGGAAGTGGGCAGGTCGGGCATCCCGATCAGCCCGAAAAGACACGCGAGGACAACCACCGCTATGAAAACGAATTTCCATTTTAGCTGCGACGCCATGATCCTGCCTAACTCTCTTTCTCGTCGGTCTGAAGTCCTGCAATTGCGTTTCGCGACACTTTGATCTTTACCTGCTCGGCAATCCGGAGCTGCACGGAGTCAACCTCAAGCCCCGCAATCGTCCCGTAGATGCCGCCATTGGTGATGACCTTATCCCCCGTCTTCAGTTCCTTCAGCATTTCAGCGACTTTTTTCTGACGCCGCTGCGCCGGCATGATCATCAGAAAGTAAAAGATGACCATGATCAGGATCAGCGGGAGAAAAAGCGCAAAGCCACCCGGTTGCGACTGAGCTTGCATTACGAGGGCCAATTGGCTGGGAATCATTTTTGCGAGCAACACGGTCATCGCGCCTTTCCCGCCATCGGGGACGAACCATGCCTGCAGCGGCTAGTCCTACTAGAACCATCGTTCGAAGATTCTGCCTACCTTTACGCCTAACGCCCTTGTTTTTGCCTACGTGAGGCGTGCCTGAAGGTCGGAGCGGAATCTTTCGAGCTTTCCAAAACGGATAGCCTCGCGAATTTTACACATCATGTCAAGGTAAAAGTAGAGATTATGATGGGTGTTCAAGATTGTCGCGAGAAATTCTCCAGTGGTATAAAGATGCCGCAAATATGCACGTGTGTATCGGCGGCAAACCGCGCAGTTACAATTTTCGTCGATGGGCCGGGAGTCGCGCGCGTACTGCACATTCCTGATGATTAGACGCCCTTCTGAAGTAAAAAGATAGCCGTGGCGCGCGCTACGCGTGGGAAGAACGCAGTCCATCATGTCGATGCCGAGGGCAACGTAGTCGAGAATCTGCTCGGGCTTGCCGACGCCCATCAGATAACGCGGCTTGTCCGCCGGCAATTCCGATGTGACAACCTGCGTCATTTCGCAGGTGCTCGCATGAGATTCGCCCACGGCCAAGCCTCCGATTCCATACCCTGGAAAATTTAAATCGACAAGAGCACGTGCGTTATCGCTGCGAAGGGATGCGTGCGTCCCCCCTTGCACGACGGCAAAGAGCGATTGCTGCGACGAATCGCCACGGGCGGCGAAATAATCGCGGCAGCGACCCGCCCAGGCGAGCGTGCGCGCGGCGGCATCGCGCGTGCGGGATTCCTCCGCGGGGGCTTCGATGCATTCGTCGAGAACCATGATGATGTCGGCGCCGAGCGCAATTTCGATTTCAATGGCTTTCTCGGGTGACAGAAGATGTTGGGAACCATCGAGATGCGAGCGGAACATCACGCCGTCATCTGTCATTTTGCGAAGATCGCTCAGGCTGAAAATCTGAAATCCGCCGGAGTCGGTGAGGATCGGGTGAGGCCAGGACATGAATTTGTGGAGGCCGCCCATCGAACGAATGAGTTCGTGGCCGGGGCGCAGATAAAGGTGATACGTGTTGGATAGAAGAATCTGGACGCCGAGACCTTCGAGGTCCTGCTGCGTTTGTCCTTTGACCGTGGCCGCCGTGCCGACGGGCATAAATATCGGCGTTTCGATTGTGCCGTGGGGTGTCGTCAGACGTCCCAGGCGCGCGCCGCTGGGATCGGTGGTTAAAACTTCGAATTGAACCGGCATCCGAGGAAGTGTATCAGGATCGGTTCTCAGGCAGGAATCTCAGGCACGGCTGCGAGAAGGGCTTGCGTGTAAGGATGCTGCGGAGCGCGAAGAACTTTGTCGACGGGGCCAAATTCGACGAAGCGGCCTGACTGCATGACGGCCACTCGGGTGGCTAGTTGCGCGACGACGGGCAGGCTGTGCGAAATGAGGATTAGAGTTAGGGAGAATTCACGCTGGAGGCGCGCGAGCAGTTCGAGAATTTGGGCGCCGACGGAAACGTCGAGCGCAGATACGGGCTCGTCGGCGATCACGATGTCCGGGCGAAGAATCAGCGCGCGGGCGATCCCGATGCGCTGGCGCTGTCCGCCGGAAAATTCGTGCGGATAGCGGCCGAGAAGGTCTTCGCCGCCTAGGCCTACCGCATGAAGAATTTCCGCGACTCGCCCGCGGCGTTCGTCACGCGAAAGTTGAGGCTCGTGAATCGAAAGAGGCTCGCTAACAATGGCACCGACCTTCATGCGCGGATTGAGGGAAGCGACAGGGTCCTGAAAAACCATCTGCATGCGGCGGCGCAAGGCTCGCAATTCCGCGCCGCGAGCGCCTAGCCAGTTCTGTCCGCGGAAAAGAATTTCGCCCGAATCGGGTTCGATGAGCCGGAGGAGCATGCGGGCGAGTGTTGTTTTACCGCAACCCGATTCACCGACTATGCCGAGGGTTTCTCCGCGGGCCACGGCAAAGCTGGCGCCGTCAACCACGATGATGCGGCGACCTGACGGAGTAAAGGCTCCGGACGAGACGGAAAATGATTTGCGGAGATCCCGGGCGCTAAGAATTTGATCGTTGTCAGTCATTAACGGTGCACAGTCGCCGACAGTCATGGGATCCGTTTTACCGGACGAGGATACAACGGGCGCGGTGATTTTCGCTGGCACCGTTGGCATGGAGCAGATCCGGAACGCGCGCGTCGCATTCCGGAATGTGCTTTGTACAGCGGGGCCCGAAAGCGCAGCCCGGGGGAAGAGTGTCGAGCGACGGGACTGCGCCGGGAATCGGAACGAGCGTCCCGATGTCGAGCCTTGGTGCGGCGCGCAGCAAACCCTCGGTATACGGATGCCGGGGCTGGCGCAACACCTCGGCTGCGGGGCCTTCCTCTACGACACGGCCGGCGTACATCACAGCGACGCGATCGGCAATTTGCGCGACCACGCCGAGATCGTGGGTGATGAAGAGGAGCGAAAGCTGCAGGTCCTGGCGCAGTTTTTGGAGCAACTGGAGGATTTGCTTCTGGACCGTGACGTCGAGCGCGGTGGTGGGTTCGTCGGCAATGAGCACGCCTGGGCCTGCCGCTAGGGCCATGGCGATCATCACGCGCTGGCGGAGACCGCCGGAAAGCTGGTGTGGATATTGAACGGCGCGGCGCGGCGGCTCGGGTACAGAAGCGCGCTCCAGAGCGTGCAGCACGCGAGACCGAATTTCCGCTTCTCTGAGCTTTGGCTCATGGATGCGGACGGCTTCGGCGATTTGTGCGCCGATGCGCATCACCGGATTAAGCGCGGTCATGGGTTCCTGGAAAATCATGGCGATTTCCCGGCCGCGCAGGGCGCGAATTTGCGCAGGCGACGCAGCTACGAGATTCTTGATTTGAGCGGCTGCGCCGTTGCCATTGGCAGAATGAAGGTGCAGCAATGCCTCGCCTTTGGTACGAGCTCCCGGCGGCGTGAGTCCCATGAGCGCCAATGACAAAATTGTCTTGCCGGACCCCGATTCGCCGACGATGCCCAGCGTCTCGCCCGGCGCGAGAGTGAAGGAAACTTCGTTAACCGGGCGCACCCATCCATTGCGCGTCGGTAACTCGACGGTCAGGTTGCTTACGGCAAGCCTTGTGGCCACGTAGATATCATAGCCGGGTGCGTGACGCGCGGCGAAGTTTTGCGGTATAGATTGCGTATGAGCAAGCCTGAATGCCCGATGTGCCATGCCCCGGTCACGCGCGCCGGAAAGCTGCGCTATTGTCCGCAGTGCGGGTGGCAAAAAAAGCAGGCGGAAACGCAGCTGCGGTTGAACCTGAAAATGGTGCCGATCGCTTTCGCGGTGATGACGCTTGTGCTGCTGTTTTTGTTCTACCGAAGCGGAGCGCGGACGCAGAATGCGGGACTCATCGCGTTTTTCCTGAGTTTTCCGCTGATTGCGCTGATAGTGAGCTACGTGGTGACGAGGCGCAACCTGAAAGTTCTGCTGACGCAACCGCCGCTGGTAACCGGTGCCCGAGCGGTAAACGGAGATTCGATTCGCGGCGGGCGGGCCGCTACGCTGAACCCGCAATATGAAGCACTGCTGAAGACGTCGCCGCCGCGCGAGTTGCGGATTTCACGGCGCGGGAAAATCAATTTGTCACTCACGCTGTTCGTGCTGCTGGTATTTGCGGGGATTATCTCGGTGCAGCTCTACCGAGCCTGGACGGTGGCACATTCGTTTGCGGGCTTTCAGATCAGGGAGTGGGGCATGGCCGGGTTCGCGGTTCTTTTGCTGCTGATGCTGGTGTCGCAGTGGCGGGTACTAGATCGCGAACGCGACCTGCTTGGCAATGGCGAGGTGGTAGGGGCGAAAATCGTGGAGAAGTTCGGGAGCCGGAATGCTTCCGCGATCAAATACGAATTTGAGGATTTGGCGGGAGAGAAGCACGTAAAAACTGGGACCGATTACACGCAAAAACTCGAGGAAGCAATGCTTGTGCCTGTGTTCTACGACCGCGAAAATCCGAATCGGCAGGTGCCGATATGCGGGACTTTCCACGAGGTTGTCCTTCGAGATGAGCCCACGCAAAGACTTCTCTGATCTGCGGAGCCATTTCAAATTGTTTGCAAGAAAGTTGACCATGTGCGTCCAGGCGTCGGCGGCAGCTTCGGGGCGGTAGCCCGGTTTTGTTGCCGGGTTTTTCGAAAGCGTGCGGGCGTCGTCGTACATCGTCACGTCGATCAATTTGCCGTCGGCTTGTAGCGCGTTTTGAAACTAGCCGACGGCTTCGGGCTTGATTACAGTGTCGTCGTTGCCGAAATTTCCCAACAGCTTCGCGTGGATGCTTCGATCGAGGCGGCATTGGGTGGGCGTTGCGCCGTAGTTAACAATGCAGGCGGAGCAAGCGCGGTTCATGCTCGGCTAGCGGTAGTGAATAGCCACCACCCATGCACCATCTACCGAGCCGATTTTGGATTTGTCGACGTCGGCACGGGAGGCCAAGCGATCGAAGGCTCCTTTCACGTCACGGACAGCTCGGTCCCCGGGCTGGCTTGGCCCCACCCCTCATGGATGACTACGAGGCCTGGGTGACGTACCGGCCGCGAAGAACGAAGGCCACGCGTAGGTAGACCAACGACTAGTAGTCGTTGGCGGAGCCTTCCAGGAAGGCGCGGAGCTTGCGCGAACGGGATGGGTGGCGCAGCTTGCGCAGGGCCTTGGCTTCGATCTGGCGGATGCGCTCGCGGGTGACGGCGAACGACTGGCCGACTTCTTCTAAGGTGTGTTCGCTGCCGTCGTCCAGGCCGAAGCGCATTTTGATGACTTTTTCTTCGCGCGGCGTGAGTGTCTTTAGCACCGAGGAGGTTTGCTCCTTGAGGCTCAGGTTGATGACCGCGTCGGACGGGGACACGACGGCCTTGTCCTCGATGAAATCGCCGAGATGCGAATCTTCTTCCTCGCCGATCGGAGTTTCAAGCGAGATCGGTTCCTGCGCGATTTTGAGAATCTTGCGGACCTTCGCGACCGGGATATCCATCCGCTTCGCGATTTCTTCAGACGTAGGCTCACGGCCCAGCTCCTGTACGAGCTGGCGCTGGGTACGGACGAGCTTGTTGATCGTTTCGATCATGTGCACCGGGATGCGGATGGTGCGGGCTTGGTCGGCGATGGCGCGGGTGATGGCTTGGCGAATCCACCATGTAGCGTACGTGGAGAACTTATATCCGCGGCGCCATTCGAACTTGTCGACAGCCTTCATCAGACCGATGTTGCCTTCCTGGATCAGGTCGAGGAACTGCAAGCCGCGGTTCGTGTACTTTTTCGCAATGGAGACTACGAGGCGCAGGTTCGCTTCGATGAGCTCTTTTTTCGCCTGTTCCGCTTCGGCTTCACCGCGAAGAATCACCTGAATGGCGCGTTTGAGCTCGGTCGGGCTTACTTCGGTAGCGAGTTCGATCTCTTCGAGTTCGGTGCGGCGGGCTTTCAGGTCCTTACGGGCTTCGGCCTGGACGTCGGCTTTCGATGCCTCAACGCGGCGCTCGAGTTTTGCGGTTTCGCGCTCAAGGAAATGAACGCGCTCGACGGTCTGGTGAATCTTGTCGATCAGGCGCTTCTTTTCAAGCGGATTGAAATCGAGTTCGCGCACGAGCTGGGACATTTCCACGCGAGTGCGAGACAGCGCATAGCGAGCGTGCAAATAGGGCTTTTTCTTCGCGCGAGGAATTCGCTGGAGCTTGTCCACCTGCTTCATCGCGATCAGGTAGAGCTTCGCAACTTTATCGATCTGCTTCAAGGTGTCGCGAGTCTTGGCTTCGACTTTTTCCTCCGTCAGTTCTTCGTCGTCGAACTGAACGATTTCTTTGATGGAGCGAGAACCGTTCTTTAGGTCTTCGCCGACCTGCAGGAGTTCCTTGAGGATCAACGGGGCCCGGGTAATCGTTTTGAGAACGAGCAACTGGCCGCGCTCGATGCGTTTGGCGATGGCGACTTCGCCTTCGCGCGTCAGCAGCGGAACAGTGCCCATTTCGCGCAGGTACATGCGAACGGGGTCGTTGGTCTTTTCAAGGGTTCCGGGAGTTAGATCGAGTTCGCCATCTTCCGAGACGGCTTCTTCCTTCACCTCGAGAGGTTCAGCGGAATCAGAAGCCGCGAGCGCCGCCTTGGCGCTCGATAGATCCTCGTACACGTCGATGCCATAGCGCTCGAAGGTCGAGAGCAAGTCGTCAATTTCTTCCGACGAATGCACTTCGGGCGGCAAAATATCGTTTACCTCATCGTAGAGCAGGTAGCCGCGTTCCTTGCCCATGGCGATGAGTTGCCGTACTTGATCGTATTTTTCCTCAAGTGCAACCGTCACGCGTTCCCCCATCAATCCCCAGACAATGTCGAACCTAAAACACAAATGGCCGAGGCGATACACCCCGGCACGTCATTGAATTAGCTGCGTTTAGACGGAACAATAAGACGAAGTTCGAAACCGTTCCCGGCCTCTGCCGCCCGCACCTGACTTGCCCAGAGCCCGTCCACACATCCATATGATGCGCGAAGAGGGTAGTCCGTTTCATCCAAAACCAACGGATAATACACGATACATGGACCCATCGTCAACGGAACGAATGCCCGAGCACTCGGAGCGCTCGGTGAAGATCCGGCTACGTATCGATGTGCGTCTGAGTGAGGACCTCAGAGTGCGTCTGAGTGAGGGCCTCAGATGTGACAGGATCTAATCCCTTGCTTTTCAAAGTATTGCTGATGGTATTCCTCGGCCCGATAGAAAGGAGCAGCTTTTTGAATTTGCGTGACAATGGGGCGCCGGAAGACGCCTTCTTTTTCGAGCACGGCCTTTGAATCCCGCGCGGCTTTTTCCTGGTCCGCGTCGTGGAAAAAGATGGCGGAGCGGTATTGAGTGCCGAAATCCGGACCTTGGCGGTTGAGAGTCGTTGGATCGTGGCTTTTCCAAAAGATCGCCAACAGTTCCCGATAGGAGACCTCGTCGGGATTGTAGTCAACTTCGACCGCCTCGGCGTGTCCTGTCGTCCCCGTGCAGACTTCTTTATAAGAGGGATTGACCTTGGTGCCGGACGTGTAGCCTACCGTCGTCGACCTCACGCCCTTTACTTGGCGAAACGCGTCTTCGACGCCCCAGAAACAGCCTGCCGCGAAAGTTGCTTTGGCCATTGTTACACCTCGCATTCCCGTCACCGACAGCTGTGATGTTGCCATATAACAAGATGCTGGTCGAGTGCGCTTCGACTCCGTGCGGGGCTTGGGGTTTCCTTCAGGTTGCGTTCGGGCTTTGGATTCGTTTCGACAACAGAGATTTCCCTTTCTTTAGCTCGGGCTCGTCGCGATGCGCTGAGGCCGCGCCCTGCTCGATTTATAAAGTACGCCAGCATGTGCATCCCGGATTGGGGTCCTTTCGGAGAAACTTTTTTCGAAGCCAGCACTCGGGCGATCGTTGCAGCGCTCTTGGTGAAAAGCCCGGAAGGGGGATGGGTGGAATCGGCCTTCACGTTAGCTATCCAGCGCTTCTTTTTCTCCTGAGTCAGGAGTTCTCCCTTTGCACGATTTATAACTATCTACGACCGAAGTAACCAAGAATGTGTCGCGCGGCAATACACCCAGGTATGTCGCTTTCGTTCACTTTTTGTTTGCTTGACCGGCAGGCGGGCCCTGAAGTTTAATCGCCCAACCGGACGGCACTTGGCGGGCCCGAGACCGGGAAGGATTAGGAAATGAGCGAGAACAAGAAGAAAGATTTTTCCAGACGCGACTTTGCGAAAGTGACGGCCGCAAGCTTCGGCGCCGGTGCCTTCGGCTTATTCGATGCTCCACACGCGAGAGCCGCTCAGATTCCCAGTCACTGGGACAAGAGTGCCGACGTCGTGATCGTCGGCTCGGGTGCCACCGGACTTCCCGCAGCGATCGAAGCCGCCCAGAATGGCGCTTCTGTGATCATCGTCGATCAAAACTACGATGTCGGCGGCCATGCCATACAGAGCGGATGCCGCGTAGCGCTTGGCGGCGGAACGAGCATGCAAAAGAGGCACGGCGTGGAAGATTCACCGGATCGCATGTTCGAGGATCTTGTGAACTGGTTTGACTACCGGTTCAGCGATCGCGAGACAATTCGCACCTTTTGCGACTGGAGCGCCCCCACATACGAGTGGCTTGTTGCCAATGGCGTGCCATTCCATCCGGACAGCTTGGAAGGCGCGGACGGCGGCCCACAAACGATCAAGCGATCGCAGCGCGCTCTCTGGAAAGGGGGCGTCAACGCGACCTCCCCAACAGGCGCCCACGGAACCTTACTCATGCGGCCGCTTGAGGCCAGCGCGCGAAAACTGGGTGTGCAGATTCTTTTGCGGCACAGCATGATAAGTGTGGTTCGCGAGGGCAGCTTTAGCGGACGGGTTCTAGGAATCATGGCGACCAACGAGGGGAAATCCGTCACGATTCAGGCGCGGAAAGGCGTGATTCTTGGCACGGGCGGCCATTCAAGCAACGTGAACCTGCGCCGCATGTTCGACGCCCGACTCACGGACGAGTACCAAGTAGTGGGCGAACCCTACTCGCGGCAGACGGGCGATGCAGAGATGGCCGCAGTGCGTATCGGTGCGTCTTTGTGGGGCGCGGCGAACCAAACGCTTGAGACGATGGCGCGCACCCACGTTCTTGAAAAGCCTCTCTATATCGGCAGCCAGTACGGGTACGTGCGATCTCCGGCTGACCCGGGAGACCCGGGCGTCGAGAACATCGTGACGAGCCCAGTTTTTAAGAACATTCGCGCTACCGGACTTACAGTCAAGGATCATCAGAACGTAATTCACATGAATCAGATTGGGCGCAGGGTAGTGAATGAACTCGCGAACGGGCCCGAGTGGTGGAATCCGTGTCTCGCGTTGAATGGAGGTCAAGGCAATGGCGGAGGGCCGATTTGGGCGATCTTTGACGCAGATGCGGTAAAGCGCGAGGGTTGGATCTGCGAATCGCCGCACGTCGACCTCGATGGCTGGTTCTTCACCGCCAACAGCCTGGAGGAACTGGCCGGGAAAATTATCAGCAAATACCAGAAGGAACCGGTGCCGTCGGCTGCACTGCGGGAATCAGTGGCCCGATACAATTCTTTTGTCCAATCCGGAAAGGATGCGGACTTCGGCAAGCCGACGCCGCGATACAACATTCAAACGCCGCCCTTCTACGCGGCTTGGTCCACTCCGTGCGTGCATGATTGCCTTTCGGGTTTGCGAATCAATGCGAAGTCACAGGTGATCGACTGGAGTGGACAGGTTATACCTGGGCTCTATTGCGGAGGCGAGTCCGCCGGCGGCTTCAATCAGCACGGTTTGGCGAAGTGCATTGTGGAGGGCCGGATTGCTGGGCGAGAAGCCGCGCGTTCGGTTGTGCGTTCCATTTAGACTCGGGAGAACATCCGTATGACTGAAAATTCGGGCGCGGTTGTTTCGACGGCCAGGCCGATCTCAGATGCAGCGTGGGAGTGCTTGCAAGGCGCCTACGATCTTCAAGTGCATGTGGCGCCGGACGTGATCGAACGGCGAATCGACGACATTGATCTCTCGAAGGAGTTTCTGGCGAAGGGGCTGAGCGGTTTTGCGCTGAAGTCGCATTACTTCCCTACGGCGGAGCGGGCGAAAGTCGTTTCTCGTGCCGTGCCAGGTATTGCCGCGTACGGAGCGGTTACGTTAAACCACTCGGTGGGCGGATTAAATCCCGTTGCGGTCGAGCTCGCGGGGCGCTCAGGTTGCAAAATTGTGTGGATGCCGACGGTTGACGCGGCCAACGAAACCGCGGGGCGCACCGATGGACCTACGACGAAACTGCCGTTCTGGGCGAAAATTCAACGCGAATTGGCGGCGATGGGAATTGCACCGCCGCCCCTGAGCGTGCTTGGTGCGGACAGCAAAATCTCGGAAGCGACGCGACGCTGCATCGAGCTGATCGCAAAGCACAACATGATTCTCGCGACGGGACATCTTGGGCGCATCGAAATCTTTCCGCTGGTGAAAACGGCACGCGAAATGGGGGCTCAGCGAGTTGTCGTTACCCACGCGGAATTTCCGTCGCAAAACCTTTCGGCGGACGAGCAGAACGAACTCGCCCAGATGGGCGCATTCATCGAGCACTGCTTTACGACAATGCACACGGGAAAGGCGTCATGGAACGGGGTGATCGGATCCATTCGCAGGGTCGGCGTCGAGCGTTGCGTTCTTTCGACCGACTTGGGACAGACGATCAATCCTCCTGTCGCGGAAGGTTTCGCCATGTTCGCACAGCGGCTTCTCGATAACGGTTTCAGCGTCAAAGAAATCCGGCGGATGACCGTTACGAATCCGCAAGGTCTCATCCAATAAAGTCTTCGGGCAACTGTACGCGCGGCTCTGATCGCCACTCCTCGGGAAACGAAGATATTAGGGCTCGCACTTCAGTACATGGTAAAGTCCGCGGGGCTCCATTCTTTTGCTGAAGGGAGGCTGAAGATGAATCAGC
>Ga0182024_10010004_pt1 | contig 19451 bp, 12 predicted proteins | sample P32metaG_FD_120480 | JGI IMG/M metagenome (GOLD analysis project Ga0182024, IMG submission 120480) | Permafrost microbial communities from Stordalen Mire, Sweden - P3-2 metaG (Illumina Assembly) | ecosystem: Environmental > Terrestrial > Soil > Wetlands > Permafrost | place: Sweden: Stordalen... | reverse complement strand
CTGTGAAGTTTCAAAATGTTGTTTACATTCGGGCGAAGCTTTGGAAGGGCACGGATTTATCCGTGCCGATGATCGCCACACCAAAGATTCGGGGCTTCAGCCCCGAAGGGCGTTTCTTTCAAACGGACCCACTACCCGGTGCCGCGATCTGCAACTTCAGAGGGACGAGCGATGCGAATCCGAGGAACGCGGCTGAGGCGTTCGTGTATTGTGAGTAGCGGGAAGTTTCCGGCGGTTCCGGGAGGGCGAAGATGCGTGGATACGAACGACGGGAGTTTTTGAAGATGGCGGGCACAGCCACGGCTGCCACGCTGCTGGGCGGCAGGGCTCAAGCGCTGGCGGCCCAGGCCGAGCCGGCGCGGACCGTTGCGGCGAACGATCATATTCAGATTGCGCTGATTGGCGCGGGCGGGCAAGGGCAGGGCGATACGCGCACCGCGGTCCAGGTTCCAGGCGTGAAACTTGTGGCCGTGGCGGACTGTTACAACGGGCGCCTGGAACATGCGAAAGAAATCTGGGGCGATGACATTTTCACCACGCGCGACTACAAAGAGATCCTCGCCCGCAAGGACATTGACGCAGTGATTGTGGCCACGCCCGATCATTGGCACAAACAGGCTGTCGTGGACGCGATGCAGGCGGGCAAAGATGTGTACTGCGAGAAGCCGATGATCCACCTCTACGCGGACGGACCCGAGATCATTCAGGCGGCTCGAACGACAGGGCGGATCATGCAGGTCGGTAGCCAGCGCGTAAGCTCGATGATCTACCTGAAGGCCAAAGAACTGCTGAAGTCCGGCGCCATCGGCAAGCTGAATATGGTGACGGCGCGTTGGGATCGCAATTCGTCCATCGGTGCGTGGAATTACACGGTCCCGCCCGATGCCTCGCCGGAGACTTGCGACTGGCCGCGATTTCTTGGGGACGCGCCCAAAATTCCATTCAATGCCGAGCAATTCTTTCAGTGGCGCAAGTGGAAGGCCTACGGCAGCGGCGTGGCCGGCGACCTGTTTGTACATCTCTTCAGCGGCACGCACTTCATCACCGGCTCGAATGGGCCCACGCGTGCCATGGCCACGGGCGGACTGCGCTTCTGGAATGATGGACGCGATGTGCCCGACGTGATGCTGGGGCTGTTCGATTATCGCGAGGGATTCAACCTGAGCCTGCGCGTGAATTTCGTCGATGGCGGCGAGGAGAGCGAGGGGCTCATCTTTACCGGTTCCGAAGGCACCATGGAGATTGCCGCCAACACCGTGAGCGTAAACCGCGTGCCGCGCGAAAAGGAGCCGGGACTTTCCATCGCGAGCTTTACGGAAGCGACGCAGAAGAAGATTCTGGCGGAGTACGCGAAGAAGTATCCGCAGGCGCATCCCGAGGGCGGTCCGTCAGCGGGGCTCGAGAAGTACGTTGCGCCGCCGGGCTACAGCGACAGCTACGACCACTTCAGGAACTTCTTTGCTTCGGTACGCACGCGCAATGCGCCGGTGGAAGACGCGGTGTTCGGCTTCCGCGCCGCGGGCGCGGCGCTGCTGAGCAATCTGAGCATGGAACGCAGCGCCATCGTAAATTGGGATCCGGATGCGATGAAGTTGATCTGATCGGATTCCGATCCGTCCCTTCGAGTCGCGCCGCGGCAGGTTTTAGCTGAACCCCAGCACCGGATGCGGCACGTAAGGCTCCTCGAGCGCCTTTATCTCCTCCGGTGTCAGGCGGACCGAAAGCGCAGCCACCGCGTCTTCAAGGTGATGCGGCTTGCTCGCGCCCACAATCGGAGAAGTGACGCCGGGCTTCGACAATAGCCACGCCAGTGCCACCTGCGCGCGGGGAATGCCGCGCTTCTCCGCAACTTCGCCGAGCCGGTCGACCACCTTCTGGTCGGCATCTTCGCTGTGCTCGTAAAGTGTCTTGCCGAATGCGTCGGTTTCCGAGCGATTAGTGGTTTCTGTCTTCCACGCGCGCGCCAGTCGCCCCCGGGCCAGCGGGCTCCAGGGAATGACGGCCACGCCTTCGGCTTGGCAAAGTCGCACCATCTCGCGCTCCTCTTCGCGATAGAGCAGGTTGTAATAGTTCTGCATGGAGACGAAGCGCGTCCATCCATGCCGGTCGGCCAGATAAAGCGCCTTCGAGAACTGCCAGGCATACATCGAAGAGGCGCCAATGTAGCGCACTTTGCCCGCCTTGACCGCGTCGTGAAGAGCCTCAAGAGTCTCTTCTATGGGCGTTTCGTAGTCCCAGCGATGGGTCTGGTAGAGGTCCACGTAGTCGGTCTGGAGGCGTTGCAGGCTTTGATCGAGCTCAAAGAGGATGGCTTTGCGGGATAGCCCCCGGCCGTTGGGCTCGTCGCGCATCAATCCTTGGACCTTAGTTGCGATGACCACGGCTTCGCGCCTGATGTTGGCCTTGAGGAATCGGCCGACAACCGCTTCGCTGTCGCCGCCGGAGTAGACGTTCGCTGTATCGAAGAAATTGATGCCAAAATCGAGGGCCTGACGCAGAAAAGGCTGGCTTTCGGCCTCATTCAGCGCCCACGCCTGCCGGCCTGGGAGCAGTTTTCCCGTCGCGGGACTGCCGTAGGTCATGCAGCCCAGACAAATGCGCGAAACCTTCAAACCCGTGCGGCCAAGGTTGACGTATTCCATGGTTTCTCTCCTGCTTTCAGTGTAGAACTGGTTGCATAAATGGTGTCGCGAAAGGGCACGACTTCAGTCGTGCCACGAAAGGCGCAGAAATCGGGGGCTTTAGCCCCTGAGGGACGCTTTTCAATCGGCTTTGAGCATTTATGCAACCAGCTCTAGTGCGCAGCACGGTTCCGGCTCGAACCTGTGGGCGGATGCCGTTTTTGGGACGCGCTTACCTGCCGTGAACCGGCTTTCAAGAAAAGCTTACACGGTGGGTTGGCGGGTCGATGTTTTTCGGGCAATATATGAGGAAGCACTCTATTCCACGGTTGCACACGGGTGGCCAGGACCCTGGGCGGGGCACCTTGGTACATACTTTGGAACATTGTCTCCCGTGCGCCTGGAGTGATTGGATTGATTGGATTGATTGCATCGGTTATGGGAGGGCCTTGCCGGGTAACTTTCGCGTCAGGGCAGGGTCTAAACATATATCCCCTTTAGGGCCTAATTCGGATGCGTATCTTCTTTAAGCGCAGGTGCCTACGTAAATTCGTGAGCCGGCGCGAAATACTCGGTAAGCGAAGAACACGGCCAGAAAGGCGCGTGACGATCTGAGCCGGAAATCGGATGGAATGACAGAAGGTCAAAGACTCGTTTCAAAGCCCATGGGCCACGGAAACAGAACTCATTTCTTGCGCCAATGGCCTCAGCGCTTGCTCGCGAGCGCAATGTTGCCAGCGCTGTTTGTCCTGGCAGGTTGCGGAGGTGTGTTGAACAACGTCTCCGCGAGCGGCGGCGGCAACCTCTCGATTTCTCCCGGTACGGCAACCATCGATGCCAACTGCACAGGGTGCAACACCACCTCTACGTCAGGCGGGTTAGTTGAGCAATTTTCGGCCACTTTCAGCGGCGGCGCGGCCAAGGTGAACTGGACGCTATCAGGCGGAGATGCAAACTCCGGCGCCGGAGCCATCAACTCGAGCGGCCAGTACACGCCGCCTGCCTATCTCACGGCAAACAGCGTCCACGTCACGGTGACCGCGGCATTGGCGTCCAGCCCCTCCACAACCGCTAGCGCAACATTGATCGTGACACCGGGCTTTCTGCAGCCGCTGACGCCGGAGAATGTGGCTCTGGGCGCAAACGGAACCGTTACCATAACGGGTTATATCGCGGAAGCCGGCGGCACAACCGGCATCAGTTACGCCGTAGCCGGCAGCTCCACAGGCTCAAGCGGCGGACAAGGGTCAGTGGGCAGTTCAAGCTGCACGCGCGGCAACAACGCATTCACCTATTGCACCGTCACTTATACTGCTCCAGCGTCCGTTCCAGCCACCATATCCACCTATGTGGTGGCGACCATCGGGACATCGACCTCGAAAGAGGCAACGAAAATCCTGTTGAACACTGAAGGGATTTCGAGCAATCCGGCAGCGCACCAAAAGGAACAGGCGACGCCCGTCCTGCTGGGCAGCTCCGGCGGGAACAACACGGATTACGACACCCAGGGCAATCAGATTGTGGATTGCTGCGGCGGCACGCTCGGCTCTTTGATCCAGAGCAGCAGCGGAACGCAGTACTTGCTCAGCTGCAATCACGTGTTTGCGCGCAGTGACCAGGCCGCCACGGGCGAATCGATTGTGCAGCCGGGACTGATCGACAACAACTGTACGCCCAACGGCGAAGGTCCAGGGACAACTTTAGTGGGCATTTTGACAGCCTGGCTTCCGCTGAGTTCAAACGCAACGAATGTCGATGCGGCCATCGCTCAGGTGGATTCGGGTGCGGTGAACTCGAGCGGCGAAATTCTGGAGTTGGGCGCGATGCAGGGCAACGGCACGCTGGCTGCGGCGCCTCCCGGCACCTCGTCGACCCAGGGCAAAGGCGAGCCGGGGTCGCTCAATCTGGTTGTTGCCAAGAGCGGCCGGACGACGGGTCTCACGTGTGCCAGTGTCTCGGCGCTGAATCTTAGTGTAAAGGTGGATTACTACAGGAACTGCGATGAAACCACGGCCTACCTGACCAAGATTTACACCAACCAGATTGCGATTGAAGGCAGCGAGTTCAGCGATGCGGGCGACTCGGGATCGCTGGTTGTGGATGCCGGAAATGCCGAGCCTGTGGGGCTTTTTTTTGCCGGCGGTGTGACGAATACGGGTGTGAGCGAAGGCGTGGCTAATCCCGCGCCCACAGTGCTGGCGGAACTGGGGTCGCAGGAGGGTACGACCTATACGTTTGTGGGCACAACAGACCATCCGGTGAGCTGTTTGAACTACGGCGCCGCCACGGTGACGGCTGCGCAGGACACCACGCTCCCCGGCCCGCAATTGGAACTGGCGCAGCAAGCCGTGGGGCAGGCGCGGATGCTGATCAACCCCACCTTGGGCATCCTGGGCGTGGCCACGGGCAAGAGCAGCGATCATGCCGGCGAAGCAGCGGTCCTCTTCTATGTAGATGCGAGCATGAATGTCTCTGTGCCGCAGACCGTGAGCGGGGTGCGGACGGAAGTGATTCCCACCACGGCGCAGGCGGTTGCGGCAGGCACAGCGCCGCAATCTGCCGTAAAATCCAGCGCACCGGTGCCTCTGACACCCGCGGTATTCAACCAGGCGGTTGTGGTCAAAGAGCAGTTGACGCAGAGCCTGATGCAGCAGAATCCCGCATACTTTGGCGTAGGTGTGGGTCAAAGCCTCGACAATCCACAAGAGGCGTCGCTGGTCATTTATATCGATCGCAAACAGGTTCCGGCCGCACTGCCGCCAATCATCAATGGCCTGCGCACACGCTATGTCATCATGGACCGGCTGCACGTGACGCGCTCGTATCTCAAGGGACCGGTTCGATCCATGGGCCACTGCATGGCGCATCCAGTCACGCATCAGGCGAATGACATGGGCGTGTACCTTTTGCGCCGGCAGCTGGGTTTGCAACCGTAAAGGCTGTCCAAGAACGTGTTCAAGCGATGGGTTCGTCTACTTTTTTGAAAGCGCACGGCTTTTGGCAGTGTTTGGTGAATCCAGTCAGAGCGGCTTCGTATCAGGGCGCGGCTTCAGCCGCGCCAAAGATGGCGCAAAAAGCTTCCGGGTTTCAACCCCTGTTCGATGTTTGTCGCCCGCCACGATCCACTTTTCGATTCACCAAACACCGCCTAGCCATGCCACCAGAGAGGCAATTTAGGATTTGGGCTTTAGCTGTGAAGTTTCAACACGCTGTTTACATTCGGGCGAAGCTTTGAAAGGGCACGGATTTATCCGTGCCGATGATCGCCAAACCAAAGATTCGGGCTTTAGCCCCTGAGGGAAGATAATCGCAATGGCTTGTATTTCCTCGGCCGCTAAAGCCGTGCCCTTTCAAAGCCGCGAGTTATTAAACAGATTCTCAAAAGCACAACAATGGAGCCCGGCAGATACGGCCCTTATGCTGTCGCCGGAGATTCAGTCTGCGCAGCGGCTGCCGCGGAAGCTTCATCTCCAAAGCTCGAATTGTCGGGGATAAAAACTCCGAAGACTGTCCCCGTAGTTGCCGGCGCCTTGCCATTTCCTTGACTAGCGGCGCGGCTGCGCACCCGCACCAATCCATGATGCTTCTGGATAATCTCGAGGCTGACCCACAGTCCGAGGCCGGTTCCTGTAACTTCCTTGGTGGTAAAGAAAGCTTCGAAGATGTGCTCGCGGATTTCCGGCTCCATGCCTGTTCCGGTGTCGGCGATGGCAAAGCGGATTCCGGTTTGCGCGGGATTCTTCCAGTCGCGGGAGCGGCGGGCGCGCAACAGCAAGCGGCCACCTGCGATGCTGGCGTCAAGGGCGTTGCCCACCAGATTGGCAAACACTTGGCGGATCTCTCCGGCAAAGCAGAAGAGGGTCAGCTCCGACTCGTAGTCGCGCTCCACGCGAAGGTCGAGCGCGTTCATGCGTCCCTGATAAAGACTCAGAACGGAGTCAAGAAGCTCGGAGAGCGTAGTGCGCGCGGGATGCGTCGGCTGCCGGTAGAACCGCAAAGTCTGCTGTGTAATCTCGGCAATGCGGCGCACTTCGTACTCGGCCATGGAAACATATCGCTGGGCTGCCTCGGGAAGGTCGCTGAATTTGCGCAGGAGGAAGAGCAGGTTGGTAATGGCTTCGAGCGGATTGTTGATTTCGTGCGCGATGGAGGCGGCCAGCCGGCCCGTGACGGCGAGTTTCTCGCTGCGGCGCAGAGCCTCTTCACTGCGCTTGCGGTCGCTGGCATCGAGCGCGATCACACCCACCCAGCGCACCTGAGTTGGAGTGGTTCGCACCGGATAGGCGCTGATGAGCCAGGTCCATGGCCGGCGCGGTTTGCCGCCCTCGCCATTGAGTTCGAGGTTGCGCACCGCCTCTTCGCTCGAAAAAACGTGCTGTACGGCAACTTCTACTTCCTTGGCCACACTGGCGGGAAGCAGATCCGTGAGTGTGCGGCCCAGATGGTGGCTGACGGTCACTCCCGTGAGATCCGCAAAGATCTGATTCACCCTGACAAATCTCGAATTGCGGTCGACAAATGCCAGACCGATCGGCGCATTCGCGAGCATCGAGTCGAGCAGGGAGAGCGTGTCGTTGAGTCCCGCCCGCTGCTCGGCAAGCGAGGCGACCATGCGGTTGAAGGTCTCAATCAGGTCGCCGATTTCGTTATGCACGGCGACCGGCAATGGGAAGTGGCTGCCGACTTCCGGCGAGTTCATGAGCACGGCTGCGCCGCGATGCAGCACAGACAGTGGCTGCGCGATGGACCGGCTCATCAGCAACACAAGCACGGCTGAGGCGAACACCCAGATCACGCCAAAGATGGCGGTGCCGCGAATGATCGAGCCGATTTGCTCATTTACCCAGCGCTTGTCGAAGGTGACCCAGGCAAAACCGCGCAATGAATCGGCAGTGTAGATGGGATAGACGCATTCCCAGCGACCGCCGGAGAGAGTGAGGCAGCTTGCGGCATCGCGCTTCGTCTGCGGAATCTGCTGGAGCTCAATCGGGTCCAGGGTGGATTCGTCGGCTTCGCCCTTGCTGATGAAAAGCACATTTCCTGCCGGATCTGTGACTTTGGCCTGGGCAATGGTCGGGGAATCGCCCATCATGTTGACGGAGAGGCCGATCCATCCGGGCCGTTGCTGCTCCAGGGCTTCAGTCGACTGCAAGGCCAGAGACTTGGCCTCGTAGGCAAGGCGCTGGTGGGCGCGGAGCGAGGTTTCCTGCGTCTGCTGGCGCAACAGCAGGAGCGCAAACAAGCCGATGGAGAGCAGCTCCAGAGCCAGTAATCCGGCCAGCATTTGCCAGCGAATGGATCTGGGCCACCAGCGTATGCGCAATGCTCTACCCCCGGGGAGGATCTTGAGGCCTTAGAACTGGTTGCACAAATGGCCCCGTGAAAGGGCACGACTTCAGTCGTGCCGCAACAGCCGCATAAAACCCGGGGCTTTAGCCCCTGAGGGGCGTTTTTCAATCGGCTCCGAGGATTTATGCAACCAGCTCTAGTCTACCGAATCACTTGCGCGATTCACGTGCGACGACAGGTTGACGCAACTCGTCGCGCGCCGGCAGCTTTTCGACCAGCGATGCCGCGATCTGGCGTCCGTGAAAGCGTCCGTTCTCAATGAAGATCTCGTTCGTGCGCGAGCCCGCCACAATCACCCCTGCTAGATAGATGCCGGGAACGTTGCTTTCGAGCGTCTCCGGGTTGCAGACCGGCAACCGGTCGGGCCCCTCGAAGCGAATACCCAGGCGCTCGAGAAAGCTGAAGTCGGGGTGATACCCGGTCAGGGCGAAGACGAAATCGTTGGGCAAGGTCTCGCGGCCCGCAGGTGTCTCCACCACGACGGCATCGGGCGTAATCTCCGCGACCCGCGTCTCGAAATAGGCCTTGATTTCGCCGTTTTTGATGCGGTTTTCGAGATCCGGTTTGATCCAGTACTTCACGTGCGGCTGTACCCCCGCGCCGCGGTAAATAAGCGTGACCCGCGCACCGTGACGCCACAATTCGAGCGCGGCAATGGCTGCGGAATTCTTGCCGCCGATCACAGCAACGTCCATGTCGTAATAAGGATGGGGATCGTGGTAGTAATGATGCACCTTGCTCAGGGTTTCGCCTGGAATGTTCATCAAGTTCGGCAGATCGTAGTAACCGATGGAAAGGGCGAGCTTGCGCGCCTTCAGTTCCCCGTGGCGTCCAAAACGATCCGCAGTCTGCACGCTGAAATCGCCATCGACGCCGCTGACGCGCTCCACGCAGTGGTATTGGCGAATGTCAAGCTGATAGTAGGCCGCGACCAGGCGATAGTATTCGAGCGCTTCATTCCGCGTCGGTTTGGCGTTGGGGCTCGGGAAGGGAATGCCGCCGATTTCAAGCAGCTCTGAAGTAGTAAAGAAAGTCATGTGTGCGGGATAGTGAAACATCGAGTTGCAGACGCAACCCTTGTCCACCAGCACCACGCGAAAACCCGCCTTTTTCGCCTCGATGGCGGAGGCCAGCCCCGTGGGCCCTGCTCCCACCACCAGCAGATCGAAGACAGCATCCTGCCCTGCACGTTCTGTTGCATCGCTCATGTTTCTAGATTAGGCCATGCGACGTTGCATGCGGCAGATCCCGGTTGCGCCGGTGGGAAGAAGGTGGAACGAAAAAGCTCCAGCACATGCTGGAGCTTTATTCCCTTGGCGAGTCGGATTGAGGACTCATACGAACGCGGGCGCCGGCTCCATGAGGGTCATCACCGGGGTCTTGGCCGGAACCAATGCCGGGGCGGCTGCCGTGGCTGCGACCGGCGTCTGCGCATGTAAAGGACGCGTGAGCTTGTGCACGAAATGATACGGCGGCCATGGACCTGAGAGCTGCATCTGACACTCGCGCATGATGGCGCTGGTGGATGTGAACTTGTTGTGATAGCGCTCCACGCACTTGCGGTCGATAAGATGCGCGATATCCAGCAGCATCTTGCCGTTATCCATCAGCCGGCAGCTGACTTCTTCATCGAGGGGCTGGAAGAGCCGGTGCATCTGGAAGCTGACGGCACGCGCGCGCGTTTGCCGCTCCCGCGCCCGCGACGCGTTCTCGCGAAGATTGCTGAGATAGGCCCGGCCGACACTTTCGCTGGCCAGGTGCTTCTCAATCTCGCGGCCGCAGCAGTCGTCGACAAAGATTTTCAGGTGCATCTCGGTCTTGCCGCGCAGCTTATCGATATTGCCGAGGAATTGGCGCTGGTTGGAGCGAATCGACTTGCGCAACATCTCGTCGTCGTGAAAGACCGTGCCGAAACGGAAGGGAAGGACGGTGGAATGCCGGAAGCAGTCCGCAATGACCCGAGCGTGATCCACGCCTGATTTTTGGTTAAGCGCTTCCTGAGGATTGTGTTCGCTCACAATCACCGCAAGATCGCTGGCCGGATAAAGGAAAACCTGATTGCCACTGACTCCAAGAACCGTTTCCAGAGGAACCGGTTTACGATGACGCGCTAAAGCAGGAAAAGCTTGTTTTTCACCGATGCAGTAGGCATACCATGCCATGACGAGACACTCCGTCCGCGGGCGCACCTACGGTCATGCGCCGCTGGTTGATGAAGCTCTGTGAACTTGGGAACAACTACATGCATAGTGGTACGAAGGCGGGACCTTGGTCGCGGCTTCTTGTGAACTATCGGGAATATAGTCCCCTGAAAATACGACTGGCAACACCCCAGTGGAAAAAGTTCGCTATACTGTGCAAACTCTGTGGAAATCGTATTGATTGGACAAAACGATCAATTGATGGCATGAACTTTGTGCTCCAGCACACCAAAAGCACCTCCGCTTGCGGGCGATTCGCAGCTCAGCGCAATTTGGAAATCTCAAGCAACGGGCTTTGAAAGGGCACGGCTTTCAGCCGTGCCGATGGATAGGTCAAAACGACCTCGGCTTTACAGTCTGCGGAATAGTCGTTGCTTTGAAAGGGCACCACTTCACAGCTTGCTGAGAAACTCGGTTTTTCGTCCGGCGGAGGGAGCGGGAGGCTTTAGCCTCCCGAATAAGGTTCCTCGATTCAGTGTGGCTTTAGCCACGGGCCTTTTTTCCACGCGGCCAGACGGACTTTTTCAGCAAGCTGTGAAGCCAGGCCCTTTCAAAGCACATGTCCCGGCTCGCATCGTTCATGCGATTTCCTGGTTTCAGCAGCCCTTCAGGATCGGTCTCACGGCCAATCTCTAGTAGACTCAACGGAAGAATGGCTGTTCCTTTCCGATCCACTTATCGCCCTCTATCCGCTCTCGCTTTTTTCGCGTTTCCGCTTCTTATTGCCGCGGGATTGATGTCTGGCTCCTCGCTTGCCGCCGCCCAGGGCACGCACCTGTGGACGCAGTCGCAAATGGAAGAGTTTGAAAAAGGCACGCCCGACGGAGTGGCGATTGAGAGCGACGGGCAACTGCGCCAGGGACCGGGGCTGACCGAGCAGCTGACCACGCCGTCGACCTTCGTGTGGGCGCTGGCTGTGAATAAGCCCGGCACAGTGTATGCCGGAACCGGCACGCCGGCTTCGGTGCTGCGGCTGGCCGGGCAGAAGGGCGAAAAGCCATTCACCCTCTTTGAAACCAGAGACCTCAGTGTTCAAGCCCTCTGCATCGGACCGGATGGCTCGCTCTATGCAGCAACCCTGCCGAGTGGCAAGGTCTACAAGCTGAACCCCAACGCAACAGCGAAACAGGACGAATCAAATGCCGCAGTGGTGTTCGATGCTGCCAAGGTTGGCGCGGCAGCAGGCGGAGAGAACCAACCGGTCTCACCGGAACCAAGCGCCCAATCACGCTACGTCTGGGCACTGACCTTCGACTCTGCCGGACGGCTTTATATCGCAACCGGTGATCCGGGCGCCATCTACCGTGTCGACCCTGCCAAGCCCGGCGCGGCGCCGGAGCTGTTCTTCAAGAGCGACGAAGCGCATATCCGCACTCTTGCGTGGGACGCAAAGGGGAATCTGATTGCCGGTTCCGATGGTTCAGGGTTGGTCTACCGCATCGATCCGCACGGCAGCGGATACGTGCTCTTTGAAGCGCCGCGGCGCGAGATTACGTCCGTCGTGATCGGGGCGAACGGCACAATCTATGCGGCGTGTGTGGGCGACAAGAGCCGCAACCCATTGCCTCCTTTGCCGGTGCAGGGCATCGGCTCGGTCAGTATCACGATTGTGCAGCCGGATTCGTTGCAGGCGGCAAACACCAGTGCATCGGTACCTGAGGGAACAGATATTTACGCTTTAACCGAGGGCCACGCGCCACGCAAACTCTGGTCGGGCAAGGATGAGATTGTCTACGCGCTGGCTGCCCGAGCCGATGGCCTGTTGGCGCTGAGTGGGAATCGCGGACGCGTCTTCCGCATCCGTGACGACGGCAGCTACGCCGACGTTGCCCACCTGCAGGCGCAGCAGGGCCTGAGCCTCGCTTCCGTTCAGGGCGCGGAAGGGATGGGCGGAGTCCTCATCGGCACCGGGAACACCGGCAAGGTAGTTTTGCTAGGCGCATCGGAGAGACACGAATACGCGAGCGACGTTCTGGATGCCGGGGCCTTTGCGCGCTTTGGCCGCGTGGAAGTCGAGCCCGACTCGGCGGACTATGAGATTTTGACGCGTTCCGGCAACGTGGAGCAGCCGGTGCGCGGCTGGAGCGACTGGCAGCCCCTTCAGAACGGTTCTGTGGCATCGCCGCCGGGGCGTTTTCTTGAGTGGAAGGCCGAACTGCATAAAAACGGCACGCTGGGAAGCGTGGGCGTGAACTATTTGCCCGTAAATTCTGCGCCAGTAGTCGACGATCTGGTGGTCGTTCCCGGGGCACGCCTGAATCCGCAGAACGCTATTTCGCAGAACCAGACAGTGAACATCGCGTTCCCCACGCCCAGCCAAGGGTCGGCGATCACCTTCGATGCCGGAACGATCGGCGCCCTGCAGGCCAACAAGGACCGCACCGGTGTGACCTTACGCTGGGCCGCGCACGACGATAACGGCGACGACCTGATCTATTCCCTCTACCTGCGTGGCGACGGCGAGACGGTGTGGCGGCTGCTCAAGGACAAAATTACCGACAAGGACTACAGCTTCGACGCCACGCTGATCCCTGACGGCGGGTATCGCATCAAGGTTGTCGCCTCCGACGCACCCTCGCATACGCCCGGCGATGTGCTTACCGGAGAAAAAGTGAGCGACCGCTTTGAGATCGACACTACGCCGCCGGCGATTACGAACCTGAAGGCTGCGGCTCAACAGGGAAATTGCGCCGGAGCCGATTGCAAGCAGCCGTTTCTCGTCAGCTTTGACGCCGTAGACGCTTCTTCGCCCATTGCACACGCCGAGTACTCGCTCGACGCGGGACCGTGGCAGTATGTCGATCCGGTGGGCAAGCTCTCCGATTCAAAGACGGAGCACTACGAGTTCCGCATCGAGCTCGAGACCGGCGGAAAAATCGGCGAGCATTTGATCACCGTCCGTGCCTACGATCGCTACGACAACGTAGGCGTGGCCAAGACGGTGATTCCCGCCCAGGAAAAGTAGGCGCCATGCGATTCGAACTCTACGTAGCGGCGCGATATCTGAAAGCCAAACGGCGGCAGGCCGTGGTCGGCCTCGTTACCGTGATTTCGATCCTGGGCGTCACGGCTGGCGTGGCAGCACTGATCATCGCTTTCGCGATCACCAACGGCATGCAACGCGATCTGCAGGATAAGCTGCTCGGCTCCAGCGCGCACGTGCAGTTGATGCAGACGGAAGGGCGCGGCATTCCCGACTGGCGGCCGCTTTTAGCTCGCTTGCGCCAGGTGCCGCACGTAACTGCGGCCTCCCCGGGCTTGTACGAGCAGGTAGTTGTGGCGCGTGGTGCGCGGGACGGTTACGCACTGATCCAAGGAATTCTGCCCGACGACGAGCGGACCGTAAGCGATCTGCTCAAGACGGCCACGCCGGGAGCGGTCGAGGAATTGGAACCGCGGCCCGAAACGCCCAGCGCACAGAGCAGGGAACTGCCGCCGATCGTCCTGGGCGGCGACCTGGCCCAGTCGATCGGCGCGGTTGCGGGCGATTCCGTCATGGTGGTGAGTCCGCAAGGAGAATTGTCGCCCATGGGCGGACTCGTTCCCAAGTACATGACATTTCGCGTTGCAGGAACATTTCACTCCGGCTTCTACCAATACGACGCGGAAATGGGCTTTCTGCGCCTCAGCGACGCGCAGCGCCTGTTCGATGAGCCCGATCTGCTCTCGGTGATCAGCTTCAAGGTCGACGACCTCAACCGCGCTCCGCAGATTGCCCACTCGATTGAGCAGGCCGCCGGCCCGGGTTACATGACGAACAATTGGATGGAGCAAAACCGCGAGCTGTTTCGCGCTCTCAGGCTGGAGCGGGTGGTCACCATTATCGTGATCGCGCTCATCGTCATCGTAGCCGCGCTCAACATCTTGATCGCGCTCACCATGATGGTGATGGAAAAAACGCGCGACATTGCGGTGATGATGAGCTTCGGCGTCGATCCCGGTCAGGTGCGGCGCATCTTTCTGTTACAGGGATTGCTGATCAGCGTGATCGGCACCGTGCTGGGACTCGCCCTCGGCTATTTCGCGTCGTGGGCCGGCGGGTACTACCACTTCATCCATCTCTCCGCCGAGGTCTATTCCATCGACACTTTGCCGTTTGCGCCGCGCGTGCTCGATGGCGTGATTGTGTCTGTAGTTTCAATTGGAATGTCGTTGCTGGCGACGCTGTATCCGTCCTATGCAGCAGCCTCCGTGCTTCCGGCAGAGGCGCTGCGGTACGAATGATGGAGGAATTGGCTTGAGCAAATGGCGGATGGTTCTCTTCCGTTTGAGCTTCGCCGCTGCCGCATTCAGCGCCATTGCGACAGTGATTGATTGGACTGTACCTTTTCCACCTATCAAATACGCCGATGGCAGTTACAGCATTAGTTCATGGGATGGCCGTGTCTTTTGCGCCGGAATTATGTTTTGCGTGGTCACGATTGCGTCGGCAGGCTTTGGGCGCGGCGTCTGGAGATGGTTGTTGATAACAGCGGGACTAGTTTTGTCGGCCCTTTCAATTATCGGATTCGTCGGGAACCATGTCTGATTTTTCTCGTGACGGCATTCGCACTTTCGGCAGCTTTGGCAGCGTTTCGGTCGGAATTGACAATGTGACACATTTTGTGTCACATTGACTCCATGCAGAGCATAACCCTCCGCCAACTCCGCGATACAAAGCAAGTCAAGACATGGCTTCGCGCTGGCGTACACATTGAAGTACGCGAGCGGGGCGAGGTCATTGCCGACCTAGTGCCGAGAACGCATCCGAAGCCGGTAGAGTGGCCCGATTTTGAGGCGCGCGCAAAGGCAATCTTCGGAGAGCGGATGATTCCAGCTGTCGAGATGCTCATTCAGGATCGCGAGGATGAACGGTATTGATCGTATACGCCGACTCGAGCTTCTTTGTTTCCAGTTGTATTCACGACGTCCACACCCATGAAGTGACAAAGCGTATGACTTCTGGATCGCAAGTGTTGCTCACGCCCTTTGGTCGGGTTGAGGTTGCCAATGCGATTCATCGCTACGTTTTTCGCGGAGCGATTTCGGCAGTTGACGCTCGAAACGTTTGGCTTCAATTTGAACAGGATCGCTTGCGGGGAATCTGGACCGAAGTTGGGCTTCCAGACGGCGTTTGGGAGGCCAGTATTTTGTTGGCGCAGCGGTTCGGTACGATGCTCGGCGTCCGCACGTTGGACTCGCTCCACGTTGCCTGTGCATTGGAATTACGAGCCGACAAATTCTGGACGTTCGATGAACGTCAGGAAAAGCTGGCCGAAGCGGTCGGGCTCGACACCAATCCCTGAGCGCGGAGTCTTACTGCGGGGTGATAATCCCGCCCAGCGCGTGCCGCCGCGGCAGCACAATGCCGCGATGATCCACCTCCGCTGCGTGGGGCAGCCCTTCGGACAGGCTTTTGCGTTCGACAAGCGCGCCTCCACATGCGGGGCACCAGTCCGCTCGCGTAGCCTCGGCCAGCACCGCATGGCATTGGCTGCAAATTCGTTCCATGCCAAGAGCTTATCGCACGAGGGCGTTCTTGCTCCCCTGAACCCTCGCTCCCCGGTTCCCTTGTTCCCTTGTCCCCTTGTCCCCCTCGGTCCCTGCCTTTCGTACACTGGAGGTATGCATCCTCCGGTTCGGCTCGTGGCGATCGATATGGACGGCACTCTGCTGCCCGCCCTTTCACAGACTATGAGTCAGCGCACCGGGCGATCGCTGCTGGCTGCGCAGGCGGCGGGCTTGACGGTGGCCATCGCGACGGGCCGCCGCCTGGCCTACACCCTGCCGCTGATTGAGAATCTTGGTCTGCGGGCGGATACGCCGCTGATTACGTCCAACGGTGCAGTGACTTGCACGCTGGGCGGCGGGACCATCGACCGTTGCCATATGGAGGCGCGCGTCGCAAGGGGCATATGCGGGGTGCTCCGTCCGTTTGGGACTGTCGTTTTCACCTTCGACCGGCCGGGACGCGGCGAACTGGTTCTCGAAGATCTCAGCCAGGCGCATGGGCGCATTGCCCTGTGGGTTGAGGCCAACCGGAACGCGATTGAAATAGTCAAACCACTGGAGCTTGCGTTGGTCGATGGCGAGGATCCAATCCAGGGCATGGCGACCGGGAGTATCGAACGCATGCGAGCGGCGGAAAAAGCGTTGAAGGCGAGCGAGTGGAGCGCGGAGTGCGAGAGCACGCGCACGGAATATCCGGCGCGTGATTTGTCGATTCTCGATCTTCTGCCGCTGGGAGTGTCGAAAGGATGGGCGCTGGAGCAGCTTGCGGCGCGCCTTGGAGTGGATCGAAAAGAGACCATGGCGATTGGCGACAACTGGAACGACGTGGGAATGCTGGAGTGGGCAGGGCAGGGAATCGTGATGGCAAATGCGGCCCCGGAGCTGCGCGCAATGGCGAAGATGCGTGGGTGGAAACAGGCGCCGTCGAGCGACGATGATGGAGTGGCGGTGATTCTGGAAGCCGCGCTCCAGAAGATGGCGGCAGCGAAAGCATGAGCAGAGAATTCCAATTCGGAGGAAGTCCGCGAACCAGCCGTTTTGTTGTGATCGCGGCCATCGCGGCGCTTTTCAGTTTTGCGGCGCACGCGCATGCGGCCGAACGTGTGACCCTCAGCAACGGTTTCGCGCTGCACTGCGATCATCATGCGTTGGTGGATGGGCATATGCGCCTCTACCTGAGCGCCGGCGAAGATAACTATATTGAATTTGCTCCGGATGAGATCGCGACGTTCGAAAAGGCCCCGGATCCGCCTGTAGCCGCCGCGCCTGCCGCTGCGCAGCCTTCAAATCGACCGGCCAAGCTTACCCCGGTCGACCTGCGCGAGATGCTGGCGCGCGCGGGAACCGAGCACAATCTGGATGTGGATTTGCTGGCCAGCGTGGTGAAGGCGGAGAGCGACGGCAACGCTCGCGCTTTGAGCCACGCCGGCGCACAAGGGCTGATGCAGCTGATGCCGAAAACGGCTGCCGGCCTGGGAGTGCAGGATAGTTTCCAGCCCGACCAGAATGTGCGCGGCGGATCTACGTATCTCGATGCGCTGCTCACCCGCTATCACGGCAACCTGGCTCAGGCGTTGGCTGCGTATAACGCCGGTCCGGAAGCCGTCGATAAATATCACGGGATTCCGCCCTACAACGAAACCCGCGCCTACGTCGCCCGCGTGATTCACGAATTCAACCGCCGGGTTCTGGCCCGCGAGGCCGAGGCGCGGCGCGCTTCGGCTACTCCTCCCGCGCCGCATCCCCTGGCCCCGCGTTGAGGCTAGCGGAAGGCGCATTTCCCCAGTTCAATTTGCGACGTAGCCCGTTACTGGATAGGGGCTTTGGTCTAAATTCCCGGCGCATTCCGCGCATGGCCGGTGAGAACATGTTCCTAGAGCTCAACCGTTATCCCTAGAACGGAGTTTGTTTGAAGAAGAGTCAATGGATCGTGGGCATTCTGGCGCTGGTTGCGCTGATTGCGCTGGCTCTGTGGGCGCGCGTTCATGTCCACTTCGATTTCCATGTTTTTGCTTCGCAGGTAGCTTTGGCCGACTGGCGCATGATTGCCTTTGCCACTCTGTGCATCTACTCCAATTTCATTTTTCGAGCCTTTCGCTGGAGCCAGCTCGTGCGGCACACGCGGCATGTTCCGCCCTTGTCGTTGGTGGGGACGCAGGTGATCGGATTTACCGCGGTGGCGCTCATCGGGCGCGTCGCGGACCCGGTGCGGCCTTACCTTGTCGCGAAGAAGACAGGACTCTCGTTGAGTACGCAGGTCGCGGTGTACATCGTTGAGCGATTACTGGACGCGGGCTCGGTGGCATTGATTTTTTCTGTTGCCATGATCTGGGTTCCGGGTGACGCGATCCTCAATGTAATGGCACGCGCAGGCTCGTTGGCTTACCTGGCGTCGCATCATCGGATGCTTGCCTTGTTCGTGGCGCGTTACGGCGGATTGGTTCTTACGCTCATGGGAACACTCTTCCTGTTCGCGGTTCGTTTGGCGGGAGGGCCAGTCACGACATTCTTCGAGCGCAGTTTCGGAATGGTCTCAAAAAATCTCGGCCAAAGCGTTGGCGGCAAGATTCGCTTGTTTCATTCCGGTCTCGATACCATGCGCTCCTTTCGCGACTTTGCTGTCGTCGTCGGCCTTTCGCTCAGCATGTGGATGCTGATCAGTTATGCCTACTTCGAAACCTGCCGAGCCTTCACCGCCAGTCCGGAGCTGGCGGGAATCACGGTTTCGCAATCCGTTTTGCTCATGGTAGCCAGCGGCACGGCCAGCATCGTCCAGCTCCCGGTGATCGGCTGGTTCTCGCAGATCGGCCTGGTCGTTGTGGCGCTGACGGGTATCCTGGGCGTCAACGCGGAAGCAGCGACCGCGTGCGCCGCGACGCTCCTGCTGGTCACGTTTCTGGGAATTGTGCCCATGGGCTTGATCTGGGCACGCTTTGAGCACGTGAGCCTGCGCAAGGTGACAACGGAAAGCGAGCTGGCGGAAGAAACGGCGGAAGAAAGTCTGCAGGCAGGCGAGGCTGAAGCCCGCCCCGATCCTCGATAGCGCGATAAGAAAAATGCATCCGGCGAACGTCGATATGTCAGTCGAGCGTCGACACTTTCAATCCACCCCGGTCCCGGGTGCCCCACATCTCGATTTTGAGATGTGGGAAAGCACGAACCCACGTCACGTCTATCCGTCCGTTGAGAATCGATACGTCCGTCGAAAGCTAACGCGCCCCATCAGGTTGCCGCCGGCGCCGTGGGCAACCTTGCATCACCGTCCGCCTCGGGCAAGTAGCGAATCGTCTCCGGCCCCGCTGCTCCGCCCGTCATGATCATGCTCATTGCCTGCTCCATGGTCAGGTCGGTTTCGATGACCCGTTCGATAGGCAGAATCTGCAGGAAGGCCGAAGTCGGGTTGATGGCGTTCGGCACCAGCACAGCGGCCAGCGGCCGCCCGCTCGTCGCGTCGCTGAGCGTTCGTGTGAGAAACCCGATGCTTTTCTGTCCGGCGATGGGAAAGTCGATCAGAACCACGCGCTGATTGGCGCCTTTCTTGGCCATCATGGAGTCCAACAGTTGTCGTGCAGAGGTATAGACCTTGGCGACGAACGGCAAGCGCTCGAGGACGGACTCAAAAAGACCGAACAATTGCCGTCCGACAACGAGGGAAGTAACGCGCCCGACCACGTAGAGAACGGCCAGCGTGAGCAGGACGGCAAGCGCGGGCTGCAGCCAGGGATTGCTGAACCATCCCCGGGGAAAAGAAGCCGCGAGGAACTGTACCGCTGGCAATCCCGCCTTGGCG
>Ga0182024_10010003_pt1 | contig 19451 bp, 14 predicted proteins | sample P32metaG_FD_120480 | JGI IMG/M metagenome (GOLD analysis project Ga0182024, IMG submission 120480) | Permafrost microbial communities from Stordalen Mire, Sweden - P3-2 metaG (Illumina Assembly) | ecosystem: Environmental > Terrestrial > Soil > Wetlands > Permafrost | place: Sweden: Stordalen... | reverse complement strand
CGCAAGCCGCAATCGATCCCGCGAAACGTGGCGCCGCGGATGTCTTACTCTTGACTTTCTCCGATCTGGACGCGGATCACAAGCCTAACACAGGCGTTGGGACGCGGAAGGCGGCGGGGTGTCGCATTTGGGGCGCCCCTCCGGGTGGCGAATTTGGGGGCGGTTGGAACATGGGAACCCTAGACCGGCCGCGCCAGGGCGAGACCGTGTTTCGGCCTCTGGTCGCCTTTGATTTCGACGGCACGCTCACTTGGCGGGATAGTTTCCTGGCCTTCCTGGCCTGGCGCGCCGGTTGCCTCCGCCACGCCCTTGGGATGGTTCGTCTTGCGCCGGCCGCCCTGACCTATGCGCGCAATCACGATCGCACGGCGCTCAAGGGCGCTCTGGTCGCCGAGTATTTGCTTGGTGCGAGACGGGGCGACCTGGAGGCGCGGGCCCAGGCGTACGCCGCCGTCGCTTCGCGCAAACTGCTGAGGCCCGACGCGGTTCGGTGTTGGAGGCTGTGGCAATCTCGGGGTGCGCGCCTGATCATTGTCACCGCCTCGCCGGAGTTCGTGGTAGCCCCGTTCGCCCATGGCCTGGGGGCTGAATTGCTGATCGGCACGCGGTTGGTGTTCGACGAGGCGGGCGAGGTCACCGGCGCCTTCGATGGCCCCAACTGCCGGGGACCCGAAAAGGTCGTTCGCCTCAACGCGGCGCTGGGGAGCGATGTGCGCCTGGAAGCGGCCTATGGCGACAGCGATGGCGACCTAGAGATGCTGGGCCTTGCCGACGAGCCGGGAATGAAGGTGTTCGGAGAAAAACCGTGAGACACGCGGGCGCGGCGGCTCTGGACCGGCTCGAGGGGCTGCTGGGCGCCGTTAGGGCGCTGGGCGTCCTTAGCGAAAAAAGTCGTGGCGTGTTCTACCGCCGATCCAGGGCCTGCCTGCACTTTCACGAGGACCCGGCCGGACTTTTCGCCGACGTTCGCCCCGCCGAGGCAGTGGAATTCGAGCGCATCAAGGTGGATGAGCCCCGGGGACAGGCGAGGCTCCTCGAAAGGCTGGCCGAGATCTCGTAGCGCGGTCGGCGGGCTTTGCTATTTGGCTTCCGCCGCCTCCGAAGCGGCGCGGCTTTCGTAGATGTGATCGACGATGCCCCAGGCCTTGGCTTCCTCGGCGTCCATGAAATGGTCGCGGTCGAGGGTGCGTTCGACCTCTTCGAATGAGCGACCGGTGTGCTTGGCGTAAAGTTCGTTCAGGCGTCGCTTGGTCTTGATGATATCCTCCGCGTGGCGCTCGATATCGGAGGCCTTGCCGGAAAATCCGCCCGACGGCTGGTGCAGCATGATCCTGGCATTGGGCAGGGCGACACGCAGGCCGGGCTCGCCGGCCATGAGCAGGAACGAGCCCATGGAGGCGGCCATGCCCATGCAGGTGGTGGCCACGGGACAGCGCACGTATTGCATCGTGTCGTAGATCGCCAGTCCCGAAGTCACCACGCCGCCGGGCGAATTGATGTACATGTCGATCTGCTTCTTGGGGAATTCGGATTCCAGATAAAGCAGCTGCGCGCAGATCAGCGCCGACACGCTGTCGTCAACCGGGCCGTTCAAAAACACCACGCGCTCACGCAGCAGCCGCGAAAATATGTCGAACGCCCGTTCGCCGCGACTGGACTGCTCCACCACCATGGGCACGAGATTGAGGGAGTTGGGAGCCGTCTCGTTCATAAGTCGCACCGATCCTTGGTTGGGAGCTGGATATTGCCTCGCGTCCACGACGTTGCAAGGTCCCCCCGGGCGGTCCAGACCGCGCGGGACCTCAATCCGCCTTGGGTTTGGTCTTGGCGCCCTTGGCCTTCGCCGCCGGCTTGACGGCGGCCTTGACGAGGGCCTTGGCGGCGGACTTTGCCTTGGCGGGCGCGGGCGCGTCATCCGCCGCTATGGCCTCGGCGGGGGCTTTCGCTCTGGCCGCCTTGGCCGCCTTGGCCGCCTTGGCCACCTTGGCCGGCTTGGCCGGCTTGGCCACCGGGACGCGGGGAGCGGGCAGGTCGTCTTCCTCCATGAGCACTTCCTTGGAGACCGCCTTGTCGGTCACCTTAGCGCGGCCGACGATGAGGTCGACAACCTTCTCCTCGTAGAGGGGCGCGCGCATCTGGGCTTGAACGTCGGGGTTCTGGCGCATCATATCGAAGGCCTGTTGGGCCTGAGCGCCGTACCGCATGGCTTCGGTGCGCATGGCGTCGGTCAACTCCTGATCGGTGACCATCAGGTTCTCGCGGCGGCCGATTTCGGCGAGCACCAGGCCCAGGCGCACCCGCCGTTCGGCGATCTGGCGATATTCGGCGCGCAGGGTTTCGACGCTCTTGCCCTCGTCTTCGGGAGCGGAATTGCCTTCAGCCAAGTCCTTTTCGATCTGGCCCCAGATGCTGTCGAATTCGGCCTCCACCATGCGCGACGGCAGGGCGATCTCGTGACGCGCGTCCAGTTCGTCCAGCAATGCGCGCTTCAATTTGAAGCGCGAGGCGCCCTGATATTGGCTCTCGAGGTTAGCGCCGATGGCGTCGGTCAAGGCCGCCAGATCGGTCATGCCCAGGCGCTCGGCCAAGGCGTCGTTCGCCACCGCCGCTTTGGGGGCCCGCACTTCCTTGACCGTGACAGCGAATTCCGCGGCGCGACCCTTGAGGCGCTCGACCTGATAGTCGGGCGGGAAATTCACCTTCACGGCGACCTTCGCGCCCGGCGCGGCGCCGATCAACTGGTCTTCGAACCCGGGGATGAATTGTCCGGCGCCCAGCACAAGTTCGGCGTCCTCCGCCGTACCGCCTTCGAAGGCCTCGCCATCGACTCGGCCGACGAAATCGAGCACCACCTGGTCGCCGTCGCGCGCTTTGACGAGCTTGCCCGAACGGGTTTCGTAGGTGCGGTTCTGGGCCACCAGTTCGGCCATGGCTTCGTCCACCTCCTCCTTCGAAGGGTGATAAACCAGGCGGGTGAGTTCCAGCTTGGCGACGTCGGTGGGATCGAATTCCGGCATCACCTCGACCTCGAGGTCGTAGGCGAGATCCTCGGACCCGGCGATGACCTTCTCCATATCCGACGACGGCCGAAGGTCGGGTCGGGCGGCGACGCGCAGCTTGTTGTCCTCGAGCACCTTCTGAGACGTCTCGTTGAGCGTCTTTTCCACCACCTCGCTCATCAGGGCCTTGCCGTACAGACGCCTCACATGACCGGGAGGCACCTTGCCGGGGCGAAAACCCTTGAGTCTCAGGGTGGGGGTAAGTTCGGCGATGCGCGCGTCCAACAAAGCGCCCAGTTCGGCGGCGGGCACGCGCACGCCATAGCTGCGGCTGAGGCCTTCACCGGATTTATCGACAATTTGCATGAACCTGTTCCGTTCACCTTAAGGCGCGACCGCCGCCGCCGGGGCCAAACAAAAAGCCGCCGCCAAAGTTCGTACCCTGGCCGGCGGCGCGAAACGAGCCCCCCTTATGTCACGCGGGCCATGGGCTCTCAAGCTTTTGCCAAACTCTGGCCCTTGCGAAAGCTTGGCCTTTGCGGGCGCCTGGTGCGGATGAGAGGACTCGAACCTCCACGCCTTGCGGCGCCGGGACCTAAACCCGGTGCGTCTGCCAGTTCCGCCACATCCGCTTGGTGGCGCGCTGAGGCTTAGCGTGGACCGGGCGGGGGGGGCAAGGTGTTGTGCCGCCACGTTGATGGAGAACCCGGCGTGGGGGACTCTCCATAAATCGCGAAGGTTGGGCGTCATTGAAATCATCGGCCTGATTTGATACCTTGCTGGCGCGCGTGCCTTTAACGCGCGGCCATCGCATCGCGGCCCGGGAGCCGACCATTGATCGGAAGCGCGCCGGGGGAGCGATCGCTCTCAGGTTCGCCACATGCCCGAATTGATTCAATGTTTTGCGTTCGGGAGTTGCGGCGTGCAATCGGGCCAACGATTTCTTTGGTGGGAGGTTTACTTCGGTGACCCGTTCGCCCCCATCGGTTTTCGTTGGCTTCGCAGATCGGCCGCGGAACTTCCATTCGGCGACGATGCGGCATCGAGTTGTCCGTAGCATGGGGCGAGCGTGAGAACGGCCCGCGTTCGATTGAAGAGCCGTTGACATCCATCGGTCGCGCGCTCGGCCACCCAACGTGCGGGGGAGAACGCCTCAAGGTGTTCAGGGACGCCCAAGTCGAGACAGTCCGCCTCAGGGTGGGGTCGATGCGCTTCGCGCCGTGGCCCGAGCTCGACGGTTGCCTAGTGGTGCTGTTCACGTCCCGATCTGGAAGCACGTTTCTGGCGCGCGAGCTGGAGGGGGCCTTCGACATCGGCCTTATGCGCGAGTCGTTCAATCCGAAGCAGATCAAGGGCCACGCCGCGGCGGACATCATCAAGAAGCGCCGGGGCGCGTGGTTCGCGCTAAAGGCTGGGATGTTCGGGGTGATCGCCGGAGAGTTGTACGGTTTTTTCGACGCGTATCTGGACAAGACCGTGTTCATCCTGCTGGTCCGGAGAGACATCGTGGCTCAGGCGGTCTCGCTGGAGAAGGCCGAACAAACGGAGCAATGGCACTCCACGGACGCGCCTCGACGGCTCGCGCAGTACAACAGCGCCAAGATCGCCGGCGCTATCAGCCGAATCGCGGCTGGCGTGGAGCAACTGAGGCTCTTTGCCGAACGCAGCGAACGGCCCTGGCGGACGCTCATCTACGAGGATTTCTCGGGCCGTGATTTCACCCCGGCCCTGGCGGCGTGCGACGCCTTGGGGGCGCCCCGCCGCGATGCCGGCTCTGGGTTCGTCAAGCAACCGGTCGAACGGATCGGCGACGCCGTGAACGAAGAATGGGCCGCGAGGTTTCGTGATGAAATGGACCCGGCCACGAGCGAGCGCATAGAGCGGTACATGGCGGCGGTTTGAGCCTGTCCGGGCGCGTTCGGCGGGCGCAAGAAATGCACAGCCGTCGAATATACCAGCCATTGGACCCGTGGATCGCCGCGACGAATAAGGACGATCGGCAAGGAACAATTCTCGCAGAGACCTGGCGACATCTGGCGCGGCATGCGCGATTTCATCGTGCCCCGGCGCGGGATCGGCTCTAAAGCGATAGCCTCCTCGGTCTTGAGCTGATCACACTGGCAACGCGCTCCTTCATCGACCGATCCGCCGCCGCCATCCTTTGGCGCATGATCGATGGCGAGACGCAGGCCTGGGCGCAAGCCGGCCATGCGCCCCTTCTGTGGTGGCGCGACGATGACGCGCGGCGACCTTCCGCGGGTCTGGACCGGCTTTTGCGGCTGTCGCACGCCTATCAGGTTCCCCTCGCTCTGGCGGTCATCCCCGATGTCGATCTGACCGACCTTGCCGGTGTGATCGCCGACCGGCCTTTGGTCCGCGCCATCCAGCACGGTTGCGATCATGTCGACCGCAATATCGGCGGCGGCTTTTCGGCCGAATTCAATCCACTTTGCCCCGAATCGGATGTCGCCGCGGCGGTGAGCGCCGCCTGGCGACGGCTGGCGAAGGCGACAAACGCCGCGCCGATCTATGCGCCGCCGTGGAACGTCCTGACGCCCAACCTGCGGCGCGCCTTGGCGGCCACGCCGATTCGCGCCGTGTCGCTGTATGGCGCCCTCGCCGGCGCCCAGGACGGACTGATCGAACTCAACACCCACATCGACATCATGCGCTGGCGCCCGGCCCGGTTTCGCGGAACCGCGCCGATCCTGAGCCGGATCTGGCGCCAGCTTCGGGCGCGGCGAAAGGACGGCCGCTGGGGCGAACCCATCGGGCTTCTGACGCACCACAAGAATCTCGACGCGCCCGCCTGGACGTTTCTCGAGGCGTTCCTGGATCGCGCGACCGCGCCCACATCGGCGTTCGGCTGGCGTTCGGCGCTCGACCTGGTCGAAGAACGACGGATCGGATGAGAGAGAGGCCCTTGGCGCGGATCTGGTTCGACAGCCGCCGGGTGGATCGCTCGGACAGCCTCGCCTGGTTGCAGCGCCGCGGCCGACCTCAGCCGGCCGCCGCTGCCTTGATGTTCTTCAGCACGATATCGCAGAGATCACCTACCGTCGCGGCCTTGTAAGTGTCGCTCATCTCGATGACCGCGCCGGCGCGCGCCTCCATATTCATGACGATGCGCACGTGGGCCAGTGAATCCCAACCCGGAATGTCGTTGGCGGTCATGGCCGGTTCGACAACCGCATCGGGATCGCCGGTTTCCTCGCGAACCGCGACGATCATCGCCTGCCACACACTGTCGCGGTCCATCTACATCGCCTCCGTCGCGGTTCGGATATCGATATGGGCATTGGCGCCGATGCGCAATGAAAGGCCGCTCGCGCCGCTGGCGCCGTCCATGAATTGACAGCCAATTTGGCGGCCGTGCTAAGGATGGGCTCATGGCCATAGGTGGAGTTCCTGGTCGATATGGCCGAACCTCAGTCACGGGAAGCGTTCAGGGAGAAGGCCTTCGGCGCCGACCTCGAGGCGCTGGCCGAACAGTTGAGCGGCTTTTCCCAAGCCGAACTGGCCGAGCCCATCCTGCTGGAAGTCCAGGGCGTGGCGAAATATCGAGGCGGCGATGTGCCGGCCGCCGTCATCCTGATTTCCCAGGCCCTGGCCGCCCCCAAACACGTCGCCCACCTCAAATCGCTGCTGTTCCTGATGCGCGGCCAATATGCCGCCGGCGAGCTCGACGAAGCCGTATTGACCGCTAGACGCGTGATCGACGCCGACCCCGCCAACCAGGAAGCCCTCAAGCTCGCCGGGCGGATTTACAATCAGCGCCAGGATTGGGACCGGGCGGATCGCTTCTGGCGGCAACTGTGCGAAGTCGCGCCTCAGGAGGGCGAGGCGGCCCTACAGGCGGCGCGAATCGCCGCAAAGCGAGGGCAATGGGAGACGCAGGCGTTCTTCGCCGACATCCTGCTGCGCACCGCGGCCGACCACCCTGTAGGCTTGCGGCTGGCGATCGATGGCCGCGTTCGCTCGCGGCGGTTCGAAGACTTGGCGCCGCTGGTGATGGCGCTCTACCGCGTCGAACCGCAACGCGCCTCCGGCTTTTTGCGGTTGCTGAACCGGCCCGAGCAGGCTGAAACCCTGGCCGCGATCCTCGGCCGTCTCAAACCCCTCGATCCCCACGATGCGGATCTGTGGCAGTTCGCCGAGGACCAGGCCAAGATGTGGCTGGATCTGGCTTTGCGCCAGGAAGTCGCCCGCAAGGACGATGCGGCCGCGATGCTTTTTCGCGCCGCGCGGGATGCCGACCCGAGCCTGAGCGCGGCGGCGGCGGGCATTCAGCGCCTGAACCAGGGGACGGTGGCCGCCATGCGTGAAGCGATCAAGGGCCGCGACGAAGCGTCGAGCCTGCGCCATGCCCAGCGCGTGGTCGAGATCGATCCGGCGATGACCGAGGCGTGGCTTGCGATGGGCCGTCTGAGCCTTGCCGCCGATCCGGCGCGCGCCGCCTCTCACCTCCTGCGCGCCGCCGAACTGGCTCCAGAAGATTCATGGGTGCAGCTGAACCTCGGCAGGGCCATGGAGCGCGCCGAGCGATACATCGAGGCGATCGACGCCTACGCCGCGGTGGTCGACCTCATTGCCGACCCGACCAGCGAGCGGCGCGCGGAGGCGTCCAAATCGATCGCAAGCAACCGCCAAAGGCTGATCAGGGCCGGGCGCGACGCGTATCGAGACGGTCGCCTGGAAGATACTTGGAACTTCTACACGGCGGCGGCCAAATGTCCGGATCCTCCAGCGGAGTTGGAAGTGTTGTTCACCCAGGTTAAAAGGGCCATGTTCGTCAATCTGAGGGAAAAATTCAAGAAAGACGATCCCACCTTCATCGCCGCGGCGGAGAAATACCTGTCGAGAGATCCAGGTCAGACCGAGGCGCTGCTTTATCTGGGGCGTAAGCTGATGCCGGCGCGCCAGTACGCTCGGGCCCGAGAGGTCTGGACAAAACTGGCGGCGCTCAAGCCGGACGAGGCTGACTACCAGTTGCAGATCGCGCGTTGCTGCGCGCGGCTGAAACTGAAGGACGAGGGCGCGACAGCGGCCCGCGAGGCGCTGTGGCTCGAGCCCGACCTTGCGGAAGCCGCCGCCTTGTTGCAGCAATTCGTTCCGACCTGAGTTAAGAGTTAGCGCCCAGGCGCCGGGCGCCCCGTCGCCCGCAAGACAGAGAATCCGGATGTCCGCCAGTTCAACCTCAGACGGCCGGTCGGCGAGCGATGGCGGCAATGACCCAATCGAGCGACTGTTGGCGGCGGACGCCGCCTCGCCTCTCGACGCCACCGGCCTCGCCGATCTGATCGCCCATTTGGCAAAGGCCAATCGCGACGACGAGGCCTCGGTCTACGCCGCTCGGCTCCTGAAACTGCGACCGGGCCATCGCCGCGCCCTGCGAGCTTTGACCAGATCGCCGCGTCCAGAAGTCGATGTCATCGGTGGCTGGCGCGCGTTGGCGGAAACCACGCCTGACGATGTCGAACCCTGGCTGCAGATCGCCAGACTTGCCTCGCGCGCGAAGGACCACGAAACGACCCTGGAAGCTTGCGACGAGATGCTGGACCGCGGCCCTGGGCACGTAGAGGCTTTGAACCTGAAACTAGGCGCGCTGCTAGCCCTGCGCACCTATGACGAACTCGGACCGCTGTGGCGCCAGGTTTATGAGGCGGACGCGGCGCGCGGCCGGGCGATCTTGGCGCGCATCGCCGAAGGAAAGGACGACGACGCCGCGGCGGCGACGCTGGGTGAAGCCGGAACAATGGGTGTTCTGGATGACGACGGCGAACGCCAGCGGTTGAAACTGCGCTCACGGCTGACGGTCGCCGCTTATGACGCCGAATTGGCGGGGGACGGATCAGCCGCCGCTCAAGACTTCTGGCGGCTGACTCAGCTCGAACCAAAGGACGCGAACCACGGCGACGGCCTGAAGCGAGCGGTAAATCGCCTACGGGCGCGGATCGCCGCCGCCGGAGAGGAGCCGGGCGCCGACATGGCCTTAGCGGCGCGTACGCTGGCCCGGTTTGATCCGCACCACCGCGGCGCCCGACTAGTCCTCGGGCGGGCTCTGTCCCTCACGGGCGGATGGCGGGAGGCGGCCGACGCCTTCGGCCACGCCTTGCTGATCGGCGAGGGCGAACAGCAGGGCTCGCTTTCGCTAGAACACGCCGCCGCTTGCGCGCGGTGCGGACGTCTCGCCGAGGCCCTGGAGTCCTGGAAGCGCGCCAGAGATTTGGCGCGGGACGATCCCGAAGCCATGACCGGCGTCGTGAGGGCCCAGGACCTTCTACGTGGAATGGCCGAAGCGGCCCATGAGGTAGCCCTCGATCGCGGCGATTGGCCAGCCGCTTGGGCAAGCCGCGACGCCCTGGCGGACTTGGAGGACGGCGCCGCCGCCAGCGAGGAGCGCACCATACGACTACTCAAGGCGACAGCCAAAGCCATGAGCCACGCCGCCGATGAACGCAGTCCCCAAACCATTGAACTGGCCCAACTCTATCTCACGGCGGCGCCGGAAGACGGCCGGGCGCGCCTGATCCTGGGCCGAGCCCTTCTGCGCGAACGGCGGAGCGAAGAAGCCTTGAGCGTCTGGCAGGCGCTAGCCGCCGATCGCCCCGACAGCGTCGAGCCGGCGTTGCAAGTCGCGCGACTGGCCAAGCGCTTGGATATGCCCGAACTGGGGCGCGAGGCCGCCGATCGCGTGCTGGCTTTGGAACCGGCTCACGACGAGGCCAAGACCCTGCGGACTCATTTCGACGAAACCCTCTCCCACGGCTAGTATGCCCGCTCTGGCCATTTGAGGATCAGGCACGATGTGCGGAATCACCGGCGCGTTGGACTTGGCGGGCACCTTATCGGCCGAAGCCATGGCGTCCAGGGTAGAGGTAATGACCCGCCAGATCGCTCATCGAGGGCCGGACGCCGATGGAGTGCGGGTGTCCGGGCGTTGCGGCCTGGGACACCGGCGCCTGGCTATCATCGACCTCAACCCGCGCGCCTCGCAGCCAATGACGACGGCCGACGACCGCCTCTCGGTGGTGTTCAACGGCGAGATCTATAATTTTCCCGCCCTGCGCGCCGAACTGGAGGCGGCCGGCTGCGCCTTCCGCACCACCAGCGACACCGAAGTCCTGCTGCATGGCTGGCGTGTGTGGGGTGAGGCGATGCTGGGCCGCCTGCGGGGCATGTTCGCCTTCGCGCTCTGGGACGAGGCCGATCAGCTGCTGATCCTGGCGCGCGACCGGTTCGGCAAGAAACCGCTTTACTATCATGCCGGCGACGATGTCTTCCTGTTCGCCTCCGAAATCAAATCGATGCTGACGTGGCCAGGCTTCGAGCGGCGCGTGGATCTGTCGGTGATCCACGACTTTATGACCTTCCACTACTGCATCGGCGAGGAATCGGCCTTCGTGGGCGTGCGAAAGGTGCCGCCGGCGCACTTCATGGTCGTCCAACGCGGCCAGCCGTGTCGCCTGGAACGATATTGGGAGCTCGCGGCGATCAATCCCGCCAACGCGAACCGTCCGGTCGAAGAACTGGCGCGCGAACTGGTCGAACGCCTGGACGACGCGGTCGCCTGCCGGATGATCGCCGATGTGCCGCTGGGCGCCTTCCTTTCGGGAGGGGTCGATTCCTCGGCGGTGGTGGCGCGGATGGCTACGATGTCCAGCCAAGCGGTCAAGACCTTTTCCGTGGGATTCGACATCGCCGGCTTTGACGAGACGCCCTTCGCGCTAAAGGTGGCCGAACGCTATCAGACCGACCATCACGCCTTCATGATGGGCTACGATCTGGTCGCCGAGCTGCCAAGGCTGATCTGGCACTACGGCGAGCCCTACGCCGACTCCTCTGCGCTGGTGACCTTCGCCCTGGCCCGGGAAATCCGCCGTCACGTGACGGTGGCGCTCACCGGCGACGGCGGTGACGAGATCTTTCTCGGCTACAATCGCTACCTTCGCTTCAAGACCCTGGTCGAGCGATGGCGGCAGGGGGTGCGCCCCAAACTGCCCTACGAACCCGTCCTGCCCGGCGAGGCGACGCTGTTGCGCGATCACTACGGCCGCTGGATCGGATCGTTTCGGGAGGAACACAAGCAGAGTGGCTATGGACCGGCGCTGGCCGAGCATTTGCTCACCATGTCCATCGACCGGCTCGGCGCCAGCCTCGAGAAAGCCACGCCCGACGACGCAATGGACCTCGCCGCGAGGGTGGAAATCGACGGCTATCTGCCCGACGACCTGAACGTGAAGGCCGATATCGCCACCATGGCGGTGGCCTTGGAAGGGCGAAGCCCGTTTCTCGACCATCATCTCGCCGATTGGGCGGCCAGCCTGCCTCAGCACCGACGGGTATTCGAGCGGAACGGGACGCTTGAATCCAAGGCGCTGTTGAAATTGGCCATGGAGCCACATCTGCCGACGGAGATCCTCTACCGCCGCAAACAGGGGTTTTCGGTTCCGGTCAAGCACTGGATGCGTTTCGAGATTCGCGACTTCATGGTCGAAACCCTGACCAGCCAACGCTTCCGCGAACGCGGCCTCGTCAGCCCCCGCTTCGTCGCAGCCATGCTGAGCAAGCACCTCAGTGAAGAAGAGGACCACGGAACCCGACTATGGGGTCTGCTTTGCCTTGAACTCTGGCATCAGACCTTCATCGACCGAAGCGCGGAAGGACCGCTCGAGATCAACGTCATGGGTGGAGCGCCGGATCTGCGGCTGGCGGGTTGATGACCAGCCGGAGCTTGGCTCTGGTGAGCAATTTCCACCACGAGCGGCGCGTCGGCCGCAAGACCGCCAACTTCATCGGGGCCGTTCACGCTCATCTTCGCCGTCGCGGGATTCAATTGAATGTCGAGTTCGTGCTCGACAGCTCCGATGAGCCGACGCATCGCCAGATCGAGCAGGCCGCCAAGGCCATTGACGGATCGCGCATTCACTTGGTCGATTTCGGCAACCTCGGCGCCGCGCGCACCCATGGGGTCAAGGCGGCACGGGGGGATGTCGTGTGCTTTGTGGACGGCGACGACTATTTTTCCATGAACTGGTTTGAGGGCGCGCTGGACTATCTGTCCCAAGGCCCGCGCAAGGAAGTGCTCCACACCCAGTACATGGTGGGCTTCGACCGTGACCAGTTCATCCGCGAAACCATGCAGTCGGACGATCCGGCGTTCGACCCCCTGGCCCTGGCGGTGGACTGGTACTGGAGCGCCAATCTGGCCGTCCAGACCGAAGTTTTCGCGACCGTGCCCATACGACCATACGATCATGCGAGCGGTTTCGGCTCGGAGGATTGGGACTGGGCGTGCAACAGCCTGGCCGCCGGCGTCGGCCGCGTCTCGCTGCCCGACACGTCGTATTTCTATCGCGTCAAACCGGAGCGATTTTCCCTGGGGCGGGTGCGGCAGGTGATTCACATGGCCTCACCGCTCTTCAGCCGCGAGGGGCTGCCGCCGCCACCCGCGGCGCCCACGGACGGCCCCCTTGCCGTCTGCCCCTTGTCGCCCCGGTTCTACGCCCAGGCGCGCGAGATTGAGCAGATGGAGGTGGGCCTTTCCTATCTCCGCTCGGTGGAAGTCGGCGCCCATTCCATCCCCCATTTCAAACCGCACACGCCGCCAATCGTCGGTGCGGTGCTCCGCGAGGTTATGAACGCTGGTTTTGGCGACGGTTCGGTAATGATTTTCGCCGACGCACAACGGCTGGCGGGTGGCCTGAACACCGCCGCCGCCTTCTGCGAGGCGCTCGTCGGGCCGGCCAGTGCGCCACGCCTCTACATCGTCGACGGCGACAAAGGCGGACACCGCGCGCGCGCGGATGGCTACGTTCTGTCGCTGGACGAACTGAGGGCAGCGAAGCTCTACAACGAGCTCATCGACCGGCTGGTGGCGCGATTGTTCATTCAGTCCCGCGACGTCACCGTCCTCAACCTTTTATCGCCGCGCGCCCGCTCGACCGCCCTGGCCTACTGCCGCGCCACCCGAGCCAGCGTCGGGCGGTGGATCAATGTGGTCGTGGAATATGGGTTCGACGCCCTATCGCAGGTCTATGACGAATTGAGTCTGTTCGCGTCGACCGGCGTCGAGAGCGAAAACATCGCGGTGTTCCAAAAGACGGCGCGCGAATCCTGGCAAACGCGCGGCGTCGCCCTTCTCCATGACGAAGCCCTGGAGGCGGACTTTGTCGCCGGCGCTCTGGGCTCGCGGCGGGTCGCGCCGCGCCTCGATGGCGCGTCGAATACGCCAATGTCGGCGGCGGCGGCCTCTCCCGCGGAATCGAGAGCGTTTCGAATCACGGCCGAATCCCTCGCGCCGGTCGGGCCCGGCGAGCCGGGCGCCGTGACCATCCTGGTAAGCACCGGCTTACGCGCTCTGGCCGAACGCGAGGACGAGGTTATCCTGGTCAACGGTGGGACCTTTCTTGGCATGGCGTTTCCGCCCGGCGGTCCGGTCAGGCCGCCCGGTCTGCGCATCCCGGCCCTGACCATGGTCGCTGACGACCGCCAGCCGACCCTTTACGTCAAACACAGGGTGGATCTGTTCAACCGCGAGCTTGCCGCCGGGCGGTTCCCGACGGACCTGGCGGCGACGGGCGCCATCGGTGTGGATGGGCGTTCGCTGAGGGATGTTCTACACTGCTTTCCCCACCGGGTCCCCCTTTCAGCCCTGATCGAGGTGTCGATCCGTTACGCCCGCGAAGGGGGAGGACCCTGCGTCGATCTATTCGCCGCCAATTGCATCGTGTCGGCGACCGCCGCCGATCTAGACCTCATCGACAAGGCAGCGCTGGCGAGAAGCTTGGCCGGGTGTCTGGGTCCGGGATCCCGCGATGGGTAAGGACGCCGACTATTTTCTCCGCCAACGGTATGCCGGACTGGGCCTGATCGACCGCCTGCCCGAGTCGCTGGGCCGGGACATCGCGGCCACGATCGAGGGATGGCGCGCGAGGGGCGAATTTCCAAGATCCACACCGGCGGATTTCTCCCAGGAACTTCTGTTCGCCGCCGACCCGGATGCGCGCGCTCAATATGTCGCCGGCGACCTGCAGTTCCCGTTCTACAGCCGGGAAGGCGGCGAGACCTTCTGGCGCAGCCAGAGGACCCAAGCGCCGTACATCGAGCGGATGGTCGAGCAATACCCCCATCTCGACGTTGAGTTGGTGGAACAGTTGTGGCTGGAGCGTGGGCGAGGGATGCCACGCGCCCTGCCGGCGCCCAGTGATCAAAAGGGGCGATGGCGGTCGGTGGGTGAAATGACTGCGGATCTCCGGTTGGCTGAAGCGCCGGCCGAGCCGTATGCGGCGGCCTTTATCACCCCGCGGTTCGGCGTCGGTGGGTCGGAAAAACTTATCCGCGAAATGGCTGCGGCGATCCAACGCCTGACCGGCCTGCCCAGCTTGATCGTAATCGCCGACACTGACGTCGAGGCCGAGCATCTGCCGCCCGGCGCGATCTGCCTGCCGAACTTGACCCTGTGGGGAGAATCTTTCTCGCGCGCCCCCAACCTCGTCCGCGCACGGGTGCTCAGGGATCTGCTGGTCCAGGTTGGGGCGCCGCGGGTCATTTCCGTCAACAGCTTCCTCGGCAATTTCCTGTTGGAGAACGGCGCCCTGCGCGGGACGGGCATATCGACCGCTTCGGCCCTGTTTCTCCTTGGCGTCGGGGCGGGCGGATCCATCACGGGCTATGCACAGATCGCCGACTGGCTGATCGACGCGGGCGTCACCCTGTTCACCGATAACGAGCTCATCGCGCGGGTCCTCGCCGAGCAGAATTTCTATGATGAGACAGTTGTTCTGGCGATGGCGGCCGAGGTGACCGCGTCCCCAGCGCCGAGCGGTGACCATATTCTCTGGGTGGGGCGCATGGACGCCCAGAAGCGCCCAGACCTTTTGCTCGACATCGCCGAACTCAGCCCACACCTGACCTATGAAGCCTGGGGGGCGCCCCTGATTTCCGACAACGCGATACTGGAGGCCATCGCCCGCCAATCGAACATTGTCTATCACGGTGGGTTCCAGGGGTTCACGGCGATCGACCTTAGCCATATTGGCTGCCTGCTCTACACCAGCGCTTACGATGGGACTCCCAATGTCCTCTTGGAGGCGATGGGCAGCGGTCTAGCCTGCGTCTGTTCAGCCGTCGGAGGCATCCCCGATCTGATGGCCGAGGGCAGGGGCATACTAGTCGAAGCCGACGCGCCAGCCCAGCTCTATGTCGCGGCGCTGGAGGCGCTGCTGAATGATTCGCCTGGGCGAGCGAGGATGTCGATCAGCGCGCGGGACTATATTCGCCGCCATCACAATCTGGAGACGTTCGACCAGGGCGTGGCGCGCCTTCTGGCAAGAATGGAGGATTGATCGGAGGATCGCGACGCTCCCGGTGGAAGGGCGGCTGGATAGGCCCAAGGCGGACCGCTTTCCACCCCAATGAAGGCTAGCCAAATCCATCGCTTGATTTTACGACGGTGACCGACGCAAGCGGCGCGCCATGGGTGAGGCGCCTGGACCCTCCCCACAGGGACATGGGCCCTGCCCCGTCGCCGGTTCCGCTCCTGCTGGAGATCGATCCATGAAGCTGCTTGTTGTCGGAGCGGGCTACGTCGGCCTGGTGTCGGGGGCCTGTTTTGCAGAGCTCGGCAATGACGTGGTCTGCATCGATCGCGACGGCGCGAAAATCGAGGGCCTGCAGGCGGGAAAGGTTCCCATCTATGAGCCCGGACTTGACGACATGATTTCGAGGAACGTGGCCGCGGGACGGCTGCGGTTCGCTACTCAGATTGCCGGCTTGGGTGGCGGGGACGTGGACGTGGTGTTCATCGCCGTTGGCACCCCGCCTCGCGCGAGCGATCAGGGGGCTGATCTGTCCAGTGTGTTCGCCGTGGCCGGAGAGCTGGCGACCCGCGCCCGCGGGCGACTGGTGGTCGTCACCAAGTCCACTGTCCCGGTCGGAACGGGCGACGCGGTGGAGAAGGTGATGCGCTCAACTGCGCCAAACCTCGAGCTGTCGGTGGTTTCCAACCCGGAGTTCCTGCGCGAAGGCGAGGCCATCATCGATTTCATGGCGCCGGATCGGATTGTGGTCGGCGTGGAGGACGACTTCGGCCGCCAGATCCTGGAGCGCCTCTACGCTCCGCTGCGTGAGCGTGGAGCGGCGCTGTTGTTCATGGGGAGGCGGGGCGCGGAACTGGTCAAATACGCTGCAAACGCGTTTCTTGTCACCAAGATATCTTTCATCAACGAGATCGCCGATCTCTGTGAAGCGGTCGATGCGGACATCGAGGAGGTCGCCCAGGGTGTCGGATTGGACCGCAGGATCGGCGGCGCCTTCTTGAGGGCCGGTCCCGGCTACGGTGGATCTTGCTTTCCCAAGGATTGCGCGGCGCTGCTCACCACGGCACAGGAGCAGGCTGTCGATCTAAGGATCGTAGAAAGCGCCATCAATGCCAATCGCGCCCGCAAACGGGTCATGGCGCGGCGCGTTATCAACGCCATGGGGGGCAATGTTCGGGGCGCCTCGATAGCCGTCCTCGGCCTGACGTTCAAGGCGGAAACCGACGACATGCGCGACGCCCCGTCGATAGCCATCGTGGAAACCCTCCGCCTCGCCGGCGCCGCCATTAGGGTCTACGACCCCCAAGGCATGCCGCAGGCAAGGCAAATCCTGGGGGACGTCACGTTTTGTCAATCCGCCCTGAGTTGCTGCGAAGGCGCCGACTGCATTGTGCTGGCGACCGAATGGCGGGAATTTTTGTCCCTGGACCTCGACGCGGTGGCCAGAATGGCCCGCGGGCGCATATTCATAGATTTGCGCAATCTGCTCGACGCCGACAGGCTGCTGGCTGCGGGCTTTACGGTCCACGGCATCGGGCGCAGGTCGCGGGGGCCGAACCGCGAGGCCACGGCCGCGTCGAGCGGGGCGGTCGTCCAATCTGTCGATGAAGCTAACCGCGCAACCGGCGTGACAAACGCCGGCTGGCGACGGATGCATGCCGTCACGGGTTGAGAGTCCCAACCTCAAGGGCTGGTGGTAGGACCGGCGGATGGGCGCGTGCGTCACCCGCCGCGGTGCAATCGCCGTTCCCATTCCAGCGCATGTCTGACGATCGCGTCCAGATCATCATAGGCCGGTCGCCACGAGAGGCGTTGCAGGATCTGACGATTGTCCGCGATCAGGGCCGCCGGGTCGCCCGCGCGGGGCGGCGCCATGCAGCGCGACAAGCGAACGCCGGCGACCCGATCGACCGTGTCGAGCACATCAAGCACTGAAAAGCCGCGGCCATAGCCGCAGTTGAGGACATGGCTCCGCGACGGGGACGCGACCAAGGTGTCGAGAGCGTGGATATGGGCCTCGGCGAGATCGCCCACGTGAATGTAGTCGCGGACGCATGTTCCATCGGCGGTTGGATAGTCGCCCCCGAAAACGCTGACGCCGTCGCGCCTGCCGCAAACGGCTTCCACGGCCACCTTGATCAGATGCGTGGCGCCGGCCGTGGATTGGCCGGAACGCCCGGCCGGATCGGCTCCGGCGACGTTGAAATATCTGAGCGCACAATAGTTGAAATCAAAGACAGCGGCGACATCTTTCAGCATCCCTTCCGTCATCAGTTTGGACTGGCCATAGGGGTTGATCGGGCGAGTCGCGGCGTCTTCGGCGACGGGGATCGATTCAGGAATGCCGTAGGTCGCGGCGGTCGAGGAGAATACGAAATGCTTGACGCCGCCGGCCACCGCGCCGGCAAGTAGCGTTCGGCTCTTGGCGGTGTTGTTGAGATAGTATTTGAGTGGATTTTCCACCGATTCCGGGACGATGATGGACCCGGCGAAATGCATGATCGCCCCAACGCGATATTCGGCGATCAGTCGAGCGATGAGTGCTTCGTCGGCGATGTCTCCCTGGGCGAAGGGAACCTCCGGCGGCACCGCCCAGCGGAAGCCGGTGGAAAGATCGTCGATCACCACCACCGGCCGGCCAGCGTCCAGCAGCGCGAGGACGGCGTGGCTGCCGATGTAGCCGGCGCCTCCGGTGACAAGAACGGTCCCGTGGTCGACATCGCTCACGACTTGCTCCCCCTCGGCTGCGTCGTGGGAGCGTTTAGCAGACCCCCTGACCAAGATCATACCCGATTGCGACCAACGCCGCGGCGCCGGCGAGCCGGGTTTGACGCGTGGCTCTCCGCGCGTATCTAAGGAGCCCTTAATCGGTCCGCGGCGGCCCGCGCGGGCGCCGAGCCTGGGGATCGCCCATTGAACATCGACGTCGACCCGATCCTGTTGAACCTCAGCGTGCCCTTGATCGACGCGGTGTGCGCGAGCGTCTGCAGCGACTGGTTCGAGGCGGCCGACCTGTGGTTCGAGGTTTGCCGCGAGCCACGATACCGCCCGCTCGCCGTCCAATGCGGCGCCGAGGCGTCGCTCCAGTCAGGTTTGCTTGATCTCGCGGAATACTTCTATATAGGGTTGAATGAAGAACTAGACGAATTGCCCGAGTTCTTAAAGGTTTTGCGCCAGCGAAATGAACCGATAAGGTTGGCGAGGGTCAAGTATTACAGTCAAAGGTTGGCCGCTGACCGGCATGGTCCGCGGGGCGACACGGCCCGCGAACTCATGCGCCTGCATTTTTTTCGCGAGGCGGTCAGGTTTCTGTTGGTGAGCGCGGACTTTCGAGAGCGCCCGGCCACCGTCGCCCCCATGCTGGCGCGCGCCTATCGCATGCTGGGCGCCCACGCCAGCCTCATCGGCCTCTACGAGACTCAGGGCGCCTTTCTGGGCGACACCGACCTGCGCGAGTCGCTGAGCCGCGCGAAGCGTCTGCTGGCCAGACAGTCGGATAAGCCGATGAAGAACGTCGGCCGATTCCAGGATCAACATCCGGCCGGTCCGCTCTTCACCCACATCGTCGAGCGCTTGGCGCGCGAAGCGCGGGCCAACACCTGAAATGTCGCACGGCGTTGGGCAGCGGGACGATCGCTCGGAACTCCGGGGCCTGCTCGGCGCCCTTCTCGACACGCCGGCCGGCGCGCGGCCGAGCGAGACGGACATCGACCGGTTCCATGGTCTGCTGGCCGGCGAGGAGGCCGATGTCGTCGCCGCGGTCGAGGGTTGCCTGGCCGACGGGGTCCCCACCGCGACCGCGGCCGCCAGGCTCCTCGATATGGCGGCCGAGCGGGGATACACCCGGGGCGGCCTCGATCTGGCGGAACGCTTCGCCCGGCATTTCGACCCGGACGAACGCTTGATCGACATCCATTTGCGATTTCAATTGGCGCTTGGCCGGCGCGAGGCGCTGACCGCCGACATCCGAAGGCTGCTTGACCGAGGCTATCAGTCGGTTCAACTGGCCTACCGGGTCTTCCTGTCGCTGAACCGAACCGCCACCGGCGCGGGCGGCGCCAAGGGGGACCTGTTTTATCGAGCGATCCGAGCCTTCCTGGCCGTCGTCGCCAGCTCCCCCGACAACAACCTT
>Ga0182024_10010002_pt1 | contig 19454 bp, 21 predicted proteins | sample P32metaG_FD_120480 | JGI IMG/M metagenome (GOLD analysis project Ga0182024, IMG submission 120480) | Permafrost microbial communities from Stordalen Mire, Sweden - P3-2 metaG (Illumina Assembly) | ecosystem: Environmental > Terrestrial > Soil > Wetlands > Permafrost | place: Sweden: Stordalen... | reverse complement strand
TGCCCTTTTTTTAGGGCCATCGTCGCAGCACAAACAAGCGAGCATTAGGTTTTCCATAGACCCTTATATTATGAAGAGAAGGCTTGACGATTCTCCGGGCTTGTGAGCATATCGTGCCCAGCCGCGTTATCGATGTGGCGTTATCGATGCCGCGTTATCGGGGAAGGAGATTTTCCATGATTCCGACCAAGGCGCTTTCGCTGGTTCTGTGTTTCGCGTTTGCTGTATTCGCGCAAGACCAAAGACCTGCGGCGGCCAATCCCACGAATCCCACGTTTCCGCCCCCGCCTGCTTCCACCGTCTCAGGAGTTGTGGAGCAGGAACTCTCCTTCGTGGAAAAGAACGTCCTCGCGCTCGCCAATGCGATGCCCGAAGACAAGTACAATTTCACGCCGGACAGCCTTTCTATCGAAGGGAGTAATTACAAAGGCGTCCGGCCGTTCGGGATGCAGGTAATCCACATTGCCGGGGCCAATTATCTCTACTGGTCGGGCGTGCTCGGCGAACCGATTCCCGCGGGCATTCTGGGCCCGAACCCGTCGAAATCGTTCGAGTCCAAAGACGCCAGCATCAAGTTGCTGACCGATTCGTTTGCGCTGGGACATCGTGCCGTCGCCACGCTAACCGCTGAAAACCTGCTCGACTTATTGCCCGTGCGCCAGACCAAGCAGACGCGCCTGTTTTTGACGACGTTCCCGCTCATCCACGCGTACGATATTTACGGCCAGATGGTGGAATATCTGCGCATGAACGGCAAGATCCCTCCTGCCAGCGCTCCTCGGACGGCTGAGCCACCGCGCCAGTAATGTGGTTTAGGAATGAGACCCGGTATATTTCCGGTAAGCGACTTAGCTTCGCCGCAACTTCTCACAACCGGACTTCTGGGCAGCCGGGCACTTATCCGGTTACGGCGGACTGCCTTGCGGCGACTGGCCACGTTGAGACTCTGTTACGGCCCCCCGGTTCCTTTTGTCCACCCGGAAACTTGGAGTCGTACAGCGCAGCGTCGGCGCACTTGACTATTCCTTCGAGGGTCTTGTCTTCCGCTCGGTCTGTGGAGCAAACACCGACGCTTGCCGTCACAGCGATCTCATCCCCGCCTAGCTTCGCATTCTCAATTTCAACTCTGATTCGCTCCGCAGTCGTATGGGCTTCCTCGGTCGTAAAGTCCGGCAGGATAACAGCGAACTCGTCACCGCCCCACCGGAATACTCTGCCCTTCCGGCCCACCACGCGAGCAATTGTTTTGATTGTCCGGTCCAAGCAGGTGTTTCCTTCCAGATGTCCCTTCGAGTCGTTGAGGTGTTTGAAGCGGTCCAGGTCAATCATCACGACGGCGAACTGCGCCGACTCTTTCAGCAAAGCAGAAAGCTCGGCATTGAAAACTTCGACCCTAGGGATGTTCGATAGCGATAGGTCGCGTTGCTGGACCAAAGTGGTTCCATCTTGGGGGGACGGCGACGCCATTTGTTGAAGGAGTTTATCCGTTGCACTGCCGTAGGCGGCGCTGTCGTCCAGATCAAGTAGGCCATTGGCCTTTAGCAATCGTGTAGCAAGTCCCAGGTCTCTAATTCCCACCTGAAGGTATTCAGCGTCCCAAGGATCGAGCATCCACACCTTTGTCGGCGTCTCAGGTGCCAGGAACCCCATCACGTAAGCCTTGCTTGCGAGGAACTTCTGGACTGCCTCGTGCGTGGCCGGCGTCCGACTCTGTGTGAGTCGTCGAAGGACTTGATACTTCTCCTGCTGCACGTCAGGGCTGTAGAAAGCTATGTCTCCGTCGTCAAGCGCGTACCGGACGCGATTCGCATTGCGTCGTAGATCATCGAAGATCGTACTGATGTAGCGGCCTCCGGTCGAGATCATGGAGACCGCGCACTTTGCGACTTCAATCCTGGCCAAATTCGTAACGGTCGTAAGCATACAAGCGGGACCGTCCAACGCCGGTGCAATCGGCCAGTGGACTTCTACGAGGACAGGAATGCCTGAACGAGAATGGACCGCTTCAGGCGATCCGAACTTCATTCGCCCGGCCACCGCATGAGCGTATGCGTCTACCGCGTTTCTGTATTCAGCCGTGTTTGGAAGATCATCGAGGAAATTAGTAGAGACTTCAAAGTCAGCTAGACGCTTCGGAGTCCCAACTGCGAAGTAGTTCCTCCGACCGAAGTCGTCAAACCTTTGCTCTGCAATCGGTACGCCTGCCGTTTTCAGGCGCTTAGTCAAGTCAGCTAAACCGAGTTGTGTTTCGCGTCGTGTCGGCTCTGCCATTATTCTTTATCCGTTAGCAGAGATTCTATCTGAAAATGCAATCTGAAACGACACCGCACCCCGCACCACCCACCTGTTACGGCTTCGCGTTGGCCCGTTTCTTGCGGACCGGTTTGGGAAGTTCAACGCCTTCAATCCTCTCCACAAACTGAGGGAAGTTGGGGTCAGAATTGAATCGCACCCGGTGCCCATTGCCTTTATGAAGGTCTACGCTGAGCATCGGACCAGCAAAAGCGAAGTACTTGTTCGCGTAAGTGCGCGTTGTTTCATCGAAAATGTTGAAGCTGATTCTGTTGTCGCGCTTATGCATGACTTTCTTCGCGTAGGGCCGAACTACCAAAATCTGCCCCGCAGCCGGGAAGCGCTCTGCGCAACCACCTTTCACCATTGACCGGCTGATACTTCCGGGCTTGTAGCCGGTATCAACGTCCATCCCGCCGCGCTGTGCGGCGGCCTTGGCTGCATGGTCGGCCTGCTTTCCCAGTTCCGACTTCTTTCCTTTCTGCCATACAAAATCAACGCGAACGCCAAGCCTTGCGATCTTCACCCGCAGCTTGAGCAACTTGTCCCAAAGGTCTGAATTGAACTTCCACTCACCATGAACGTTGCGCCAGCCCATTTTCTTCCAGCCTTGCGCGCGTATGACGTTTTCCACGACATATTGAGAATCTGTGACGATTAAGACTCGCGTCACGTCACTCCACGGCGCGCTGTCGCAGACCCACCTAAGAGCTTCCACGCATGCCAGCAGTTCCATGCGGTTGATGCTGCTTTCACCGCACCCGAAGTCAACAATCTGCTCATCGCAGAGGTTAAGCTGCTCAGGAAACCGTACAATCGCGGCGCAGCCAGAATCACCACCGGGATTCTTGTAGCAAGAGCCGTCGGTGTATATGTGAATTGCTCGCGCGTCAAGCAACTGAACTCCCCAGTTGTTCCCACCCCGATTTCCAAAGACTAGCCAAGGCGACTTGTATAACACTACACTATGCCCGAATTTCGAATGAGTGAGGGAAACGTGACGGAATCAACCCGATGGAGCCGGATTTTAGAAGGCTTGGGGATTCAAGCGATCTGGCAACTCTTGCTCTTCATCGCTGCCTCCGGCTTCGTCAGTTGGGGCATTTCGCAACTTGCCCACGCCGCGCACGCGTTTGCCACGGCTTTCAATATCTTCCTAGTGCTTCTTGGATTGGCTGGAATCGGCAGGGTGTTAGGGCTTGTTCCAAGGCGCACAAAGACATACTCCCAAAATGATACTCTCGAAAATCTTGTGATTTGCCCGGACCCCTCGTGCCCGATGGTCTACATAAATCAGCATCGCGAGGCAATCGACATTCCGTATTTAGTGCTGCGCAATTTCAGCGAAACAGATATCGATTTAGAACCAATCGATGTGCAGATCGTCGGGTCGTCACGGGCCTTTGGTATGACTAGAGCGCAATTCAATCCTTCGAGAGTCTCCAAACACGGCGGGCGTTCTCAGATGACTTTGGCGTTCCACAATCTGACGGCGAAAGACGTTGAGTTTATCGAGATTACCTGCAAGCATCCCGGCTATTTCGACCTCAGTCTATCAGGGAGGCTGCGTTTTAGAGCCTCGGGTAACTCTTTCGATGCACCATTCGGAATCGCGGTGCGTGCGGGAATCCAGAGATCTTAGCTGGCCCCCAATTTGACTGACTCGAAGATTGACTTAGGATTAACCTTCGTACTATCTTCCAGTTGCGTCGCGATGGCTGGAGGACAAATTGGCAAAAAAGAAAGTGCCCACACCTGAAGAAGAAATGGTGGAATTGCTCAGGAATATACTCATTGTCCAGCTTGGCATAGCCAAAGTTCCTCAAAACGATATCCGCAAGATAGTTGGTTGCGGCATGAATCGAATAAACGACGTGCTTAAGCATATTCCGAAATCGAATCGGTAAATTTCTAGCGAGGTCGCACATGGCGAAGGCGAAGACCGATAACGAGAAAATCCTTGCGGCGCTCGAAGACTTACACACGCGGATCGAAGATCTTTTCGTCCTCGAAGCATCCCGAGCCGGAATTGCTGGACATCAAATCCGAGCTATTCTTGGAATCGACATGGCCCGGGTCACGAGGATAGCCAAATATGTCAAAAAAGGAGAGTAAACCCATCCCGAAGCGCGCAGCCGAAGGTGACGAACTCGCGGCTCTCAAGAAGGTTGCGCGACTCTTGGAAATTCTCACGCGCTTGAATTTACAGACAATGAGAGGCGACCGCACTCAGCAAGATATGGTCTTATTGTTGGATTCAGTGGGCTGCGGTCCTTCTGAGATTGCGGACTTGCTCGGGACTACAGCCAACACGATCAACGTAACGCTTTCGAATGCCAAAAAAAAGAAGCGGAAGAAGTAGTCGTTCTGAAGTTCAACGTGAACCTCGACAGTTCCAGGAGGCGGTGGGGAGCCAAAGAATGGCGAAGGGAAAGAAAATCGAAGACCGGGACCAGCAAATACTCAGCCGCCTTGCGCACATTGAGCACAAAGTAGAGTCCATTGACGACACGAATGCATTTGCACTCCGCGCTGATGCTGCGAAGCACGCGGAGACAGTGAAGAAAATCTTCCGGCACGGCAAGCGGAGAGCTCAGGTTTACTTGGCTGCTGACGGAAGTCGGGGTGTGGTCGAAATTGCTCGGCACCTTGGCATGAAGACTCCAAACGTGAGTCCGCAGCTGCGAATTCTCAAGGATGAAGGGCTTCTCGAACTCGTCGACGCTCCGGGCAGGCAAGATTTTTGGGCGAAAAAATCAATAGACCGAACGCTTCGCATTAGCAAGTATCTGTGCGAAGCATACGATCTCAAGTTAGACGGGCGACCAGACCGCGCCAGACCGAAGAAAAAGAAGTAGACTCGTTGTTACGGACCACGAATGATCTACTCGATCCAGAGCTACGTGGAGAACTATTTTAACCGCTGCGGGCTTGCTGACCCCGACCAGTACGCGGTTACTTTGGCGAAGCTCTACGACCGACAACGCCACGGCAAGACCACGCCTGCGTTCCTCTCTGCAATGAAGCGACTTCGGACAGTTTTCTACAGACAGAACCAGCACACTGAGAGATCAGCGTTTGAACGGAGGATTTTGACTCTCCTCGATAGCAAGTTTAAAAAAAAAGAGTGCTCTTCATCTCAGAGGCGGTCGCCGAAAAGGTTGAGGCTTCGGGCAATCGCCTAGTACAGCTGCGGCGCATTACTATCCGCACATTCCTCGAGGAATTTAAGAAAACCATCGAAGCCGAAGGCGTCAACTCTTTCTGGGAATCAAGATCAAACGGGAAATTAAGGAACCGTGCCGAGAAACTCGGACAGGAAATACTCGGTGTGTTCGCTAGCGCGAAGCTAGAAGGGCGCGGTGCCGCGATTCGTGAGCCCGTCGTCGGTATCGGATTCGTGGATGTTCTTGTGACATTCTCCTCGGGATTGCTTCACGTGGTCGAGTTAAAAATGCTAAAAGGCCGGGCCGTACCAGGACCGGCGCAGCTAGAGACCTACATGAAGCACAAGAATCGAAAGGAAGGTTGGCTGGTCCTTTTCGACGCTCGAAAGTGGAACAGAAGAACCACAATCCCGCGGACAATCAAGCGAAGGTCAGGAACCATACGAACCGTGGTCATAGACGTAAATCCAGTACCTCCGAGCAAGCGTCAGGAACCTTCATGACCCAGACGTTGGCCTCACATTTCGGACACACCCGTGCCGGAGCTCACTTTTTGTCCCGTTTGACAGGAACCTATACGATGTTCGCAAAGCGAGGTCTGCATGCCGCACAGTGACAACACCGAAAGATTGCTACGCGACTTGATCGAGAAGGTCGAAGTACTCACAAAGGTCGTGAGTATACAGGTCGCAGGCGATAAGAGCACCACAGAACGAGCAAGGGTTTTGAAAATGGCCGGCCTGGACAATCAGAGCATCGCCGATATTCTGAATACCTCACCAGCTACGATTCGAACCCTAACTTCGAATTTACGCGGGCGTAGGAGGCGAGAGTGAAACAAGAGATAGGTAGTCGTACGGAACAAATACTGGCTTTGCTTCTTTTGCAAGGCATGAAGGGTGCTACGCAAGCAGAGAAGGCCGTGCAATTGAGCGTGGCTGGATTCACTGCTGTCGAAATCGCTGACCTCTTACAGACCAGTGCCGCTGTAATCCATCAACATCTATACGCGATGCGAAAGAAAAAGAAGAAATAACCATGCCCCTCGTACGAGATTTCCGCAACGCCTCCTTCAGGCTTGATCGTATCGACAGATGCGGTCGCCACATCGGATCGAAACTCTACTGGAAGCTCTATGCAATCGAGAATACTCTCAGGATCGTAGTCAATTCGGTGCTTACATTGCAGATCGGCGCCAATTGGTGGGGCGTTGCTGTTGACCCAGATGTTGTATCGAAGGCATCTCGATTTCGTACACACTACGCGGCAAAGCCAAGAAATGCTAGCCCTGGTCTTGCGGATATCCACCTCATTTTCCTTAGTGATCTCACCGAAATTCTCCGTGCGAATAGCCATCAGTTTCTCCCCGTGGTTACTGATACCAACAACTGGATTGCGGCACTGGAAGCCATCCGAGTCCCCCGAAATCTTGTCGGGCATATGAATTTCCCAAATGCATTTGACAGGGCCGCCATCGATGCGGCTTACGCACAACTCCCCTCCCTAATAGCCCAACTGACAACGAACGCCGTGCCGATCCTCATCCCAAAGTGACCAACGTCGGCGTTGGAGCATCCTCCTTCAATTTTGCAGAATTGATTACAACCGTTCGCTAGTCACCCCTTTCGAGGCTTTCCTCGATAGCACGTCGCTTTCGCTAGCACACGGGCGCGCCAGGTGAACAGCGACCTGTCACGCCCGTTGCCATCCGCTCCAGCAGTAAATGCTAGACCGCTTCGCTCTCTGTCCTTTCAGTGAGTGCGTTGCGATTTGGTTCCCCTCTCTGGTTGAGGGAACCAACTCTCAACTCACCGAAAGGACAAAGAAATGAATTCAGAAAACATCAAGAAAGTTACAAATCAAGCAATCGAGCAACTCGTTGCGGCGCTCAACCAGGGTCGCAGCGAAACGCTGACGCAGTACCTTGCAGCGATTGGAAGATTCCACCGCTACAGTCTGCGAAACGTGATGCTCATCGCATCACAGAAGCCAACGGCCACGCATGTTGCTGGCTTTCACGCTTGGCACAAGCTCGGGCGATTCGTGAAGAAGGGTGAGAAAGGAATCCTGATTCTTGCTCCCATTGTCCGACGAACGAACGAAACCAAGGAACAAAACGAAACGGATGAATCATCAACGGCTGTTGGATTTCGTGCGGCCTACGTCTTCGACATCAGCCAGACGGACGGCCAAGAACTTCCGACAATCGGAAGTGTCAACGGGGAGCCTCGGGAATACCGTGAGCGTCTTGCGAAGTTCGTCGCCGAGAAAGGAATCGCTCTTGAGTATTCCGAGGACATCGCTCCGGCACGAGGCACTTCCGCAGGAGGCAAAATCGCTCTACTGCCCGGTCAGTCTCCGGCTGAAGAATTCGCAACGCTGACGCATGAACTCGCGCACGAAATGATGCACCGTGACGAGCGCCGCAGCAGCACATCGAAGCGCATCCGCGAGACTGAGGCCGAGGCCGTGGCATTCGTCGTGTGTAGCTCAATCGGCCTCGAAACCGGAAGCGCCGCGCAAGACTACATCGGCTTGTATGGCGGCGACGCGAAGCTCCTCAGCGAGAGCCTCGAATACGTCCAGCGAACTGCAACCCAAATTCTCAACGCTATCGGCGCGGATGGACCATCCGCGCCGCCCGCATAGGTCTAGCGGGCTTAGTTCCAGAGAACGACACAGAAAGCCGCGACTTCGGAAGCATCCCTCATCTTTGCTCAGCCCCTTTTCAACACAGAACCTCTAGAGAATTTCTGCTATGTAGGGTACCATAGCGGCCTACATGTAGCTGACGCATCCACACGGCGAGGGTCCAAGGGCTTCCATGAAAATCAATTGGGACATTCCAGCCCTCATAAAAGAGCTTCGGGAACGGCTTGGTCTCACGCAGGAGCAGTTTGCCCAAAAGGTGGGCGTCACCTACAGCACCGTAAATCACTGGGAAAACGGGAAGCGGACACCACAGCCTTATCTTGCGCAGCGATTACGGGAGCTGAAGGAAGAACTGGATTTGGAGAAATCAAAAACTAGGCGTCGGTCCTAAGTGATCTACGTTTTTGGCGGGTGACCAGCATGGAACAGTATCGTGAGAAATTCCAGGCGCTCTTGCGCGAACTCTTTCAGTTCGACTGCGCGGACCTGAACTTTGGCATTTATCGCATCATGAATCATAAGCGGGATGTGCTCGACCGCTTTGTCTCGAACGACTTGCCGAAGGCCGTCACCGAGGAACTTGATCGCGGTACCTTAGCTGAACAATCCCATGCGGCTGCAGAGCTAAAGGAGCTTGCAGAACAGATTACAGAGACACTCGGCAAGAGCGCCCTCGACGCCGATGGAAATCTGGCCGACGCCTATACCGAAACACCGCTCGGAAAGAAATACCTGGATTTGAAGGTGAAAGCTGCCGGTAGCCGGGGCCGGGACGCTCTGGAAGCCAATATCTTTAACCACCTCTATGCGTTCTTCAACCGCTACTACCAGGACGGCGATTTCATCTCAAAGCGCCGCTACTCCAAGCGCCAAAAGTACGCCATCCCTTACAACGGCGAAGAGGTCTATCTCTATTGGGCCAACAACGATCAGTACTACGTAAAGTCTGCGGACCATTTTCGCGACTATACATTCACCTCGCATGGAGTCACCGTACACTTCAAGCTGCGCGCAGCAGATGTCGAGCACAACAACGTGAAGGCCGGCAACCGTTTCTTCGTGGCGCTTCCAAAGAAGATTGACTGGAACGAGAAGGCTTCCATCCTCGTTATCCCCTTCGAATACCGGCCCCTCAGCGAAAAAGAGGGAATCAGCTACGGCAAGAAAAACCAACAGGACGCCATCATTTCTCAGGCGCTAGAGGAAATCCCGAAGCACCTTAAGAAGGCCGATAAAGCACTTTTGGCCCTCACTGCGGAGCGCCACAAAGCTACCGATGAGCGAAGCGTTTCATACTTCGAGCACCATCTGCGGCAGTACACGCGCGCCAACACGTCCGACTTTTTTATTCACAAGGACCTGAAAGGATTCCTTTCCCGCGAACTGGATTTTTATTTAAAAAACGAAGTGTTCAATCTCGCCGAAGTTCACGCAGCAGGTGAAGGCCGCGCAGAAGCCTGGTTCCAGATCATGCGCGTGATCAAGTCCATCGGTGACCACATTATCGAGTTCCTGGCCCAGCTCGAAGATTTTCAAAAGATGCTCTGGGAGAAGCGCAAGTTTGTCACCGAAACACAGTATTGCATCACGCTCGGCACCATTGATGCGGCCTTCTACTCGGAGATCGCCACATGTGACGAACAGTGGACGGAATGGAAGGAGATCTTTCAAATCGATGAAGACAGTGCCAATCTTTTCACAGCGGGCAAGAACAAGGCCACAAGACGCATCGAGTTTCTTAAGAGCCACCCGACGCTCGTTCTCGACACGAAGCACTTCAGTAGCAGCTTCGTGGACCGCTTGCTACAGGCCTTCCCTGATCTAGACGGCATGACCGATGCACTCCTAATCTCCGCAGAGAATTTTCACGCCCTTAATCTGATTAGTGAACGCTATCGCACCAAGCTCAAATGCGTCCACATCGACCCCCCATACAACACCCAGACCAGCGGCTTTCTTTACAAGAATGACTATCAACACTCAAGCTGGCTCGCCATGATGGAAAACCGCGTTACCCTCGGGCTGTCGCTCCTCACCCCCCTCGGCTCATTCTTGTGCCACATTGACGAGAACGAGTACGAAGTCTTGTACCTGCTTTGCAACCGTCTTGGCATTCCCGACAGCGGAACGATCGTTTGGGACAAGAAGAATCCGATGCTAGGCCGAAAAGGAATCGCCACCCAACACGAATACGTCCTTTGGCGCAGCCACCTCGAATCGTCCGTCTACCTCCAACCCAAGAATATCCAGACAATCTTGGACAAAGCCGCGGCGCTCATCAAAGAGCACGGGGGCGTTAACAAGACCGTGAGAAAAGAATTCGCTAAGTGGATCAACTCCTGCGATGACTTCACTGGCGGCGAGAAAGCCTACAAATTCATAGATGACGACGGGCGAGTCTTTCAAAGTGTAGCAATGGGCGCTCCCGAACCACGCACCGATCCAAAGTTTCACATTCCACTCATTCACCCTGTGACGAAAAAACCCTGCCCAGTTCCAGACTACGGCTGGTCGCGAGCTCCTGAAACACTCAAGGGCCTGGTCGAAAAGAACGAGATTATTTTTGGCGACGACGAAACCGTCCAGCCGAGGCGCAAGGTCTTCCTCACAGACGAATCGCAACGACAGTTGTCATCAGTTATCGGCAATGCCAGCAGAGGTAAGAACGATATAGAGAAGCTCGGACTTGAATTCCCCTATTGCCACCCGGTCTCCTTGTACGAACAGCTTTTAGGTGCGGCTGTACCAGATGGCGGTGATATCGTTCTCGACTACTTTGCGGGGTCTGGTACCACAGGTCACGCCGTCATTAACCTGAACCGCGATGATGGTGGACAGCGGAGGTTCATCCTCGTGGAGGTCGAAGACTACTTCGACTCCGTCCTCCTTCCCCGCATCAAGAAGGTTACATTCTCACCGGACTGGAAGGATGGCAAGCCTCAGCGCCTCGCCACCAAAATCGAAGCAGAGCGCAGCCCCCGCATCATCAAGTACATACGCCTAGAGGATTATGAAGATGCCCTCAACAACATCCAGTTTGATGATGCCTCTGGGCAAGCCGCGCTGAAATTTGACGACTACCTGCTGAAATACATGCTCCGATGGGAGGCGAGGTCCAGTGCGACGTTCTTGAACGTCGCGCAGCTCGTCGATCCCTTCCACTACACTCTCAACATACACCGCAATAGCCAAACCAACGCAATCCAGGCGGACATCCCCGAGACTTTCAGTTACCTTTTGGGCCTCCACATAACACGACGGAGCGTTTTTTACGATGATAAGCGCCGCTACCTCGTCTACCGAGGCCGGATCGACCACCGCGAAATTGCTGTTATCTGGCGTACGACTCAAGGTTGGACGAAATCCGACCTCGAGCGGGACCAGAAATTCGTCGCCGAAAACAAGCTCACCGAAGGGGCGGACGAAATTCTCGTCAACGGCGACTCCTTCATTCCCAACGCCAAAGCCCTTGACCCGATATTCAAGTCCCGGATGTTCTCCCTACTAGAGGCATAACCGAATGCCACGCATCGCAAACTCCGTCGCCGCGTACATCAAGCTGGAGGAACGCCTCGTTCTTCTCGCATGGATCAATGGCCAACTCGGTTATCAGACCAACCGGGCTCTCTTAGCGGATGCGTGCCAAACCGACGAGGGTTTTGATGCCTCCGGTCGCAGCTATATTTATCATCTCCTCGAAGCTCGCGGCGATAAAGTCAAACTTCCGCTTCCCGAACTGGCCCGTTACGACGACAACATCCGCGAGCACCTCCGCGCGATCAACGCTCGCCGGGCCGAGCCGATTACGCTGCGCTACTTTCAATATTTGGCTCTGCTATACACAGAAGTATTCCTGGACAGCTACTTCAATCGCCAGCGAGAAATGTTGCGTGCCATCAACGCGTTCACCGATGAGCGTAATTCCACCAAACCGGCAGCCGAACCCAAAGACTCCAGATTCTCGCAAGACGATTTGTCAAAGCTCGCGTATTGGATGGCAACCGGCAGCGGTAAGACTCTCATCATGCACATCAATTACCGCCAATTCCTTCATTACAACAACCAGCCGCTTGACAACATTTTGCTTATCACGCCGAACGAAGGACTTACTGAACAGCACGTGGCGGAGATGGCTGCGTCCAGCATTTCGTGCCGTCGCTTCGACTTGAACGATAGCGGTCTCCTTACCGCTCAGCAGGATACTGTCCGCGTCATCGAGATCACCAAGCTCGTTGAGGAAAAACGGGGCGGCGGGCTCAGCGTTCCCGTTGAGGCCTTCGAAGGAAACAACCTCATCTTCGTGGACGAGGGACACAAAGGATCGGGCGGCGAGGCCTGGCGCAGTTTCCGCGATGCCCTCGGGAAAACCGGTTTCACCTTTGAATACAGCGCCACCTTCGGACAGGCGCTCAGCGCCGCCCGTAACGACGAACTCACCGCTGAATACGGCAAAGCCATCGTCTTCGACTACTCGTACCGTTATTTCCACGCGGACGGATTTGGCAAGGATTTCAATATTCTCAATCTCAGGGAAGAGACTACCGAGGATAAGACAGAAACGCTTTTGCTGGGCAATCTTCTTTCCTTCTATGAACAACTCCGCGTCTTCGACGAAAACGCCGGTACTCTCCGCCCTTACAACCTCCAAAAACCACTCTGGGTTTTCGTCGGCAGCAGCGTTAATGCGGTCTACAGCGAGGACAAGGAAAAGCGCAGCGACGTTCTGACCATCGTCCGCTTTCTCCATCACTTTTTGGAAAACAAGCGCGGTTGGGCCGTAAGCACGATTCGCAAGCTTCTCGACGCCAAGACGGGCATCGTTACCCCCGACGGACAGGACGTGTTTGAAAACAAGTTTGAATACCTCCGCAAAGCAAGCGTCACCCCCGAACAAGCCTATCGAAGTATTCTTTCCAACATCCTTCATGCTCCCGCTGGCGGCGGATTGCATATCTGCGACATGCGCGGCAGCCCCGGCGAGCTCGGTCTGAACGTGAGTGGCTCCGCAGATTATTTCGGCCTCGTCTATATCGGCGACACCAGCACATTCAAGAAGCTCGTGGAAGAAGACGGCTCCGGCATTACCCTCGAAGACGACGCTGTTACGGGCTCGCTATTTGCGGGAATCAACGAACCGAGCACAGGCATTAACGTCCTTATCGGCGCAAAGAAGTTCATGGAGGGATGGAATTCTTGGCGTGTCTCCAACATGGGCCTCCTGAATATTGGTCGCAGGGAGGGCTCCGAAATCATTCAACTCTTCGGACGCGGCGTTCGGCTCCAAGGCAAGAATTTCACACTGAAGCGAAGCTCCGCCCTCGACGGCAATCATCCTGTCCATGTGCGCATCCTGGAGACTTTGAACATCTTCGCCATCCGCGCTAACTACATGTCGCAGTTCCGCGAATATCTTGAGAAAGAAGGTGTCGAGACCGAAGGAGACCTCGCCCTGCCGCTTCCCATTCGCACGAATGCCGAGTTCCTTGGCAAGGGATTAGTCATCCCGCGTGTGCCGGTAAATCGAGACTTTTCTCAGGAGGCGCAGATCCTCCTGGAGCCTGACCAATCTGCCCGCGTGCAGGTGGACATGTCTCTCAAGGTGCAGGCGTTCATAAGTGGCAGACAAGGGCTTACGTCGCTCGCAGCACGAGCCGGACGATCTACTTTCATCCCTACCGAAAGCCTTGACCTCATTGATTGGGAGCAAGCCTATCTTCAACTGCTGGAATACAAGGAGCAGAAAGGACTACCGAACCTAGTCATTCGCCCAGACACTCCAAAAACAATTCTCGCAATGACCGCACCAGCCAGGCTCTACACACTTATCGCCGACGATTCGGTTGTAAGCCCGGCCTCTTTCGCCAATACGGTCGTCCTTCAAGAAGCTTGCCACGCGATTCTCAACAAATACGTTGACAAGTTCTACCGGGTACATGAGGAGCGCTGGGACTCCGAAAACATGCTCTTCAGCGTGCTCGACGGCAACGATCCCAACTTCCAGGACTACGCGGTGAAAATCAACAGAAGTGAGACGGAGTTGATCGCCGCCGTTCAGAAACTAATTGACGAGGCTGACCGCGTTTACACGCAGGAACTTCGCGAGTTACCCAGCATTCATTTCGACCGTCACCTTTACCAACCCCTGCTGATCGAGCGAGGCGACAAAGTTCGCAGCCAGCCGCCCGGCCTCAATGAAAGTGAGCGCGAGTTCGTAGACGACCTCCGAGCCTACTGCCGTGCCGAAAAAGACAAATCGTTATCCGACAGAGAGGTTTTCTTACTCCGCAATCTCAGCCGCGGCAAGGGCATCGGCTTTTTCGAGAAGCGGGGCTTTTATCCTGACTTCATCCTCTGGATCAAGGGCGCTGAAGCGCTGCGCATCATTTTCATTGAGCCACATGGAATGGTTTACGCCCAGCCTTACATTCACGACGACAAGGCGCGCCTCCATGAGACGCTGCCTGCTTTGGCCAACGCCATGTCCGTCCGAGCCAATATCCCCAATGTTTCCCTCGATTCTTTCATTGTTTCCGCAACCCCTTACGACGAGCTTCGGACCAGATACGACGACGGCACCTGGGACAGGAATCGCTTCGCCGAAGCACACATCCTTTTCCCGGAGCGAACAGAAGAGTACGACTACTTGGGACTGATCATCAGTTTCCACTAACGCCCCCCGCGAGTCCCTCTCACCACACAAACCCGTCTTCCAAGTCGCTCTGGTCCGCTATCCCTCGCGGCGCAGACATGCAGCCTCGTACACTGCGAAGATGGGCGTGCTCTCTCCCCCTTTCATATTTCCATAATCGTCACCGTTCGGCTCAGATACATTTTCTCTTTCCGCCACGCTTTGCTTGGGCGCTGCTTCAGGACAATTCCCGCACCTAGCAGCTTCGAGGCTCTTTCCTTTTCGGCGTTTCCCCGCCGCGTTCACGCAGCGATGGACTCCCGTCCGTTGTGCTTGGCTGCCCACGCTATCGCCTTGAGGACTGCGCTCGTTTATTGGCGATAGCAACGCTCTAACCGTTTCCTACATCTACAGAAAGCAAGGGGGTGAATCCCATGAAAAAGAGCCTCCCCTGGTTGATGTTTTTGGGCGTTTTGCTAGTGATCGGCTGTGCAAGCCAGAAAGACGCCAACGAGAAGAACTTCTCAGAAGCTTTGAATTCTTACCTCGCCAAGAAGGGCCAGCTTTGCCTCGGCATTCCGTCGGCATGGCCGGTCGATCTCAATGAAGCCGAGCGCCGCGGCGGTATGGGTACGGCAGCGGAAATGGCCGCTCTCGAAAGGGCGGGATTGGTGCGTTCTCACGAGACGGAAACAGAATACACGCCGCCGCTTAGCAGCCGCCCAGTCAAGGCAAGAGTTCTTCGGTACGAATTGACTGAAGACGGCAAGAAGTTTTACCGTGAAAAACCGACTCTGCCTTTGGTTGGCACGAAGGGGAAGCAGGGCGACCTCTGCTTTGGACAGCAAGCAGTAGACAAAATCGTCAAGTGGGAGGGGCCAAATGCCGCTGGCGACTCCAAAGAAGTGTCAGTTTTCTATACGTACAAGATCGAGAATCTCGCTGCCTGGGCGAAGAGCCCAGATGTTCAAACAGTTTTTCCTGGAATCGTTTCGGCAATCGATGGAGCCGGAAAGACAGAGATGAACCTAGCTCTGACGCTCACCAACCAGGGATGGCAGGCCAGGGGGCTCGACAATCCGTTTTAGTAAAGACCCCTCCCGCCTATATCGCGGCAGCAGCAACAATGTAGCTTTCGTTTTTTTCTGATGCAGGGCCGCGCGCATCTATTGAGACGGCACCCCGCCTCGCCTTCATGTTTGCTCCTCCGGGAATGTGCTTTGGCGTTGTAGGTCTCTGGCACTAACGTGTCGCGCTTCGCGCCGGGCCTCCGCTGGCAAACTCTCGCGCCAGTCGCAAACACCTCTCCTGTCACTCGCGTTGCCATCAGCGTCTACCCGGACCAGCAACACCTTCGCATGGAGTTCTCTCCGTGTCCGTATTTGTTCCTCGTCTTCGGGTGAAGGAAACAAATTCCGACACGAAGGAGAGAACTAGAATGAATACCGAGCAGAGCAAACAAATCATCAGCGGGCAGCAGGCGAATACGGTTCTGGAAGGCGATTGCATCGAACTTATGCGACAGTTCCGCAGTTGCAGCGTCGATTTCGTGTTAACCGATCCACCCTATCTCGCACACTATTGCTCGCGGGACGGTCGGAGAGTCGCCAACGATGGCGATGCCACTTGGTTGAAACCGGCGTTCGCTGAAATCTTCCGCGTAATGCAGCGTGACTCGTTTTGCGTAAGTTTCTACGGCTGGCACCAAGCGGACAAATTCATCGCCGCGTGGCGCGAGGCGGGATTCCGACTCGCGGGGCACTTGACGTTCACGAAGCAGTATCCTTCAACGGAGCGGTTTCTGCGGTACCACCACGAGAACGCATACCTGCTTGCGAAGGGCAATCCGGCGCAACCAGAGCAGCGGATTCCCGATGTGCTCGAATGGAAGTACTCCGGTAACAGGTTGCACCCGACGCAAAAACCGCTCTGCGTTCTCACGCCGCTCATCCAGTGTTTCTCGCGGTCTGGCGATGTCGTTCTCGACCCATTCTGCGGCTCCGGCTCAACACTGCTTGCGGCAAAGCTGCAAGGCCGCCGTTTCATCGGTATCGAGTTGGACCGTCACTACTCGACCATCGCGCGGGACCGCCTCGCATCTCGCGCCGCTTAACGGCCCCTCGCACGCATGCTCGAAAGCCATTCGTGCCGGTTTACGAGCGAAAGGGTGCCGAAAACCGTTTGGCGATGCGACGCTGGCGCAACTAGACTGAGATCGGCGAGCTCACCGCGAGGAACTGGAGTCTGTCCGGTCGCTTGCGCTGACCAAGAAAGACATCAGGGCGACCTCGAAAACGTTGGTCGACATACACCCAGAATCGATCAGTTGGTTCAAGTAATCAGGTATTTGGGATGGCCCAATTGAAAACGGGAGATTCGATCAGACGTGGCATTCCAGATGTAGGCATCTCCCAGCTGCAATTTTCCATGCGAACAAATCTCACCTTGACCTTTAGCGCAAGCTCAATCCTTTGGCCAAGGGCCTGGAGCGATTCCCTCCAGGAATGTCGGGCCTCCGCAAGGTCGCACACGTCCCAATACTCAGACGGTGCCAAGATGAGCAAGTTCGGTCGGGTCGGGCTCACGACGTGCAGCAGTGTACGCTTCTTGGCGTCACTTTCGCGGCTAACGTACCGCATATCGGGGTCTAAAGTCGCACAATATGCCAGTGCCTCAAGAAGGGCCTTCAGCGGCGTGTCCACGCGTCCGTTTCGCGCCGAGCGAATTTTCACTTCGCTGACCCACGGACCACCCCCGGATTCGCCACAGAAAAGATCGACCTTTCCGAGTAACGCGTTTGCCTCATCCCGATGGGACTTTAGCGGTAATTGGTAGTCAAGAGGAAATAGAGTTGTTCCGTCCGGAAGCGCGAAACCAGATTCGCGATACGCGCTCCAGAGGGCGATCGCAAGGTGCTCTTCCCGGCGATTCGTCGCAAGGCCGGAAGTGGTCTTTCCCGTGTGCCTCCCAAAGAAGGGGCGATGTAACCCACGGCGGGGTGCGCACTTTGCTTCCTGTTCAAACCTGAGAAGAAGTTCGTCAATCGACAATGCAGAGGCAACCAGCTCCGATGACGCAAAACTGTTTACTTCGGCGGACCGGAATAGATCGACGATGGGATGAGGCATAGCAGAATCGCCATTAGGTTAAATCTGTTTTCTATTTATGCCAAATCACGCCACAGGTTTCGGCACGTCTGTCGCATCCGGCATGTCAAACTGCATGACGATTTCACTACCAAGATATTGAGGCACACCAATAACGACTTTGCGCACCTGTGGACCTGTATTTTCCTTATGCGGTAGCAGATGTCCGTATAGCAGGTTGTTGAAGTCTACCGATCCGTTCCCGCATAAAGAACATTCACCTCCGAAGAAGATCGACGAATAATCAGTGCTGTGGTTCCACTGAGTGGATTGAAGCTTGCCGTCGTCCAAACGGTACTCCACGGCTACACGGACATTCAAATCGCTGCTAACACGGGCATCTACTACTGATCCCACAAAGATATAGCCTTCCAGAAATTTCCCATGCAAGTGCCTATGATTGAACGATCCCGGCTGACAGCGCACGACCATCGTTGGAGTTGCGTTCGGTGCAGCGTTCCTCGGCGGTGTGAGGTATTTGCCCTCAAGCGAAAACTGTGAGAACTGATTCCCACGAAGTGGGTCAGTTTTGTCCGCCTTTACCCATTTTGTTGTATCCTGGGCCGTCGCTGCGAACGCAGTCATCATTACTGCGATTACTGTTAGGATCAAAGTCGGTTTCATAAACTTTCTCCCTGTATTGTATCTGCGGCTCCGGCTTGACGCTACTTGCGGCGAAGCTGGAAGGGTGCCGCTTCATCGGAATCGCCTTGGATTCTCGGTACTACGAAATTGTTCGCAAACGGTCCTTGTGTCGCGCAGCGCGAGACCTGTGTGGATTCAACTGCCGCAAGAGTACCGAAGACTTTGTGTCTTTCCCGGCAAATACTCTTTCACATCCGAACACGAGGAGAAAACTCGACGAACTTACGCTAGTACGAAGCTAGTACGAAAGTACCACGAGTATTAGAACGATCACGTGAATTCGGAACAAACCCAAAGCCATCTGGCCACATCCAATTCAGCAGACTCGCGCCGACAAAGAGATGGGTCCCCATGCGCCCGAGGCCAGAAACGAAGCCCGGTCCTCCGTTCTTGTTGAACTCGGTTGACCGCTTCGGCAGGCACATCGCTCCTGCGGTGTTGTCTGTCTCGATGGAAATTGGCCCGCGCGCCCTCGCGTACGCCCAACACCTGATCGGTGATCCCGCCCTGGCTATAAACTACTTTGAGGAGGCAGCGGCCTCCGTGTCTGCCGCAATCGAGGACAAGAAGGCTTCTGGCGCACCTGCTGTACAGAATGTCGCAGCATATTTGTTCCGCACATTCATTCGCATGGTGGATGATGCCAAGCACAAAAAGAAAATTCTTGAGGAATCTCTTAAGGAATCCGGCGAAGCGCGGGTTCCCTTAACTGAAGAGGCCCAAGTGGAAGCCGCCGTGCTCCTGAACGAGGTGATGGAAATCTGTGACAGAGCGTCGCGCGAGGTCATTGTCCTTCGTCTGGAGGGTTTCTCCTGGAAAGAGATCGGGAAACAACTTGCCATTTCAAGCCATGCGGCAGAGGCTCGATTTAGCAAAGCTCTTGACCACGCCAGAAAAGCGTTCAAAATACGGAGGCCAAAGGGT
>Ga0182024_10010001_pt1 | contig 19456 bp, 12 predicted proteins | sample P32metaG_FD_120480 | JGI IMG/M metagenome (GOLD analysis project Ga0182024, IMG submission 120480) | Permafrost microbial communities from Stordalen Mire, Sweden - P3-2 metaG (Illumina Assembly) | ecosystem: Environmental > Terrestrial > Soil > Wetlands > Permafrost | place: Sweden: Stordalen... | reverse complement strand
CGGCAGGGTTGCTCGCCAAGACCCAGCAGGCGCTCGTTGCTCGCAGCGTGAGGGTGACGGGGAACGCGACGTGAATGGTCGCGTTGTCGCCTGCCGTCACGATGGGCTGGAGGAGGCTCCGGGGGACGGTCGTGGTCGTCGTCGTGGTCGATGGTCTCGCGCCCGCAGTCCGGGATGTCGAGGTCGAGCGCAGCACGCGAGCTGCACGGGGAGCCTGGGCGGAGCGGTGGGACGAGCCTGGGCGGTGTATCGCGGCGAATGCGGAGCCTGCGATCGCTGCGAGCACCGCAACGCCCGCGAACGCGCGGCGCGCCGTGCGAAGACGGTTCGTCGGCACGCCGGCGGGCCGGCGGCGTGCCGTCTTCGTTTCGACGTGCTCCGGTGCGCCGGCATCGTCACTGTCGAGATGGGCCGGCGGGGCCCAAGACGTCGGGGGGTCTTCGGCCGCGGCTGCGGGACCGATGGTGGGAAGATGGGCGACGGTCGGCCGCGACGAATAGTCCGGCCGAGACCGGCGAGACGGGGAGTTCTTGCGAACTTGACGGACCGGTGGCCGACGCGGGTGTCCTCGCCCGGCGGGCGGCTCCGAGCAGAACTGGACGTGATCGGTCGGATAGTGCCCGTCGTGCGTTCGTTCGGGGGTTTCGCGGGCCCGTTCGGCGATCTCGCGGAGCGTCTCGATGGCGCGCTGGTGCTCGACGATCGAATCGCGTCGAGGGCGGCTGAACATCGCCGCGAAACCGATCGAAGCCAGCAGCGCGACAGCGACAATGACGACCACCGGACACCTCTTCAGCCCAGCTGACGAACACGGCCTGCAGAAAACTGCCAGCGCGTTCCTCGAGTTGTCTTCGAGTTATCGCACAAACCGCGACGTTCGAACATCCCGATTATGGCCGGTTGAGTAAAGAATATGTTCGCGGGGGTACCCGGCGACCTCGCCGCACATCGGCGCGAGCTTCGGCTCGGAGGATTCCCAGCCGGTCCGTTTGCCCGGCGCGGTCCTGGTGCGCCGGCCGTGCGGGTCGACGACCGGGCGGCGTCGACGACCGCGATGTCTGCATCGCGTTGTCCTTCCCCGGTCAGGGACGATCGGGGGTCCAGTGCGGATGTCGTCATCCGCGGTCTGCCGTTCGACCTTCGATCGTGCCGATGCCGTCGTGAGGCGAGTTGCGCAGCCGTCGGCCAAGGATCGAACCGCATCACGTCGACGGCCGTCACTGGCGTTCGGCTGACGTGCACGCCGTCACGACACGGCGATGACCGCTCGGCCTCGCCATATACCGGTCACACACGATGAACAGACCGGACCCAGCCCGGTCGCGCGGGCCGCGAGGCCTGGGGCCGCGTCTGCCGCGGGCCCGGTCAGCGACGCGGTTCCCGGTCACCCCGACAGCCGGGGTGCCTCGGCGGGGATGTGTTCGCCGCCTACGCCTGCCGACCGTGTGGGGAACGTCGCAGATCGCTCCCCGGTCGGTCCACACTCGGACGTCTCCGGGTTCGAGGTCGGACGGGACCGTCAGCGAGACGAGCGACGTCCACCGCTCAGGCGACCTCGCTCGTTTTCCATTGTCGGAGTTCTTTGGCTGCGGTGTCGGCTTGTTCGGCCAGGTGGACGTCGAGGGCGAGAAGGACGTACAGAGCAGGCAGGACGAGTGATCGTTCGCGTACGAGCAAGCCGAAGTTGCCGAACGCCTGAAACAGGAGCACATAGAGCAATGTGAGGATCCAGGCATAAAAGAGAAAGGGCACCTCGCGCAGCTTTCTCAGCGACAGCACAACGGACTTCCTTCGGTAGATGATGAACGCCGCGAGTGCGAGGCCTTCAAGCGACGCGAGGATCTGGTTTTTGGATTGGACCTCCCACGGGAAAGGTCGGAGCAGCACGGTGGCGGCATCTTGGGGCAGATGCAACGGCGACAACGACACGTTGGTCTGGAACGCGGAATGTTCTTGGGTGGTGCTGACCGCGGTGGCCTGCAACTCGGTTTGAATCGCCTGGGGCGTCAACGCGTTGATGTGGAGCCGTTTCGCGCCTTGGGTCACGCCGAACGCCGCGAGCAGCACCACCACGACGATCCCGATCGGTTTCGCGAGTGAACTTTTGCCCTCGGTCGTCTTTCGTTGACGGCCGAACACGTACGCGAACGCCAACGCCAGCAACGCCAGACCGAGGAGGTGGGCTCGGACCTCGTACGTGAGCCAGGCGCCGGGCAACGACACCAGGATTCCGTAGAGCATCCGACCCGTGAGCATGTACGCGACGCCGAGCGCGACCGACCCAAGACCGAATTGTATGAGGGCCTCTTTGCCGATCCCGGCCGGCCAGAACACGACGCTGGGAGCGAACAACATCAAGAGGAAGAACAGCTTGCGGTCAAGGAAGGGAATCGCGATGACAGCGGCGCGGTACCACAAATACGAACCGACGAACGCGATCAGACTGTAAACGAAGAAGCCGGCGATCAGATCCCGACCGAAGAGGTAATAGACGATGCCAGTGAACCAGCGCATGAAGTTGCTCGACTTCAAGTTGGCCAAAACCGGTGCCGTCACTCCAGTCTTTCCGAGCCACGCCTTGGCGTACCGCTCGCCGAACTGGTCATAGACGCTCGCGTCGCCTAACTGCCCTTTCTTCAGCAGCGTCGTGTAACGCAGAATCGTCCCGCCGATCTTCACGAGCACACCCAAGATCAACAGGCGTCCGAGCCACGGCTCGTCGGGGTGGCGCGGCTGCAGCAAGCGCGCGAACCCGATCGTTCCGAACAGCCCGATGACCGGTACCAGGACGCGCGACAGGCGAGGGATATCGGACACATGCGCGGTGACGAGAAGCACCGCCAGCAACGCGAGGGCTATGACGAACGCCCCGCCGAATCCGCCAGATCGCACCGCGGGAACCGGCGCCGGTGTTGGGTCCTCCGGCGGCGCGGTCGTGAGGAGCGGTTCGTCCGGTAGGGCGAAACTCCCGACGGACCGTCGATCCCACCAGGGAGTCGTCCGCCGATTCGGATCCGTCCACCACGGTCCGGGGCTCCCCCGGGAAGCTTCGCGGACGCGCTGGCGAAACAGTCCCGACCCACGACCATGATCCGTGCCGTTCGCCATGAGCACCCCGATCGCGCACGCCGCACCCGGCCGACGAACTCGATCAACACCGCAATAGGACAGCCACGCACACCGAGAGGCCTCACCGACGATGTCAACTCGGCTGCGGACATTCTACGGCGGGCTCCGTCGCACCATGCCCGAACCCCCGGCGGTCGCGAGATCCGGCGCGAGCGTCGACGTCAGCGTCGCGAATTCCGGATCTACGCCTCGTCGGACGGGATCGCACATGCCGGGACGTGCTCGGCGGCAGCGCTCGTCATCCGACCAGACCGTCGGTCGTCGGCCGGCGCGCAGCTGGGACGACCGCACCTGTGTGCGAGTTGGGTGTGCAGGTTGAGTGTGCTGAGCTGCCCGTCCGGACGGGTTCCGACGCGTCGGTCACCCTCGTTCGTGTTCGAGGCTCACCTCGCCGGTCACGAACCGGGCCCGGGGCGGTCGCGTCGTGTCGCGTTCGGCCCGGACTCCGACCTTGCGCCGTGGGTCGCGACGAAGAGCCGGCGCACGGCGCGTGCAAGCTGTGAAGCAGCGATCGGTCGAGCGACGCCGCTCACGATCCTCATCGGCGGGCTCGCGCCGGAGCTGAGCAGGACCGCAGGACATGCACGCGGGCGGAGGGTCGGGGCGTGCCCGAGAAATTTCGACTCCGACACGAAGGGGCCGTCGACGCGGCACCGAGCGAGCGTCGCTGGCGAGCGGTTCGTCGCGGATGGCGCAGACGGCGTGGCAAGATGATGCATTGGATCAATCTCGCGCCTCTGAGACTTCCAGGCCGACGGGTCGGTGTCGTCGCGTTCGAATTCCGAGCGCGAGGCCGCCGCGGCCGCGGTCCCGAGAGCGAGCCGCGCAGCATTTCTCGCATGGCGACATGCGAGAAGCGCCCTGGGTGCGGCGCCGTCGGCCGTGGCTCAACAGCGCCGCGCTCGCGGTGCTCGTCGCGTCGATCGCGTCGTGTTCGTCGGGTACGGTCCCGACGGCCGCTCCTGCACGTTCGGTTCCGACCTCGCCTATCTCGGTGGGTTCCGGGGCCGGTTTGGAGTTCCGCGCGGTGAAGTTGACATTCTCAAATGTCGGTCGGCTCTGTCCCAAGCCCGGGGCGTTTGTCTCCACGCCGGCCGGCGCGATGTTCTCCGACCGGACGGGAACGTTTTGTTACCTTCTCGGCCGCGTGCTCCTGACCGGTGCCGACGTTCACTACGCAACGGTCCTCGACACCTCAGCGTCGGAGTGGGCCGTCCACCTCCAGTTCAAGGACAACGAGTGGGTCACGAAGGTGGCGCAGCCCCTCGTCAAAAAGCGTGTCGCAGTTGTCCTCAACGGAATTGTTCAAGCTGCGCCCGAGATCGAACCGGGATTCGCCGCGGAAGACGTCGACCTGATCAGCTCGCCGTTTTCGTACAGCCGCGCCGAGGCCATCAAGGTGGCGGCGGCGATCACGGGCATTGCGCTGTCGCATGTCGGCGTACGGTCTGTTGACGCGCCGAGTCGCTGACACCCGGCTTTCTGGAACGGCAGCGGCCGTGTGGGCGCATGTCTGTGCTCGTCGGCGCGTCTCCGCATGGTCGCTCGGGCGCGCAGACCGCGGTCCGGTCTGCGCGCTGAGATCTCGGGATCGTCGACCAGCTCGAAATGTTGCGAACGCAAGATCGGGCGAACCGGAGAGGCTCGTCGTTCAGTGCATGACCGCACCCTGAGTTCGCCCAACCGCGAGCTGTCCGAGCATCGATCCGCGAAGGCTGCACTGCTGTGCGGTGACCGCGAACAGCATCTTGGGTCACAGCGTGTAGAGGGTCGAAGGGATCGTTCCCGACGGAGTTCCGAGGTCGACTCTTGTTGTTGTGGGCGTGCCCTGGGATGTCACGTAGCCGATCGTGGCGGTGTCGCCCGTGCTGGCACCGCGGAGCGCGGCTTGCACGTCCGCGATCGTATGGATCGGTACGCCGTTGACGCTCGTGAGCGTTGAGCCGCCCACGATTCCCGCGGTGTCGGCTGGCCCACCAGGGATGGTGGCGTTGACAACCACCGACGTTTGCAACACTTGGAGGTACACGCCGAGCGTCGCCGAGACGACGCCGCTGTATCCGCTCTGGCCGAGCAGGAAATTCCATTGGCCGAGCTGGATGGTGACGACGGCTCGTTGACCGTTTCGTTCGATGTCCAGCGCGACCTTGTCGCCCGGATGATGTACCGCGACTTCGTCGATGATCGCCGGTACGAGGCGCGACCGACTCGGCGGTGAAATGCCGTCGATACCGTCGATCACGTCGCCGAGCTGCAAGGATCCGCTGGCCGGCGATCCGCCAGGTACATAGGCAACCCTGCCCTGCGTGCTGCCTGCGACCGCGACGATCCCGACCCCAACCAGAGGACGGTTATCCGAAAGAATCCGGTATTCGTCCAGGGTGTTGTTCGAAGCCGGCGCGACGACGAAGCTGTAGGGACGGACCGCCGTGTTGGCCGGGTCGGTCTGCGTGTTCCACGGGAGCGTGACCTGTATCTGTTGGGACGGTGCCGTGCCGTCGACGACGACGCCGGTGTCCTGCGCCGACGAAGTGTCGATGTCGTCGGTATCGAAGCTCCAGACGAGGTTCGCGCTGTTGTTTGCGTAGTGGACAACGCCGACGAGAAAACTGCTCGAGTTCCCTCGCCGCGAGTTCAGCCAATACACGAGGTCGGCTCCGCCGTTCGGCTGGTCGTGTACGACGGCGACGTTGGCTGTCACCGCGGCGCGATCGGTCCGAGCCGCCACCGCTTCGTCGGTTTGGACGGCGAAGGACGGCTGCTTCGACGCATCGAACACCACAGTCCAGCGTTTCGCGGTCGAGTTCCAGACGAGGAGCAGCACGGTGGACGAAACATGTCGAGTGGTCGACGTCGCGAGCGCGGTCACCGCAACTTGCGGTGTGTCCGATCCGTCAAGGTCGACCCGCGTTGCAGTTGTCAGATGGTCGTTGCTCGGGAGGAACGAAGCGACGTTCGATGATGGCGCCGGTACGGACGGGGGTGGCGTTGCGGTGGAATGCGGGCGAGCACTGCATCCCGCGACCGACATGGCCGCAAGACTCAGGGCAATCACAGGGCATTTCAGGGCGCGTACCCACCGGGCAAGCAGCGCGTTGTGACGACTTCGGACTGAGTGTGTTGCGGGGCGATCAGGATGGTCAGGGGCTCTCACCGCTGATCCTCTCCGCGACGACACGGGAGCGACCCGTGCTTGACGCTGGCTTCACGCTAGCCGCGTTTGCTTGGTCAACGCCTCACGCTTGCACGTCGTCGCAGGTACCGACGCGCACGCGGTGCGGTCGCCGAAGAAACCTCGGGTCGGGGCTGCGTCGCCGCTCGGCTCACGAGTCGCACCTCCCACCGCGACGGCTGATGCATTCCTGTGGCGCGACCTCGTCGTATGTGCCGACTGCGATGATCTACGTCGGGAACGACGTGTTTGTGTCGCCGGGACACCAGCTCGACCGGCTGTGACGTATGAGCATGTCGCAAGCGGATCGGATCCGCGCCGCAAGAACCGCAGGAGCGGCGATATCGGAGATAGGGCTCCGGAGGTGGCGACGGCTCGAAGACGTTCGCGTCCGACACCGGCCAAGCGTTCGTCGCCAGTGTGTCGGAACGCCAGATCGAGCGTGTCGGATCGGCCGAGGTTTGGTGCGGGTCGGGTCGATGGCGACCTTGGTCGTGGACGCGCTTTCGGCATCGGCGTCTGACGTACGGTAGACAACGCTTTTGCTCCTCCGAGAAGGGATACGAATGAGCCGAGGGACGTTCGGGGCCGCGTTGCTCCTGATCGGCGCAGCTCTGGGGGTCGTCGGCGGTGTGCTGTGGAAGAACGAGGACGCCCGGATACACAAGGTGAACCAGACCAACGCGTTGGTTGCCGCCGATGACCGAGTCGGCTACACGCCCGCAGACACGAACCACGCTCGATCGGACGTCCTGTTCGCGGTCAGCGGTGCCGAGGTGCTGTTTGGCATGTTGGTCATCGCCGGCATGTCCGCCAGCGAATGGCGCGCGTGGAACAATTCGCAACCCGGCACCGATTCGAGCTGAACTGTCACTAACTTTCAGCGAATCGTTGCGAGTGCTCGACGTGCAGGGGCCAATCCATGTTCAAGCGTTTCGGGAAACCGGAACTGTGCATCGTCTTGCTGATTGCTCTCGTCGCGGGCATGACGATGTTCGGCCGTTTGACACAGGCCCGGGCGGCGGGCGTGGAAGATCCCCTGTCCTCGGGCGGTTTCTTCGCGTGCGCGTTGACCGCAGCTGGTGGGGTCGATTGCTGGGGCCGAAACGCGTCCGGTGAACTTGGAGACGGAACATCCACCGACCGGTCCGTGCCGGTGGATGTACTCGGGCTTACCTCTGGTGTCAGCGCGGTGTCGGCGGGCGGCGCCTACGCCTGCGCGCTGACCGATCATCGCGCGGTGGCGTGCTGGGGCGACAACAGCTTCGGCGAACTCGGCGACGGTTCGATGACGAACAGTTCGACGCCTGTCGACGTGTCAGCACTGACTTCCGGGGTGGCAGCCATCTCCTCCGGCCAATACGCCGCCTGCGCGTTGATGGTGTCGGGCGGTGTGAAGTGTTGGGGCGACAACGGCGAAGGTCAGTTGGGCGATGGGAGCCGGACGGCTACGTCGACGCCGGTGGACGTGTCGGGTCTGGCGTCGGGGGTTGTCGCGGTGTCGGCGGGAGGCTCGCATACGTGCGCGTTGATGGTGTCGGGTGGTGTGAAGTGTTGGGGCGACAACGATCAAGGTCAGGTCGGCGACGGTACGGCTGCCAGCACGTCGACGCCGGTGGACGTGTCCGGTCTGGCGTCGGGCGTCGTCGCGCTCTCCGCGGGGAGTTCGGACACCTGTGCGCTCACGACCGTCGGCGCGGTCAAGTGCTGGGGCTACAACGACGACGGAGAGTTGGGAGACGGCGCGGAGCTTCTCCGCAGTTCGTTCCCGGTCGAGATGACCGGGCTGGCCGCGCACGCCGCGACGATCAGCGCCGCCTACGGACACGCATGCGTCGTGTCGGTGTCCGATGGCGTCGAATGCTGGGGCGACAATCAGTTCGGTCAGTTGGGTGATGGGACGACCGTGAGCCGCTTCACTCCGGTCGCGGTCGCCGGCTTGCGGTCGGACGTGAGCGCGGTCTCGGCAGGTGCGTACGACACCTGCGCGTTGACAATTGGGGGCGCAGTCAAATGCTGGGGAGCGATCGCGTGGTCGACGAGCGGCCGACCGATCACGACCTTGAGGCCAGTCAACGTTTCGGGACTGACCTCGGGAGTAACTGCGATCTCGGCTGGCGCCTATCACACCTGCGCGCTGATCTCGACGGGCGCGGTCAAATGTTGGGGATTCAACCTCGGCGGTGAACTCGGGAACGGCACGACCGTCAACAGTTCGGTACCGGTGGATGTCTCAGGACTGGGTTCGGGCGTGACGGCCATATCTGCAGGATGGTTCCATACCTGCGCGGTCACCGTGATGGGCGGCGCGAAATGTTGGGGAGTCAACGAACACGGCGAGCTCGGCGACGGGACAAACATCAACCGTGATGCTCCGGTCGACGTGTCGGGACTCACATCGGACGTGACGTCAATCTCGGCGGGGTATGACGACACCTGCGCGGTCACGAGCGCCGGTGGTGTGAAATGTTGGGGCGACAACGGGTTTGGCGAACTGGGCGATGGAACGACCACCAGCAGCGCGGTTCCCGTCGATGTGTCAGGGTTGACTCCGGGCGTGTCTGCCCTGTCGACGGGCGAGGGCTACAACTGCGCGTTGAGCACGACCGGAGTCGTCCAATGTTGGGGACTGAATAGTCGAAGCCAATTGGGTGATGGTACGACCGTCAATCGGTCGATCCCGGTGAGTGTGCCTGAGCTGAATTCGGTCACCGCGATCTCTGGTACCTGTGCGATCGCGGCGAGCGCGCTCAAGTGTTGGGGTGACAATGCCTTCGGCAAGTTGGGTATCGATCCCGGCTGGACTCCCGTGGACACCAGTGAGTCGTTCTTTGTCGCGACCGCGCCGACGGCACCGATGATCCGAACCGTCATCCCGGGCGATGCGTCGGCCGCCGTGACATTCGTCGCACCGTTGAGCGACGGTGGAAGTCCCATCATCCGGATGAACGTGGCCTGCCTTCCACCCGATGGCGGCCCACCGCGCTCGGCATCCGCGAGCCGGAATCCGATCATCGCGAGGCACCTTGTCAACGGCGACGAGTACACCTGTACGGTGACCGCGACGAACGCGGTCGGGACCAGCGCGCGGTCGGCACCGTCGCAAGAATTCGTTGCTCAGGCGTCTTTACGACAACCTCGGCCCGCGCGAGGCGCGACGTCGCCCGACCGTATCCATCAGCAGGCTCGTGACGTGTAGGTACTGTCGGGCGACGCCTCTTCGGCGACTGCCGGGAACTTGCATGCACGCAACCGGGCGAAGGGGACGCTGACCTTCGTTCGTCGTTCTCCGGATCTTCGTCCTCCGGTCCACGTCAGCGCTCCGACGCGCCGGTGGACGAATCCTTGCCGCCGATCTTGCACCTTTGAGCTGGCGGTCCGGGGGTGGTTCCGCGGCGATCGCGCGCAGCACGAAGTTCTCGTCGATGCCCGGGCCGAGGGCCACCGCCGTCGTCAGTGACGGCGACGACACGTTCACCGACCTCGCCCGGTAGCTCGGCGTCGCATGTCTGTCTGACCCATCCGAGCCGGGGAGGAGCCGCCGCGGAAATCGGCGGCTCCTGCCGGTCGACGTGAACGTCGGATCCCAGCGCGTCGGTCCGTCGGCGGGCCGTGTCTCGCCCGACGCCGCGAACCGTGCTCGGTGAGCCGGTCGTCGCCACGCATGTCTGGAGCCGAGGGAGTCGCCGCCGACCAGGTAAGACTTGGGCCGTGAACCGTCCGGCGACCACTCAGAGCAATGTGCGCGTGTTGGTCGTCGTGGCGTTCGTGTTGGCGGCGATCGGGCTGAGATATGCGGTTGGGAACCTGGTCGGCGCCCGCAACGGGCTTGACTTCGACGTATACCGGGCTGCCGGGCGCGCCGTCGTGCACGGCAAATCGCTGTTTGGACCTTGGTTGGCGACGCAGCTGAGCGTGCCCTTGCCGTTCACCTACCCGCCGTTTGCTGCGTTGGTCGCGGTCCCGTTCGCGATGGTGCGGGCCGACGTCGGACTTGCGCTGTGGGATGCCGTCTCCGTCGTCGTGCTCACGTGGGTCGTGTATACGACGACGCGACCACTGTTAGCTGGTCGCTCAAGGCTCGGCCTTGTGCTCGCAGTGGTCGTCGCACTCGCGCTCGCGCCCGTGCAGGACGCGCTTGGGTTCGGTCAAGTCGGCATTGTCCTGATGGCGATGTGTATCTACGACTGCACGGTCGAGCGTCCTCGTGTCCCGCGCGGAGTGATGATCGGCGTGGCAACCGCGATCAAGCTTCTGCCGGCAATGTTCATTCCCTATCTGTGGTTCAGCGGTCGGCGCCGCGCGGGCGTGGTCGCGGCCGGAACTGGCGCGCTGGTGACGCTCGCGACGTTCATCGTGCTCCCGCACGATTCGGCGACCTATTGGACGTCACAGGTGTTCGATGGGAACCGGATCGGAAACAACGCATACTTCAGCAACCAGTCCCTGAATGGCATGTTGCGGCGCGCGTTCGGCGCGCCAGTTTCGGCGTTGTGGATCGTGCTCGTCGCGGTGGTCGTGGTGTTCGGCCTTCGCGAGGCCGTGTTCGCCAGTAAAAGAAACCAGGAACTGCTCGGTGTCAGCCTCGTCGCGCTGGTGACCGTGCTCGCGTCGCCAGTGTCATGGATCCATCATCTGGTATGGATCGTGCCCGTGCTCGCGGTGTTGGTCGGCGACGGGACCGATCGCCGCCGCGTCGGATGGACGGTTGCGGTCGCGCTGCTGTTCACCCTGCGACTTCCTTATGTCGGCGACAGCCTGGCTCACGGTTCACATTCACATTGGCTCGCGGGACCGCTGCAAGACTCCTACGGACTTTGTTGCGTCGTGCTCCTCGTCGCGATGCCGAAACTCCTCAAGCTCAATCAGCCGGCCTCCCGGCCCGCTCCAGCCCAGTCGTGATCCCGCGCGACGATCAGGCGGCGCGGGCCGGTTCGAACTCGGAGTTGCGTCGCCGATCGTGGCCAGATGGGCGCCCTTCGACCGGGCACGCGACCGCGAACTGGTGGCGTCGGCGCCGTCGTCGCACCGTCCTAAGCGACGGGAGCTTCGCGGGCGGCGACAGCCGGCCTGTAGACAAGGACGCGACGTGCGGCGCCGATCAGCTGATCGCGCCGGCCGGAACGGCGGTACTCGTCGATCGCGGGGGCAAGCTCGTTCCGTATCCATCGTCGTACGGGCGGCAACATCGTGGCGATCGCCACCGCGGCCAACAACCCCACCGCGGCGATGAGCACGATGTTCGGCATGGCGGACCCGGATGGCTCGAGTACGAGCGTGAGCACGACCGACGCAAAGATCGCGTAGCCGCGCTCGATGCGACGACCGGCGGGTGCGAGCACAATCACTGCCCACAGCGCATACCACGGGAACACGACAGGCCCGGCCGCGACAACGAGTGCCAACGCCAGCCCACACGCGCGTGTTGTACCCAACTTCGGCGCACGCCACAGCAGGAACGTGATACCCGCGCCCATCGTGAGGTAGCCGAGCGCTCCCGTCGCGCTCACGACGAGCGCATTGTGTCCGATGACGTTGGAGATGACCTGAGCGAGAGCGAGTGACGGCGTCAACAGCACATGCGTGCTTCCAGGGATGGAAAGCGCCCCGATCCAACCCCAACCGATGCCGGTCACCCACGTTGCGAGCACGAACGCGCCGGCGCCGAGGCCGGTCAGTCGTACGAATGTTCGCAGTCGGGTTCCAGGAGGCGAGGCGCGGACCGCATGCATGATGACGAACGCGACCCCGATCGCTCCGGTTGCTTTGACGGCAGTGGCCAAGACGCACGCGACGACCCCGAGTCCGGGACGATCGGAGTACACGAGGGCGAGGCCGCCGACGATCAAGCCGACGAACAGCGCGTCGTTGTGCGCGCCGGCAATGAAGTGCAACAGCACCAGCGGGTTACACACGCCGAGCCAAAGCGCGCGCGCCGGATCCTTGCCCGCCGCGTTCGCCAACGTCGGGAGTGAAACGGCGATGAGCACCATCCCGAGCACCTCGAGAAGGCGGAGTGTGATCACCGCGCGCACGACGTCGTTTCCTGCCACCCGTACCGCGGTCGACGCCAAACTGAGGAACAGCGGACCGTACGGCGACGGGGTATGCAGCCAGACGCTGCTGACGGGAAGGACGAACCGGGAAGATCCGAGCAGTGCCGGTCCGCCCTTGTACGGGCTCAGATGGTGGTTCACCATGTCGCCGAGCGCGGCGTAGCTGTACACGTCACGGCTATAGATCGGCGGCCCCAACATGAGAGGCAGTGACCACAATGCGGCGATTCTCACCAGTGGCCGCAGCGCGGCACCTCGACGGAGCAGCAACCCGAGCACGATCCATGCCGTGACGACCAACGCCAAGCCGAACGACAACGCCACGATCCCGAGCACCGTGCCGGCCGTTCCAGCCGGCAACCAGTTGACGACATCGCGCTCGAGCCACGTACTGGTTGGACCATGCGGACCGACCAGGGCGGCCGCCATGGCAACGGCCGACATGCCGACAAACCCCATGACGGTGAGGGCAGCGGTCGGGTTCTTGGGCCACGACCAGGTTTGCCCGCCGGTCTCGGATCCGTCGACCCGACCCGACGCCGACCTCAGCTCATCCACCGCGACTCCGGTCGAAAGATCCTGCACGAACCCGCTCTTTTTCGAAGTTTACCGAGCCCGGCCGACCGACCCCGGGAGACGCGCCCGCGCCATCCCGGACCAAACGGGGCGCACGCCGATGACGCCATTCGTAAAGTCTCGGTCAAGGCCACGTCAATTTCACGGCAGCGCGCGCTTCCAGCGAACCGACACCGCACCGTTTCGAATGCAGGATCGGTGCAACTCGCGCCGCGACCGTGGTCGGGGCCGTGTGTACGTCAACGCCGGCCGCGACGACGAGATGGAACGACGACGCGGTCGACGTTGTCAGCAGTGCGGGGCGCGGGCGAGATCGTAGAGCACCCGTTCTTGGTCGGCCTCGACGAGGAGCGGTGAGCCCAGACATGCTTGAAGCTGGCGTTCGATACCCGCACCGTTGTCGGTGTATCCGCGGCGATCCACCCACACCGCTGTGAACCCGGCCTGACGTGCACGTCGAAGTTGGTCGGGGACCGACAGGCCCAGCTGTCCTTGCTGCCATGAGGGCCGACCCTTGATCGCGCCGTAACTCCAGCGGAGCGTGTTGGACTGCAGCCAGCCCCGCATTTGCGCATATTCGGGCATGCGCACGAGGACCGGTGACTCGGGATACTGGGTGTACGGAAGTTGCAGGACCGCGGCGTTGGCGCCGACCTTCTGTTGGATGTCTTGGACGAAGTTGCGTTCGTCGGTGAATTCGGCGGCCACGGCACGGTAGGGCGGCGTGTCGCTGGCGGAGGTCTGGTCGAGGATCGCGGCGGTGACGCACACGACGACGATCGCGATGACAATCGTCGAGCCGAACGCTCGGCGGACCAGGTAGCGGTCGAGCGCGCGGGCGCTCGCCGCGACGCCGACGAAGCCGAGAAAGATCGAGATTCGGTTCCAGTCGCGTATCTCGGTGAGGCCGAGGAGCGCGAGGACTTCCCCTCCTCCGGCCGTGACCCCCAAGCCAACTGCGGCGAGCGCGATCAGCGCGAGCGCCTGGTCGTTCGGATGTCGGAGGCGTCGGCGGCCGACGAGCGGCGCCGCGGCGCCGACGAGCAAGCCGACGAGACCGGCCGCTGCGACGAAGCCGACAGCCTGAACTTCGTCGGGATTGGACACGGTCTCGTACTTGCGCGTGTAGGTACTCAGCGCCGAGATGCGATGATCGTCGATCGGAGCGATGAGAAGCAACGGTCGAAGCGAATAGACATCTTGCGCGGCAAGCTGGCGGTCGAACGCGTGGTTCCGTCCATGACGGGCGTCGTTGATGAGGGTCGGTACGAGTTGGGCGACGACCACGATTCCCAGGACCGCGACCAGAACAACCGCGGACAGCGCAGGTTCCACACGCCGGCGTACGACGCTCGCGAAGACCGCAGTGAGGAGCAGGACTGCTGCGCTCATGACCGCGTAGTAAAAGCTCCCGACGCCGGCGGCCCACACGACGATCGCGACGGCCGCAACCCGTCGAGGCCACGCCGGCGGCAGGTCGCGTCGCAACCGGAACCACGGCCGGTCGGAAAGCTGCGCCACGGCCAGCGCGACGACGAGGGGGACTACCGAATAGTCCGACAACAACAGATGTGTCTCGTTGTGCGCGAAGTGATACGGCAGGAACGCAGTCACGATCGCGCCACCACCGGCGGCGACCGGCCGCACACCGAGGCATCGCAGTGCCACGTACGCAGTGGCGGTTATCGCGAGGAACGAACCGACGTACCCGACGTTCATCGCGAGCGCCCAGTCGTGACTCCCGAGCGCGAAGATCCGCAACAACACGATATGCCAGAGGTCGCCGGTCGGGTAGTCGCGAGCGTTCGCTCCCGTCGGAAAGCCAAGTTTTGGATTGTCGAAATACCAGCCGCGCAAGAGCACCGTTTTGATCCACGCCGCGGTCAAGGTGGCGTCGCCATCGCTGTAGAACGGAATCCGCCACCGTGCTCGCCAGAGCCGAAGGACAAGGATCATCGCCACGACCGTCCCGGCTTCGGCAACGACCAGCCAGGCGAGCTCGTGTACCCACCGGCGTACGCCGCCGACTGGCCGTCCCGACGCGTCGTCCGGCATCGCGCTCACGCGTTTGTTCGACACGCCAGATCGGGGTGTCCGGCCGAGCAGAAGACCCGCCCCGGCGTCGAGGTACGACTCGTCGTCGGCGCCGAGCACGGTCTGTCTTGCGGGCAGGCGGCGCGAGGATGGTTCGGCGCGCTGAATGTCCGAACCGGGTCCTTGCTTCGCGCTGTTCGGTTCCCCTCGACGGCGTCGGTCCGCGCCGCCCGCTGACAGAGGCGGAATCGGCCGACGAACACGGCCCTACCGGTGCTGACAGTTTCCTGTGTTTCGCGTCGGACCCGCTTGGGGGTTCGGCGATTCGGCCGGCTCATGCGCGCGTTCGACCGACGCTTCCACCGCCGATGACACCGAACGCAGCTGAGATGATCGTCATGTTGCGACAGTCGTGCAGGAGGCAGGGGGCGCGTTCGGGCAAGCGGGACCACAGGTGAACTCGCAGCGGGACGGCAATGACTGACTCTGCCAGAGGTGCCGGCGCAGATGCGAAACGCGGGACAAGTTCACCGCCGCCGACGCTGGTGGGGTGGCGACGAGCAGCGCCGTTCAGCCGGTGAGGGTGGACTTGGGATGGATGGGGAGCAGGACCGGGGGGCGTGGCAGTTGGTTGAAGTTGAAGTCCTGGATGAGGTTTCCGAGGATGGGCACGTTCTCGCGCACAGTTGGTCGCGGATCGGGGCGACCGTCGGTCCTCGGGTCGAGGCGTTGTCCGTCCAAGAAGTCGTCTTCGATGAACTTGTCGTACGCGTCGAAGCTGAGAATCTGGTGGTCGATATATCCGTGCTTCGCGTAGGGGCTGATGACGAGCCCGGGGACGCGTAGCCCGTAGCCGTTTTCGTCGACCTTCGGTGGGGCGACGTGGTCGTAGAAGCCGCCCCAGTCGTCCCACGCGAGAAAGATCGCGGTCGAATCCCATTCCGGGCTGCGCATCACCGCGTTGATCATGCGGGTGACGTACGCGACGCCGGCGCTGATTCGTGCCGGTGGGTGCTCGCTCACCGTCCCCGACGGCACGACCCACGACACCGCAGGCAACGTGTCGTGTCGCAACGCGCTGAAGAAGTCTCGATTGGGTCGAATGTTGCCGAGCTGGTGGTCGTCGCGGACCGTGTCGAAGTAGGGCAGCGGGTTCCAGATGCCTGGCGTGTGCGCATCTTGTTCAATGGCAGTGCACGAAATCGCCCCGCTCGGACAGTCGGGTTGCGTACCAGCTTCGACGTAGTACCCCCACGACACACCGTCTCGGTGCAGCAGATACGTGAGATCCGTCCACGCATAGTCCGGGCTGACAACACGGCCGTTTACGACGTGCGGTGCGACCGGGCTTTCGACGGCGTTGGTGCAGCTGTCCGGGTCGTCGGGCTCGCTGCAGACCGCGGACCATTCGGAAACCTCAAAGAGGTGCGCGGGCAGACTCCACGAAGCGTTCGGCTCGAACATGTGATCTTGGAGGACGAAATCGCGTGCGTACGTCCAGTAGTTCGGGATGTCACTCTCGGTGTGATATCCCATCACGTCGCCGCCGAACTCACCGTTGAACGCAGCCAGCGAACAGGCCGGGTCGGTGGGAGTGACGCAGCCAAAATGCGCGTGCTGGAGTTCGTACACGAAACCGTCCATCTTGCCGCCGTGGATGTCGCCGTCGGCGGCGAGGACACCGTGCGGACCGCCGACGTTCCGGTCCGCGTGGTCGACATAGGGCGCGAGGCAGGTCCGCGTCCTCGCATTGGGGACGCACACCGTCGGTTTGCCGTGCGACATCGGGATTCCGTCCGCGCCCGGATACGTCCCGAAGTAGCTGTCGAACGAGCGGTTCTCCTGCATGATCACGATGACGTGCTTGATCTTGTGGATACCACCAACCGCCGAGTACGCCGGAGGCGACGACGACGTCAGCGGTTTCTTCGGTGCATGCTTCGTGCTCCCACTACACGCCGCAATCAAGACCAGGACGACGACGAGCGCCGAGCACCTCCTCACACACGAGAGCCTCCCACGCGACCGCGCCGCCCGGAACGTCACCGCTTGTATGCCGTGCCTGGCCCGGTCGCAGTCACGAACAGTGCAGCTCCGGATGTTGCACCCCGCTCCGGGATCGTCGCGACCGTCCCGCCCCCGACGAACATCTGCTCCGGCCGACCTCACCTGAGATCTCACAAGACTCAGCACACACACATCTGTGCGCGTCGCGGTGCCCGCACACCAGTCGGGACGACGACGCGCCCCGTCGAAGTGCGGCGTACCCGAGCCGACGCCGACAACTCACCAGGGACCGTCGTGCGGTTGATGTCCGTTCGGCGCATCTGCGAACGCGCTCCGGCGACCACGAGTCGGGTTCTCAACGCGCGGCCAGCGCGTACGTCGAAGCGCCCTGCCGGTCGGAATGCTGTGGCCACTGAATCATGATTGATCGTGCATCATGGTCGATCGTTAGGATGCAGCGGTGGCAGCGCGGGAGATGTTGCGGCTCGCGCCGGGAGAGTGGGCCGTGCTCGGAGTGGTGGCGGAACGGCCCACCCACGGCTTCGCGATTGCCCAACTCATGGTTCCGGACGGCCCGATCGGGCGGGTCTGGACGATGCCGCGCCCGGTTGTGTATCAGGCACTGAACAAGCTGATCCAGGCCAGCCTGATCGCCGAACGGGCGACAGTGCCCAGCGACCGCGGTCCGGCACGCACCATCGTTGCCGCCACCCCTTCGGGGAAACGGGCCGTACGCGGATGGCTTGCGACACCGGTCGGCCACATTCGCGACGTCCGCTCACTGTTCTTGTTGAAGTTGGCGCTGCTCGACCGGATCGACGGTGACCCCAGACCGCTCATCGACGCCCAGCACGAACGCTTCGCGCTCCTTCTCGACCAGCTTCGGACTTACCGAGACCGAGCCGACGGCTTCGACCGGGTCCTGGCGAGCTGGCGATTGCAGTCATGCGAGGCGACGTTGCAGTTCCTTCAGGGGATCACGTGGCCGGATCGCCGCGCAGAGCGCGCGCGCTAGTCGGCGCACTGGCAGGCAGGTAATCAGAATCTGATTACCGAACTCGTTATAGTGCCGGCCCATGACAACGACATCGATGACCCGTCGCCACCCGCGTCCGCTCGCCCGACGGGGATCGGCCTGCGCTGTGGCGTTGGTTGGTCTGTCGCTCGTGGCTGCGGCGTGTTCGAGTTCGAGCAAGTCCGCTTCGACGACCACGACCGCGACGACAACACCGACGACGAGCGCGACAACAACCGCACGAGGTTCCGGCCCAGTCGACGTCTTGTACGCCGGTTCGTTGGCGAACGTGATGGAAAAACAAATAGGCCCGGGCTTCCAGGCAGCGACCGGCTATACGTTCACGGGTACGTCGGGGGACTCCGGCGCGCTCGCAACCGCGATCAAGGGCAAGGTGCAAGTGGGCGACGTGTACATCAGCGCGAACCCGACGAAAGACGTCGGTCTGGAAGGCGCCGCGAACGGAAACTGGGTGTCGTGGTACGCGACGTTCGCAAGCTCGCCCCTGGTGCTCGGTTACAACCCGTCGAGCAAGTTCGCCGCCGACCTCAAGACCAAGCCGTGGTACCAGGTCCTCACCGAGCAAGGGATCCTGATCGGCCGGACAGATCCCACCACGGACCCGAAAGGTCAACTCTCGGTCGAAGCGCTCAATCAGACCGCGACAGCCCACAACCTTCCTGCGCTGAAGGCAATCGGGACTTCTTCGAACAACGTCTATCCCGAAAACACCCTGGTCGGACGTTTGCAAGCCAAGCAGCTCGATGTCGGGTTCTTCTATGCGGCGGAGGCGAAGGCGGCGAACATCCCAACCGTTCCCATCACTGGTGTCAGCCTCGCCGCGATGTACACGGTCACGGTGCTCAAGAACGCACCGCACGATGCGGGCGCACAAGCATTCGTGAGTTACTTGCTCGGAGCGGGCGCGAAACCGGCGCTGGAGAGCGACGGCTTCTCGCTCGTGACCCCGCCGACCGTCAGCGGCACTGGCGCGCCCGCAGGATTGCAGCACGTCTTGCCGGCGGCGTGAAGTCCCGGACGTTCCGCAGCCCGCTCGGCTGGTTGGGCGGGCTGCTGGTCGTCTATCTCGTTGTCCCGGTCGCAGCATTTCTCATACGGTTCGCAGGATCCCACGACCGCGGATTCGGGACGCCGGGCCTGTGGAGCGCACTGCGGGTATCGGTGCTCGGGGCGAGCATCTCCACCGCCCTGATCGCCGTGTTGGGGATCCCGCTGGCGTACACGCTGGCCCGCTCGAACAGTCGCCTCAGTGACCTGGTCGGAATGGCAGTACAACTGCCGCTCGCGCTTCCGCCACTCATGAGCGGAATCCTCTTGATCTACATCCTTGGGCCGTACACGACGCTCGGTCGGTTGTTCCACGGGGAGCTCACCAACTCACTTGCCGGTGTCGTGTTCGCACAGTCGTTCGTCGCCGCACCGTTTCTCATCATCGCGGCGCGCTCG
>Ga0182024_10010000_pt1 | contig 19458 bp, 24 predicted proteins | sample P32metaG_FD_120480 | JGI IMG/M metagenome (GOLD analysis project Ga0182024, IMG submission 120480) | Permafrost microbial communities from Stordalen Mire, Sweden - P3-2 metaG (Illumina Assembly) | ecosystem: Environmental > Terrestrial > Soil > Wetlands > Permafrost | place: Sweden: Stordalen... | reverse complement strand
TTTTCTTGGGCAAAATTTGTCCTTATTAGACTAATTTTAGTCTTTTAAAAATTTAATATTAAAATAATCTCTTTTTAGAGAATCGGGCAGAATTTGGCCTTGTTGGACTAAAATCAAAATATTCTTTCATTAATAATTAATGAAAGAATAAATTACTTACGTTTTTTTTCGACGTATTCATGATGTAATTCATTTAAAACATTTGCTGCTGAAATCGCACCTAAAACATATGGTCCATATGTAGTAATACCATTCCAAACGTCACCAAAAGATAAACCACCAACTTTTTGTAAACGACTAGCATATATTTTTCTTATTGTAAGATATTTTAAAATGGCATCATGTAAATGTTTATAAGGTTTTTTCGCATTTCTCTCACTTAAATCTTTTAGTCTTTCATTAATTATATCAAAAATAAAACCTAAATCTCGTTTAGTTAAATCTTTTTTCGCAAAATGGACGATGGCATCATATGACATTTCTGTATCAATATTTGGATTATATTCTTCATCCTCAGAAAAATCAATTTCTTCTTCAATAGATGGTGGATTTTCGGTTAATTTTTTTATTCGTTTACTATTTTTATGTATAATTCGTGTAGAATTTGGATGTTGTAACTTATATGGCATATATAATTCTTTTATTGCCTCTTTCCATGTTATTTTACCTTCTAAACCACTTTCTTTAATTAATCTTTTTAATATAGCAGTCCAATGAGTATTTGGTGGATATTTATAATTTTTATGGTAGCCTGCTTGCATATGTATAAATATAAAAAAGATAAAAATTAATAAAAATTAAATATCTTTTTAGATATATATCAATGAACGCTGACATCTCTAACCAAATCACACTTTTAATGAATGTTGATTCTATCGATAAATCTCAAGCACCTCTAATTTTAGCCGATTGTTCTCAGGTTTTAAATTCATCTACATATATGACAAAGCTCACAAATGCTTTACTTCCTATGTTTTCAAATCCTGATTTCGATTTTATTAATGATATTTCTGCAGTGATAACATCTATACTAGCGTTAACAAATAATACGGTTACGACGGGTTCGCAAATACCGACAGCAAACATGAAATATGTTATATTTGGACAGATATATGCATTTTTAGCAAGTCAACCAAATATATTAAAAAATATTGATTTAGGTATTTTCCGTGTTATTTTCTCGGGTTGCTGGTCTCTCTTACAAATTCAACCACAATCAATACAAATATTAGAAAAGACTATGTGTGATAGTTGTATGTCATGTTTAGGATGGTATAGTAAAATTGATATTTAATATATCATCTTATTGCTAATTGAACTACTTCTTGAAATGGTTCAGTAGTATCTGATTTTGGTGTTAAATTAGGGGTTGTGGATTCTGGAAACTTATAATTTTCCATAGCGATTGTATATTTCCTAACCATATCATTTTTAGCATTCTGTAAACTTTTATTTTCTTCATGCACATTTTTATTTTGTGTTGCTAATTCATCTATCGCTAAACCACTAACTAATATTCCAACATTTAATATTGATCCGAATACATATGTTGGAATTGCGAAGTGGCCATTTAAGGCGATTGTAGCACCTCCAATACCACTCATAACTATGCTACTATATTTAATAATTTTATATTTATAATTATACCAAATATCTTCTAAACCACAACAACAACAATCATCTTCTTTACTAGTCATATAAAGAAGAAAAAGATTAAAAATTTATTTAAATACATTCTCTATTTCCGTGACACGCGAATCTACTGCGTTAATTTTATCTAAATGTGAATTTAAATGGTCCTGAATAGTCGTTAAATTAGTATTAATTTTCTGAATTGATTCATTTAAATTTGTTTTTAATGCGTCAACTTTAGAGACATCTAAAGTTTTCGTAATTGCATCTACACTCGATTTAATTTCATTAACATGTTGTGCGAGGGTAGCATGGCTGGCCACTAAATCATTATGCTTCTTATCTAAATCTATTTTTACCGCATCTAAGTGCGATGTCAATAAAACCTTTTTACCAGATAGATCTAAACCTGATGTTTTTGGTGCGGGACTTTGACTACGCGTAGAAGGTGCTGGTAAAGCCGTAGAAATTGCATTAATATTAGCACAAGGAGTAACACTTTTAGATCTCGGAGGTGATAAAGACACGACGCTAGGTCCATGTTTGATATCGTTCGACAACTGAGCTTTCTGGGTGAAGTAAATGTCCATGTATATATTATTAAAATAAGAAATTAAAATCGTAATGAATATTTTTCTATCTATAATATATAAATGTCAAAAAACCTAAATAGTAGTCCGCTTTTATTATTACGTCGAAGAGCTATTAATTTCGGAGATCTTAGGCCTAACGATGCAACTATTCCGGTATCATTTATTGAAGATGCGACAAATCATACGATAAATGATAAGGCATTATCTTTAAATAAAGAGGCAACATTTCAATCTGTATATGATTTTATTGAAAGAGCTAAAGGATATATTGCGGCAGCTTTACCATTTATTCCATTATATGAGGTCGGAAATGAATTCTATAATCAAGGAATAAATATTAGGGAACAAGAGATACTTCGATTAAGCGAAAAATATATACCAGATCTACAAAAAAATTATAATAGTTTAGTTAAACGTGCGCTTTATGATAGAAATATTACGATAGACGAAAAAGAATTTTTAGATAATATGTTTAAAACTGTTATAAAACCATTTATACAGCCAAGATATTCCGAATTATATGATCAAAATTCACTAAATCAAGTTCAAGAATTTGAAAAAAAATTAAAAGATTTAGTCAAAAATGTGGATGAAGTATATAAATATAATAAAAAATCCGCAGAAATAAAACAACTTCATACAGAAATCCATAATATGCTCAAAATTATTATTCAAATTAAAAAGAATATTCGTGCTAATCCAGATTATGAATTTGATATTAGTAATTATGAAGATGAATTAGATAATATTGAAAAATTATTACTACGTGAACGTGGATTAAGGGATGATGTAGATGAAGATAGTGGTGAATTATATGAAAGTAATTATATTACACAGAGATTTAGACGATTTAATGAAGAATATCAAAAAGTATATGATGAAATAGAAAAAAATCCATTATTAATGACGGATGATGTTTTATCCTATTTTATCGATGAGATAAGTAATCTAAAAGAAAGTATTATTGAATTTTCTGTAGATAGAGCGGTAGTTTCATTCGAAGATATACGAAGAGCAAATGATACACTTGATTTAATGGATCGTTTATTACAAAATGTAAAAGATATAATACAGCCAAGATCAAGATCAAGATTAGTATCATTTAATCCTTCTCCGCCGAGCAATAGTGATAATAGTGATAATAGTAATAATAGAGATGAAAGTAAATACATTACACAGAGACTTAGACGATTTAATAAAGAATATCAAAAAATATATGATGAAATAGATAAAAATAAATCATTAAAGACGGATGATGTTTTATCTCATTTTATCAATGAGATAATTACTCTAAAAGAAAGTATTAATGAATTTTCTGTAGATAGAGCGGTAGTTTCAATTGAAGATATACGAAGAGCAAATGAAACACTTGATATAATGGATCGTTTATTACAAAATATAGAAGATATAATAAGGCCAAGACCAAGATCAAGATCAAGATCAAGATTAGTATCATTTATTCCTTCCCCGGAAGAGCCCAGCAATAATGATAATAGTGATGAAGATAGTGATAATAGTGATGAAGATAGTGATGAAGATAGTGATGAAGATAGTGATGAAGGTAGCAATAGTGATGAAGATAGTAATGAAGATGGTGATGAAGGTAGCTATCAATCAAATAATAATGCTATTATTAATATTGATATTGGTGAGGCAGGAGAAACCAAACTTAGAAAAAGTTTCAGAGATATTATTACAGATGTAGAGGCAGAAAAATTAACCATAAGAGAGGGTTTAAACAATATAAAACAAATATTTGATAAATTATATTCAGACGAAAAACAAGTGTATAGAGATATATATGAAGATGCCATATCCAAAATAAATAATGCGGAGGGAAAAAATCTTAGACGATTAAAAGGATTTTATAATAGCACATTTGAAGAAATTATTAGGGATGTTCAAAATGGAAGATTAAGTATTACGCAAGCGGAACGAGAAATGAAAAATATATATAAACATATTCCGGTAGGAGATAAGCAAATATATAAGTCAGTATATGAAAATTGGTTATCTCAATTAGAATCATTACAGGGACAGGGTGCTAAAAAACAGGTAAAAAGTGGATCTGGAAGAAAATATTTAACAGTAAAATTTTAAAATTATTAATTTATTTATTAATAAATTAATAATATGTCGTAATAATATAATGTTATCAGTTGATAAAATACACATTTTGAGAGATATAGCAAGTAAAAAAACTGGCGGATTGGTTGTTGAAAAAAAATTAGGTGACTGTATCGCATTAATTCATAAACATAATCAAATACGATTTATTAACCAAAATGAATCTAGTAGTGTTGAAGCTATTGATGTTTTTAATCAAGAATATACAATTGAACCATTTATTCCTATTATTGGACAGCAGAGATTCTGCAGCGTAATTTCCGGCGATGCCGGAAATGGGAAAAGTCTGATGGGCTCTTTACAAATAAAACAATACATAAAATTATTTCCGGAGAATAAGATTTATTTTGTATCGCAAGCATCATATAAAGATGATCCAAATTTAAAAGATTTACCGCTTAATCAATTAGATTCTGCTACGATAGATGAGAATGAGATAACTAATTTTAAAGAGTGTTTAATATTATTCGATGATAATGATTTTTCTTCGGATGTAAAGAAAGTAATGAATATTGTAAATAAGGCTGTGGAGGTGGGACGTAAACTTGGATTATCAATAATATTTATAACACATATAAACTCAAAATTGAATACATCGATAATATATAGAGATTTTAACATGTATACGACATTTTTTAGTAATTTAGATAATAATAGAATGTTGAATGTGAATTTAAAAATTAGTAAAGAAATAATTGAGGAATTAAAAGAAAAAAAGCCAGCATATATTTCATTTAATAAAAACTATAGAACGGTTATTACCGATACGGAAATTTTTAAATATTAGAATAATAAATTATTCTAAATAGGAATTATTTAGACATTGGTAAAAATAATTTCTGTTATAATTTATATACAACTAAATGACTGTCCCATGCAAAGCGATACCAATTTTTTTGGAGAACACTGAAACTCGTGGTATTATTACCGGAAACGAAATTAATATGCCTAAATACTTCCCGAATAACGCGCGTGTATTCACACCAACGCCAGCAACCACATTTTCAAATACTGGCGCAAATTTCCAAGCTTCAAATGTAGGCCAATTCACCGAAGGTAATGTTGAAATGCAATTTACATTTAATCTACCGATGGTCGGCCAAACAGCAGAGCCAGGACCACTTGATTGGAATGCGCCGGGAGCAAATCTTTATTATGCACAGGGAACATCTCCAAGTTTATTCAATGGTGGTATTCAGCAGTTAGCATTAAATAAATTAATTAATTATATCTCGTATAATATTTCAGGTTATAACTTTGTTGAACAACAAAGTAGAGTCGATTGCGAAAATATTGACATGCTAGCAGCGTCCGGGCTATCTGAAGAAAAATTAGCGTCTTACGGAATTTATCCGTTTGAAAATCAAGGTGTCCTTTCACTGCGTCGTTTATATGGTAACGGCCAAGTTACCCGAGGATCAGTAATTGGTATGACCGCAAGTCCCGAGACTGTCTTCTTACCATCTACTTTAGGTATGGAGTCTGCGTTAAAGCCAAGTAGCGAGAAAGACTCATCGATATTAGTTAAAAATATTCGTGGTGGATATTTTACGATTAATCTAGCCGCAACTACATTTACCACGGATGAGCCTGGTGTATTATTACTAGCGGCAACTGGAGCATTCGAGGAGAATGTAGTATATCCAGTTTTTGCATCGAATAGTGTTTTCCCACTCATACCTTCAGCTTCCAATCCAACACATTATAGTGCAAATCAAATTTATTATTCAGTCCGTGGTAAAAATACAAGTGTTGAAAATCCAGTCCCAGCAACGAAGCAAACTTTATATATGAATTTAAATTTCACCGTTAGAGAATATATAATATCTCCGTATTTATCGTCCCCATATACACACAAACAATCAGTTCGTTCGTATCCTAATTTAGGATCGCCATTTTCAATGAATCTTCAGTTTAATACTCAATTCTTAAATAATATGATAATTGCTTTACCGAACCAGATGAATATTACAAGTGGCGCTGGTGTGAATGCATTTGGATATGGCACTGTCACAGGACCTCCGACATTAAAAGCAGCAGTCATGAATATATATACATTTTCGTCCGCGAAGGAACTCACGCCTGGTGAGGCACAACGCACATTATTCTCATATATTAGTAAGCAGAATATGCAACCGATTCCGGCTCCATGCACACAAACAACTGGTTTTAGTCAGACGGTAACTACTAGCAATCTGAGAACCATCCCGCCATATATTTTGATATATGTTAGGTCTGCAAACTGGGAACAGCCACCAGGCATTTTTAATGCTACGCGTTCAGGCCCTGGTTCAGGCATAATTCCAGCTAATGCACTAGCACCTTATGTCTTACACCCATTACAAAATATTCAAATAACTTATGGTGATCAGTCAGACGTAATGTTAGGCGTGTCACTCACAATTAAAGAAATGTATGATATCATGATGGATACAATTGGTAATTATAAACTTCGCCGATTAATTCAAGGTCAACAAAATGCGAAAGTTGCAGCATCATTATTCGATTTGGCAGATTCTGCAGCGGTGTGGCAAAATGTTTCTGAGATCCCGCCAATTAATTACGACCAATTCTTCTATTCGCCAAATCAATATCCCACAGGCCTCCCATTCCTCCTATTGGAGACAGCTAAGTTACAGTTCAAACCAGTTTCTGGGATGAAGCTGGCTCCCATTCCTGAATTCGACTACGGGTCAGACAATTACCGCAGTATGCAGATCATAGTTACATGGAGCTCTAATTTAGATTATATTAGCACTATTAATAACCCCGTGCAAGATGTATTATATCAGCCAGTCGTCTCACTAATTACGCGTGGTATTCGTAGCGTATCTCTCTCAGGTCAAGGTATGATCGGAGAAGAGGAATTACGCTACGATTTAGCCACGCGCAATGCGGAATTGAATGGTTTGATTACTGATTTTATGAGAAAAAATATATCACAATCGACGGCACATGACTCAATTCAATATATTGGTGGCGTATCATTCGGTAATTTCGCCCAGGATTTATATAAGAAGGTAAAAGAGGCATTACCTCAAATTTCATCGATAAATCGTCGTATAAATCAAGCCACACGTGGAGAGCAAGGACTATTAGGCGATATTAATCGTGTTACTGGGGTTGCGGATAAGGGATTTAAGCTATTGGGATACGGCAAACGTTAAATTTAAACCGACCATTTTAAACAAATTATTTTCCATACTATTAATATATGGAAAATAGTAATAACTTTCAATATCCACTCACTGATGAAGATATTCATAATGCGGTATTAAACTTCGATAAAAAAGGTGCTAATATTAAAGAAGATTCTATTATAAAGCCAAATTTAAATATCGAAAGTCTATTCTCCGGTCGCGGTCACGTGATCCTCTTTCACAAATGGCCAAATCAAACGATCGGACACTGGTACTCAATAATTCGGGATAGACATAACACGGTCTTTATGATGGATAGTTTAGGTAATTCATTGGAATATTATAATAAAAACTTTGTGCCATTTTTAAGAAATAATGGTATTAAAAATATAGTGCAAAATGAAAAGAAATTTCAATCAAATGATACGTCGGTATGTGGACGTTATTGCTTAGTAAATTGTATATTAAATAAAATGGGTTTAACTATAGATCAAATATATAAATTTTATGAAAAAGAGAAAAAGAAATATAGAACATATGATAAAGTTGTATTTAATTTAACTAAATAATAAATTCTATCACTATTTATATACACATGGACTTCCGACAAATTTATAACTTCTTTTATCAAAATATGACTAATGGAATTATTTCACCAAATTTTACGATGGTCAAAGATAACATATTTAAGGAAAATCTTACCAGTAAGAAAATTCGTCTACAACGTTTTTATATTAATAACACGAAAGTTGCAATTTATTTACCAAATAGAATGACGTCTCAAAGTCAATTTAATGCTTCAACTAATGCAGGCACAACATCAACGATAAATGGAACATTAGGTGCGACATCATTAGATTATTATATAGTTTTAAGACAACAATCGAATGCTAATGCATGCATTGTATATTTACAACAACCAAATATAAATGCGGTCCCAACTAATCAAATACCTCAGTATCCAATCACAGATGATTATACATATTATACAAATCCATATTTTCAATATTATGACTTTACGCATTTTTTGACAATAATTATTAATGCATTTTATTCAGCACAAACATTAATAGAAGGAGATCCACCATTAACAACATATTTATTTTGGATGAATACAGATAATACATTTACATTTTTAGCCCCAAATGATACATATACAAATTATTATTTTGAATTTTCACCATCTTTAATTAATCTATTTCCTTTTAAAAATATGCTAACAAGCGATGGCACTTATAGATTAATATTTAATACTAGCACCGTAACAGTTAGTTCAAGCTTATATAATATGGTAAGTTGCCCGTTTTATGATACAATATATCCATTCATGCAATTATTATGGACTTCAGATAATATTAATATTCAACCCATTACATTTGTTAATAATCAATCCCTACAAACTAACTTAAAACAATCACAATTTAATTCATCCATTTTAACATATGATATTGGAACTGAGCTCTTTAATCAGACGTATAATTATTATTCATATGTAAATAATTTTGAAAGTATCTTCGCTAACTTTGCGGTCGATACAAGTAACCTTGAGAATATCACAATTAACCTCTATCTAAGGATGCGAAATAATTTATTAATACCATATCCATTAGCACCTGGAGAGATGTTCACATTTAGCATGGAAATTGTTCGGTATGGAAAAGCTGAAAAATAAAAACATATAAAATTAACGGGTTTTAATGATATTTTATTAAAATATCATTAAAATTTGAACACATTTTTTTCTAACCTATATTTATATATCATGGATTATGAAAACATATTCCCGTTACCATCTAATAGTAGATCATTAAATATAACATCATGTAAAGAAGAGAGACCTGTAATTATAAGTAAAGCGATTCAGAGTGAAAGAAAAGAAATAAAATCGATAAGAAGGAAATTAAAGAAAAATAAACGGCCGAAATTTAATGAATTTAAAAATATAGTTGGATATACGGGTTCAGTGTTAGAAAAAGATGAAAGTAATTTAACAACTATGGCATTAAAAAAGATACTAATAAAAGAAAGACGTAAATATAGACAAATAACGAGTAAGAGAGGAACAAAAGTAAAGAAATTAGTATTAGAGAAGGGTGGAAATATGAAACTAGCGATGCAAGAAAAAAATAAATTTATTGAGAAAGAGAAAGAGGATTTAAAAAGGATGATGTTAAAGTTACAATTACATGCATTACAAGAACTTATAATTAGATTTAATATTTAATCTTGAATTTTTTCTATCTTTATTAATATAGTAAAAATGTCTTTCGTGTCATCTACCAACACAATTTTAAACCTTATAGATACAGTGAATCCTAATGTTTATGATAATTATGACATCTATTCTACCTTTTCAGCTCTACCTAACCCAGCACCCACTTCTACACGTTTTTATTTCACTAGTGATACTCAAACTTATTATAGATGGAATGGAAGTGCTTACGTCGTCGCTATTGACCCTACTAGTGGAACCGTAGTTGCAGTTACATCTGCAGACGTGCAAACATTAACATCAACCGGAACAACAAATGTAGTATTAACGCCGAAGACAAATCAAGCGAATGGACTTGTTAAATTGACAGCTGCTAATACTTTACCGAATTCTTATTTATATTTTTATTCAAATATGTATTATGTAGATCCGGTTAATGGGTCTAATTCAAATACGGGAGCATATGGTGCACCTTTTAAAACAATTACATATACGTTATCGGTTGCTCCTTCAGGTTCATCTATTATATTAGCGAATGGCACTTATTCTGAAAATGTTACAGTTTCAACTGCTAATTTAGATATATTATCTTTAGCCGGTAATAATTCGGCCCTCGTTCAATTAACTGGTACATGGGCATTTTCCCATTCAAGTGGTAGCGTTAGATGTAAATATATTTCATTTTATGGTAATACAACACATACGGGTTCAGGTTTAATATATTTTACAAGTTGCAATTTTGGTTCTGCATCGTATACAGATTCAGCGACTGGTTATATAGAGGTTTTAAATAGTGATTGGTCTTCATGCACATCTATAAACTTGACAGGAGCTCATATATATTTATTCTTTGGGTCGCAACTTAATAATGTAATCATAAATAATTCATCAGCTATTGTTAACTGTCAAAGTTCGGTCGATATATTAACATTAATTACAGTTACAGCCGGCACATTATTAATTCGCGAATCAATATGTTATAGTGCAGGACCAACTGCTAATGCTTTAATAGCATCTTCGGGAGCCGTTATTGATGCTATAGATTCAAATTTTGTAACACCTACAAATAGCATTGCACGAATAAGTCTTGCTTCGGGCTCATATTATTCATTTACGAATGTAACATATGATAAAGCAAATTCAACTTTAAGCACAAATGTTGGAACTGTAGCACATTTTGATGCGTTAGCATTAGATGGAACTATACCCGTTATTACAACCGCTACAATGGCCCTCGTAGCTGATACAAATGGCCAAATTAAACAACAAGCACTATTGCAAGGTGCAACCGGTATGGTTGGGGCGTCTGGACCTGTTGGCCCGGTAGGGGCTACCGGCCCGTCTTCGGTAGGTCTTACTGGTGCGACGGGATTACAGGGAGGTTCTTCGTCCTATTTTAAATATCAATTTGATACTGTTACGTCCTCACATCCCGCAAGTGGTTTTATTAGATATGATAATGTAACTCCGTCATTAGTTTCAAATGTTTACGTTAATGTAACAACTTCTGACTCACTTGATATATTTATATTCCTATCATATTTAAATACAGGCGATCAATTTGCAGTTCAGGATGCATCAAGTTCATCAAATTATGATGTATGGATACTTACATCGGCTCCAGTTTTATCAGGATCCTATATGCAATTACCCGTTTCGTATGTTTCAAGCGGAGGGACGCCATTTATACTTAATCAAAATATATTATTAATATTATTGAGCGTAGGTCCCCAAGGTCAGAGTGGTATTCAAGGTTATAGCGGTAATACTGGTATTCAAGGTCTTGTCGGTAATACTGGTATACAAGGTCTCGTTGGTAACACTGGTATACAAGGTCTTAGTGGTAATACTGGTATTCAAGGTATCAGCGGTAATACAGGCATTCAAGGTCTCATTGGTAATACAGGTATACAAGGTTACAGTGGTAATACAGGTATTCAAGGTTACAGTGGTAACACAGGTATTCAAGGTCTGATTGGTAATACAGGTATACAAGGTCTCAGTGGTAATACAGGTATTCAAGGTCTGATTGGTAATACAGGCATTCAAGGTCTGATTGGTAATACAGGCATTCAAGGTTACAGTGGTAATACAGGTATACAAGGTGTCGGTGGTAACACAGGTATTCAAGGTCTGGTTGGTAATACTGGTATATTAGGTTCTGCCACATCTAACAACACAAATTTATTAACCGCTACTTTAACCGGTTCCTCTCTTACATTAGGACCTCTTATAGGTGTATGGGAACCTATTATATTAACGATGACCTCCCCAACGACTAATGGTTCACAGACCGCATTTAATTCAGGAACAATTAGCTTAGTAACTCAAATTGAATTAGGATGGCAGCCTGTTAATCGTGGTTTACAATATATTGAATATATATTAAGATATTATGATTATATAACATATGCATTATCTACACAAACATGTTATTTACGTCTTGTAAATACAACATCTAATACTGATTACGCTACATATACAATTTCGGCTTTAGCGGGCACTTCTTCATGGTCTTATTTATATACAGTAGCGATAATTCCTTCATTAACAACCACAACCTCAACTTGGACTACGGGCACTAATTTATATGTATTCTTAGATTTTTCACCACTTCCTCAGAGTTTAACAACAACTTCAAATGTTACATTTAATACGGAATCTTTAGCAACTTCAGGCACGGTTACCGGTAGTAGTGGATTTTTTAGGGTGTCGGGGGCAAATTCATATTTTGATGCAAATGGCACAAATTCAAATTTTAAAATGTCTGGCACAGGATCAGCTTTAATTAATTCAGGTCAAAACGGCAATTATGGGCGTAATAGCATAGATGAATGTCATCCTTTTTGTTGGAATAATACACAAAATGCAAATAATAATCTATCGTATAGCGGTTATCTTGTTAATTTTTCATTCGTTTCTTCAGGTAGTCAGGATTTATTAACTTTATTACCTGTTTATATGACTGGAATGCGTCTAATGCCTCAATCACCTATTAGATTAAATTTATCATCATCCTTTACAGGTGAATATTTCGCCGTGCAAATAAATAATGTAGATTCAATTGGTGGTTTTTGGTTTGGTCTTGCTTCGACTGCTTATATATATCAAAATTATGGCGCAAATGTCACGGCTACATCAAATTCGGCTGGTTTATATAATACGACGGCAGCTGCTGGAATATATCAAACGATAACCGTGCAGTTTACGACGAGTGGTTTGACGCGAAATCAGGGCACTGCTGCAACATTTACTCCTACATCTGGAACTGCATATACTGGCGGAAATTTCAATGTGGGTGATATCATAATTGTTAGAACTTTATTGGCTAGCCCTCCAGCCATAGCCGTTCATGCTTATTCCGTTAGTGGATCTACAATGACTTTAATAAATGAATATACAGCAGTCTCATTAAGGTCTGCATCCCTAGTCGGAAGCGATACGCTAGCGACGTATATTCCGTATATAACATGCTCGGTTGCCTCGGGAAATGGTAATTTTTTGTCTCAAAGATGGATGCAAAATAATATTACAACTGTTTCAGGAGGGACATTTAATCCTCTACAGAATCTTAATTTTTACTACTAATATATTTATTATTTAATTAATAATTAATTAAAGAAAAATATATATAGTAATTTATATGTCTAACCAACTCGTAAATTTACGAAGATATATGCATGCAAAGAAAAAATTAATTTATTTTGTCTTGCAAGAATAAAAGATTATAAAGGTCTTGAAACATTTAATATTTTATGTGAATATATGCCATGTAAATATAGTAATATGAAATTAAGAAAAATGTCAAAAAATATGAATATATCTCAAAAAGAACAAATAAAGATAACAAAAATGAATTGTATTGAAATGGGTCTATTCTTTAAATATATGAATTTATTATTTAAAGAAAGTGATAAAATATTTCTTAAAAGAAATATGTTTTTTTATCGTCAAATAGCTCTAGATCCAAAATATGAACATAAAACATTTGAATCTAAATTAAGAAGTCAGTTTTTTTATATGACATTACATAAATATTTTGAATTTTTTAAAAAATTACGTTATATTACATTTGAAGCATCTTATATTAATGGTAATCAAGAAACGTATTATTTTGGATATAATTTTAATTTTAATTATTAAATATTATTTATTTAATTATTAATTAAAGAATAAATATATATAGTTATTGTATATATGGATAAGTTACCCTATGGATGCAAAGAACTTATAAATTTATTTGCATTAAATAAATATAGTGACTATAAACCTCTAGAAGAATTTAATAAAATATGTGATTATGAATCGTGTGAATATTCACATGAAAAGTTAAGAAAAGCGAAAGAAAATTACATAATAATGCGGAATAAATTTACGATTTTAATAAATAAGACGATAGCAGATTTATTAGATGATAAAATAGTGGTCACATTAGGTATGAGACAACATTTTCTTACGCCACTATCACAAGAAATTATAGATTATATAAATAAATCAAATTTATCTCTCGATGTGATTAAAAATATTACGCAACGATTATTAAAATATAATAAACGTATGTATTATTTCACTAATCCATCAAAATATAATTATGAATATGATATAGTTTTTTCCGTAGATAAAAATATTATTAATTTTATTATTCATTAAAGAATTTAATAAAATAAAAATTAGTATAATATACTAATTTTTATTTTAAAAGTAAGTCATCTTAAAACCATCCTGATACATCATCAATAACATTTCCAACATCTGATCCTAGCGTGCCACCTCCACGACGAGAAGATACTCGTTTTCTACCTGCTATGAGGTGTGGATTGCGACCAGCAATTATATGCGCATCATGACCACGCGCGGATTTACGCGGTTTAGGACGTTTACGTAAAGCGCCAGCTGACCGACGTGATGATCGTGACATACGCTTACGCCCGGCTATAATATGTGCATTACCACGCGCAGAACGACGCGATGATCGACGTGAAGAACGGCTGGCTTTACGTCCACCTGCCGATCGCATTGATTTACGGCTCTTTCGACGTCCGCCCATTGATCTGCGTGATAAAGATGATAGGCTTATACGACGTCCCCCCATTGATCGCCTAGATGATCGCTTACTTGAGCGACTTGATTTACGACCACCTGATGCTGTAGATCGGCGCGAAGAACGTCTAGATGATCGCCTACTAGATACGGATCGACGACCGCCGAAACCTGCTAATTTCTTTTCTTTATGATAACCTGCGCTTGCTCTTTGCATAGCTTCAGCATAAGTTAAATTAGGATGTGATGCATGATAATCAGCCAAATAAGCATGCCATTGATCTAACTGAACTGGCACCGCTCCGCGAGCTCGTCTTCCAATGCGTCGTTTTGGTTTGCCTCCTTCCATGTTTTGTGTATATATATTAATGAGAAATTAAATAAGTGTCCGTTAATTAGATTTTATTTATCCGGTTTGCAAAAATTATTTTTAATAATTCTATATCTTTGTAACAGAAAATTCTATATAATCATTATTATTTTTCTTATTATTATCTTTATAAGTTAATACATTTAAACGATGTATATGGCTCTCTTCATGACGACATAAATTTCGTCTTATGACGTCTTTATTACAATATTTACAAAAAACGTATTCCGGTTTCTTCATATATATTAAAAAAGATAATTATACTCTAACTTCGTGAATAATTTTCTCTAATATTATTATATGATTCCTACTTGGTTCGAATGTAATATTAAAGGATTTTATGATAAAGAGAATAAAGATATATTTAATGTAACCGAACAAGGTCCCATTATACCTGTTAATAATCGTCCATTGTATCATTATAACCCGCACGGACTAGGTGGATGTTGTGTAACATATAATCTTATAGAAGAATCACAAAAAGATGAAATACCATGTCAAAAAATATCTTATTCGCGTAGTAAGATAAAAAGAATCCGTAGACAAAAAAGAAAATTACTCTAGAAATGTGAAAAATATAATCTTTTTATATAATATATGAAAAGATTCTATTTACAGCGCATAGAAGATGTAACCTAAAGGAACTGGTAAAGTATCAGAAGGGATAATATTTTCAAATGGAAAAATTGTAATGACATGGTTAGGTCCCTTATCATCAGTAGTTATATATGATAAAATTGAAGATGTAATAAGTATACATGGTCATGGTGGAAAAACACAAATTATATTTATGGAATAAATTACTCTAAAAGTGTGAAAATATGTAGAAATTATTTCTAATACTTCTACAGTATTTTAATTTTTAGGTCTTTAAAACTTAAAAATTAAAAATTTAGTGTCTAATTATAATCTTATTTATTATTGTTATTTATGGCTTTGTAATAAAATCTTTAAATTTATTATTACTTAAAATATGTTTATGGATTTGTTGTATTGCATAAATATGTCCTATTAATTCATCTTCATAATCTCCTTGTCTTCAAAAAAATAATCTATTTGTGAATTAAATGCAGCGACATCAGCTTTATATTGTAAATCAATAAGTAATCTATTATACATATAAAACATGTAGGGATAAAAACCATCAGGACAGCCACAAAAATATTTTCCCTCTTTCTGACTCATATCATAATTAAGATAAGATGTTTCATTAGATGTATCAAAAAAGGGTCTCTTTGGAACAATATTTGGAACCATATATGTTAGTTGATCACTTTGCTGATTTCCCATGTATATAAAATAACTATAGATAATAATTTTTATTTGGGACACATAAGCCAAATAAAAATATATCCCCCTTTTATATGCCACGCCATAAAAGAATTAATATCGAATCCGATTCTGACCTTAAAAAAATAACTCTCGAAGAATTTGATAAGTTCCCTCGTATAGATAAGCATGTATACGTCTATTTAAGAGTTAGCACTGATGAACAAGACACAGAAGCCCAATTACTTGGTATCTATAATTTTTGTAATAAAGAATCACTTTATCCACCTTCTACAAATATATTTATCGATAAAGGTATATCTGGCAAAATATCATGGTTAGATCGAGGTATTGGGAGTATATTATCAATAGCTAAAAAAGGTGACATTATAATACTTCCTGAACTTAGTAGAAGCGGTAGAAATTCAGACGATGTTGGCGAAATTATGGGTATTTGTGCAAGAAAAGGAATTACTATAAAAGATGTAAAAAATGGGTTATCAACTGATAATCTTGATTTGAAAACTAAGATGATGAAGCATATGTATTCAATGTTTGCAGAAGTAGAACGAGATCAAATTTCAAAACGAGTAAAAGAAGGTCTCTTAAAAGCGAAAGAATTAGGTCATTTAACAGGGAGAAAAAGAGGTATTAAGCATAATAAATTAGACGGAAAAGAAGAAATTATAAAAGAATTATTAAGGACTAAAAATAAATATAATACAGCCAAAGAATTAGGTGTAAATAGCACTCAACTCAATAAATTTATAAATAATAAAAATATAATATTTGAATAATTATTTCTTCACACTTTCCGAGTAACTTTTTTATACACCTATAGTATATGAAAAAGTTAGCTATAGCTGAAAAAATAAATTTAAAGATTGAAGATTTAAAGAATCATTTTTTTAGTTTAGATTTCGATGATGAAAGACGATTAATTATATATAAAAAATTCAAAAAATTAATGATGAAATTAGATAATTTAAGAATATTAACGCGGTGTAATTCAATATATATCTCAAATTTTATTGTATAATATAATAATATATGGTAAGCTGGCAAGCAATTGTATCAAAAATATATAGAACTTATGATGTAACATGGCAAGAAGCAATTGAAATATATCATGAGGCTAAACAATCAAATCCACCACCTCATATGAAAAATAAAAATAAAAATAAAGGTAAAGGACCTTTCGACATAAAATTTGATTATAATAATATTTCTAAAAAAACATTAGATACATTTGGATCTATGAAAATATTAACTTTAAAAATTAGGAGAGTGCCCGTTCCTTCATTTATATCTACATATATAAAATTAGTGTCGTTTAATCGTGCTAATGTAGATTATGATAAATTATATCATTTATCCTTACTTGCTACGGTTGAAAATGGTGAAACCATTGTTCTTGAAAAGAATGAAGTCATAAAAATAGCACCATTTGACCAACATTATGAAGGCGAAGAAATATATAGAATACCTATTAAACATAAAAAAGATCTTACTATATTAAATATGTGCACTATAGCACGTGAAAAAGTCGGTGATATGAAATGGTATTCGTACGATGCATACTACAACAATTGTCAATATTGGATCCGTTATTTATTAGAGGCAGTAAATTTATATAATAAGGCAACAGCGGATTTCTTATTTCAAGATTTAACAGACTTAATAAAGAAGACGCCATACTTAGCACAAAAATTAAATAATTTTATAACACATACGGCCGCATTAGTCAATAAATATACCGGTCAAGGGAAAACTATAGAATATCACTAAATTTGTGAATAATTAGATAATTTATGAATAAATTATCTAATTATTAATTATATACATGATATCGGAAGTTATCGATGAACAAACTTACAAAAAACATTCGGAATTAAATGGCGAAAATATTAATATGATGACTCAACTTGCTGATACAGTTGTATCTCAACTTAGAAATGAATTTACATATATTAGACAAGTATTAGATAAACAACAAGAAGCCATTGATGAAATACAACTTGCATGTGCAGATTTCATTAATGGTTACCGAAAAGCAAAAAAGATTGACGAACAAGATCAATTAGCAGATAAACAAAGAAAAGAAAGTAAAGATGGAGCTATTAAAGATGAACATGTAGCGGATCCTTATCCAGAATTTGAGCGCCATAATACGGATATAGTTTATTCTGGGACTGATGATGATAAGAAAGATATGATGCCGTAAAAATAATATTTTATTTATTAAATAAAATATTATTTATTATAAATGATACAAAGTATACTTTTTGATCGCGACTATTGGACACTTGACGAAGCAATAAATGAATTTCATTTCTTAAATTTTACACTTCCTAAAAATAAGATGCCACATACGACACAACGTTATATAAGATTACGTGTTAAAAATCCAAATTATAAAAAATATACATATAGAATAATTTGGTTTTCAAAAAAAGATCATATAAAAGCAATTTACGGATTCCCTAAATAAAATATATTTTATTAATTATATGAATCCTACAGATATCGCCACTTACCAAAGCACTTTAGCAACACTTATTAGCACACCCGCTACTCAACCAAATTTAACTACTATTCAAGGTCTAGTTACTACTTTAGAATCAAATCGTGCTACAGTTCTGGGTGAACAATCATCTTCAACATTAACGTCATTAACAGATACACAAGATTATGCGGTATCAATGATACGAGCAACGAATTTTAATAAAACGCTTGAATTTGCAATGTTAGCATCATGTTATTATGATTATAATAATCAAATAGCTGCAGCGGCTGGAAATCCGACATTACAAGCATCTTTAGTTACTGATATGCAAAATTATCAAGCTACATTATTAGCACAGATTCAAGCCGATCCTTTCGGAATTTATTTATATAATCTAATACAGTTTTGCTCTCAAAATTAATTATTTATTTTTATTTAAAATAAATAATATTTTGATTTTAGTCCAACAAGGCCAAATTCTGCCCGATTCTCTAAAAAGAGATTATTTTAATATTAAATTTTTAAAAGACTAAAATTAGTCTAATAAGGACAAATTTTGCCCAAGAAAA
>Ga0182024_10009999_pt1 | contig 19459 bp, 11 predicted proteins | sample P32metaG_FD_120480 | JGI IMG/M metagenome (GOLD analysis project Ga0182024, IMG submission 120480) | Permafrost microbial communities from Stordalen Mire, Sweden - P3-2 metaG (Illumina Assembly) | ecosystem: Environmental > Terrestrial > Soil > Wetlands > Permafrost | place: Sweden: Stordalen... | reverse complement strand
TGGTCGATATTCCCGGACACACGCCCGGCTCCATGGGCTTGATTTTTCCCGTGAAGGACAACGGCAAAACGTACACTGCCGCGATGTTCGGCGGCACCATGATGGGCAGCGTGCTGGTGGATCCGGATGAGCTGTTAGCGCAATATGGGAAATCGATCGCGCATTTCAAGGAAGAGACCAAGAAAGCCAAGGTAGAGGTCGAGTTCCAGAATCATCCGCTGTACGACAACCTGCAAGACAAGCTGGCCAAGCTCCAGGCGCGCAAAAAGCGAGACCCGAATCCCTTCGTCCTGGGACAGGCGCACTATCAAGGATTTGTGGACGTCATGGGTGCCTGCCTGCAAACGCAAGTGGATCGTCGTAAAGAATAGAGGAATAAGCACTAATAAAGTTTCGCCCCGAAACGGCCGATGAAACGAGCAAGGCCGAAACGTGGCGACGAAACTCGGAAGAGAACGGAGAAGAGCGAGCCGAAAGGCGAGCGATCCTAGTATCGTCCGGGTCGAAACCAAAGACAACATGGGCCGGCCCAAGTGGATCACGGGCGACCTCATTGACGCTTCGGAAACCGGCATCGGCATTTCGCTCGTCACGCCGCTGAATCCCGGCGCTATCGTTTCCATCCGCGGCAGCTTCGGCTCTATGTCTCCCAATGTCACAATCCAGGTGGGCGTGAAATGGTGCGACGAAAAACCCGATGGAACGTTCCACGCGGGTCTTGAGTTCCTGGATTCCGACTAGCCTCTCCCGCGGTCGCACCGGCTCCCATCTCCGCGTTACAATCCTCCACCGTTGGCAGTGGAGAATTCGATTCATCCGTGCTCCTATAGATGTGTATGAACATCGCAATTCTCGACGATTACCAGGACACCATTCGAACGCTCGACTGCTTCGGAAAAATCGCCCATCATACCGTAACCGTCTGGAAGGATCACACCAAGGATGTAGACGTACTTTCAGCGCGGCTCAAGGATACTGAGGCGCTGGCCCTTCTTCGCGAGCGGACGCCGATCCGCGAGCCGCTGATCAACCGGCTGGACAAGCTGCGCATCATCAGCCAGGTGAGCGCCTATCCTCATATTGATGTGGCCGTCTGCACTAAACGCGGAGTCATACTTTCGTCCAATACCACCGGCCACGTTTCCTACTCGACCGCGGAGTTGACCTGGGGATTAGTCATCGCCGCATTCCGTCGCATCCCGCAAGAAGCCGCGGCTCTCAAGGCCGGCCGGTGGCAGACATCCACCGTAGGTTTGGGTTTGCGCGGAAAAACGTTGGGCATTTATGGTTATGGGCGCATTGGCAGACTCGTTGCTGGCTATGGCGCTGCCTTCGGCATGAATGTTGAAGTCTGGGGGCGCGAGTCCACCATCGGCAAGGCGCGCGAGGATGGCTACGCTATCGCCGGCAGCCGCGAGAAACTTTTTGCGGAATCCGATGTGGTCTCGCTGCACGTGCGTCTCACCGACGAAACGCGGGGCATGATTACGGCTGGCGATCTGGCGCGAATGAAACCAACCGCGTTGCTGGTCAACACCAGCCGTGCCGGACTCATCGAGCCGGACGCACTCGAGCATGCGCTGAAATCGGGCCGGCCGGGCATGGCTGCTGTCGACGTGTATGAGGAAGAGCCGGTCATCGGTGGCCGGCATCCGCTGCTCTCCATGGACAACGTGGTGTGCACCCCGCACCTGGGCTACGTGGCGCGCGAAGAGCTTGAGCGCATGTTCAGCATGATCTTCGACCAGATCCTGGCCTACGAGCGCGGCCAGCCGATCAACGTCGTGAACCCCGAAGCGTTGCGAGTGAGAAAGGCGAGTGCCCCAGCCGGAGGCAGCCAATGATCATCGATTTCCAGCACCACTTCCTGCCGCTCGAACTCGCCCGACGCCGCGGCTTTGACGCGAGCAAGCCGGGCAACCTGATGGAAGGCGGCATCCCGAAACTCACCGTGCACGAAAGACTCTACGACATGGACGCGCAGATTCGGGATATGGACGTGTGCGGCATCGATCTCGCCGCGCTGTCCTGCAATCTGGGCTGGGATGCGCCGGTTGAAGATTGCCGCTTGATCAACGATAGCGCCGCTGAGATCGCTGGGCGTTATCCGAACCGATTCGTAGGTCTTGCGCATGGTCCCATGCTGGAACCAGCGGGGCTTCAGGAGATCGAACGCGCGGTAAAGCAGCTTGGCTTGCGCGGGGCAACCATTGCGTCGCAGATCAACGGACTGCCGCTGGATGCGCCTGAATTCGTTCCTTTCTTCAAACTGGCCTGCGATCTCGACCTTCCCGTTTTTGTTCATCCCGCCATGATTCCGCGGGGCTATTCGCTTTTCAAAGAATATGATTTAGCGCGGATCATCGGCCGCGAGATGGATCTTCAACTCGCGGTCACGCGCGTTATCGCTGGACGCGTGATGGAGGAGTTTCCAGCGCTGAAGCTCATCTTCTCGCACTTCGGCGGAGGGATCGCCGCGGTAAAAGAACGGCTGGCTGCGAAAGCGGGGCGGTTCGGAACCCTGAAGCGTCCGTTCGACGAGTCGTTCGATCGGCTTTATTTCGACGCGGCAGGGTTCGAAGGCGGACCGGTCGCGCTGCGCTGCGCGCTGGCTGGAATTCGGCTGGACCGCCTCGTATTCGCAACCGATTATCCGCAAGATTTCACCGGCGCGACCACGCAGAGCGGCAAGGGCGTTCCGCAGATTCGCGAGTACATTGACTTGGTGCGAAGCCTGGCGCAGCCCGCGAGTGCTGCGAATGCAATTTTAGGAAGCACCGCCTCGCGGTTGCTGCACCTGGATGAGCGGCTCTCGGCTGGTCGCAGCGGTTCGTGAACTCTCGCACGCTGGTCCGTTCGCGCTCCAATGAGAAACTTCTCTCGCGCGCGGCCGTTTTTCTTACCGCGCAGGCGGGCACTTCGGAAGTAGTGGTCGTGGCGCCTACCCGCGCCGCCGCGAACGAACTCGCTCTCGCGGCTTTTCCAAACGGCTGCCAAGGCATCCATGCCCTCACTCTCACGCAGCTTGCGGTGAATCTCGCCGCGCAACCAGTGGGCCAGCGGTCGCTCGCTCCCATCAGCCGTCTTGGTATTGAGGCGCTTTGCGCCCGCGTGGTGCACGCCGCGCAAGCATCGAAAAACTTGCACTATTTTTCACCCGTCGCGCAGACTCCAGGGTTCGCTCGCGCGTTAGCCAAAACAATCAGCGAACTTCGGCAACAGGGCGTGTCCTCGGAGCAACTGGTCGGGATCGGCGCGGCCGGGCGCGATCTTGCACCCCTGGTCAACCTCTATGAGCAAGAACTGGAACAAAGATCGCTCGCCGACCTGCCGCTTCTGTTTCGCCTCGCTATCCAGCAGGCCTCCCAAGGCAAGCATCGCTTCACTGGGTTGCCGCTGGTCTTAGTCGATCTCACAATCGAGTCGCGCGCTCAGCAACAGTTCATTGCAGCAGTCGCGGAGAAAGCGCCGGCCGTTTTCGCCGCCGCCATCACCGGCGACGCGAGCCTGCAGCCGCTCGAAGCTATACTCGGTACTGCGCCGGAAGATCTGGATGGTGCGGCGCCTGTCGAAACCCTGGATCGGATTCGCCACTGGCTATTCTCTACCGAGCCGCCTCCAGGAGCGCCGGCTGATGCGGACCTGCTATTCTCGGCGCCGGGCGAGAGTCTCGAGTGCATCGAAATTGCGCGCCGCATACGCGCGCTGGCCGGCCACGGCCTGCCATTCGATCGCATGGCTGTCCTGCTTCGCAACATGGAGCAGTATCAGCCCCTGCTCGAAGAGGCCCTCCGCCGCGCCGCCATTCCTGGTTATTTCAGCCGTGGCGTGGCTCGTCCGGATCCTGCGGGCCGGGCGTTTCTTGCGCTGCTGGCCTGCGCCGCGGAAGGCTGTTCCGCCTCGCGTTTTGCGGAGTATTTGTCGCTCGGGCAATTGCCGCCTTTGGACGAAAACGGCGCGCCGCGGGTGCATCCGAACTCTTTCGTTCCCGCCGCGGACGACATCGTGGCGAACTTCGCCGCGGTTCCTCAGGAGGCCGATGCTGCTGCGCTCCAGCCCGAGGATCAGGGCGAAACCGCTCTGCCAGTGCCACTAGGGTGGGAAAAGCTTCTGGTGGACGCCGCAGTGGTCGGCGGCAGCGAACGTTGGTCGCGCCGTTTGCGGGGCCTGCGGGCCGAGTTAGAAACACAGCTCCGCGATTTGGAGCAGGATGACGCCTCCGAGCGCCCGCGTATAGAACGCCGCATTGCGCAACTTACCCTGTTAGAACATTTCGCAATACCTCTGATTGAAACACTTTCACATCTTCCTGTGACGGCGAATTGGGGCCACTGGCTGAAAGCGTTGAATGGCCTCGCGCGCGCCGCGCTCCGGCGGCCGGAATCAGTGCTCGCGATATTGAGCGAGCTGGAAGCGATGAGCGAAGTCGGTCCGGTCTCGCTCGGCGAGGTCTACGACGTCCTTTCCGATCAACTCGGCCTGCTTCGCGCCGAGCCGCCTCAGCGCCGCTTCGGGGCGGTGTTCGTCGGCACTATCGAGGAGGCCCGCGGCCGCCGCTTCGAGACCGTGTTCCTGCCCGGTCTGGCGGAGGGGCTTTTCCCGCGCCGTGCGCTGGAAGATCCGCTGCTGCTCGATCAGGACCGCGCCGCGCTGGCGGCCGGCCTCGACACTCAACCGGATCGTGTCGCGCGCGAGCGCATGCTGTTGCGGTCGGCCGCGGCTGCCGCTACGAAGCGCTTCGTGGTCTCTTATCCGCGCATGGACGTGGCGCAAGCCCGCGCCCGCGTTCCATCATTCTATGCGCTCGAGGTGATCCGCGCCGCTGAAGGGCGGCTTCCGTCACTGCGTGAATTCGAGAAGCGCGCAGCCCAGGCTGCTCCGTCGCGCCTGGATTGGCCCGCGCCCGCCGATTCGAATGCAGCTATCGACGATGCCGAGTACGATCTGGCCTCGCTCCGTATGGCTCGCGCCCCGGGTAGTGCGCGCTACCTCATGGAAACCAATCCGCACCTGGCCCGATCGCTCCGAACGCGCTGGCTGCGCTGGGAAAACCGCTGGTCTTACGCCGACGGCCTGGTGAATGCCGATGAGCGCGCACGGGAAATTTTGGCGTCTCAACTGCTTTCGAAGCGCAGCTACTCGCCCTCTTCACTGCAGCAGTTCGCCGCATGCCCGTACCGCTTCCTGCTCCACGGCATTTTTCAGTTTCGTCTGCGCGAAGTTCCGGCGCCCCTCGAGCAAATGGATCCGTTAACGCGCGGCGCACTGTTCCATTCGATTCAGTTCGAGCTGTTCGGCGAACTGACCCGCGCTGGCTTGATTCCGATCACGACCGGCACCTTGCCCGCGACGCTGGACGTGGCCGACCGCGTGCTCGATCGCGTGGCCGCGCGTTTCGAGGAAGATCTCGCACCCGCAATTCCGCGCGTTTGGAAGAGCGCGGTGGAGAGCCTTCGTTCCGATTTGCGCGGATGGCTGCAACAAACCGCGGCGTCGGCGCCCGATTGGATTCCCATCCATTTTGAATTCGGCTTTGGCCTTCCGCACGACCCGCGCCGCGACCCCGCGAGCAGCCGCGACGAAGCCGTCATCCTGGAGGGCCTCCGCCTGCGCGGCTCCATCGATCTGATTGAGCGGCACGCCACGCGCAATATCCTTCGAGTTACTGACCACAAGACGGGCCGCGCGCCGCAAACCCATTCCCGCTATGTGGGGGGCGGCGCCATGCTTCAACCGCTGCTATATGCGCTCGCCGCCGAACGGCTGCTCGACCAGCCGGTGGCATCCGGTCACCTTTTCTTCTGCACGCAGCGTGGCGGCTACTTGCACATCGACGTACCAGTGAACGACGAATCGCGCGAACGGCTCACGCGCGTGCTCCGCACCATCGACAGCTTTATCGAGCAGGGCTTTCTTCCTGCCGCTCCGCAGGCCGGCGCGTGCGGTACCTGCGACTATAGCCCGGTTTGCGGGCCATATGAAGAGCAACGCGTCCAGCGTAAGCCGGCCGACCGGCTCGCTCCGCTAGTGGAATTGCGAGGCATGCCATGACGCCGGCGCTGGAAGCGAACGCCAGCGATCGAGCGGCGCGCGAGCGCATTCGTACTTCGCTGAACGAAAGTCTGCTGGTGGAAGCCTCAGCTGGCACCGGCAAGACCACCGAACTGATTGCGCGCATCGTGAGAGTATTGGCGAGTGGGCTGACCAGTATTGATCGCATCGCGGCAGTCACCTTCACCAACAAAGCCGCCGGGGAATTGAAGCTGCGCCTGCGTCAGGAGCTGGACCGGTCTCGCGATCTCGCCCGTGAGCCAGACGAGCGGGGCAACATCGAAGGCGCGCTGGAACATCTGGAAGAGGCCTCCATCGGCACCATCCATTCCTTTTGCGCGCAAATTCTTCGCGAACGGCCCGTCGAAGCCAGAGTCGATCCAGCCTTTGAGGAGCTGAATGAACAACACGCCTCCCGGCTGTTTGAGCGGGCCTTCCGGGCGTGGTTCGAAAAACAATTGAGTGCGGGTTCGCCGGGATTGCAGCGCGCGCTGGTGCGTCTGGCATGGCGTGATTCGTTCGACAGCGCGAGTCCGATGGAGCAGCTTCAGTTCGCAGCTCGCAAGCTGATCGAATGGCGCGATCATCCCGCGCCGTGGCGGCGGGTGCCGTTCGAGCGCGAACGCGCGATTGACGGCATTGTTGAACATTTGAAGTTGATCGCTGAGGCGGCTTCGCGCTGCACCAAACCGGCCGATCATCTGGTTAAATCGCTTATCCCGGCGCGAGCACTGGTGACCTGGATTCAGCGGTCGGAAGCGGCGCGCTCTCGCGATTACGATACGCTCGAAAGTTTTCTGATTCACCTTTTGCGCGACCTCAGGAAGAACATGCAAAAAGGCGCCGGGTTCTTCGCCGATGGGCTCGCCCGCGAACAGGTGCTCGAGGCCCGTGAGCAGCTATTGGCAGAACTCGAAGATTTCCAAAAAGCTTCCGAGGCCGATTTGGCGGCCGAGCTTCGCGACGAAATGTGGGAGCTGGTGGATCAGTATGACTCACTCAAACGCAGCGCCGGAAAATTGGATTTTGTCGATCTGCTGATTCTGGCGCGCGATCTGGTTCGCGAAAATCAGGAGATACGCGGCTATCTGCAAAACCGGTTCACGCACATCTTTATCGACGAGTTTCAAGACACCGATCCGCTGCAGGCCGAGATCCTGCTGCTGATCTCTTCCGGTGATCCGGCCCAGTCCGACTGGTTGCAGGTTGCTCCTCAGCCCGGCAAGCTGTTCGTGGTCGGCGATCCTAAACAGTCAATCTATAAGTTCCGCCGCGCCGATGTGATGCTCTATCGAACCATTCGAGACGCCCTCCAGGAACGTGGCGTCGGGATTGTTCAACTCACCACCAGTTTTCGTTCCTTGCGGCCCATCCAAGAGTGCATCAATGCCGCCTTTGGATCCGACATGCAGGACGACCTTTCCGCCGGACAGGCGGGCTATTCGCCGCTCAATGGCGACACTGCGCCGATCGATGGCCAGCCCTCTATCGTCGCGCTGCCGGTTCCGCGGCCCTATGGCAGCTCGCTAATTTCGCGAAAGGCGATCGACGCCTGTTTGCCCGAGACCATCGTCGCTTATGTGGAATGGCTGATCCGCGAAAGCGGTTGGAAGGTGCGCGATGCGGAGAACGCCGGCGAGCTCGTGCCGGTCTCTTCCAGGCACATTTGCCTGCTGTTTCGCCGCTTCACCAATTACGGCCGCGATATCACGCGTGATTATGTGCGCGGTTTGGAGGCTCGAGAGATCCCGCATCTTCTGATCGGCTCGAAATCCTTTCACAGCCGGGAAGAAGTGGAAACGCTCCGGGCCGCGCTGATTGCCATCGAATGGCCTGAAGACGAGTTGTCGATATTCGCAACTCTGCGGGGTTCGCTGTTTGCGATACCGGATCACATTCTGCTGCGATTCCGTCATGAGTTGGGCCCTCTGCATCCTTTTCGCCCGCTTCCAGAAGCGGCGCCTTCGGACTGTCAGCCGGTTGTAGAAGCGCTCGGCATATTGGCGGACCTGCATCGCGCGCGCAATCGCCGGCCCATCGCCGACACGATTCATGCGTTGCTCGAAGCGACGCGCGCTCACGCCGGATTTGCGCTACGGCCAGCCGGCCATCAGGTGTTGGCGAATGTCTATCGAGTGGCGGACTTGGCGCGCAGCTTCGAAGTCTCGGGCGGAATCTCCTTTCGCGGGTTTGTCGAGGAATTGGGAGCGCAAGCCGAGCGGGCCGATTCGGCGGAAGCGCCGGTGCTCGAGGAAGGCACCGAGGGTGTTCGTCTCATGACCGTGCACGCGGCCAAGGGCCTGGAATTTCCGATTGTGATTTTGGCGGACATGACGGCCCACATTGCCGCGGGCGACCCCGACCGTTACATCGATGCCGGCAACCGGCTCTGCGCGACGCGCCTGTTGCGCTGCGCGCCTTGGGAATTGCGTGATAACGAAGCGCAGGAGCGTTTGCGGGAACGGGCCGAAGGTGTTCGCGTCGCCTATGTCGCTGCGACACGCGCGCGCGACCTGTTAGTAGCACCGGCTGTTGGAGACGAGGAGTTGGATGGCTGGTTGAGCCCGCTCAGCAAGGCTCTCTATCCCGCGCATGACCGGCATCGCGAGGCCACCATCGCACCGGGTTGCCCGAAGTTCGGCGAAGCTTCGATACTCGATCGGCCATATTTTACGCGCGAGGAGCCGTCGGTGAAGCCAGGCCGGCACGCACCGCGCGTGGGGCGGCACACGACAGTTTGGTGGGATCCACGTGCTTTGAAGTTAGCTCCGCCCGCCAATCTGGGATTGCGCCAGCAGGAGATTTTGACGGCGGATGGTTCTTCCACAGACTCGCCGAGTTTGGCTCGGTACCGGCTCTGGCGCGAGCAGAGCGATCAAGTGACGGCTGTGGCGCGGTCCAAACAATTCGATGTATTTACGGCTACCGAGGCCTCAGCGGGTCCGCAGGATTTCGCCGTCGAAATACTAATTGACTCGGTGGAAAGAGCAGCGCATCGCCCCGCCGGAGCCCGCTTTGGAACCTTGGTCCATACCATGCTGCGCGACGCGCCGCTCGATGCCGATATCGAAGTGCTCAAGACGATTGCTACAGTACACGGCCGGATATTGAGCGCGTCTGGCGAAGAGATCGAGCACGCCATCGGAGCTGTTTCGGCAGCGCTGCGGCATCCACTGCTCGCACAAGCCCGCGCCGCCGAGCGTCTGCATCGTGAACTGCCTATCCTTCTTCCGTTGGATGAAAACAAGGTTCTCGAAGGCGTCATTGACCTGGCGTTTCTCGCCGGCGGCTGCTGGTACATTATCGACTTCAAAACTGATGCCGACATCGCTTCGAATCGCGGACGGTACGAGCGCCAGTTACGTTGGTACGCGTTGGCGCTGTCGCGCGTGAATCAAACGCCCGTCCGGCCCCACCTGCTGTCGGTATAAGCTTCGCTGAGCGGCTCGCCCGCGGCGCGGACCCAGCCAGAATTGCCGATCGCTTCGAACACTTCCGATTCTTCTAAGCCGAGCGCGGGAGCGGCAGCGGCGGCCCAAGCGGCGCAATCGGGCCGGCGCGTGACGTTGGCCACATCGATGTCCCGGACACGCCGCAGAGCGGTTGATACGGAGCCGCAGAGAGCCGCCAGCGCGGACGGCCGGAAAGCTTCGAAAGTTGACCAGATTTGCGCTTCCGGACGAAGCGCGGAAATTCGCGGCAGTGGAACGCACAAAGCGCGGTTGGAGAGCGCCCGGGACGGCGTCCATCGGCTCGGCGTGCCGTCTTCGGCCACGCACAGGATCAGGGGACGCGCGATTTGGCAGACCACCGGGTCGCGGTAGTCGGGCTGGGTTATCTCTATCGCATCGCCCGACGAGATGCTGCACAAAGCTTGCGAAATTTTGGAGGGGATGCGCTCGACATGATCAAACGCCAGTATCCAATTTTGATCAGCCGACTGGAGGAGTTCCCGATCGCTGGCGGGGAGGCGGCGCAGAGGAACCGTGCATGGATCGATGAGAGCGCGCAGTGCACGGGCCAAGACGGATTTTCCGCTGGCGGCCGGGCCGCTCAACACCAGCACCGGGTAAGGTCCAACGGGACGAAGGGCGGCGGCTATCCAGGTGAAGACTCTGGCTCGATTAGATGGGCTGAGCTGAAAGAGATTCGCGAATTGGTGGAGGGGTTCGGAGCCGGGTGCGGCCGGCGCAGGTTCCGGCAGCGGAAGCGTGGAAGGAAATTCGCGGAAGCAATGCCGGAAGTTTGTGGCGATGTCCCAGCCCTGCGGTGTGATCTCTACCGTACCGCCAGTCGAGTTCGCAAGATCGACGACCACTTCGGAAGGAGTAAAGGGATCGCCTTCAAACCCGATCCGGTAGTCGATTTTTTGTGAGGGCAGATCACCGTAGCGGGCGCGCGCTTCCAATGTTCGAAGCACGTCGCGAAAAGCTCCAGCCGAGGGAGCCGATTCGTACTCGGCGAAGTAGTTGGCGGTGAGCCAATCACGAAACTCGGCGGAGCGAAGGGGAAGTACGCGCCGCGAATCAATACTAGAAGGGATGCTGGCGTAAAGCTCGCCTTCGGGGGAGCAGAAGGGCGTGGCGGCGCGGGCGTGGTACAGCAAGGCATGAGGCTGATCGGAGCGTAAGGCGCTGGCTGGCATGGCGATTTCGGTTCGAGCGTAGCGCACGCGTGGACGCTTGGAGGGGCAGAGCAGGGGAAATGATTGAAAGAGCGAATGAAATTTCGATAGCTCGGCGGTAACTGGGGTACTAGCCCCGATGATTGCTTGAGCAAAGTACTAATTGGTGATTTTGTTGCGTCGTCATTTGATCCAAACTTCAAACGGGAGGAGGCATATGCAGCTGCTTCGGAGGACGCTCATCAAACTGTATTTGGATTGCCAGGGGCAGGACCTGATCGAATATGCTCTTATGGCAGCCTTGGTGGCATGCACGACGGGTGTGGTTATGCCTGGCGCCGCCGCCGTTATCAGCGGAACGTTTAGCAAAGTGGCGTCCAACCTGGCGTCGGCTAGTACTACGAGTTAAAAGCGCCCGGATCCGCTGCGGCGTTGGATACCGGCCTTGGATCCCCCGGTTCTACTCGACGCACTTATCGCCTGCCGGCTCCCAATCGGTGACGTCAATCTCGATACCCTGCCTGCAAACTGCCTCGCCACGGTGCGGCCTGCCTTGGATCGTAATAATCGAGCCTACTTCCGGTTTTGGAGCGGCAACGAAGCTATAAGTCGATTTCCCATCGAGAGTAACTACCAGTAAACAGCGCGCTACCGCAGCCTTACGCACGCACCCGGTGGCTTTGATTTCCTGAATCTCGGGCTTCGGGACTGGCGCCGGTTTGGGGGATTGACCGCGAGCCATGGCCCAACAAACGGCGATCAGCACGAAGGTTCGGCGAAGGTGCGGGCGCATTGGCTTCATCGACCATGATAGCGGTATCCAATTCTGAGAACACGGAGTGGTAAACTTCTCGGCGAGGCCATATGTCTACACCAGCGCAAGGCAAATCTTCGGTTCGTACTTTAGTGCGGGGGATGCAGGAATCCGACCTCCCTGCCGCGCGCACGATTCTAAGTCTGGCGTTTGGAACGTTCCTGGGCATGCCCGATCCGAGCACGTTCGCGTCGGACAAAAACTACGTTGGCACGCGCAGGAAGGCGAATCCGGAGGCGGCCCTGATCGCCGAGGCCGAGGGCGCGGTCGTTGGTTCCAACTTCGCGTCGAATTGGGGCAGCTTCGGGTTTTTCGGCCCCTTGACGGTTCAGCCCGAGTTTTGGAATCGAGGCGTGGCGCAGAGGCTGCTGGGCGCAACCATGGATCTGTTTGAGCGGTGGGGTGTTCGAGAAGCAGGCCTGTTCACATTCGCTCAAAGTGCCAGGCATATCCACCTGTACCAGAAGTTCGGTTTCTGGCCGCGCTTTTTGACAGCCGTCATGGAAAAACCAATCAGCCGGCGGCGCGAGGGCGGATGGTTGAAGTATTCGGCGCTGAATGAAGGCGAACGGCGCGATGCGTTGGATGCGTGCAGCGTTCTGACGGACTCGATCTTCGAAGGGCTGGACGTGAGCGGAGAAATACGGTCGGTGCGGGATCAACAACTGGGTGAGACCGTGCTGCTTTGGAATGGCGATACGTTAGACGCGTTCGCGGTGTGTCACTGTGGGGAAGGAACCGAGGCGGGATCGGGTTCCTGTTACATGAAATTTGCGGCTGTTAAATCGGGAACGAAAGCGGACGCGATTTTCGAGCAGTTGCTGAATGCATGCGAGACTCTTGCCGCTGAAAAGGGTTTGGAAAAGGTGGAGGCTGGTGTAAACCTCGGCCGCAGTGGCGCCTACCGCAGGATGCTGGAGCAAGGTTTCCGCACGCAGATTCAGGGCGTGGCCATGCATCGGGATGATTTGCCCGGCTATAACAGGCCGGATGTCTACATAGTGGACGACTGGCGCTAAGTCGGTCACTAGTAGTTGTGCCAGTTGGGCGGCACGGCAGGGTACAGGTACAATAGCCTCGGCGGGGATTGCCGCGACCATGATTCTCGCCACCACTACCGCGCGGATTATTCTCTTCGCTTGCGCTCTTCCACTGGCCGCGCAGGTCAACGTCCTCACCTATCAATACGACAATAGCCGCGCGAGCTCGAATCCGAATGAGTTCGTGCTGACACCTGCAAACGTGAACGCGAATGGGTTCGGCCAGCTGTTTTTTCAACCGGTGGACGGCGCGGTGTATGGGCAGCCGCTCTATCTGGAGGGCGTCAACATTCCAGGAAAAGGCTTCCATAACGTGGTCTACGTTGTCACCGAGCATGACAGCGCGTATGCGTTCGATGCCGATGACAACGTGGGCGTGGACGCCGCGCCGCTGTGGCAGGTGAGCTTCCTGAGTTCGGCCAACGTCACCACGGTTCCGTACACGGATGTGAATTGCAACCAGATCTCGCCCGAGATTGGGATCACGAGTACGCCGGTGATCGATGCGGCGAGCGGAACGATGTACGTGGTCGCGATGACGAAGGAGACGGAGGGCGGCGCGATTTCCTATGTGCATCGGCTGCACGCTTTGGATTTAACGAGCGGGGCGGAGAAGCCGGGGAGTCCCGTGGTAGTCGAGGCGTCGGTTCCGGGCACGGGCGATGGAGGCACCACGGTTGTATTCGAGCCCAAGAATTACAAGCAGCGGCCGGGCTTGCTGCTGCTGAATGGGGTGGTGTACACGGCATGGTCGTCGCATTGCGATGCGTTCCAATATCATGGCTGGCTGATCGGATATGACGCGACGACTCTGCAACAGGTGGCGGTGTACAACAATACGCCGAACGGCAGCCAGGCGTCATTCTGGACCGGTGGCGCGGCACCGGCGGCGGATGCGAACGGAAATATTTATTTGGTGGCCGGCAACGGCACGTTTGATGCGGCCAGCGGCGGGCTCGATTTCGGCGAGAGTTTCAACAAGCTATCGACCGTGGGCGGGCTTGCGGTCCAAGATTATTTCACGCCTTTTAATTTCCTCAGTTTGAATGACGGCGATGTGGACGTCGGATCGAGCGGGGTCGCGTTAGTCGGCGATGAAGCGGGCAGCAGCGCTCATCCGCATCTGATGGTGGGGATTGGCAAGGAAGGGCGGATCTACGTTCTGGATCGCGACAATATGGGCAAGTGGCAGGCTGGATCGGACAGCCAGATTGTAGGGTCGCTGGCGAACGCGGTGGCGGGTTCGTTCGGCAAGCCGGCATATTTCAATAAGACGGCGTATTTTTGCGGTTCCGGCGACAATTTGAAGGCTTTCCCACTATCGAATGCGACGCTCGCGGCCGCGCCCAGCTCACAATCCGCGACTCAGTTTGCATATGCCGGCTGCGTGCCGACCATATCGGCCAACGGCACAGCGAACGCGATCGTGTGGGCCATCGATTCGGCCGGGCTGCTACGCGCTTACGATGCGACGAATCTCGCGAATGAACTGTGGGACAGCAATCAGAACCAGGCGCGCGATGCAATGGGGGCGCCGGTGAGGTTTTCGGCGCCGATTGTGGTCAACGGGAAAGTTTATGTGGGCACGCAAAATTCGGTGGTCGTTTATGGGCTGCTGAGTTCGATTAGCGTGAGGAATGCGGCCAGCGGGCAAGCGAACATCGCCGCGCCGGGGTCGATCGTTTCGATTTTTGGATCGGGGATGGCGCAAACGATGGCGGGGGCGAGCGGGTTTCCGCTGCCGTTTATGTTGGGAGGAGCAACGGTGCCGTTGCTCGCGTTTGATGGCAGTGCGTATTACGCGGGTGCGGCGCCGATGTATTACGCCAGCCCGAGCCAGCTCAACTTACAGATCCCGTTCTATATTCCCGCTGGCGTGGGTTTGATGCTGAATGTCTTTTCCGGCAGCCTGACAGTGAACGGAACTACGCTCGTCATGCAGCCCACCGCGCCAGGTATTTTTCTACTCAACGGCACTCAAACGGCCGCCTTGAATCAGGACGGGACCGTCAACGGGCCAACCCAGCCCGCGTTCGTCGGCAGTGTGATTCAGGTGTACGCAACCGGATTGGGCGCCGTTGATAATCCCGTCGTAGAAGGAGCGGCCGCACCGGCGTCGCCGCTCTCGCAAACGCTCGCGACCGTGCAAGCATCGATCGGGGGCCAAACGGCTCAAGTGCAATTCGCCGGACTCGCGCCGGGCTTCGCCGGCTTGTATCAAGTGAATATCGTCGTGCCGCAGCTCGCGACAGGAGCCTACGCGTTACAGATCGTCGCCGGGGGCGTGCCCAGCAACACGGCTACCGTGAATATCCGGTAGCCGATTGCCGAGCCTGATTTACTGCACAGCCACCGTGACGTTTTGCTGGCTGTTGGTGGCGGTTCCGATCGTCAAAACCACCGGCTGCGCGCCGGAGCCGATAGTGGTTGGAACCGTCGCGTCGATCTGGATCACGCCGCAGACTTCGCCGGGCGCTTCTCCAGCGTAAGTAATCGGAGTCGCCGGTTGGCCACCGATCGTAACCGTGATCGGTGTCGCCACTGGTTTCGGAAGTGGCAGCGTTAAGCCAGTGAAGCAACCGGTTTGATCGGCGGGAACAAGCTGCCCTTCACCCGTACCAAAGATTTGGATGATGCTACCTTTGGCGGCCGGATTCGATGTACTGTTCACGCTGTTGTTCTGATTGAGAATCGCGCCCTGCCCGTTCCCGGTGAAGCTGAGAGAGAAAATCGCGGGAGAAGTTGGGACGACCTGAACTTGGAAGCTCGCCGATGTAGCGCTATTTAAGGACACCACCACGTTTGCCGTGGTCTGGCCGGATATTTCATAGGGAACGATCGCGTTGATCTGGCCCGGTGCAACGAAGATCAGCGGCGTCGGAACGCTATTGATCGTCATAGTGACGCCTGCCAAAGTAGTGGGAACCGTTCCGCTCGAGGTGGGCTGGAAACCCGTGCCGGACGCGGGCGCGGCAGGGCCGATATTCGTGCCGAAGATGGAAATAATTTCGCCCGGTGCTATCGGGCCAGGCTGGAGCGATCCCGCGTTGGTGATCTCCAGAATCGCGGGAGTGGTGCCGGCCGATATAGTAAGGTTCACTGTGACGAACTGGTCGCCGCCCGGAATGCTGGACGACGCGACGTCTACCTTCCCGCTGTACGTACCAGGCGCGAGCGACGTCGCGACAGAAGCGTTCACCGAGATATTGAGCGTGCTGGGCGTGGTCGGGCTGGTGAGCGAGAGCGTTGCAAAATTTCCTCCCGTGGTGGGAGTGAACGTCGCAGTGATCGGAACATTGGCGCCAGTGCTGGTGATTTGCACCGGGTAAACCTGCAACGTCGCTTGGCTTCCCAGTTGGTAAGTCATGTTGACGGTAGTGGGTGACACCGAGAGCGTGGGCGTCGCGCCGACCGTCAGGGTGACCGGAACGTTCAGCGGACTGTTCTGCGCACCCGGAACGATGACCGTTACCACGCCGCTATAGGTGCCTGCGGCAAGGTGTGATCCATTGACATTGACCGTGATCGTGCTGCCGGCGACCGATGTCGTCAGCCAACCGCTTCCATTCAACATGCTCGCGACCGCGCCTACAGTGGTGCCGGCCGGTACGCTGCCGATCTGAATGTTTTGACTGGGTGGCGCGGAACCGCCCACCGATTGAGAGAAGGTCAGAGAAGTGGGAGTGGCGGTCACGGCCGCCGACGCGATGGTGAGCGTCACCGGGATGGTTTGCGCGGGAATACTGCCGGTGCCTTGAATCGTGATGGTCCCGCTATAAGTGCCCAGAGCCAGGCCGGTGGGGTTGATGGTGACTTGCAAGTTAGTTGGCGTTACCCCGTTATTGGGTGTAACGGAGAGCCACGTTAATCCGGCTGGGCTGGTGGAAGCGGTGGCGTTGAAATTCTGCGAAGAGTTGTCCGTGCTGGTAATTGCGACGGTCTCTGGAATCGCGGTGGTGGACCCAGCCAGCGCGGTCACGTTGATGGATGCCAGGCCCACATTGAGCAGCGCGCTGGTGCTGACGTTGAGCGAAACCGGGATCTGAAGAGAGGTGGACGTTCCGGGCACCGTCAGGACGACATTGCCGCTGCATACTTGCGGCGTGAGGCCCGAGGTGTTCACCGATACGACCACTTGGTTGGTATTTCCGAAAGTGCTGCCGTTCGCCGGCGTGGCGGTGAGGAAGCCGCTGCAGTTCGTGGTGTTGGTGGAGACCTGGTAATTCAGAGGCGCACCGCTGCTCGAGATGGTGATGGTCTGGCTCGCGGGAGCCGTTTGGCCGATCTCGTAGTTGAAATTAAGACCCGAGGCGCTCGAAGTGAGGACGGGATTGCTGCTGACCATCAGAGTTACGGTGAAGGCCTGGGATGGGTTGCCCGCCGACGTCGAGCTCACGGTTACATTCTCGCTGTAGGTGCCGGGTCCGAGGGTAGCGAGAACGGTTGGATTCAACGAGAGACTCAAAGCTTGCGGCGTGGTGCCGGAAGCCGGACTCACCTGGAGGAAGTTCGGGCCGTTGTTGGCAGGCGTAGCCGCCGCGGTGAAGCTGAGGCCTGAGGTCGTGCTGGTTATTTGCACGTTTTGAGAGGCTGGCACTGTGCCGCCGATCTGATAGTTGAAGGTTGGACCGGTAGCTGGCGCCTGAAGCAGCGGACTGGTGCTAACCAGAAGGCTGACTGGAATCACAACGGTGGAAAGACCGGGCGAGGAAATGTTGATGTCACCGGAGCAAACTGGTCCGGCCGATAAGCCCGCCGTATTCACCGACACCGTGAGCGTGCTGGGAGTCGCGCCCAGCATTTGCGACAGCACCAGCCAATTGCCGCCGCACGTGGTTGTGGTGGTGGAAGCGGTGAAGCTAACCGCGGAGCCGGTGCTGCTGGTTATGGTGAGCGTCTGAGCGGTGGGCAGCGCGGTTCCAATTTGATATCCAAAAGAAAACTGGGAAGGCGTGGCATTGAGCGAGGCCGTCCCTTGTTGGGTGACCAAGATCGGCAGGACGATGCCGGTGGTTCCAGGTGCGTTGATAGCAACCGCAGCATTGAATGTGCCCGCGCTCCCGAGCGCCGAGGGATTGACGCTTACCTGAAATGACCCCGGCACCAAGCCCGACGTTGGATTCACCGTCAACCAACTCGCGCCGTTGTTGGTAGATCCGGTTGCCGTGAAGGTATTCACGCTGGAGCTGCTACTGGAAACATTCACCGTCTGAGTCTGAGAAACCGTACTCCCGGGGGCAAACGTAAAGCTCACCGAGTTCGGGCTGGCCGAAAGAGGACTCGTTCCGGGGGAATTTGCGTTGAGCGTGACCGGGATGCTGACGGATCCGGCCGAAGAGCTTACGTTGATGAAGCCGGCGCTGGTTCCCGACGTCGGAGCCGTCGAGCCAATCGAAACCGTCAAGGATAGGGGCGTGATTCCACTAGTCGGGGTGACGGTCAGCCAATTATTGGCCGAGGCTGCCGACACCACGACGCTGACCGGAGAACTGGACGTAAGCAGGATGCTCGGCGAGGTGGTCGAAACGCCGGTCTGCGTATTAAATGTTAGCTGTTGCGGGCTTGCGCTCAGTGCGTTCTGCGCACGGGCTGTGTCAAAACAACCCACCAGGGCCAGCAATACAATTGCGATCGAAGATAGCGATTTACTAATGTTTTTCACGATTTCACTCCAAGAGAAAGTTGTGCTGCTGAGAAAACGAAGGCGGGCCGGCAGAAGTTGAGCAATTTGGTCGCCACGTACCGAAGTTAGATCAAAGCGCCATTTAGAAATTTCATCGAACGCTTCATTCTAACCGTTAGTGCGGTCAGGGGTTACGGGGTGCTAGCATCGGTCCGAGAGTAAGTTATGTCCAAACTGTCGATTCGCGATTTAGATCTGAAGAATAAGACGGTATTTATCCGGGTGGATTTTAATGTTCCATTAGCGCCCGGGGGCCAGGAAATCACCAGCGATAAGCGGATCCGGGCGTCGCTCCCGACGATCCAGTATGCGCTCGAGCATGGGGCGGCGTTGATCCTGGCAAGTCACCTGGGAAGGCCGAAAGGGAAGCCAAATCCCGAGATGAGCCTGAAACCCGCCGCCGCGCGGCTGTCCGAGTTACTAAAAAAGCCCGTCAAAATGGCGCCCGATTGCGTTGGGCCGGAGGTGGAGAAGATGCGGCCGGCGCCGGGCGAGGTATTGCTGCTCGAAAACCTTCGCTTCCATCCGGAGGAAGAGAAGAACGATCCGGGGTTCTCCAAGCAGCTGGCTTCGTTGTGCGATGTTTATGTGAACGACGCGTTTGGATCGGCGCATCGCGCCCACGCCTCCACGGTCGGGATGATTCAGTTTGTGAAGCAAGCGGCGGCGGGTTTGTTGATGGATAAAGAGCTGGAGTATCTGACGCGGGCGACCAAGAATCCGGCCCGGCCCTCGGTGGCGATTTTGGGTGGCGCGAAGGTGTCCGACAAAATTGAAGTGATCGAAAACCTGATGAAGTTTGTCGATCAGATTTTGATCGGCGGTGCGATGGCTTACACGTTTTTGAAGGCGCAGGGTAAGCCGGTAGGAAAATCGCTAGTGGAGGCCGATAAAGTCGATCTGGCGCGGCAACTGCTCGAGCGAGCCGGCGGGAAGATTCTATTGCCCCAGGATCACGTGGTGACGCCGGAATTGAAAGAGGGCGCCGAGCACCGCGTCGTAGCGGAAATTCCGGACGGTGAGATGGGCGTCGATATCGGGCCCGCGACCATCCAAACGTATACGGCGGCGATCGCCAAGGCCAAAACGATTATTTGGAACGGCCCCATGGGTGTATTTGAAAAGCCGCCCTTCGACCGGGGAACCGTTGCGTTGGCCAAAGCCGTGGCGGCCTCGGGGGCGGTTTCCGTGGTGGGCGGCGGCGATTCGGAGAAGGCCGTCAAATCGGCCGGAGTGGCCGATAAAAT